>ERZ772807.539-NODE-539-length-23384-cov-4.806164_pt1 | contig 23384 bp, 14 predicted proteins | sample MGYA00511472_ERZ772807 | MGnify/ENA primary metagenome ERZ772807 (study PRJEB29015, sample SAMEA2737947) | human oral metagenome | biome: human oral; feature: human-associated habitat; material: dental | place: China | collected 2039 ... | reverse complement strand
AGTCTTAGTCGGAGGACGGAGCGTACAACGTGGATGATTAGAAGTGGTGTTGAAGTTAGTACAAGGCGTGATGATGTCTTGAATGGTAGTTTGGTATATATGGGCTATACCGTTCCTTTGTTGTTTACGAATAATGTTCTTGAGTATGATAAGACTATAAAACCCACCTTTTCCCTATACTTTAATCGCAATTTCAAGGGTGAGAAGAGTCTTGAATGTTCATTGGATGGTTATTATGCACGTAATACTTATAAGCGTAATAGCCTTGAAGACAGAGTTTTCTTGAGTGATGTGAAAGAAGATTATACGTATCTAAACTTAAATTCAAGCTATGTGATGCCCCTTCCCAAGGGACATAATCTAACGTTTAGTCTGATTGAATTCTTGAAGATAAGTCAAGATGAGTATAGAGGTAGTTCTCCGAGTCTGCAGCATCTGCGGTCTTCTGAATCCTTGTTTTTTGTTGATTATGCGAAGCGGTGGGGGAGAAAGGTAATGTTGGTGGCTCGTCCTGGTGTGTCTTACCTTGCTTACAAGTTGCGTGGAGAGCAGGAGGTGACACATCTGGCACCACGTTTTTACTCGATGTTTTCGTGGAGTCCAAATCAGCATCAGGCTTTACAACTGTTCTTTGCTTTAGGAAATACGTTCCCGACACTGAATACTGTGAATGCTGCAGAGCAACAGGTAGATCGTGTCTTGGTGCGTCGTGGTAACCCTACGATGGATAATTCCACGCTACTTGGTCCTGCTTTGACTTATTCTGTCAACTTTAAGAAATGGTCAGCTTTACTTTCTGCTAACTATGAATATATGAGTAATGCTATTGCCAATGTTTTTCTAAAAGATAATAACAGACTGATAAATACTTATTCGAGCGATACACGCTATCATCAGTACCAACTGTTGCTCTCTGCAACGTGGAAGCCTATGAGTGATTTCAATGTGAAATGGGAGGGCGGATATGATTATTACCGTGTAAGCGGAGCTGCCGACGAACGTTTAGGATGCTGTTATGCACGTATGGAAGCCCATTATTACTTGGGCGATTTCTCGCTCTCAGCTTCTGCACAGACGGCTCGCAAGGATTTGATGGGTTGTCAGGAACGTGTACACCTACCATTCCTCTATGATTTGTCAGTAGAGTGGAGTCACGAAAATCTGTCAGTAATCGTCACTGCACGAAATCTCTTTATACAAGGAAATAAGCGTACACGAAGTTTATTCGCCTCTAACTACCAGTGTTATGGGCGTGATGTTAGCGAGCGGGATAATTCTTTTGCTTCTGTAAAAGTAGCCTATTCTCTTGACTATGGTAAGAAGGTTAACCATTCTCCTAAGTATGAATCGAAGGCTGCAGAAAGTTCAATCTTGAAGTGATGAGTGTTCATAGCGTAGATTACTTGTCTGCTTAATCTCCTTTTTGGAGTTTAGTAGACCACCGTTTGTGGTGCTTTTCTGAAAAGATTGTCCATGACGCTCGATCCTTGTAATATTTGGGTTTAATATTTCTCTTCCCTTATACGTGAGTTATTTGCGTATTAATATATGCAAGAATCCAGTCAATAAGAAGTTTATTCTCCATCTCCATTCATTTTGTTGATGCTCCGCACATGTGGTGTTGATGCTCCGCACCATTGGTGCGAGGCGTTAGCGCCAATGGTGCGGAGCACTAAATACAATGCTATGGATAGCCTTTTGGGCTGTGCTTTACCATAGTCAGAGGGATTTGGGATAGGTCTTAACGCTATTCTCGTTTAATCCATTTCAGTATTGTCGGGTCTTTCAGCTTGTTATCTTCTGCAAGGAGTACCATTTTGGAAACAATCTCTACCGTCTTTGGGTCTTCATCCATAAATGGGAGATAGAGTTTCCCACGGTGCTGACTGTGTACAGGAATGATAGGAATCTCTACGCCACCAACCTGACGTACATTGCCCGAACCGAGGTGGATAGTATAGTCGGCAAGTGCGCCTTTGACGTGAATAAAGTTGTCAGAAACTGTTACATTCTTAAACTTCATTAAGTCAGCAGTACACTTGACAATAGCTGCACGCAGTTCCTTCGTTGAGTTTCCTGTTTCTGGGTCGACACCACCGACGAAGGCAATGCTAACCGTCATGTCTACATCACGCATCACTTCGCTGTAGAGAATTGGGTCAATATCCGCAATCTTCAGTCGGTTGTAAGTACGTGTAGATGAGAAGTAGACACACTCTGTGGCGGGAGCTTCCACATCGGCAGGAGTAAACCAGTTGGCTTGTGCATAGAGTTCAACAGAGATTCCTTGGCGATAGAATACCTTGCGCAGCCCTCCTTCATAGTCTGCACTCCATCCACGGCTACGCAATGCAGCTGCTGCCTGCTTCACCTGAATCTGATATCCGCTGTAACGAAGTGACTCGTTTTGTTCTGCTTCATCAGGTGTTGGGATGTAAATCTCACGGAATATCTGTTTGAAAGGTTGTACAATCTTCTTGCTGAAGACGAAATTTTGCCATGCTGACCACGTACTATCAGCATAGAGTTGCTGGGCATGTACGATAGTAATTGGTTCGTCAGCTTTCATCTTCTGGATACCATCAAGAGCCTCCAGTCCCTCGTTAGTATAGAAGCCAGTGATATTTCCTTGTCGAAGGAGTAGCAAGCGGAACATCGGACTGACGATAGGATTCTCAGCAATTACCTTTACATCCTGTGGACGTAATGGTGTCTGGCGTATCATCATGTCCTCCATAATTGTGCGGGCACGCTTTCTCTGCTTCGTCCACTCCTTGCCCATAGCAGCAATATTGAGGTAGTCAGGGTGCTTCTTAATCTTTGCAGGTACCGTTTTCAACACCTTCTCACCTTGTTGAATGATGAGTTTGTTGGTGCCATCCTCTGCTAACTGTAGTCTCAGTGTGTATCCCTCCACGTCTATTCCTTGCAGGAAAGCTGCGTTGTCAGTCACCTGCTGGCTCTCCATACGCCACGTCAGCTGTATCGGGTCTGCATATCCGGCACCGCGTGAGAGGTTGAGTAAGGCAATCTCACATACTCTCTTCTCTGATGCTTGACGCTGTGCGCCATACTGCTTAGACTCTTTCAGAAAGGCTTGTATAAGCTGATAGCGTCGTTGCAAAGCCTTGTCGCTCTTGTCTGGAATCAGTCCTAATGAACATACGGCATCCTTGTTGCGCTTGGAGTGTATCTGTTCTGTGATGGTTTCTTCGTCTATCTTGCCGAGAGCCGTGTCTGCAAAGCGACGTGCCCGACTGTGATAGTTGCTGTTTCCGATGTATCGTGCAGCCTTGTAGAACAGGTCGAAACGCTTTTCTCCAACCACAGTGTAAGCCTCGTGGAAGAGTTTTTCGTCAAAGGCTCCATCGGCAAGATCAGATGGGTCGAGGTCGGTGAAGAGTGCCGTTGCAGCCCTCTTCTCGTCTTCACCCATCTCCTTTGTATGTGCAATGAAGTAGTAATAGGCAAGATCGAAGCCCTCCCAGTTGAGATACGCTTTGATAAGTGGAACCCACTGCGGTGCAAAATATGCCAACTCTAAGAGTCTGTCGTCTTTGATTGTCTTAAGTTTTTCTGGCGTATCTGTTTCGAGTGGGAAGGTACGCTCAATGATATCGGTTAGCACTGCACGCTTTTCAGTGCCGTAGCTACTTGCTATCAGGTGATCTTTGCCCAATGCTTTCATTGCCGTAACCATATATTCTGCACCCTGAAGTACCATTGCGTTACTTATACGGATGATGATATTAGAGGCTGTTGTCGGTGCATTGAGGCGCGTCATCTCAATCTTGAAGAGGTGTTGAGCTATCTTATTGATGATTCTCTCCAGATTCTTGTAGGTTTCTTTGCCGTAACGTGCGTCAACGTTCTTATCATCTTCATATAGTAAAGTAAGTCGGTGACCTCGTGTATTATAGATATAATCTCCTGCATTACGTAGTTCTTCGCCTTCGTCATTCAGCAGTAACTCCATAAAGGCATCGTCAGACAGCTTACCTTGAAGGTTGTAACGCGACAATATGAGTGCATCAATTGTATAGTATGAATGGTATAGCTTCTTGTCCATTCGGGCTATTGGCGCATACTTTCCATACATAGCCATTGTCATATCTGCGAGGAGTTTGAACTCTTCGTCTGTCCTCCAGTTTTTTTCTGCGAACCTCATCGCCATACGAAAGAGCCTGCTATGGAACACGTGTCCATCATCGTTTGAGCCATAACGGAAATTTCTTATGTACTTATTAGTCGGACAGTGGAAGAATATCAGTGCGAGAAGGGTATAGGCTTGACGGAAAATCAGGGAAGGGTTCTTCTTTCCTAAATCATCGAGCAAAGTCTGTATGATAAGCTGGAAATGGCTGGCATACTTCCAACTTTCTATGTCTTTCACATTCTTGAATGGATAGTTGTCTGCATCAAGTTCGACGATTTCGCTGCTATAGCTGTCATCAAGTTCAGAAAGCATTATATCGATACCTAACAGGTCCTCGTCTTTGAGGGGATGAGCCGCAAGAAAACCTTTCCAGAGTTCAGGATAGGGAAGTGCGTCAAGTGTATGCTCGTCAGACGTAAAGGAAAGATAACTATCGCCAATTGTTTGGGTTCCTCCCCAATAGCTCTTATACTCCTTGTCAGTATTGTCCTCTATAATCTTTTCCAGTTCGGTGTATAGCTTGCGCAGTTCGTCAATGGAGTAGGTAAAGACAGAGCCTGCATCTGCACGGTTTTTACCGCTAACCTTATTGAATACCTTACCAAGGAACGACTGCGAATCGTTCTTTGTCAGGAAAGGATCGGATAGCTTAATAGTCGGAAAGTCTCCCACCTTGTACAGACCGTAACCACCTTCTGCACCGGGATAGGTTGTAGGAGCAGTTGTACTTGCCTCTTCACTTATAGGAGCAAAGTCCTTTGTAAGCTGTTTGCTACCTTCCCTAAGCTCAGTCAAAGCGGCTGTTATATAGTCTCCTTTCGTTGTCTGCAAGCGTTCGTATGATGCTTTCAACTGTTCGTAGGGCAACGTAAGCAGTACACGTACAGCCATACTTCGTGTGTCAGAAACCTTGGATTTTAGTTTCTTCTCTATCTCCTTGATATCTGTCGTAGTAAATTCTTCCTTGTAGAAGAAGGTCAAGAGGAAGTCAAAGCCCTCTTTCTCATAGCCAAAGATATTCTTAACGAGGAACTGGCGACGTGCTTCAGGACTGCCTAAAGGGTAATATTCCTTCATAAAGGTGTATAAAGGCTTCTTTTTCTCATCCTCTTGGCTATAGTTATAATATCTTATGAAGTGCACTCCCCAGTTAGGCATCTTCTCAAGAAGAATATGGTCAATCGTTTCCTGTGTCTTCATTTGGCTGGCAAGTACCCACAGGGCATTGATGAAGTGTTCGTGTGAAAGACGGATTTTGAACCATTCAAAGCCTTTGAAGGTGAAGTCTGTGTTATTCTTAACCTCCTTCTCCCATTTCGCAATCTTATCAAAAAACTTTTGGAAAAGTTCACGTTGCTTTCCCGAAACGCAGTCAACCTTTCCATATTCATACTTGTCCTCTCTGGCCACATCATTTAGCTGTTCAATGAAGAAAGCCTTTGTGAAAGGATCATCCAGATGCTTTACAAAGAACTCGAAGTGGTCAGTAACTTTGAAATGACTTGAACGGTCAAGATAGTAGATGGCTGCAATACGGTTCTGGAGAGGGGCATTGCCATCAATTAACTGTAAGGCATCACGCTGTGCAATGCTGAAATCCTCAGCACCAGCGGTATATAAAGCAACGTAAACGAGTAGTGCATTCGGACCCGTATAGGCTTTTACTCGTTCCTCTGGGTGGGTCAAGAATAGATGAATACCTTCGAAGATAGTTTTGATATCCTTGTCGGAAACAGACTCGTAGCCGATACCAGCCCACGTTTGAACAGATCGTCTAACGGAACTATAACGCAGAAGTCCTTCTTCAGCAATGACATCCAACATCCGTTTATAGAATGTCAGGCTGTATTCATTACCACATTCTACGATACTCTGGCGCAGACCCTCTTGTAGTTTCGCAGCCCTCAGCACGTTGAGGAGGAGGGTATGCAACTCCTCGTTATTATTAGATTCTATGGCTGTGATGAGGCTTTGCGTAAGGATTCCGACATTATTTTCACTGGTAAGTACCTCTTTTACAGCTTCGATAGTTTCTGGTTTTCCCTGCTGGATGGCAGCTGTGAGAACAGGAGTAAATGAGAGATAATAGCTGGTTATATCAGGGTATTGTCCACGGATTAGCTCGTCAATTGTGAGACCGTAGGCAGCTGCGGCAAAGAAAGAGCGCATGATATTAGATATATCGTTTGCTCTCTCCTGCAAATCAATGTCATCTCTCACATCTATACGATAGATTCCTTTCGTATGAGAAAGGTCTTTGAACTGTTTCAAATGTAGTTCTAAAAGCAGAGAATAGTCCTTCGGTAGAATGTGAGGAAGGTTTGCACCTGCAGAAATAAGTTCTTTAATGGTACGGAAAGGAATCTTCTCTTCGTCATAACCTTTGTAAAAAACATTTCGGTAGTAATTGAATTGATAGTCTTCTTCCTTACATGTGTTTACTAATCTTTTCTCCCATATATTGCATTGGGATAGGTTGATGCTATTGATATATTGTGAAGAGTGTTCCTGTAACTCCTTCTTTGTTTTCATATTTTATTCCTTTCAATAAGTTTTTAGATGGTAAATACGTTCCAGCCAATGCTAATTTGCTGGTTAATAAGACTTATAAAGTAGTAATCTTTGCAGAATCTAATACTTTTTCCCCTCACTATTTTCTCTCTAAGTTTAACCTTAAAAATAAAGACCTGTGAGCATTGTGAGTCTGAGAAAGACGACTTCTGCTCCTTGGCAGAGGGTGATAGGGGCATTCCATTCCATTATTTCTTCACCGTTGATGAATACTCTGAAGAGACCGTCATCGTATGCCTGCTTTGTTCGTTCCATTGCTTTTGCCATTGTGTCGTGGTTTTCGCCATAGTTCTCAGCAAAGCGGATGCGTCCTTCCTCAGCCTGTTCGGCTATCTCACTGTCGGACAAAGCGTGGTTCTCTTTTGGGGTCTGCGCTTCTGTTAAGCCTTTTTGGGTTAAGATGTAGAGTAGAACTCCGAGTGTATTGACAGTTTCATCAATCTCTATAGGATGCCTGCCTAATTCCTTTCTACTTCCCAGCTTCTTTTTTATAATGTATATTTCCATTTGTTTAGGGATTTCTTCCTTTTGCAAATATAGGAAATAATTGGTAAACAAATGAATATTATTCCATTTCTTTGGCTGTGGAGGGAGTAAGGTTTTTGGTAATTACAAGAAAGGGTATTAGCTATGTTTGGAGTTGAACTGAACACACCTATTGGGAGCATGAGGATATTTCGTGGATAAGTAGTTTTTTGAGTTTTAATGTATGGTACATGATAACAAGCTTTATTTATCTTATCAATCGTATTCAGCGCATGTATCTTTCTTACTTCTCTTTGGAAAGTGATTGTTGTTTTGGAGTGAGGTGGAGGAAGATGTTGTTTTATGTTTCGAAATCGTTTTCAATTTGCTGTCATTACTGTCACATAAAGATGCTATATAACTAATTAATTTTCAGTGATGTTATACGAAATGTTAAAAGTGACAGCAAACTAAAATTTAAATATCTACTGTTCCCATGTTCCATCAGTTTGAATTCAGTTTTTAAATACAGTTGGTTTGAAAGTTGCCATACTCGCTAAATGTATGCTAAATACTTTTATTATTACTTTTGGGGAATATGTACTACTTGTCGTATCTTTGCATAGTGGCAGTGATGTACAAAAGAAAAAGCGGAGGTCTTTAAAAGACTTCCGCTTATTTCTTGAGGGGTGGGTGGTGGGATTCGAACCCACGACATTCAGAACCACAATCTGACGCTCTAACCAACTGAACTACATCCACCATATTGGCTATTTCTTTTTAGCGAGTGCAAAGGTACGGGTTTTATTTGGACTGACCAAATATTTCCCGTACTTTTTTCTTATTTTTTCTTATTTTGCTGGTGCAGCTGGCGCAGTAGGTGCCTGTGCTGCTGGTGCAGCTTGCTTCTGCTGGCTTGCACCGAAGTTAGGCAAGTTGTTAGGGTTTGTTGTATTGTCATCTAATGCAGCTTTCTCAACAACACTTGCGTCTGTGGTTGCTGATGGTGCAACGTAAGCACTTGCTACGCTGATAATAACCATTGCGATAGCTAAGCCCCATGTAGTCTTCTCTACAAAGTCTGTAGTCTTGCGAACACCCATGATAGCATTAGATGATGAGAAGTTTGATGAAAGACCACCGCCCTTTGATTCTTGAATCAGAACGACACCAATCATCAAGAGTGCTGCAATCACGATAAGAATTACGAATAACGTGTACATTTTCTTGTCTTATTTTTTATTGTTATTTATTATCAATTTCTCCAAAAAACGTATTTGGTCTGCAAAGTAACGATTTTTTTTCGGATATACCAAATTTAATCGCCTAATAATTTCCAATGCTTTGGAATATCTACCTTGTTTTATATAAATTCGTGCTAATGTCTCTGTGAAGTAGCCAGTATCTTCATTTTCAGCTGCTTCATTGTGATCATGTTCTTCTGGTTCGTATTCAGTCTCGTCTTGTAAAGTGATTTTACCTCCTTCATTGAAAATGAAGTCGTCGATAAGTTCTTGACCTCTTAATTGTGGAGTAATATCCCCATTTTGCTTGTTTTCGCTTTCTAAAAGATAAGCAACGTAGTCTACTGTGGCATCAGCTGGTGTTGGTTTGCGCCTTCCTTCTGTTTCTTGTACTACCTCTTCCTCATCAGGAATCTGCTCTAAGAAGGTGTCGATAAGCGATGTTGTGCGGTCTTGCTCTTGTTCAGCAACTGTTTTGGTGTTAAGAGTAGCCGACTTCTTATCTGCTTTTCTTTGTTGTGGAATCAGCTGGTAATGAGCTTCCTCAACGAGTTTGAAGAGGATATGACGGTCAGAGATATATACTGCAGCACGTCTTAACTCATCATCGAAAGTAGGGTCGTGGAGCAGAAAAAGATTCTGTAACAACAGAATACGAGCTGGCTGGTAATAAGGATAGAGCGCAAGCATACTCCGGAGATCGTATAAGGTCTCCTTGTTTAGATTCTCCGGATGATTAATAAGATTGGCTATATCCATAGTGCGATGGTTGTTTATGAGAGGGTGATAAGAATAATAGTCAATGAAATAAAAGTGATGATGTGATAGGCTTACCAGTTTGCAACGGTTGCATTGAATATTTGGTCAGTAAGGTCTTTCACCATCTGTGTAACGAGTTCCTCTTGTACAGAATTCAGACTACGTACTGTTTCATAGCTTGCGGTAGCTGTGAACTGGCGTTCAAAGTCCTCATTGTGATTTGTATTGTTCGTAAAGCGTACGTTAACAGTGATAGAAAGTTCTGTCTGTGCAGAGTATCCTTCACTCGATACACTCTTGTTGCGTTGCTGATACTGTGTGATTTCACCCTCTATCTTCAGGTCTCCATTGCGCTTCACTTGCAGTAGACGGGTGTGATTAGCGAAGACATCTTTCAACTGATTGTTGAACATTGGTCCCATTGGTCCCCATACGTATGTAGAGCGGATAGGGAAATCTGCAATCTGAATGGTGTGTACCTTGCTGTAATCAATACTTGCACCATTAAATTTATAGGATACACTGCAAGCTGCTAACAAAAGCAAGCAGATTGCTGTTACACCCCATGTCAGTGGTCGGGTAGATGTGAATTTCTTTCCTATCTTCATTGTTTTCTAAGAGGGTAGAGCCCTTTTCGTAACTATTTCTTAATCTTTGTCTAATCCGTATTGTCTGATACGGCGATAGAGTGTGCGGTCGCTGATGCCAAGTTCCAGTGCAGCCTTCTTTCTGTTTCCGTTGTTACGCTCTAATGCTTTCTCAACTAACTGCTTTCCGATATCATTCAGATTGAGCGTTTCTGGTTCTGAAATCTCTTCTGCTTCAGCATCTTCAACTTGTTCAATGGTGCCAGTAGGGGTGATAGCTTGCTTGTTAGAGGTCGCTGGAAGATTAGAAACTGTTGGTGGGGCAGGTTGGAAGCCGCTCGCACCATTGAGCTGTCTGTTTTCTTCCAACTGCTTGCGAACATTATTGAGGTCACGACGTAAGTCGCTTACATTGCCTCTCAACTCATAGAGAATCTTGTAGAGAATCTCACGTTCACTCTCATAGCTGTGCGAACTACTGTTTTGTATTGTTGCTAACTCAGTGCTGTCTTGGTCACGTGGAATAAAATGCAACAATGTTTCTGCATCAATCTCACGCTTTTCACTAAGAACAGACATCTGCTCTGTGATGTTCTTTAACTGGCGAACATTACCAGGCCATTTATATTGCAACAGAATCTGGCGTGCCTCATCAGCGAGTGTAATCTTTGGAAGGCGATACTTTTCAGCCATTTGCATCGCAAAGAGACGGAAGAGAAGGATGATATCCTCACCACGATCACGGAGTGGAGGCATCTGGATAGGTATTGTGTTGAGGCGATAGTATAAATCTTCACGGAACTTACCTTCGCTGATAGCCTTTCGCATATTTACGTTGGTAGCAGCGACGATACGCACATCAGTCTTGCGGATTTCTTGTCCTCCAACACGGATGTATTCGCCTGTCTCAAGCACACGAAGCAGTCGAGCCTGTGTTGCCATTGGTAGCTCTCCTACCTCATCGAGGAAGATAGTGCCCTTGTTTGCTATACCGAAATAACCCTCGCTCTCACCAATAGCCCCTGTAAAAGAACCCTTCTCGTGTCCAAAAAGTTCACTATCAATGGTTCCTTCTGGTATAGAACCACAGTTAATAGCAAAGTATTTCTCACGACGACGAGGAGAGTTATCATGGATTACACGAGGGATAATCTCCTTACCGACACCGCTCTCACCGATAATTAGCACAGATAAATCTGTGGGTGCTACCTGTAAGGCGACATCCAAAGCGCGATTAAGTCCATCGCTATTGCCAACAATGTTATATCGTTGTTTTGTTCTCTGTAATTCTGTTGTATTCATTTAACTGACAAATTTACCTATTTAATTTGAGAAAGCTGCAACTTTGGCAGACTTTAACAACTTTCTTTTTGTCTTTTCTTTGCTATTCTCAGAGGAATGAATCTACTTGTTCTGCATTATTTCCATGAAAAGAAATAATTATCCATATGTAAATAATTTACAGTGTATAAAACTATTGAGTGTAGATTACTTGTTTTTCTTTCTATCCAGTTTGATAAGTAGTAAGCCAATAGCTGTCCAAATAAGTTCGCGTATACGAACAAGTAGAGCAACGAAGATACCTGCTTTGAGCGAAAGTCCTAAACCTTTTACTGACATCAAAAAGCCACCTTCACGACCGCCTAATTGTAGAGGAATGAAGAAGAGCATATTGGCAAAAAGAGAGGTGAAGGCAAGGATGAGAATACAATCAAAGTAATTTACGGATGGAAACAATACTAAAAGGATGAAGAATATCTCCAATGCGCTACAAATTCTGCAAGATAATTCCAGCAAAACGACGGTGATAAAGGTGCGAGGATTTTGGTTATGGAGTGATGCTATTTGTGTATCAATTCTATCAAGTTCTTCCTTATGGTTGGCTACAAAAGGCTCTGCCCATCGCTTAACAACAGGAATATGCCGAACAAGATTCATCATACGAACTGCCAAGCCTTTCTTATATCCAGTGAGGAAGAACCAAATTGCAGATGTACAGAAGATAAAGATAACTGCTAACATTATGCCCATCAGTAGGTTGACAGGCTGTGTGAGGATATAAAGGAAAATAGAAATAAGCCAAAACCAAAAATGACTAAAGATATGCGTCATTGCATAAAGGACAACAGAAGATGTTGCACGTTCAGCTCCTATCTTTGGTGTTAGTTCCATAATTCTGTATGGCTCACCACCCATTAGTCCGCCAGGAGTTGCATAATTAAGTGCAAAACCAGACACTGTTACTTTATAGAGCCAAAGAAACGAAACCTTCTTGCGTTCTTCTACGTCTTGTGTCTGACTGCGTATGATTGTATACCATGCAGTGGTATTGAAGAGATATAAGAAAGCCCATAGTATTACAACAGCAAAGAACCAATAGCCTGCATGCTGGATTTTTTGCCATGCATCAGCAAAGTCAAGGTTGTACACCATAATACAGAGTACAACCATGCCAAATATAAAGAAGAAATTTTGGAACTTTTTGTTCATAAGTCTTCTTAGTCAATGTCTGTCATAAGGAGCGAAAGAAGACACGCTTAGTGTATCTCCTTTGCCTTATTGTTTTCACCATTGTTTGGTGAACGGTCTTCACGCTTACGTGGAATGGCAAAGCGCACCTTATCACTCTCGTCTCTTCTTTCCTTGTAAAGCTTTGGCAGAGGGTTACTTATTGGAGCATCATATCCAATGCGATTGCGGAAGATGTCAATAGCAAGATAGATCGCATGACGGAATGGTAGTTCGTCCACAACGCCCTTACCTGCTAATGAAAGGCTATTAGGTATTTCTGCAGAAGTACGAACAAGTGGTAATCCTGCTGTATAAGTAATGCCATGGCATGAAGAAAGTGTACGGAAAGGCGCAAGTCCTTGTTCGTAATACATTGCTAAAATGCCATCAAAATGTTCGGTATGGTTGCAGCCAAAGAATGTGTCGGCAGCGTAAGGACCGAATGCTTGTATGTCATTATCAACTAATTCATCAATAGCTGGGAGGATAATCTCCTGTTCCTCAGAACCTAACAGACCATTGTCGCCTGCCTTAGGATTCAAGCCAAGCATAGCGATGCGTGGACAGGACAGGCGGAAGTCACGGCGAAGACTCTTAAAAAGTACGGTCGCATTGTTGACAATACTTGCCTTTGTGATGGATTCTGCTACTTGACGGAGTGGGAGATTGCGTGTAGCGAGAGCAATGCGTAGTCCGTCATTAATCAAGATAGAAAGCCCCTGTTCCTCTGTCTCCAAGTGATCTTCGATATATCGACTCTGACCACTGAAGTGGAAATGCTCATTGTTATCAATAGGAGCAGTAACGAGAACGTCAAATAATCCCTGGCGGTAGTCGTCTAAAGCCTTGTCTATAGCACGTAATCCAGCTACACCTGACTCTTCAGAAGCAACGCCTAACTCAACTTTTATCTCATCGTCGAAGACAGGCAATAGGTTGAGTCGTCCATTTTGTGCTTCTGATGCATCTTTTATGATGGTGAAATTAGCTTCCATATCAAGTGCGTTCCGATGATAGGTGGCTACTTTAGGTGAACCATAGATGATAGGAGTACAAAGATCCAACATCTCTGGTTCGGCAAAAGTCTTAAAGATAAGTTCATATCCTATGCCGTTAGTATCTCCGTGTGTGATTGCTACGCGGATTTTTTTATTATTGTTCATATAATTATATCTTGTATTATATTGTAATATTCACTTCTTTTTGGCTCTCAAGTGTAGTCTCTTTGTCTTTTTCTTTCTTACTTCCCTACCTTTTTTCTTTTTCCTCTTTCTTCTTCGATCTTCTTTGCTGTTGAGAGTAAGCCGCAGGCCGCAAAGATATCCTGTCCACGACTGGCACGAATGGTTGTGAAAACGCCATGTTGTGTCAGATAGTTTCTAAACTTCTCCATCTTGTGGTCATCAACACCTTGCAATGGGATATTAGGAATAGGATGGAAGCGGATAAGGTTTATTCTGCAGTCTAGTCCCTTGAGTAGTTGTACGATAGCTTTCGCATGTTCTTCGCTATCGTTAAAGTCCTTGAAGACAATGTATTCAAACGACAAGCGGCGCTGATGGGAGAAATCGTAATTGCGAAGTAATTCGATAATACTATCAATTGACATACCTTTCTCTGCTGGCATCAGCTCTTTGCGTTGGTCGTGCAATGGGGTGTGCATACTGATGGCAACGTGACAGTCGCTTTCATCGAGAAATCGTTTTAGCTTTCCTTTGACACCAACGCTACTCACCGTGATACGCTTTGGTGACCATCCGTAACCGAAGTCAGCTGTCATAATCTCTGTTGTACGTAAAACATTGTCAAGATTATCCATTGGCTCGCCTTGCCCCATGAAGACGATATTCGTCAGTTTGTCACGTTCAGGGAGTGAATAAATCTGATTGAGAATGTCAGTAGCTGAAAGACTACCTTCAAACCCCTGTTTTCCAGTCTGACAGAAAAGACTGTTCATCTTGCAACCTACCTGTGAAGAAACACAAAGGGTGGCACGGTCTTCGTCGGGTATATACACCGTTTCAACAAACTTGCCACTATCAGTAGGGAAGAGGTATTTTATGGTTCCATCCTTAGAGTGCTGTGCGTCGATAGGCTCTTTACAACCAACAGCATATTCAGCAGCGAGTTTCTCTCTGTTAGCTTTTGAGATGTTTGTCATTTCATCAATACTTTTCACATGCTGCGTATAGAGCCATTTAGCTATCTGTCCACCTGTAAAAGCTGGCATTCCGAGCGATTTGGCAACCTCTTTCAGTTCGCCAAGTGTCATTCCCAACAAATACTTCTTTGCACTTTCCATTCTCGTTCTCAATGTTTTGTTGCTGCAAAGATAACGAAAAAATAGCTAATATTCGTGTTTTCCTTTCTTTTTTGAGTGTCGGAGGCTTTAAAGGAAAAAGAGGGCGTGTCAAAACTATAATAAACATGCTTTCTTTAACTCAGCGTTTTGATATACCCTCTTTCTTTTTAGGTTGTCTTATGGTTTGCCAAAATGTGACTTCAGATAAGCGAATTGTTTGTGAATATTGAGTTTTGCATAATCAATGTAGGGGGTAATACTTAAATCGGAGATATCTCTCTCAACAATTTCAAACTTTCCACATTGCATTTGGTTCACACATCCTGTATCTTACATAGCCTTTAATTTCGGCAGAAGTTCTGTGGCATGTAAGTCAATTACGTAAGAGGTTAAAAATCCAGCGAGTAGACCATCAATATATTGTACCTCTGGTAGTTTTTCTGTAGCAAAGGTGATGCATTCTATACATGCCTGCTTCAATTCTGGTTGTCTGATTGCTACTGTCCTCCTTTGTTTGATGTTTTTCTTCTTAGGCATATATCCTGCTTATTTTTTTAGTTTATTATTGTGTTGTAAATTGTTTTTAGACTGTTCCCTCATTGTTGTGTAAATGTTTGTAACCATAGATGGCTGCTGGCTCGAATGAGGATGTCCATACGTATAAGGCAAAGATCCGAAAAAAGATATAAATTCAAGACTGATAACTGAAAATGTTAGCCGACACCATATATAAAATATGTATCTTTCTTCAGTGATATAACACAATGCTTTGATACGAAAAGAGTATCTACAAAATATTACAAAGGCTTTGTAATCTCTCTACAAGCGGCTTGTAATCTCTCTACAAAGCCTTTGTAGTATTCCGTAATACGACCTCTACCATTCCCATACGTCTTTGTAATTTTCAAAACTGGCTCCTTCTGCGTATCCATAAGCTATGAAGATGCTGTTAGTATATTCCTGTTCAGCTGGTGTAATACTTTTTTACTATTGCGGCAAACGTAGTCTTAATTCCGTAATCCTGTTAAATATTTTGCGGCATTACAGTCAGTCCTTATTAGATATGTATGATTTTTCTTCACCATACTGTTTTTGTCATACAAGAACTAAGTTAAACACATAATTCACCTTCCCCATAAGAGAATTCCATATGACTAACCCTTCAAAACGTTTGACTTATCCAGGCATGGTATTGAAAATAGATCTGAGTAGTGTAGCCATCTGTTTTTTTGTGTAGAAATTTAGCGTCCATTGTCTGGTAAATTCGTTCATCACATAAAAAATCCGCCGTAAGAAACAATATTATCGTATTTTATTGCTATCTTTGTCACCTCGTATAGAATTATACTTCTATTATTGACATCATATAGTTAGTGATAATTCTGCAAACGATAAAACTCTTATGAGCTCATTGTTCCTCAGAGATTTATAAATTTATTAACAAGAAATCGCACATTTGGCTGCGAAATTAAGGTATACCAATGGAGAATTTACAATACTTTGTCGGATTACTTGCTGTTTTGGTTATCGGAATACTCTTTATTAAAAAGATAACTGGTTGCATTTTTCGCATCATCGTCACAGTAATAATACTTGCTGTTGCATACTGGGCTTTGACTGGTTCACACGTCCTTTAGCCAGTTGATATGTTTCTTTATGATAGTAGGAAACAAATAAGTATTGTACTTTTAAAACCTATTTAAAGTAAAAATATTTTATTAAAAGATTAGAAGTTTTTGGCGGTGTTTTGCTTTTTGCAGGTACTTTTCATGTTGTCTTTTATCGTTTTGAGGGTTATTATTTTGAGAGGGTTATCTCTTTGTTGTTGATGGTGTAGTGGAATGAGATAGTATAAGCGAGTCCATCTAAAACATTTCTTATATCCTTCTTTCTTTCAATAACACCTGTATAAGTTCTTTTATTATCCAACTTAGAATCAACAATAATCTTATAATCGTAGAACTGTTCAAGGATATGGGCAATCTCTTTGATTTGCATATTGCTGAATGGAATCATATTATCATGCCATACAGCATCAACTGGTGTATAGCTATTTTCTGTCCTAATGGTCTTGGAATCCTTGTTGACAGTAGCTTTTTGATTTGGTTGAAGAATCACCTTTCCTTCTCCGTTCAACCCAGTTACTTCCAATCTTCCTTCTATCAAGCTGATAACCTCTTTGCCATTAGCAGCTTGATCTTTGAAGTTGAAGGTAGTGCCCAATACCTTTGCTGATGCCCCATCACTGCTTACAATGAAAGGCTTTTCAGCGTTTTTTGTAACCTTGAACAATGCTTCGCCCTTTAAGTTAACCTTTCTCTCATTGCCTTCAAAGTTATCAGCGTAACTAATGGTTGCTCCCTTGTTGAGCCAAACAGTAGAGTTGTCAGGTAAAACAACCTTTTTTACTTCGTTCAAAGCAGCAACTGTGATCATCTCTGCTGACAGGTAAAGATAGGCGAAGAGACCTCCTCCAGCCAATAATACCGCTACTACGATAGCAGCAGCATAGCGGAAGAAGTGGATATTGCCCTTATATTCCTTTTGTTCTTCGTAGTCTTTTATTTGGTTAAATAGTTTTGTCTCTGCTTCTTCTATTTTCTTAGACGTAGCAGCTTGGTTGTTCTTTCCTAAATGGAAAGCCAACTCCAGTTCGAAGAATTCCTTTCGGTTTTCCTCCGAGGCTGCCAGCCATTCTGCCAGCTGCTCCATCTCTTTGGCTGTTGTCTTGCCAAGAAGATAGTCTTTAATGGTCTTATTATTTATTTTACTCATTCTGTTTTATTCAACTGGGGTGTATTGTATTTTTATCTTTTGGGCAGCAGTTTTTCTACTACTTCTTCCTTATAACAACCTTATAGGTCTTTTTACGTAATAGCAATTAATAAAAAATGTTATAAAAGGGGCACTTTGTCTGTTTCTGTGTCTGTTTACCATAGTTCATTCATTGTTAATGTCGTATTATTTCCGTGATAAAAAGAAATTCGTCAATCAGATGTCTTTCATCTTGAAGTCCCTATGTGTGGTGCTTGAGTCTTGTTCTTAAGGCCTTTACAGCCTTGTATAAATGCACCTCAACAGTACGAATTGAGATACCTAACTGCTCTGCGATCTCCTTGTTTTTCTTGTCGTGCTGATAACTCAATATGAATACCTCGCGGCATTTGGCTGGAAGATCTCCGATGGCATCATTGATTTGTTTCCTCGTTTCTAACCCTTCAATATAGCCCATCACGTCATTAGCCTCTGGGTTATAATAGTCTAATTTAAACTGAGTAACTTTCTTAATGCTATCGGCATGGTTATTGACAACCGTACGATGCTTAATGACATTTAGTGCTTTGGTATAGACAATGCGATAAAGAAAAGCCTTGATGTGGCTTTCGTCTTCAATATCTTCTCTGCGTTTCCATAATTCCATGAAAGCTTCCTGTACAATGTCCTCTGCCTCATCATCATGTACAAGACGAGTGGCATAGAATGAGAGAGAGGGGTATAACGCTCTAAATATCTGTCGGAACCTTTGTTCTGGTAATATCATTATCTATTCTTTAGCCCTGCAAATATCTGGTTCTATGCTATTTACATTTTACTTTTTGCGATGTTATCAGCAGGGTATGCTTAATATTTATGAACAAAGATACACTTTTTGTACTTGTTTAGATAAAGGAAGGGGTTAATTTATGTGAAATGGCGATAAGACTTCTTTATTAAATAAAGATAATTGACTATCTTTGTGTATGTAAACTCAATGTTTGTTAGTGTATTGTAAAATTAATACCATTTGAGCAGATTTCATGGTGATAGCTGATTGTTTGAAAGTATTATTTCCCCTCAGAACGTTTATGTGTGCCTTCCTTTTGTTTGTAGGTGTACATGGTGCTTCTGCGCAGGTGTCATTAACGACAAACCAAACAGACTTAAAGACTGTTATACAGCGCATTAAGTCGAAAACTAAGTATCGTTTCTTTTATGATGATGCACTTGGAAAACAGAAGGTTAATGCCGTTTCTATAAGTAATTTACCTATAGATTTTGTGCTGAATAGGCTTTTTGAAAACACGGGGATTACTTATAAAATCATCGATAATATTATTTATCTTAAGAAAGAAAAACCTGTTGTTCAGAATAAAGATGCTGGTAGTTCAGAGGCTGCTTTGCAACAACGTAAGGTTGGGCAGCCAGCCACACCAGTGCTCTATACCTTCAATGGACAGGTGCAAGATGTGTCGGGTAATCCGCTTGTTGGAGCAACCATCATGATAAAGGGCAGTTCAAAAGCACGTGCCTTATCGGATTTGGAGGGAAAGTTTGTGCTGAAATCAGAAACTCCTAATCCTGTATTGCTTATTTCCTGTATAGGTTTTGATACGATAGAAAAGCGTGTTAATAATCGACATAATCAGTTGTTTGTATTGAAAGAGAACTTCTATGAGTTAGAGGATGTTTTCGTGACGGCTTTGGGCATCAATCGTTCGCGTACGGCTTTGAACTACAATGTCAAGCAGATGAATGGTGAGGAGTTGAGTAAGGTGAAGACAAGCAATTTTGCAAATGCCTTGGTGGGAAGAGTGGCAGGCGTCTTTATCAATGAATCAGCAGCAGGAATGGGTGGTGCAGCACGTGTAGTAATGCGTGGTCCGAAGTCTTTGGTGCAGAGTAATCAACCACTTTATGTGATTGATGGTATTCCTATTAATAACAGAAGTAATGATGATATTAAGGGCGGTATTTATTCGTTGCAGCCTGGCTCAGAGGGTATTTCAGACATTAATCCTGATGACGTTGAGAGTGTTTCTGTTCTTAGTGGAGCTGCCGCTGCAGCCCTTTATGGTTCCGCCGCAGCACAGGGAGCTGTGATGATAAAGACAAAATCGGGCAGAGTTGGGAAAACTTCTGTGGAGTTTTCTACAAGTACACAGTTTCTTTCTCCCTTTGTTTTACCTGATTTCCAGAACGAATACAGTAACCGTACCAATGAGATGAAGTCATGGGGAACGAAGAATGCGTCGGGTACTGGTGGTTACACACCAAAGGATTTCTTCCGTACGGGAGTCAACTTTACGAATAATGCAAGTCTGACGGCAGGTACTGAGCGTAATCAAGTATACCTATCTTTAGGTTCATCGACGGTGTCTGGTATTATTCCTAACAACGATTTCCAACGTTATAACCTCACATTTAAAAACGTATTTACCGCTTTGGAGGATAAGTTAAGGCTAACTTTCTCCTTTAAGTTTGTCAGAGAAAATGATAGGAATATGTTGGCACAGGGGCAATACTTTAACCCGCTGACCTCTGTTTATCTTTTTCCGCGTGGTGAGAACTTTAATGCTATAAAGGAGTTTGAGACTTATGACGTAGTGCGCAATATCAATTTGCAGAACTGGAACTATGGAGATGACTTGAAGATGCAAAACCCTTATTGGGTTACGAACCGTATGTTGAAGACAACAAAGCGTAACAGATACCTCACTGACCTTGGTGTGAAGTATCATCTTACGAATTGGTTTGCTCTTGAAGGAAGACTTCGTTGGGATGAAGCTGTTAATAGATTGGAAGACAAACGATACGCTTCAACGCTTGATATCTTCGCTCATTCGCCTTACGGATATTATAGTTATTGCAAGATAAATGACCGTTCTTTCTATGCAGATGTTATGGCTGACGTTACTAAACGGTGGGGTACTCTCTCGCTGGTAGCAAACGTTGGTAGTGCTTTCTCACATACATCCTATGACGTGTCAGGCTTTCAAGGAGGTTTAAAAGCGCCTTCAAATATCTTTACTCCTAATGGAATAGATTATAATAGAGTGTCGGGAGATAACCGTCCAATCTTTGATATCACGCGTCATGCAATTCATTCCGTACTTGGGAGTGTGGAGTTAGGCTGGCAAGAACGTGTTTATCTGACAGTGACAGGGCGTAACGACTGGGACTCTTCACTTAGTAATACAGCCCAACAGTCCTTCTTCTATCCTTCTGTGGGTATGTCGGCTATTCTCTCAAAGATGCTCAAATTGCCGAAGTTCGTTGACTTTTTGAAGTTCCGTACATCGTGGGCTTCAGTGGGTTCTGCCATCTCTCCTAATATTTCCTCTGCTTGGCGTTATGAGTATATTCCTTCAACAGGCACCTATCATACGGTTACTTATAAGTTTCCAGACAACTTCTATCCAGAGCGTACGAACTCTTGGGAAGCAGGAATGACGGCACATCTGTTTAAAGAAGCTATGTCTGTAAAGTTCACGTTGTACCAATCAGATACGAAGAATCAAACCTTCCTTCGTTCTATTACACTTGGTGGTGCATTTAATCGTGAGTATATACAAGCAGGAGACGTACAGAATAGAGGTTTAGAATTGAGCATTGGCTATAACAAGAAGTGGAATAATCTTCGTTGGTCAACCAATATGACTTATAGTACAAACCGTAACCGTGTTGTTAGATTACTTGACAATCCTAATGAAACTTTGCGACAAGGTGGTCTGAATGGGTGTGAGGTGATATTGACACAAGGCGGTACGATGGGCGACCTCTATACCTTTACTGATTTTAAGCGCGATATACAAGGCAACATCCTACTTAATAATGATGGGCAGGTGATGCAGATGGAGTTAGCTTCACCTAAGTTGGTAGGTTCTGTCTTACCTAAGGCGCAACTTGGTTTGAGCAATAACTTCTCATGGAAGGGAATAGAACTCGGAATGTTGATAATAGCTCGTTTGGGCGGTGTCTGCGTGTCACAGACCCAAGCTTTCATGGATTCGTATGGCGTTTCTAAGAAGACTGCAGAACTGAGAAACAATGGTGGTGTTGCTGTTGGCAATCAGTTGGTTTCTACGGAGAAGTATTATACAGTTGTCGGAGGAGAAACTCCGATTTGGGATGAATACGTCTACAGTGCTACTAACGCCCGAATTAAGGAACTTTATTTGGGTTATACCTTTGATAAACTGATTCGTGGGGCAAAGGTGTCAGTCGCTTTGACAGCAAGAAACCTCCTGATGTTATATTGTAAGGCACCTTTCGACCCAGAGGTAACCCCTTCAACAGATATATATTATCAAGGATTTGATTATTTCATGCAGCCCAGCCAACGTTCGTTGGGCTTTAGTATCAACGTAAAACTCTAAGATCATGAAGTTGATTAGAAAGAAACTGTTTTTCTTCTTCTGTCTGCTGACAGTCTTTTCTTCCTGTACGGGTGAATTCGTTGATATCAACCGACCAGGCAGTAAGCTATCACCAGAGGAGTTGAAGCGTGATAACTACGCTGTCGGTTCATTCTTGATTCAGATGCAAGGGGTTGCTTTTCCAGAGCAGGAGAATGCCTATCAAACAATGATAGACTTTGTTGGTAATTATCTGGGGCGTTATACAACCTATACCAAGGAATTACCTAAGAACCATACGCTCTTTAATGCAAGTAATGCTTGGTGTGCTTGGCCTGCTTCTTATGCTCCTCCAATGGTGTCTGCATTTGATGAGGTTGTCAAACTGAATGGTAAGAAGAATATTTCTTATGCGTGGGCATTGATTCTGCGTGCACAGGCTTTCCTTCGCTTTACAGATATCTATGGACCTTTCCCACTCAGTATGAATGCAGATAATACGGAGGTTTATACATCTCAGAGAGATATCTATTTACAGCTGATAAAGGACTTAAACGAGGCTACTACTTATATCTCATCTGACACGCAACTGGCTAAGAAAATGATAGTCTTTGCACCATACGACCTCGTATATAAAGGTGACTTCAATAAGTGGCGTAAGTTTGCTAATTCGCTTAAACTACGCATTGCCGTGCGTATCAGTAATGTAGAACCTACGTTGGCACGCTCGTTAGCTGAACAAGCGGTGAGAGATGGCGTGATAGAAGGGAATGATGATAACTGTGCAGTCCGTTATAATAAATCGGGTTTGTGGACAACAGCCGTTTCGTGGGGTGACAGTCGTGTCTGTGCTGATATTGAAAGTTATATGACGGGATATAAAGACCCACGCATGAGCATGTATTTCCTACAGCCGATGACGGCAGGACAGCGTAAATATATTGGCTGTCGGGCTGGAGCAGCGATAGGGAGTAATATTGTTGCTAAGCGTCTTTATTCAACAGTCAATGTGCAAGAAACGACACCAAGTTTATGGCTCACTGCATCGGAAATGGCATTTTGTAAGGCGGAAGGCGTCTTGCGTGGTTGGAATATGGGCGGTGGTACTGCCAAGGAGTATTATGAACGAGGCGTAACACTGTCTTTCAATCAATGGGGAGCAGATGGTGTTGTAAACTATTTGTTGGATGACACCTCGACAGAAGCTAACTATGCAGATGCTTTAGGTGGCTTTGGTGGTGCGGCAGCAAAGGCTTCTACGATTACCATTAAATGGGATGACAATGCGCCTATGGATGAGAAAATGGAGCGATTGATAACGCAGAAGTGGATTGCTTTGTTCCCTAATGGGCAGGAAGCATGGAACGAGATTCGTCGTACGGGTTATCCTCGTATCTTCTCTGTACCACAGGCGACAAACGGTTATACGCTGTTGACACCTAATAGAATACCTTTTGATAAGAATCAACAGATTTATAATCGTAGTAATTACGACAAGGCTGTCGAACTTTTAGGTGGTCCTGATGATTATGCAACACCAATGTGGTGGCAGAGATAGATTGTTTTTCTGCGTTTATTTTAGCAACTATTTTGTTGAAACTTATTTACAAAACACATGCTTTTACATCCTGTTTGTATGCTAAAGATGACTAATTTTACTCCTCTTGTAATCAT
>ERZ772807.538-NODE-538-length-23397-cov-8.034616_pt1 | contig 23397 bp, 20 predicted proteins | sample MGYA00511472_ERZ772807 | MGnify/ENA primary metagenome ERZ772807 (study PRJEB29015, sample SAMEA2737947) | human oral metagenome | biome: human oral; feature: human-associated habitat; material: dental | place: China | collected 2039 ... | reverse complement strand
TAGTCGTGGAATAGCTGCCAGACTAGCGACTGGTCAAAGGTGTTTCCGATGGTGATGGTACCGTGTTCTGGTGAGTAGGATGGAGAAGACACCCAACGGTCGCTTTCTTTGTCGTAGTGCAAGAAGGAGTTCCAGAACTTGGCAGTCTCTTTCAACATAGGATAGATCTTTTCTTTGAGATAAGTCTCATCCTTGGTGAATTTGTAGTAGTCATAAACGTTCTGCATCATCCAGGCATTAGCAGCTGGCGACCAACCCCAATAGTAATTCCAGCCTGGAGTAGTCCAGCCAAATGGAGTTGCTTGAGTGTGGACCAGCCAACCATTTTCTTGCCCGTCTTTGGATTCGATTCCAGCGTATTCTTTGGCAGCGATACGTCCGTAGTAGCGCATGTCGTCAATGTAATTGATCATTGGCTTGGCTGTTTCAGCAAGGTTGCTCATGTAGGCTGGCCAATAGTTCATTTGCAAATTGACATTGAGGTGGTAGTCAGCGTTCCAAGGTGGATTGTCTACAGCATTCCAGACTCCTTGTAGGTTGGCAGGAAGGGCATCTGTCCGATCACGAGACGAACTGATGAGTAGATATCGGCCGTATTGGAAGAAGAGTTCTTCCAATTTTTGCCCTTTTTCTGGGTTATAGCCTTGAAGGGCCTCTTTAGTCGTTTGAGTAGTCTTGGTTCCGCCTAGATTTAGTTTGACGCGGTTAAAGAGACTTTGATAGTCCTTGATATGGGCCTTTTTCAGTGTCTCGTAGTCCTTTGCCTTAGCGGCTTCTACAATCCCTTTAACCGTTTTTTCGAGGTCAATGTCTTTTCGATAATTGGTTTTTGGATTTTGAGCAAAGTTTGTTTTGGCGCTGAGGTAGAGGGTTGCATAACTTGCGCCTGTAACGGTCAGAGTTTCGTCCTGAACAGTCACCTTTCCGTCCGTTTTAATTCCTAGATAGGATGCAAATTTGAGGCCGTTATCTTTGACAGTTCCCTTTAGAAGGATTCCGTTTGCATCTGTAGTGACATGACCATTCTTATAGTTGGAATATTCCCAAGAGTAGTTGCCATTAGCAAGCAAGTCTTCTGTCAAGCTGTTCCAAAGGGTAAAGTCAAGTGTCTTGTTTCCTTTTTTGGTCAAGTGGGTCACAGTGACATCATCAGGATAGCTGGAGAAGGTTTCGCGTTTGAAGGTCGTCCCATCTTGGGTGTAGGAAGTTGTCGTAGTGGCTTCAGTGATATCCAGATTACGGTGATAATCAGTTACAGTATCTAGTCCTTTCTTCTGGTTATTAAAGACCATGAAGATATCTCCAAAGGCTAGGTAACGTCCATACTGGGCGTTGTTTGGTCCAACTAGATTTTGTTCAGCGAGCTGTTTTGCTTTTTGGCGGTCGCCAGCTTCGAGGGCTTTACGTATCTCTGCTAAGACCTTGTAGCGATTCTTGTAGTTTCCTCCGTTATAGTCGGTGCTATCGGGTTGTGGTCCTCCTGACCAGAGGGTCTTTTCGTTGTACTGAATTCTCTCCTCACCGATGAGACCGAAAACCTTGGCTCCCATTTCTCCGTTTCCGACAGGGAGGGCTTGTTTTTCCCATCCATCATAGGAGGGAGCTGTTGGTTGATCGTAGTTGAGTTGATAGTTTTCTTGCTTTGTCACAGGCTGATCTGTTTTTTCAGGTTCCTTATTTTCTTTAGCTTCTACAATGGCTTCTTCACTAGCTTGACTATTTGTCTTCTGAGGCTTCTCAGCTGGCTTGCTTTCGGAAACTACGGGATTCTCGGCTAGAGACGGATTTGTAGTTTCAGTAGCTTCAGCTGCTTTGGGTTCGCTATCAGGCTTAGTGATAGCTTCGACAGAGGTTGGTTCAGTTTGCTTGACCTCAACACTGTCTGCGGCTACAGTGTGGTTGACTAGAAAAACAGCTCCCAGTAAAACAGAAGCAGTCCCAACCGTCAGCTTGCGAATGCTATAGCGACAGGATTTCTCCCAAAAGTGTTTTTTCATAAAACCCTCCTTTGTGTATTCGAAACCGCTTACATTTTATGAAGCAGTTTCGTTTATTTTGTTTCTATTTATCTCCTCACCTCCCATTCTAATGGTCGCTTAGCATTTGTCAAGAGCTTTTTAGCAAGATACATATTTGCTGTTGTTTTTTCTTAAAATAGTAGAATAAGTAGCAAGTAGTGCCTCTTTTCCAACTATCAACTAGATTATTTACTACTAAAAAACAGTTGAGAGTATCCCCAACTGTAAGTGTTTATTTCGGATGTCTTTTGGCAAAGTCAACAAAGTGAAATTTTTCTAATTTATGGCGACTTTCGGTGAATTGGAACTGGCGCCCGTCTTGGAGATAGACTTTTGACTTGATTGAAACGACATAAGGGTCTTTGCCAATATCCATGAGAATCTTGTCTCGATCGCTAGTGTGGTCAATGGTGATTTCCTTCTGAGCATAATCAATAAGGAGTTTGAGGTCGTCCTCTATATACGAGTAGATAGACTGCTCAGCGATTTGGCGAGTGAGATTTGGGATCAGTTCCATATCCAGATAGTCCGTATCCAGAACCGATACTAGGTCATCCACTACACGCTGGCGGACCACCTTCCACACCATCCGAAACTCTGGAAAGCCGGTTATCAGTGAGGATTTTTTATCGATAATGATTTTATCCAGACTGACCACATTGGTCTTAGAGCGAAGTCCAAGTTCCTGAACCAGTTCTTGGTAGCTGGTTAGGTTAGAGACAGGGAAATTGACCGTTTCTTCTTTGACGACTTGAGAACCTTGCCCCCTTATCTTTTTGATTAATCCTTCCTCTTGGAGGAGGGACAGAGCTTTTCGGACGGTGTCACGGCTCACCTGATACTGATTCATGAGTTCGTGCTCGCTGGGGAGGAAATCTCCGACAGCGTAAGTCTCGTTTTGAATGGTTTTTTGGATTTGATTAAATAGTTGTTGGTATTTCTTCATATTGCTTCCTTAAATGAGTTTTGAATCTTATTCTATACAAACTTGTATCTATTTTACCATACAAGTGCTAGAAAATATCCAAAAATATCCTCTTTTTATCACAAACAAGTTGCATACAAGTTTGGTATCGTTTACAATAGAGCTATCAAGTCAAGCTTGCTTTGACAAATATAAGGAGAATCAAATGGGAAAATTTGAACAAGAAGCCAAAGATCTGCTTCAAGCAATCGGAGGCAAGGAGAATGTCACTGCTGTTACCCACTGTGCGACACGGATGCGCTTTGTTCTCGGAGACGAAAAGAAGGCCAATGTCAAAGTCATCGAGTCGATTCCAGCCGTCAAAGGGACCTTTACAAATGCGGGTCAATTTCAGGTGATTATCGGGAATGACGTGCCGATCTTTTATAATGATTTTACAACCATTTCAGCCTATCTCGGTGTTACAGAACCAGCCCTCTTTGGGGTCAATGTCAAATACATCTATCCATTTGTAGCTGGGATGATCGGTTCAGCCCTTGCCGGCATGTTGTCCGTTACATTTAATGTAACGGCGGCTTCTATCGGTATCGGTGGTTTGCCGGGTATCCTCTCTATTCAACCTCAATACATGCTGCCGTTTGCAGGAACCATGCTAGTTGCTATTGTTGTACCAATGCTCTTGACTTTCTTCTTCCGCAAGGTCGGTCTCTTTACAAAGACAGAGGATGATACAGCCTTGCAGGCAGAATTCGTTGCCCAAGAAGAGGCAGAATTTGTCAGTCATGAACCAGTAACCCTTGCCCCAGTAGAAATTGTCAGCCCACTTACTGGTCAAGTGAAAGAATTGAGTCAAGCAACAGATCCTGTTTTTGCATCAGGTGTCATGGGACAAGGTCTAGTCATTGAACCAAGCCAAGGTGAGTTGACTTCTCCAGTCAATGGGACAGTGACGGTTCTTTTCCCTACCAAGCATGCCATTGGTATTGTCTCTGATGAGGGGGTGGAATTGCTCATCCACGTCGGTATGGATACAGTAGGTCTTGATGGCAAAGGTTTTGAAAGTCTTGTAGCCCAAGGAGACCACGTCACAATAGGTCAGAAATTGATTCGTTTTGATATGGATGTCATTAAGGCTGCGGGTCTGGTAACAGAAACTCCTGTTATCATCACCAACCAAGATGCTTATACAGCGACTATCACTGGAACTTATCCAACAACTATCCAAGCTGGAGAAGCTCTCATGGTCGCTACACGAATCTAATACTCTTAGAAAATCTCTTCAAACCACGTCAGCTTTATCTGCGACCTCAAAGCGGTGCTTTGAGCAACCTGCGGCTAGCTTCCTAGTTTGCTCTTTGATTTTCATTGAGTATAATTGAAATAAAACAAACAGGGAAGGAACACGGGTTCCTCCCTTTTATCAGAAAAGGAGAAACAGATGGCACTTGATAAAAGAAAAGTAGTCTATCAAATCTATCCAAAATCATACAAAGACACCACTGGAAATGGTATTGGGGATTTCCGTGGGATTATCGAAAAAATCCCCTATCTAGCCAAACTGGGAGTGGATATGGTCTGGCTCAATCCATTCTATCCAAGCCCCCAACGGGATAATGGTTACGATATTTCAGATTATATGGCAGTGGATCCTCTTTTTGGTGATATGGCTGATTTTGAGGAGATGGTCCGTGTCGGTAAAGAGCACAAGATTGACTTTATGCTGGACATGGTGCTCAATCATTGCTCGACAGAACACGAATGGTTTCAGAAAGCCCTAGCTGGCGACCAGTACTACCAAGACTTTTTCTTCATCCAAGACCAACCAACAGACTGGCAGTCTAAGTTTGGCGGCTCTGCCTGGGCACCTTTCGGGGATACAGGGAAATACTATCTTCACCTCTTTGATGAGACCCAGGCTGACCTTAATTGGCGAAATCCCAATGTCCGCAAGGAGCTTTTCAAGATAGTTAATTTCTGGCGTGACAAGGGAGTCAAAGGTTTCCGATTTGATGTGATCAATTTGATCGGCAAGGATGAGGTCTTAGTGGATTGCCCAGAAAATGAAGGCAAGCCAGCTTACACAGACAAGCCCATCGTTCATGACTATTTGCGCATGATGAATCAAGCCACTTTTGGATCAGATGATAGTTTTATGACTGTTGGAGAAATGTCTTCTACCACCATGGGAAACTGTGTCCTCTATTCGTCACCTGACCGTCAGGAATTATCCATGACCTTTAATTTCCATCATCTCAAGGTGGACTACAAGGATGGACAAAAGTGGACCTTGGCGCCCTTTGATTTTGAAGAATTGAAAAATCTCTACCATAGCTGGGGCAAGGAGATGAGTGATAAAAACGGCTGGAGCGCCCTCTTTTGGAACAATCACGACCAACCACGAGCCTTGAATCGTTTTGTCGATATTCAACATTTCCGCAATGAAGGGGCGACTATGCTGGCTGCCAGCATTCACCTGTCACGTGGGACACCTTATATCTACATGGGCGAGGAAATTGGCATGGTTGACCCTGACTATGATTCCATGGCAGACTATGTGGATGTCGAGTCCATCAATGCTTATCAGATGCTCTTAAAAGAAGGGAAAAGTGAACAAGAAGCCTTCCAGATTATTCAGGCTAAGTCACGAGATAATTCACGCATTCCCATGCAGTGGGATGCTTCAGAAAATGCTGGTTTCTCAAAAGGGACTCCATGGCTGAAGGCAGGAAAATCCTACCCTCACATCAACGTAGAAAATGACATCCAAGGCCCAATTTTCACCTTCTATCAAGACTTGATTCGACTGCGTAAGGAAATGCCGATCATTTCAGAAGGAAGCTACAAACCGGCCTTTGAAGATAGTAAGCAAGTCTATGCCTTTGAACGTCAGTATGAGGATGAAACATTACTGGTCCTCAATAACTTTTATGCCACAGAAGTAGAAATTGACTTGCCAGTAGCCTACCAAAATGGACAGATTCTGATTTCAAACTATGAAGATGTAGAAGTATCAGAAAAAATTCTTCTGAAACCGTATCATAGCCTAGCACTATATTTAAAAAGTAAATAAACGATTTTAGCGCAAGGCTCACAAAAAAACAAGCTTCTATATGAAGTTTGTTTTTTATTTTGCAGAAGTATATATTAAATGTTTATAACAGGATAGAGTTAACTGACTCAAATAAAGAGGAATGATTGTCAACTTAAAAAGTAAATAATTAAATAATATACCGTTTTTTAAAACTCGTCTTTAAAATGTAAAAAAAAGTAAAAAGATTGTCAAGAAGAACCATTTATAAAAATGTCCGCCTTGAAAGATTCCCGTTTTTATGAGGATTTTTAGAAAAAAATAAATGACAATTTAATGACAATTTCTTTGATTTTCAAATAAATACGCTATATTTAATACTTGACGTCTTTCTTGATAAAGGTAAACATGATAAAATAATTTAGTCATTTTTCCTAATGATAAAAATTAAAGGAGAATATTTTATGTTTAAAAAAATGCTCAGTGCATTTTCAATAAGTGCAGTTGCTCTTTCGATTTTCTTTACGAAAGGTGTTAAAGCGGATCAAGTGCGTGAAAACTCAACGCCTTCAGGAGAGAACACGAGTTCTCAAAGAGAAGAAAAACAATCACCTGTTTCTAACGTTACACAAGGTGAAGTAGATGCAGCAAAAGCAGACTTTGATCGTGTAAATCGAGTAGTGTCGGAAGCTCAAAGGAATGTAGAGGAGGCTAGACAATCCACAGCTACAGCCAAAGATGAACTGAAGATAGCTCAGCAGAATGTTGATGTAGCAAAAGAGGCTGTAGAATCTGCGCCTACTGCATTAAAAGAAGCGCAATCAGACCTAGCGACCAAGTTGGATGAAGAAAAAAAAGCAGAAGCCAATCTGGTAAGCAGCAAGACTGAGCTTGAAGAAGCACAGTCGCAAGTGGATCGTCAAGCTCAATCCTTAGCCGCTGCAAAAGAGAAGGAAAAAGGGGAAGCTGAAAAAGCAACCCAAGCTCAACAAGATGTTGATGTTGCACAGTCAACATTGACAGAGTCAACATCTGATGCGGTTACAAACCTTGAACAAGCAAAAACGAAAGTCGCTGCCAGTCAAACCGCGGTTGATAAAGCTCAACAAGGTGTAGAAAAGGCCAATCAATCAGATGAAGAACGTCAGAAGAAATTAGCTGAAGCGACTGCTAATAAGAGTAAGGCTGATGATGCAGTATTAACAAGTAAGCAAGCATTTGATGATGCTAGTGCAAAAGCAGAAAAGACTCAGTCAGCCCTTGAATCAGCAAAAGCTACATTGAGTGCAGCTAAGTATACAGGTGCTTCAGTTACATCTAATACTGAGAATACGTTCTATATGACTCCAGAATATATTGCTGCTTTAAAACAGTTGGCAGATCCAAATACTCCGCAGTCACAGATTAGTCAGATTGAAGCTACCTTGACAGCTGTAAATGATAAGGCTAAATCTTTTAACAATTATGTAGCAGACCCAAATGATAGTAAAACGCTGATAGATACAAATAATATTCCTTATGATGTCCGTTTGGAAATATCTCAGTTTACAGCAGAATTGATTAACCAAATTCGTTCGCAGATGGGGACGGGAGAAGTAGTTGTTACTCCTTCGGCACTTGAATTTGCGGATAAAGTAGCACGTGAATATAAAAATGATAATTGGTCTTGGGATTTGATGAATCGTTACCATCATGACTCATGGGGTATTAACCGAGTTGCGCGTGAGTATGGACTGGTTACAACTAGTTCTGAACAAGAACAAGAAGGGATTCAATATTACGAAAATGCATATATCTGGAAAGCAAACACTTCTCAAATGAGTGTGGCAGATATGAAACGTGATATTTATTTTTCATTAGTTGAATTCATGTATAATGGCTATGAGTGGGTGCATGCTAAATCTATTTCTGGTTTGAATACAGGAAGTCAAAAGAATTATCTAGGCGTTGATTTTTCAATGGAGAACGATATTACAGTATCTCATTTCACGATGGTTTCGGAAGATCAGGTGAAATATGCTAGTAAAAACAATTTTGATGCGACGCCAATTGGTGGAAAATCTGGGGAAGCAAATCAAGAAAAGCTTGAACAAGCTCAGACAGCCTTTGATGTAGCTCAGGCTGCAAATAATCAAGCTCAAGCAGATAAGGAAAATGCAAAAACAGCTTATGAACAAGCTCAGTTAGTAGCCACTCAAGCTCAAACAGCCTTTGATGAAGCAGCGCAAACACCTCTTGGGCTTGAACAAGCTAAACAAGCTTTAGAAGAATCTAAAAATCAGTTAGAAGCTGATCAAGAGGCCTTGAGGTTAGCTCAAACAATTGCTAATAACGTTGAAAGGGAAAAAGATGATAAAGTGAAGGCTTTATCAAAAGCTAGGGATGCCCTGTCTACTGCGCAAAAGAACTTGACTGCTACACAAGCCGATGTTTCCAAAGAAGAAGCTTTGCTTAAAGATGCTAATAGTACGCTTGCTGATGCTATTGAAAAAAGGGACACTGCTCAGGAACAACTCGTCAAAGCTCAAACAGCAGTGATAGAAGCAAAGAGTAAAGTGTCGAATTTGGTTCAAGCTGAAGAACAACTTTCCAAAGCTGAAGAGGTGCTAGAAGCAGCTGAACAAAAGGTGAAAGCAAAGGAAGCAGCGCAACTTGCGGCAATTGAGCAGTTGAGCAACTTGCAAACGGCACAAGCTACTACTCAAGTGAACTACAACCGTTTAGCGACTAAACTGAAAATGCAAGAAAAACAGCAGGCGGATGATTACTATAGAGAAATTCTAGATCAGACGGAGATGGATCTTGCTAAACAGGATCAACGACTTCAGACAAATTCTGAGCCACCTACTCCAAAAAGTTCTCAAATTCTTTTAAACACTCCAAAACAAGTGCAAGATATTAAACAGATATCAACAGAGAAGAGCGCGAAGGAGTTATCAATGATTTCTAATGCAGGTCATCTTCCTAGCACTGGTTCAAGAATTTCCTTATGGATTCAGCTGAGTGGAATCGTTCTGATTTACACTAGTTTCAGATTGTTAATCTGGGAAAAGAAAGATAGACAGTAAAGAGACGGTATCTGCTATAACTGTTTCGGATGATAGACAAACACAGCTTTGTGTTTGTCTATTTTTATAAGATGATAGCATTAGCAAATCGCGTAAAATAGAAGCTTTCTTCAAAACACAGGGTGGAAAAATAACGAATATCAACAGGGAATCTAAACTAGTCAGGAAAGCCACTTTGTGGTATAATATAGAAGACTCAAAAAGAAACAGGAGAAAAAGAATGGATTTACTTTTAGCAATTATCTTGATTGTGTTAGCTTTTCTAGGAGGAGCTCTTGGAGGGATGTACTTGGTTCGTAAGCAAATCGAAAAAGAATTTGCGGACAACCCACGTTTGAACGCTGAGGCAGTTCGTGCTCTCTTGAGTGCAAATGGTCAAAAACCAAGCGAAGCCAAGGTACAACAAGTTTACCACCAAATCATCCGTCAACAAAAAGCAGCCCTTGCTAACAATAAAAAGAAATAAATAGGAAAAGTCTGGGATGAAAGTTCCAGACTTCTCACTATGTTCAATAGTTCTCAAGGATAAGACTTTTTCCTTGCATTCTATTGATATTTGATTATGATTAAGAGAGAGGCAGTTGCCATTCTATCAAGCTGTCTATCCGTTCATTTAGGACGAGTAATTATGATGAACTATCAATCAGAAAAAAGACTAGAAAGAAGACTGTATGGATAATCGACCAATTGGTTTTTTGGATTCGGGTGTCGGGGGCTTAACCGTTGTTCGTGAGCTCATGCGCCAGCTTCCCCATGAAGAAATCGTCTATATTGGAGATTCGGCACGGGCGCCCTATGGTCCCCGTCCTGCTGAGCAAATTCGTGAATATACTTGGCAGTTGGTCAACTTTCTCTTGACCAAGGATGTCAAAATGATTGTCATTGCTTGTAATACTGCGACTGCGGTCGTCTGGGAAGAAATCAAGGCCCAACTAGACATTCCCGTCCTAGGCGTGATTTTGCCAGGAGCTTCGGCAGCTATCAAGTCCAGTCAAGGCGGGAAAATCGGGGTGATTGGAACACCCATGACGGTCCAATCAGACATCTACCGTCAGAAAATCCATGATCTAGATCCGGACTTACAGGTGGAAAGTTTGGCCTGTCCCAAGTTTGCCCCTTTAGTCGAGTCTGGTGCCTTATCAACCAGTGTAACCAAGAAAGTAGTTTATGAAACCCTGCGTCCCTTGGTCGGAAAAGTGGATAGCCTGATTCTAGGTTGTACTCATTATCCGCTCCTTCGTCCTATCATCCAGAATGTCATGGGGCCCAAGGTTCAGCTCATCGATAGTGGGGCAGAGTGTGTACGGGATATCTCGGTTTTGCTGAACTATTTTGAAATCAATCGTGGACGCGATGCCGGACCACTCCATCACCGTTTTTACACAACAGCCAATAGCCAAAGTTTTGCCCAAATTGGAGCAGAATGGCTGGAAAAAGAGATTCATGTGGAGCATGTAACTTTATGACAAACAAAATTTATGAATACAAGGATGACCAGGACTGGTATGTCGGTGTCTGGGATGTCTATGGAGGCATCTACAGCCTCATCAAAGATCCGCTTGAGCTTGATTTTATGGATTTGGCGCGGATTTTTCGTGATGAGGAAAATGGCTTTCCAATTACGATAACGGTGATGCGCTGGTCTTCTAACTTTCGTCTGCTCTCCTTTATCGTTGAGATTTTAAATGCAGAAGCAGGCCGTAATCTAGAAGTTATCCAACGTCAGGGGGCTCTGCTCTTGGTTGAAAATGGGCAACTCCTGCATGTAGAATTGCCTAAAGAAGGAGTCGATGTAGAAGCCTTCTTTGAAACTAGCAAGGTTAGAGAAACTCTGCTCATTGCGACTCGTAACGAAGGCAAGACCAAGGAATTCCGAGCTATCTTTGACAAGTTAGGCTATGATGTGGAAAATCTCAATGACTATCCAGATCTGCCTGAAGTAGCTGAAACAGGTATGACTTTTGAAGAAAATGCTCGACTTAAAGCAGAAACTATTTCCCAATTAACAGGCAAGATGGTGCTAGCAGATGACTCAGGTCTCAAAGTCGATGTCCTCGGCGGTTTGCCAGGAGTCTGGTCAGCCCGTTTTGCAGGTGTGGGAGCAACCGACCGTGAAAATAATGCCAAGCTCTTGCACGAATTGGCCATGGTCTTTGATCTCAAGGACCGTTCGGCTCAGTTCCACACAACCCTAGTTGTAGCCAGTCCAAACAAAGAAAGTTTGGTGGTTGAAGCTGACTGGTCAGGCTACATTAATTTTGAACCTAAGGGGGAGAATGGCTTTGGCTATGACCCACTCTTCCTTGTAGGAGAGACAGGTAAATCATCAGCAGAATTAACCCTTGAAGAAAAAAATAGCCAATCTCACCGCGCCTTAGCCGTTAAGAAACTTTTGGAGGTATTTCCATCATGGCAAAGCAAACCATCATTGTAATGAGTGACTCCCATGGCGATAGCTTGATTGTCGAAGAAATCCGTGACCGCTATCTAGGGAAAGTTGATGCCATTTTTCACGATGGTGACTCTGAACTCCGTCCAGACTCTCCGCTCTGGGAAGGCATCCATGTCGTCAAAGGAAATATGGACTTTTATGCTGGCTACCCAGAACGTTTGGTAACTCAACTTGGTCCAACCAAGATCATCCAGACCCATGGACACTTGTTTGACATCAATTTCAACTTTCAAAAGTTGGACTACTGGGCTCAGGAAGAAGATGCCGATATCTGTCTTTATGGTCACTTACATGTGCCAAATGCTTGGATGGAAGGCAAAACACTCTTTTTAAATCCAGGCTCCATCAGCCAACCACGAGGGACTATCAGAGAATGTCTCTATGCTCGAGTGGAGATTGATGACAGCTATTTTAAAGTAGACTTTTTGACACGTGACCATGAGGTTTATCCAGGCTTGTCCAAGGAGTTTGCTCGATGATTGCCAAGGAATTTGAAGCATTTTTATTGGAGCAGGAAGAGACTTTTCTTACCCCTGCTGAGAATCTAGCAGCTTTGATTGATACCCACAATGCCGACCATGCAATTTTGGTGCTGAGTCAAATCACCTATACCCGTATCCCTGTTGTGGCCTTTGACAAACGCTTTGTTGGAACCATTGGGCTGAGAGACATTTTGGCTTATCAAATGGAGCAAGGTTTGACAGATGAACAGATGGCAACGACAGATATCGTCAATATGACTAAGACAGATGTGGCAGTTGTCGCTCCAGACTATAACATCACAGAAGTCCTCCATAAACTGGTGGATGAACCCTTCTTGCCAGTGGTAGATGATGAAGGGATTTTTCAAGGAATTATTACGCGCAAGTCTATCCTCAAGGCCGTTAATGCCCTCTTGCATGACTTTAGTAAGGAATATGAGATTCGATGCAAATGAGAGATAGGATTTCAGACTTTTTAGAGGGAAAGCAGGGTTTGTCTGCCAATTCCAAGCAGTCCTATAAGTATGATCTGGAGCAATTTTTAGACATTGTAGGTGAGCGGATCTCTGAGACTAGTCTCAAGATTTACCAAGCCCAACTAGCCAACCTAAAAATCAGCGCCCAGAAGCGAAAACTTTCGGCCTGTAACCAATTTCTCTACTTTCTCTATCGAAACGGAGAAGTGGACAGCTTTTATCGTTTGGAATTAGCCAAACAAGCTGAAAAGAAGACTGAAAAACCAGAGATTCTAGACCTAGACTCTTTTTGGCAGGAAAGTAATTATCCAGAAGGACGCTTGCTGGCGCTTCTTATCTTGGAAATAGGGCTCTTGCCAAGTGAGATTTTAGCCCTTAAGGTTGCAGATATCAATCTGGATTTTCAAGTGTTGAGAATCAGCAAGGCTTCCCAACAGAGGATTGTCACCATACCCACGACCTTGACTCCAGAATTGGAACCCTTGATGGGGCAGACCTATCTCTTTGAAAGGGGAGGGAAAGCCTATTCTCGTCAGTGGGCCTTTCGTCAGCTGGAGTCCTTTGTCAAGGAGAAAGGTTTTCCAGCCTTATCAGCCCAAGCCTTGCGGGAACAGTTCATTCTAAGACAGATAGAAAACAAGGTCGATTTGTACGAAATTGCAAAAAAACTAGGATTAAAAACAGTCCTGACCTTAGAAAAATATAGATAATGGATATTAAATTAAAAGATTTTGAAGGGCCGCTGGACTTGCTTTTGCACCTGGTTTCTAAGTACCAGATGGATATCTACGATGTGCCTATCACAGAAGTCATCGAACAGTATCTAGCCTATGTCTCAACCTTGCAGGCAATGCGTCTGGAAGTAACGGGCGAGTATATGGTTATGGCCAGTCAGCTCATGCTGATCAAGAGCCGCAAGCTCTTGCCAAAGGTAGCAGAAGTGACAGACTTGGAAGATGACCTGGAGCAGGACCTTCTCTCCCAAATCGAAGAATACCGCAAGTTCAAACTCCTGGGTGAGCACTTGGAGGCTAAGCACCAAGATCGGGCTCAGTACTATTCTAAAGCGCCTACTGAGTTGATCTACGAAGATGCGGAGCTTGTGCATGACAAGACGACCATTGACCTCTTTTTGGCTTTTTCAAATATCCTAGCCAAGAAAAAAGAGGAGTTCGCTCAGAATCACACGACCATCTTGCGGGATGAGTATAAGATTGAGGACATGATGGGCATTGTAAAAGAGTCCTTGACTGGACGAGACCAGTTGCGTTTGCAGGATTTGTTCAAGGAAGCCCAGAATGTCCAAGAGGTCATTACCCTCTTTTTGGCGACCCTAGAGTTAATCAAAATCCAGGAACTGACCCTCGTGCAAGAGGAGAGTTTCGGAGATATCTATCTCATGGAAAAGAAGGAAGAAAGTCAAGAGGCACAAAGCTAGACTTGATAGAGAGGAAAGATGAGTACTTTAGCAGAAATAGAAGCGCTCTTGTTTGTAGCAGGTGAAGATGGGATTCGAGTCCGTCAGTTGGCTGAACTCCTATCACTTCCACCGACAGGCATCCAACAGAGTTTAGAAAAATTAGCCCAAAAGTATGAAAAAGACCAGGAGTCTAGCTTGTCCCTGATTGAGACAGGGGGAGCATACAGATTGGTGACCAAGCCTCAATTTGCAGCGATTTTGAAGGAATATTCCAAAGCTCCCATCAACCAGAGTTTATCTCGGGCGGCCCTTGAGACCTTGTCCATCATTGCCTACAAGCAGCCGATTACGCGGATAGAAATTGATGCTATCCGTGGGGTCAATTCGAGTGGGGCTTTGGCAAAGTTGCAGGCATTTGATTTGATACGAGAAGACGGGAAAAAAGAAGTGTTGGGTCGCCCCAACCTCTATGTGACTACGGATTATTTCCTAGATTACATGGGAATTAACCATTTGGAAGAACTGCCAGTGATTGATGAGCTTGAGATTCAAGCTCAAGAAAGCCAATTATTTGGTGAAAGGATAGAAGAAGATGAGAATCAATAAGTATATTGCCCACGCAGGTGTGGCCAGTAGGAGAAAAGCAGAAGAGTTGATCAAGCAAGGCTTGGTAACCATCAACGGACAGGTAGTGCGTGAACTCGCAACGACCATCAAGTCAGGCGACAAGGTCGAAGTTGAAGGTCAACCTATCTACAACGAAGAAAAGGTCTACTATCTGCTTAATAAACCACGTGGAGTGATTTCCAGTGTGACAGATGACAAGGGCCGCAAGACTGTTGTGGATCTCTTGCCCAATGTCAAAGAACGCATTTACCCGGTTGGACGTTTGGACTGGGATACATCAGGTGTCTTGATTTTGACCAATGATGGGGACTTTACGGATGAGATGATTCACCCCCGTAATGAGATTGATAAGGTCTATGTCGCGCGTGTTAAAGGTGTGGCCAATAAGGATAATCTCCGCCCCTTGACTCGTGGTCTTGAGATTGATGGCAAGAAAACCAAGCCAGCTGTATATGAGATTCTCAAAGTGGATCCAGTCAAAAATCGCTCAGTAGTGCAGTTGACTATCCATGAAGGACGCAACCATCAGGTTAAAAAGATGTTTGAAGCCGTCGGTCTTCAAGTAGATAAGTTGTCTCGGACACGTTTTGGACACTTAGACTTGACAGGTCTTCGTCCGGGTGAAGCTCGTCGCCTTAATAAAAAAGAAATCAGCCAACTACACACCATGGCTGTAACCAAGAAATAATGAAACGAATCTTAATAGCGCCAGTACGCTTTTACCAACGTTTTATCTCACCAGCCTTTCCACCCTCTTGTCGCTTTGAGCCGACTTGTTCCAACTACATGATTCAGGCTATTGAAAAACATGGCTTCAAGGGTGTTTTGATGGGCTTGGCTCGAATTTTCCGATGCCATCCTTGGTCGCCAATAGGAAAAGATCCCGTCCCAGACCACTTTTCCCTCAAACGAAATCAAGAAGAAAAATAACCCAACATCACCTGATGTTGGGTTTTATCTCTTATTTCAAAGCTTTTTGAGCGTCTTCAATCATGAGTTTTGTTGATTCAAGACCGCCTCCACTTAGATACCATAGGTCTGGTGTTAGTTGGATAATCTTGCCATTTTTAGCAGCAGGAGTTTCAGCGATGAGGGCATTTTCTAGGACGCCGTCGTTGCTTGAGTTGTCACCGCCGATGGCAAGGGTACGGTTGATGACAAAGAGGATGTCAGGATTAATTTCTTTGACACTTTCAAAGCTGACTTCCTGTCCGTGGCGAGAGTCTTCAAATTGAGTATCAGTTGGTTTGAATTTCAAGGTTTGATACAAGAAAGAGAAACGAGATTGGGCACCAAAGGCAGCCATTTTTCCTTCATTGAGGAGGATAGCAAGGGCTTTTTTGTCAGAACTTTCGTTTTTAGTAGCGACTTCTTGGATGCTCTTGTCTAGGTTGGCTAATTCTTCATTGACTTTCTGTGTACCAGTTTCACCAAAGGCGCTTGCTAGAGATTCGATGTTGGTCTTGGTAGAAGTCCAGTAGTCGTCCTTACTTGCTTGGAAGAGAACGGTTGGCGCGATTTCTTTGAACTTGTCTACGAATTTTTGGGTACGTGGTGAAGCGATAATCAAATCTGGCTCAAGAGCAGCAATGGCTTCTAGGTCTGGCTCAACCATGGAACCCACATTGTTGACATTTCCTGCAAGATCTTTTAGGTAAGTCGGAACAGTTTTTGTAGGCATTCCGACGATATTCTTTTCAAAACCTAAAGCGCGAATAGTATCCGCAGCACCGAGGTCAAAGGTCACAATCTTTTCAGGAACCTTTGAAAGTTTGACCTCATCTAGTGAACTTTTAATGGTTATCTCTGTTGGAGCAGAGCTACTTGTCTCTGTCTGGCTAGTGCTTGAGTTTGTATTTGTACTACATGCACCAAGTAAGAGCAAGAAGCTGGCAGCTAGGGCAGTGAGATAAAGTTTAAGGGATGTTTTCATGATTTCTCCTTTTTAAAATGTGATAACGATGTAGGGGGGCTCTTAGATAGGCTTGTTAGCTAAGAGACAGAGGCTTTTCTAACATGAGTTCAGAATAGCTAGCTATAGATACAGATCTTTTTGCCATTGATATCAGCCAGCGTGATGGGAATCTCATAAAGTTGACTGAGCAGTTCGGCTTGCATGATTTGAGCAGTCGTTCCCTTGCAAAAGACTTGACCGTCCTTGAAGGCAACAATTTCATCCGCATATTGGCTAGCCATGTTGATATCGTGGAGGACGATGATAATGGTTTTGCCAAGTTCCTCCACCAGTCGCCGAAGGATCTGCATCATGCTGACACTTTGCTTGATATCAAGGTTGTTGAGCGGTTCGTCTAGCAAGATAAAGTCTGTATCCTGGGCCAGTACCATAGCGATAAAGACACGTTGCAACTGTCCGCCAGACAGACTATCGATGTAGCGGTCTTTTAGGTTGGTCAGTTCTAGATAGTCTAGAGTTTCTCGGATTTTTTCCCAGTCTTCCGCTCTCAGTCTACCTCGACTGTAGGGAAAACGTCCAAAGCTGACCAATTCTTCTACAGTCAATTTGGCTTGGTAATTGATCTTCTGCTTTAGGATAGTGAGCTCTTTGGCTAGTTCTTGCGAATTCCAACTCTCAATTTCACGCCCTTTGATACTGAGGATTCCCTGATCTTTCTTGGTCAGTCTGCTCATGATGGAGAGAAGGGTTGATTTTCCAGCACCATTTGGACCAATAAAAGCTGTCAGTTTCTGAGGACTGACTTCAAGGGAAATGTCTTGCAAAATATCCTGTTTTTGAATGGATTTGTCAATGTTTTCCAGTTTCACTGATGCGCCCTCCTGTAAAGTAAGATAAAGAATAAGAGACCACCCACACTCTCGATGATCATGCTGATGCGAATTTCCAGCGCAAAGACTCGTTCGATGAGGGCTTGCCCCAAGGTCAAACTAATAAATCCAATCAGAATGGCCACGATAAAGAGCAACTTGTGCCGATAATCTTTGACGATTAGGTAGGTCAGATTGGCCAGCATAAAGCCGAAGAAAGCCATAGGTCCTACCAAGGCAGTGGCTGTTGAGGTCAAGAGCACGATACCCCAGAGGAGTTCTCTCTGTTCTTTTTCAACATCCAGTCCCAGTATCTGAGCCGTTTCTCTTTGCAGGTGCAAGACATCCAGAATAACTGCTTTTCGAAAGAAAAAGATTGTCAAAGCGAGGATGATCAGAGAACCGATGGCTAGGATGGAAGTGTTGAGATGCTGAAAGGAGGCAAAGAGACTGTTCTGCAGTTTATCGTATTCATTTGGATCCATCAGAACTTGTAGGAAGGTACTGATATTTCGAAAGAGACTTCCGAGGGCTAGGCAGATTAGCAGAATGAAAACCAAATTTTGCTTCATCAGAGTCTTCAAGTAACCTTGTAAGGCGAGAAAAAAGAGGGATTGAAGCAGAAGCAAGACTAGAAATTCTAAGACAGGAGACTTTCCAAGCTGTAGAAATTTGCTTTCAAATATCAGTAGTAGGGTTTGTAGCAAGACATAGAAGGCTTCGATTCCCAAAATACTTGGCGTCAGAAAGCGATTTTCCGTCAGGGTTTGAAAACTAATGGTCGAAATCCCTGTCGCGATGGCTACCAATAGATAAACGATGATTTTTTGGGAACGTAGCTTCCAGGCAAAGGCAGACAGGTTAGTGATGGGCCAAAAGTAAAGGAGACAAGCTCCGATGGCCAGAATAATGAGAAGGCAGAAGAGCTTGGTATGTTTGCTTTTAAACTGCATCTTTTTGTCCCCCTCTCCATAGAAGTAGGATAAAGACGAGACTACCGATGATTCCTAGAATGAGACTGACAGACAGCTCATAGGGCCGAATCAAGACTCGAGAGAGGATGTCACAGGCCAGAACTAGATTGGCACCGACCAGAGCAACGATGAGTTTGGTTTGGCTCAGATTATCTCCATAGCGCTTGCGGACAAGATTGGGAACGATGACCCCGAGAAATGGCAAGGCACCCACGGTAATCATGGTGACACTTGTCGTTAGCGCCACTAGAAAGAGGGCCAGCTTTTCAAGTAGGGAGTAAGAAATCCCCAAACTCTCACTGGTTTCCTTGCCCAGATTCATGATGGTGAAGGTTTGGGATAATTTCCAAACGGCTATCAGGATAATGAGGCCTAAGAAGAGCCACTCATACTGATGGGTCTGAATCATGGAGAAGGAGCCCTGGGTCCAAGCAGTCATACTCTGAACCAGATTGAAACGATAGGCGATAACTTCTGTGATAGAACCGATAATCCCACTATAGATGATCCCGATCAAGGGCAACATCCACCTTTCCTTTACAGAAAAAATAGTCATAAAGGCTAGGAAGAAGAGGGTAAATAAGATGGATGAGCCAAAAGCAAAGAGCATCTTTTGGGTCAGACTCGCAGACGGAAAGACAAAGAGACTCAACACCATTCCCAGTTTGGCAGCTTCTGTCGTTCCTACTGTACTCGGAGCAGCAAACTGGTTTTGAGTAATGGTCTGCATGAGGAGTCCTGCCATGCTCATACTGGAGGCTGCAAGGAGAATGCTGATAGTTCTTGGAAGACGCGACTCTTGAAAGAGAAGCCAAGTCTGTTGGTCAAAAGTAAAGAATTTTTCCCAAGAAAAATCACTGGTTCCAATACTAATGGAGAGAAAGACCAGGAGTAGAAGTAAGCCTGTTAAAATATGAGAGAGTTTCATGCCCCGTCCTTTCATGTAGATTTGGTATAAAAATACCCTTGGAGATAATGTAACACGATTTTTTTAATCTGTCAATAAATTTTCTGACAATTTAATGTAAAAAAAGAAAAATTCCTGAAATAATATCTGACACTCTCTTTTATTGGAAAACTGAGTAAAAACTAATCCAATTTTCCACTATCCTTCTCCTATAAAAAGTGGTAAAATGGAGGACAGAAAGAAGGAACTGATATGACAACATTATTTTCAAAAATCAAAGAAGTAACAGAGCTTGCTGCGATCTCAGGCCACGAAGCGCCTGTCCGGACTTATCTTCGTGAAAAGTTGACACCGCACGTGGATGAAGTAGTGACAGATGGCTTAGGTGGTATTTTCGGTATCAAGCATTCAGAAGCTACGGATGCACCCCGTGTTTTGGTCGCATCTCACATGGACGAAGTTGGTTTTATGGTCAGCGAGATTAAGCCAGATGGTACCTTCCGTGTCGTTGAAATCGGTGGCTGGAATCCTATGGTGGTCAGCAGCCAACGCTTTAAACTCTTTACTCGTGACGGTCGTGAAATTCCTGTGATCTCAGGTTCTGTCCCTCCACATTTGACTCGTGGAACAGGTGGACCAACCATGCCAGCTATCTCTGATATCATTTTTGATGGTGGGTTTGCGGATAAGGCTGAGGCAGAAAGTTTTGGCATTCGTCCGGGTGACACCATTGTCCCTGATAGTTCCGCTATCTTGACAGCCAATGAAAAAAATATCATCTCAAAAGCTTGGGACAACCGCTACGGTGTCCTCATGGTAAGCGAGCTAGCTGAAGCCCTTTCAGGTCAAAAACTGGGCAATGAACTCTATCTGGGTTCTAACGTCCAAGAAGAAGTTGGCCTCCGTGGCGCTCATACTTCTACAACTAAGTTTGACCCAGAAGTTTTTCTGGCAGTTGACTGTTCACCTGCTGGTGATGTTTATGGTGGCCAAGGTAAGATTGGGGATGGAACCTTGATTCGTTTCTATGATCCAGGTCACTTGCTTCTCCCAGGTATGAAAGATTTCCTTTTGACAACGGCTGAAGAAGCTGGCATCAAGTACCAATATTACTGTGGAAAAGGTGGAACGGACGCTGGAGCAGCTCATCTGAAAAATGGTGGTGTCCCATCTACAACTATCGGTGTTTGTGCCCGTTATATCCATTCTCACCAAACCCTCTACGCGATGGATGACTTCCTAGAAGCCCAAGCCTTCTTGCAAGCCTTGGTGAAAAAATTGGATCGTTCAACGATTAATTTGATTAAACATTATTAAGCATAAGGGAGGTGATCAGGATGGCAGAACCAAACCTAGAAAGCCTTATAAGAGATCTCTACAACCATGCCCGTCAGGGCTTGAGTGAAGATTTAGTTGCTGCTCTCTTAGAGACTGCTAAAAAACTACCAACTACAAATGAGCGATTACTAGCAGTCCGACTCTCAGGACTGGTCACCCGTGAATTGCTCATCAATCCCAAACACCTAGCACCTGAATTGATCAACTTGGCGCGCTTTATCAAAAAAGAAGAAGCCAAGTATAGGGGCACTGCAGTTTCTGCTATCATGTTTGGAGAACTCTTTAAAAAGCTTTGATTCACAATGGAATCAAAGCATTTTTTATATGTTCCAAAAGAAATTCTTGATGAGGAGACAAAAAAGCCATCCCATTCAGGACAGCTTCTTGGTACTTATACTCAATGAAAATCAAAGAGCAAACTAGGAAACTAACCGCAGGCTGTACTTGAGTACGGCAAGGCGACGTTGACGTGTTTTGAAGAGATTTTCGAAGAGTATTAGATTTGTTCAGCAATGACCTTTTCAGCTAGGTTCATAGCATGGTCAGATACACGAGTGTAGTGGGAAATGATGTCTATAAAGTTGACTCCAGCTTGTGTAGAACACTCACCCTTGTTAAGGCGTTTGATATGGGTCTTTCTGAGAACACGTTCCATATTGTTGATTTCTTTATGGCGTTCAATCAGACTCTGAGCTTTTTCAATATCATTGTTTTCCACACTATCAAGGGCATCCTTGATAAAGTCAGTAGTTTTTTGATAGATATCCGCCAATTCCTGCAAAGCAGCTTCAGAGAACTGAACATTCTTACGTTGGAGGTAGTCTGTTAGGTTGAGCAAGCCTTCTGCGTGGTCCCCAATCCGTTCCAAATCGCGAGATGAATCCAGAATGTTGGTCAAGACTTCGCTTTCCTTTTGGCTCAAGGATTCGCTTGAGAGTCTGATGAGGTAACGAGTGAGTTTTTCATCGATGGTGTTGATGGCTTCCTCTGTCTTGTGCCCTTTTTCAGCTACCTTTTCATCCATACCGATGATATAGGTATAAGAAAGGTCAAAAGCTTTGGTTGAATAGTTCCCTAAGTGCAAAAGTTCTTTTTTGGCATTTCCTAGAGCGATAGAAGGAGATTGCTGGATAAGTTGCTCGTCGAGATAGAGGGGTCGTACTTGACAACCTCGTCTTCACCAGGGATGAGCTTGGTTACAAAGTAGGCCAAGACTCCGATGAATGGAAATTGTACAATGGTGTTACTTACGTTAAAGGCACCGTGAGAGAAGGCAATTGTCATCTCAGGTGAGAGGTGAAGGAGTGCCTGGAAGTACTCGATCATAGCAGTAAAGGGGCCTAATAGGATTAAGCAAAGAATAGTTCCTAAAACGTTAAAGGTAACGTGGGTTGCCGCAACGCGCTTTGCAGAGACATTGGCTCCAGCTGCTGCGATGATCACGGTTAGGGTTGTCCCGATATTATCTCCGAAAAGAACTGGTAGCGAACCTTTAAGGTCAAGAAACCCACCTGCATAGAGGCCTTGCAAAATCCCGATTGTAGCCGAGGAAGCCTGGATGAGGACGGTAATCACTGCACCAGCTACCACTCCTAAAATAGGATTTTGTCCCAAGGTTACCATATATTCCTTGAATTGTGGTAAATCTTTAAGTGGGCTCATACCGGCACTGATGAGGTTAAGGGCGTAGAAGATTCCCCCAACACCAAACAGGATGCGCCCGATATTGTTTGCTGTTCTGTTTTTTGTAAAGAAGAGGAACATGGTTCCAAGGAAAATCAAGGGCAAAGCATACTCACCAAGCTTGAAACCGATGATAAAGGAAGTAACAGTGGTTCCGATGTTGGCCCCCATGATAATTCCGATAGCCTGTCTAAGAGTGAGAAGACTAGCGCTGACCAGCCCAACCGTGATAACTGTAACCCCTGTACTTGACTGAATGAGGGCAGTCACGACAATCCCGACTAGAACACCTAAAAAGGGATTGCTAGTGTACTTGTCAATGTAAAAACGAAGGCGATCTCCAGCAGCTTGTTGCAAACCGTCTCCCATGGTCTTGATACTGTATAAAAACAGTCCTAGACCTCCTAAAAAGTGAAATAAAATTTCCTGCCAATTAATGGACATTTCTTTTTCCTCCGAAAAATAATAACGGAATTTCTCCTATTCTATTTTAAAGGATAAAAGTAAATCTCACAAGTGTTTAGCTGAAATTTTCATAAGAAACAAGAACTTTCTTTTAAAATGAGAGATAGATTTCCTTTAAGATAGATGATTTATAGGATTGTGTCCAAATTTTACTGATTATTATCCTAGTTATAGTTTTTATGTTAAATAGATTGACATCGCTTTCATATAGGATAAAATGAAGATGATCCTGTTCTGGTGGTGTGCACTGAGAACAGTTACTTTTTATCAAAAAGTAAAGCGCTTACTTTATATTTTATTAGGAGGATAAGATGAAAGATCTATTTTTTGAAAAACGTTGCCGTTACAGTATTCGTAAGCTGTCAATCGGGGCCTGTTCCTTGATGATTGGTTCAGCTCTATTTGTGAGTCCAGCTCTTGCCGAACAAGTCGCAGTCCCTGAAACAGCTGCAAATACGAGCGCCCAAGCTACAAGCGCTAGTGAAACAGCTAATCCAGATACTGTAGCCCTTGAAAAACAATTAGAGGAAACAGAGAACAAAGTAGCTGATCAACCAATTTCAGAAAGCACTCCAGCAATAACGGATCTGGTTAATGAAAAAGAAGAGGCAAAACCCGCTCCGACAGATAAAACTGAAAAACCTGCTCAACCAACTGAAAAAGAAGAAGTCAAACCAGAGGAAACTCCTCAAGTGGCTGAGAAGAAAGCCGACAAACCGACTCTAGCAGACGTTCCTAAAAATGAAGAAA
>ERZ772807.537-NODE-537-length-23407-cov-7.914868_pt1 | contig 23407 bp, 16 predicted proteins | sample MGYA00511472_ERZ772807 | MGnify/ENA primary metagenome ERZ772807 (study PRJEB29015, sample SAMEA2737947) | human oral metagenome | biome: human oral; feature: human-associated habitat; material: dental | place: China | collected 2039 ... | reverse complement strand
CATTATAGAAACGGTGAATGATGAACTTAAGAACATTGCACAAGTGGAACACTCCAGACATAGATGCTTTGACAATTTCATCGTCAACTTATTAGGTGCTATTGCTGCCTATTGTCTGTTTCCAAAGAAGCCGTGCATCAATGTACAAAGGACCATTGATACACAGCTTGCTTTGTTCTGAATTCGTCGAACTCACATTAAATTATACTCTTTAATGTGTTTTCTTTCTGTTATTTAGAGATAGATTTTGCTTGTATATCATTACATTTCATAATGAGTTCGTAAATAAAATAGGTTGCAGTAGTTCGTTGGTATAGGAAAGTAGCTAAGCAGGACTTCGCTCGCAATAAGTGTACCCCAGGCATCTTTACTGTGATTTTAGGGGGAGTATGATAGGCGTAAAAAAGTGAAAATCGCTTTGCTCATATCGTTAGTTGTCGTATTTTTGCATGCAATAAAAGACCACGTAAACATGACTGCTGATTTTATTGCTGACAGAATCGTTATGGTTGGACTCACGTTTGATGATGTCCTCCTCGTCCCCGCCTATTCGGAAGTGCTTCCACGCACTGTAAGTCTAAAAACTAATTTCTCACGACATATAGAGTTGCAAATTCCTTTTGTGACGGCTGCTATGGATACTGTAACCGAGGCTCCGATGGCTATAGCTGTAGCCCGCGAAGGCGGTATCGGTGTGATCCATAAAAATATGAGTATTGAGGAGCAGGCGCGCCAAGTTGCTATTGTGAAGCGTGCTGAGAACGGAATGATTTATGACCCTGTCACGATTCATAGAGGTAGTACGGTGAGAGGTGCCTTGCAATTGATGCATGAGTATCATATTGGCGGTATTCCCGTTGTGGATGATGATATGCATTTAGTGGGTATTGTCACCAATAGAGATTTGCGCTTTGAGCACAACCTGGATCAAAAGGTGGAAGATGTTATGACCAAAGAACATTTGGTTACGACTACTCAACAGACAGATCTGCAAGGTGCTGCTCGTATCTTGAAAGAGAATAAGATAGAAAAGCTACCCGTGATTGATAAAGACGGAAAGTTGGTGGGTCTGATTACGTATAAAGATATTACCAAAGCCAAAGATAAACCGATGGCTTGCAAAGATGCAAAAGGTCGATTGCGCGTGGCTGCAGGCGTGGGCGTCACTGATGATACAATGCAACGTATGGATGCATTAGTACAAGCAGGTGCGGATGCCTTAATTATAGACACGGCGCACGGCCATTCACGCTTTGTTATTGACAAGCTGCGGGAGGCAAAGAATTGTTTTAAAGATGTTGATATCGTTGTCGGTAATGTGGCAACGGGTGACGCGGCTCGAATGCTGGCAGAGGCGGGAGCTGATGCAGTCAAAGTGGGTATAGGCCCGGGGTCCATTTGCACGACGCGCGTTGTGGCTGGTGTAGGCGTACCGCAGTTGAGTGCTGTCTACGATGTTGCTTGCGCTTTGAAACCATTTAATGTGCCCTTGATTGCCGATGGCGGTTTGCGTTATTCAGGAGATGTGGTAAAAGCCATTGCAGCCGGAGGCTTTAGCGTTATGATTGGATCTTTGGTAGCCGGAACAGAAGAAAGTCCGGGTGAAACTATTATCTTCAATGGCCGTAAATTTAAAGCTTACCGCGGCATGGGAAGCTTAGAGGCTATGGAGAATGGCTCAAAAGATCGCTATTTCCAAGGTGGCGTGAAAGAGGTTAAGAAACTTGTTCCCGAGGGTATTGCCGGTCGCGTTCCATATAAAGGCACTGTACAAGAGGTGCTCTTCCAATTGTGTGGTGGTTTACGTAGCGGCATGGGCTATTGTGGAGCAGCAACAATCGAAGATTTGCATAAGGCGAAATTTACAAGGATTACTAATGCTGGTGTATTGGAAAGTCATCCGCACGATATATCCATAACTTCTGAAGCTCCAAATTATTCCAGACCAGAATAAAGATATTATTCATCTAAAAAAAATAACATTTTGGAGAGATAGATTATCTCTCTTAATGCTTAAAAGCCCATATATGAAACTGAAATTATCTTTCGGCTTAATATTGCTAAGCTTGTTTGCTGTCAATATTGAACAACTACAGGCGCAGTCAGCTAATGATCCTGTTATTATGACCATAAATGGTCGACCGATCTTACGCTCTGAGTTTGAATATAGCTATAACAAGAATGGTAAAGAAGCTGCTGTCGTAGAAAAAAAGAGCGTTGATGAATATGCTGAGATGTTTCTTAATTATAAGTTGAAGGTGGCTGCTGCTGAGCGAGCTCGCATAGATACGACAAAAGCTTTTAAAGATGAATTTCGCACATATCGCGATCTGCAATTGACACCCTTTATGGTGGATCAGGCTTTCATTGATTCAACTGCTATTGCTTTGTATGATAATATGAAGACGCGCTTGGGTGGTAAAGACTTGTTGCGCCCTGCTCACATATTATTTTCCGTAAAACAAAACGCTACAGCCGCTGAAAAAGAAACGGCCAAAATGCGAGCAGACTCCGTTTATCAGGTAATTATGAATGGCGGAAATTTTGCAGCTTTGGCTAAGGAATATTCGGGAGATTTGGGATCTGCTCTTCGTGGTGGAGAAATTTCTTGGATAGGTCCGGGTGCTACAGTAAAAGAGTTTGAAGAGGCTGCTTATAAGCTAAAAGTCGGAGAAGTTTCTCAGCCTGTCCTTACTCCTTTCGGGTATCATATTATTAAGATGCAAGAGCGTAAACAATTGGAGCCCTATGCAGAGTTGCGCGATCAAATTCTCTATTCTTTAAAACAGCAAGGGGTAGATGAAATCTCTGCAAATGAAAAGATTAGTCGAATCATTGCAGAATCAAAAGGGCGCTTAACACGTGAAGCTGTAATGGATAGTTTGCTTAGAGCTCACGATGCAGACTTAAACCTTAAATATTTGATTCAAGAATATCACGATGGCCTTTTACTTTTCCAAATTAGTAAGGATAAGGTTTGGGATGAGGCAAACCAAAATGATAAAGCACTCAATGCTTTGTTTAAGCAGAATAAACGACAATATTCTTGGACAGAGCCGCGCTTTAAAGGCTTTGTAATACATTGCAGTAAGCCTGAGCAGGTTAAGTTAGTTAAGAAAGTATTGAAAAAGAGCGAGAATGGCGATTGGCAGTCTGCTATTACGAATGAGTTTAATAAGGACTCTGTGACAGTCGTTGTTGCTGGGCCAAATATCTGCAAAAAAGGAGAAAACCCTTATGTTGATGAGTTTGCTTTTGGAATTAAGGGCAGCGCAAAAACTTATCCGAAATTCGTTTATACAGATGTGTTTGGAAAGATTTTGAATCAGCCAAAGTCTTATCAAGATGTGCGCTCTATGGTGATTAGTGACTGGCAAGATATCTTAGAGAGACAATGGATAGGAGAGTTGCGTAAAACGATCCCTTATTCGGTTGACAAAGACGTTTTAAAGACGGTAAATAAACACAACTAATATAAAAGACTTAGCGTCAGATGAGAAAAGTCATTTTAATCCTCTTTGGTTGCTGGGCACTTTGTAGCCAAGCTCAACGCCCGAGAAATGTTGTTGATGAGGTTATTTGGGTAGTAGGAGATGATCCTATCTATCTTTCGGATGTGGAGCAAGCCAGATTGTATGCAGAATCAGAAGGACAAGCTCTGGAGAAACCATATTGCATAATACCGGAGCAGATAGCCATACAAAAATTGTATTTGCATCAAGCAGAAATTGACAGTATTACGGTCAGCGAAGGAGATATCATACGTGCTGCAGACGAAATCATAAATAGATACATTCAAAATATAGGCTCTAAAGAGGGAGTAGAAGCTGTAATGCATAAAAGCATATCGCAACTACGCGAAGATTTTAAACGTAGTCAGCGAGATCGTATGCGCATACAACGCGAACAGCAACGTATAACGGAAAAGGTCGCTATAACCCCTGCAGAAGTAAGAGAGTATTTTAAGAATCTCCCTGCTGATAGTCTACCTCTCATACCTACACAGGTCGAGGTTGAGATAATAACTGCGCAACCTCAACCAACACGTGCAGAAGTCGAGCGTATAGAAAATAAACTAAGAAGCTTTGCAGATCGTGTAAACTCAGGAGAAACTGAGTTTTCGACTTTGGCGCGTTTTTATTCGCAAGATCCTGGTTCTTCTCGAAATGGAGGAGAAATGGATTATATGGGAAGAGGGCAACTAGTACCTGAGTTTGCAAACGTAGCTTTTAGTTTGAGTGATCCCAAAAAGGTTTCTAAAATTGTTAAGACTGAATTTGGCTATCATATTATACAGCTAGTCGATAAAAGAGGAGATAAGGTGAAAGTGAGGCATATATTACTGAAGCCAGATATTTCATCAGATGAATTTGCACGCCAAGAGGCAAAGTTGGACTCAATTGCAACTCTAATCAGAGAACATAAACTTTCTTTTGAGGATGCTGCAGCCATTTATTCTGATGATAAAGACACTCGAAATAATAAAGGTTTGATGTCTTATGTAAATCCTGAGGATGGCATGCTGACGGCGCGATTTCAGTTAAAGGATTTGAACCAGAGTATCGCACAGGTGATAGACACGATGAAAGTAGGTGAGGTTTCAAAGGCAATCACAATGACTAATGCAAAAGGGCAGGACGTTTGTGCGGTTGTAAAACTTAAGGCTCGTATTGATGCGCATCGTGCAAACCTAAAAGAGGATTTTCAAAAATTACGCGATGTTGTTTATGAGAAACGCTGTAATGAAAAATTGGATGAATGGATTGCAAATAAGATAAAGACAACTTATGTGCGCATAAATCCAGATTGGAAGAACTGTACCTTTAAATATAAAGGTTGGATAAAGGAGTAAATTGAAACACTTACCTATTTATAGAAAAACACGAATAGCTCTAATATTACTATTCGGGCTGTTCTGCTTTGTGACCGTTTTTGCAGTAAGGCCAAGAAAAAAGTCGAACGAAAAAATTGTGTTGAAACATGCTGATCGGTGGTCTTATGATCAATTTAGACAACCTGACGCGCAGTTTCTGAATGGTAATGTCGTCTTATTACATAGCGGTATGACCATGTCTTGTGATAGTGCGATTCTTTTCCAAGCAACAAATTCGTTTGAAGCTTTTGGGCATGTTAAGATATTGCAGGGAGATACACTATCTCTAAAAGGTGAGCATCTCTTTTATGATGGAGGAGCCCAATTAGCACAAATGAGAAAGAACGTAGTAATGAAACATCGTTCTCAAACTCTCTTGACTGACAGTTTGAATTATGATCGCTTGTATGGTATTGGATATTTTTTTGCAGGAGGAGAGCTTATTGATGCAAAAAATAGGTTGACGTCTGATTGGGGAGAATACGATACAAAAACGCGCAAGGCAAAATTCAATTATAGTGTAAAGCTAAAGAATCCGCAATTTATGCTTACATCTGATACGCTTCATTATGATGTTATTTCTAAATGGGCGGAAGTTCAAGGGCCTTCTAATATCATTAGTGGCAATAATCATATTTACACCGAACGTGGTTATTATAATACAACAACGGAACAAGTAAGGCTTTATGATCGGCCAGTCTTATTTAATCAAGGTTCAAGACTTGTTGGAGATACATTATTATATAACAAGCACACAGGTGTGATTACGGTCAGACATAATATCTCCTATGAAGATAAGAAGAATAAAATAAAAATGACGGGGGATTATGGGCAGTACAATGAATTGACGGGAGAAGCGCTTGCGACAGGCAAAGCATTAGCTAAGAATTATGCCAATGGCAAAGATACGCTTTATGTACATGCAGATACCTTGCGGCTATATTCTTATAATATGAAGACAGATTCCGTTTATCGCGTTCTGCATGGCTCTCCTCACGTGCGTGCATTTCGGGCAGATGTGCAAGCGGTCTGTGACTCTCTTGTTTATGATACAAAGAGAAAACAAATGTTTTTATATAAAGATCCCATAGTTTGGAGTGATCAAAAACAAATTGTTGGGGAGGAAATAAATGCTTTTATGAATGATTCTATCATTGATAGTATTTATGTGCGCCGACAAGCTTTACTAATCGAAAAGGTTGACTCTACTCATTACAATCAAGTTGCGGGGCTATTGATGAGAAGTTATTTTGATGAGCAAGGACAGGTTCGAGAAAGTAATGTAGATGGTAATGGAACATTAATATACTTTCCCCTAGAAAAGGATAGTACAATTCTTTATCAAGTTTATACTGAGGCTACGAATTTGCGTTCATGTTTTGTCCAAAAGCAGATGAGTAAACTACTGGGGTTCCCATCGCCGATAGGAACTGTATATCCATTGGCGTTGGCACCAAGAGAGAGAACTTTCTTACCTTCTTTTGCTTGGTTCGATTATATTCGTCCACTAAGTAAAGATGATCTTTTTGAGTGGAGGTCGAAGAAGCAAGGTAGTGAAATGAAGCCACTCCCTCGGCGAGAAGCTCCAGTACAAAATTTAAAGTAGGTTTCAAGTGTCAGATATTATTCATCTTTTACCAGATTCTGTTGCAAATCAAATTGCAGCAGGAGAGGTTATTCAGCGTCCTTCTTCAATCGTGAAAGAACTAATAGAGAACTCTATAGATGCGGAGTCTTCTTTAATTCAAGTTTTTATTACTGATGCCGGTAAGTCGTGTGTTCAAATAGTCGATAATGGAAAAGGTATGAGCGAAATGGATGCTCGCTTGTCTTTCGAACGTCATGCGACATCTAAGATAAGCACCCCTTCAGATCTATTTGCGTTGAAGACAATGGGATTTCGTGGAGAGGCTTTGGCTTCTATAGCCGCCGTTGCACAGGTAGAGCTTAAGACAAGAACAGAAGAAGAAGAACTAGGTATCTGTGTAGATGTTGAAGGAGGTAGAATAAAGAGTCAAAGTGTTGTATCTTGCCCAGTTGGAGCGAATTTTTCTGTACGTAATATCTTTTTTAACATACCAGCTCGTCGTAAATTTTTGAAATCTAACCAGACGGAAATGGGGAGCATTATGTCAGAGTTTGAGCGCCTTGCTTTAGCCAACCCTTCTGTTGCATTTAAGCTCTATAATAACAATTCCCTATTAATTGATCTGCCAGCTGGAAACTTTCGTCAGCGTATAAAAGCATTGTTTGGTTCAAAGTTAGATGAACAGCTTATGTCTATTGAAGTTAAAACAGAGCTGGTTTCTATTAAAGGCTTCGTTGGGAGTCCGAATAGCTCAAAGAAGAAGTGTCACCAATTTTTCTTTGTAAATGGGCGCTATATGAGGCATAATTATTTTGCAAAGGCTATACAAACAGCTTTTGAAAGGCTTATTCCAGAAAATGAGCAGGTTCCCTACTTTGTTGCTTTGGAGATAGACCCTTCAAGAATAGATGTGAATATTCATCCGACAAAGACTGAAATAAAGTTTCAAGATGAGGGTGCAATTTGGCAAGTAGTTTTGGCTTGTGTTCGAGAGGCATTAGGAAAATATGCAGCTGTTCCTTTGATAGAATTTGACACAAAGAGCAAGCCTGTTATGCCTGTTTTTGAACCAATAGATAAGACGCAGGTGCTTAGTCCACCTCAAGTTCATATAAACCAAAACTTTAATCCTTTTAATAAAGAACGTTCTCATCAAAATACTCGACAAGTCGAAAGTAATTGGGAAAGAGATCTAGATAGACTTTTTCAACCTAGACGTTCCGAGTTGTCTGCTTTGACTGAAGAACAATCAACGTTACTTGCAAAATCTCCAAGTTTAGAGGGGTTTGATGTAGATGATCTTTCTGATAAGTATATGCAATTGTTAGGACGGTTTATTCTTTTACCTGTAAAGTCTGGTCTTATGCTTGTTGAACAGCATCGAGCTGATGTGCGCATTTTGTATGATTACTATTTGCGTCAGATTAAAAATCAAGCAGGTCCATCTCAAGGTATATTATTTCCTCAAACGATTCATTTTTCTTCAACGGAAAAGGTCTATTTAGAGAAGATTTTACTACCACTCACTGATATCGGTTTTGATCTTACGCAGCAGACGAATGGCGAGTATGAAGTAAGAGGTATTCCATCAGGCACAGAAGGATTAGATATCTCAGATCTTCTATTGAATATAGTTCAAGAGTTGAAGCAGGGAAATATAGAAGCTATTAATGAAATTCATCATCATGTCGCTTTAACTTTGGCTTCAAAGTCTGCTATTCCTATAGGTGAAGTTTTATCTAACGAAGAGATGGGTAATTTAATGCAACGATTGTTTGCCTGCGAATGTCCTAATTATGGACCCGATGGAGCTACTATTCTTGCTATTATTCAAAGCGAAAAAATACTGAGCATATTTAGTTAAAGGACCTTGCTATTCTTGTATAAGTGCCAAAAAAAACCGTATAACTAATGATTATATGTTTTTTTGTATCTTAGGTTTGATTGTTTGAATATGATTTCTCTATATTTGCGTAAAAATTGGGAGATAGAGGTCTTCTCTGTGAGTTCCCTAATTAGAAATATATTGTCTCACTAAAATATGTAAGTTATGAAAAAGATCATGATTACATTAGCTGCTCTTGCTTTAGGGTCGTCAGTAATGGCTCAAGAAACAGTCATTCCGACTAAAAAGTATAGCGTAGCAACAAATTCATTTTGGTCAAATTGGTTTTTTAGTGTTGGTGGCCAGTATAATGCTGCCTACTCTTCACAGGAAGTACACGGATTATCTGGTAATCCGTTCACGACAACGCGTGGTGTTTTTGGTTTTAACGCTGCCATTGGCAAGTGGTTTACTCCGAGTATAGGTCTTCGTACGAAATTTGAAGGCGTATGGGGTAAGCAGGTGAATACAGAGAATGATCACCACACCTATCACTACTGGAACATTCACGAGGATGTAATGTTCAACTTATCTAATATGCTTTGCGGCTATAACGAGAAGCGTGTTTGGAACTTTATTCCTTATGCCGGTGTTGGTGTAGCTCGCAATATGTCAGCAAATACTTATGATATCTCTTACCAAGCTGGTTTGTTGAATAACTTCCGCCTGAGCAAACACTTTACACTGTTTGTTGATGTTTATGCAAATGCAATTGAAGGCACGCAAGATATCACGGATTTAAGATATCCAGACGGATGGAATGGCTATAAGAAGTCTAGGTCTCGTCACTGGGACAAGATGATTGGTACTGCTATCGGTCTTACTTACAACTTTAATAAGACTGATTGGGATTACGTGCCTGATGTAGATGCTTTGATGGCAATGAACAAAGAGCAAATGGATGCTCTTAATGCTGCTTTGAAGGATCAACAAGATGAAAATGCACGCTTGCGTGAGATGTTGGCTAATCAAAAGCCCGCAGAAACTATTGAGAAAGTTACTACAGAATATGTTGTTACAACGACTTCTGTATTCTTTAACTTGAACTCTTCTAAGATTGCAAGCCGCAAAGATTTGGTTAACGTGAAAGAGGTTGCAGAATATGCTAAGGCTAATAACACGAAGATCCGCGTTACGGGTTACGCTGATAGCAAGACGGGTTCTGCTTCTATTAACCGTCGTCTTTCTGAGGCACGTGCTGCAGCTGTTGCGAACGAACTCGTTAAGATGGGTGTAAGTAGAGATAACATCATCACTGAAGCTAAGGGTGGTGTAGACACATTGTCTCCGTTCTCTTACAACCGCCGTGCTACGGTTAAAATTGCAGTTGAATAATAGTTATTCTCAATAAGAAGGTAAAAGGGGAACTCTTTGTGAGTCCCCTTTTATTGTATAGGTAGATCTAAGTATAGATATATAAGGAAGCTGTGCAATACAACGTAATACTTGTTTGGTACATTTAATATGAAGATTGATTGGCCATTGTATGCTTTAGAAGCGTTAGCTCTGTTTATATGGTGTCACTTCTCGGATTATCTATTTCGAAAGTGGTAGAAATAAGGAATGTATATAAACACAACAGGAGGCAACCTTTAGATTGTTGAGGTTGCTTCCTGTTATGTTTATAGCTTTGTTGAGTGTGGCTTTAATAAGTACGAGGTCCAAATATTGCGGTACCAACTCTGACGTGATTGCTGCCTTCTTCAATAGCAAGCTTGTAATCGTAAGTCATTCCCCACGATTTTACATTAAAGTAATCTTCGTCAGAGAAATAAGTGCTTTTAAGTTCTTCAAAAAGCTGCAGTGCTAGTTGGAACTCTCTGCGAATTTGCGATGTATCGTCAGTATTTGTCGCCATACACATTAAGCCCCGCAGGCGAATATGTTTCAATGCTCTCCATTCTCCATCAGCTAACAACTGTCGACAAGCTTTCGGAGTAAAACCATATTTTGTCTCTTCTTGAGCAATATGTATTTCAAGTAAACAATCAATTATGCGATTATGTTTAGCCGCGTGCTTGTTGATTTCTTTAAGTAGCCTAAATGAATCTACGGCTTCTATCATAGAGATATAAGGCGCTATATACTTTACTTTATTTGCTTGTAAATGGCCAATAAAATGCCAAGCAATGTCTTTAGGTAGCTCCTCCTGTTTTATGCGTAACTCCTGCTCGTGGCTTTCACCAAAACAGCGTTGTCCGAGCTCATAGCAATCTCTAATTTCTGCAATCGGATGGAATTTAGAAACGGCTACCAAGTCTACCTCATGAGGGATTGTAGCACGAACACATTCCAAGCGTGTTTGTATGGCACTCATATTTAAGCCTCATCTACTTTACGAAAGTTGTCCGGTGCCATCTCTTTATAATGATAAATGTCCATAATAGGTGTTTCCTGAACAGAGGCAATCGTATAATCAATCGTAGATGTTTTCATTCCCTCATCCAATCGTTGAATACTATCACGCAAGTCTGCTGCTTGTACAAGTATATTCTGTGAAGTTTTCTTTTCCTTCCCGCTTTTCTCATCTAGCGTAATAAATTGTAGCTTGGCTTTAAAAAAGCGATCAGCGCTTTCATCCGTAGATTCAAACAGTTCTGCATAATGTGCACGCTTAATGTCAGCTACTTCAAAGATGCCGGTCATAAAAGGTTTGATTTCCTCTATGATTCTTTTTTCTGCCTCAGTAAAGCTGATCGCATCCACCAAGTAAGGTTCAGATACCTTCTTAACTAAGCCGTTTTCAAGCGTCTTTTCGTATTTGATGGTGCATTGAAACCATTCATTCATAATGATCTTGTTTAATTGTTGATTGAAAGAATAGAGGAGGGTAGTATGTTACCCTCCTTAAATCACATCTGCAACTGCCTCAGGCTGAAGTTGCTCATAAGTTGGCTGCGGTCTACTTTTCCACGAATGCCGCCGAGGCGACCACTTTGCGTATATTGCCAGATGATATATTGTTTTCCATCGTTTAGGGTCGGCTCATCGTTGCGATAGCGAGCAATCATCCAGTGATAATCCGGGAAAAGACCTACGAAGTGTCGATTATAGAAATTATGGAAAGTATAAAGCAATGGCTTCTTTCCATAATGTTGAGTCACCTTCTGTATAAATTGGCGAAGATTATCAATAAATTCTTCCTCACTACCGCTCGCATGCTCGATATCGATGATAGGGACGAGATCTTGCGACTCTTTTTGAATTGTTGAAGTCATATTATCAAACTGCACACGCCAATCTATCGTAGGACGATAAAAGTGATAGCTCCCAACACTCAGTCCTACTTTTCGCGCCCCCTCAAGGTTTTGTTGATAATATTCGTCAACCAAAGATGCCCCTTCTGTTGCTTTTATGTACACATAGGAAATCTGCGAACTGCGCGCTACTTCTTCCCAATCAATTTCCCCTTGGTAGTGAGATACGTCTATACCTTCCTTATATTTCAGGTTCATGTTAGCTATCGTACGCTTGATAACGCCTTCAGTTTGTGGCATTACTTGGCGTTCAGCTTTCGCCTTAAGCGAAAGATGGTCCGGTTCTATAATTTTAGACTTACCTGCCGAAGTTGGAGGTATGCGGTGAATCTTATCACGGGCTTTTAATGGCGCTACAAAGAAACAACTTAATAATAATGCGAGTAGAGTATGTCGTACTGAAGTCATTTTATACGTGCAATTTCGACTGGCAAAGATACATTTATCTCCTTTTATAACAAAGAGATAAGTGCTTTTTTATGTAAACTCTTTTGCATATGAAGTATTATTTCTGATTAATGGCCAAGTAAAATACAACTTGAGTTACGTAAGACTCATAAATAGGATGAATAATAAAGATCTGCGCGTCTTATATTTAAGGAATGGATTTAGCCAAACTGTTGTTGATGTTAACGGGGTCATTTTCTTTTACACTCGAGCAGAGGTTGCTACCACTTATTCTAACTTTTACCAAGTACCATCGTGATGGTAGATTTGTTCTCTCATTGTAGTATGTTTGTACTTAAGTGGAGGGACAAATTCTCTTTCACATAAGAAAATTCAATATGTTATATCTATTTCTCTGAAAAAACGAGTAAACACCTGGTTTTTATTGATCTAATAGTTTCTTACATTAGATAAGAAAGACCCAAATTTGAGCCTCGATCTTCTTCAGACCACTTAAAAACACATGTTATCTGATATAATTTCTGTAATTTTGCTCCTGCTATGCTGTATTTGAAAAGAAAATCGAGCCTAATTTTATGTGGCTTATTCATCTGCCTTACTCTTGGGGCACAAACCGCAAGACGCAGTGTGTCAAGACTTGAAGGAGTGGTTTCGGCTTATGCCGATTCGCTGCGACGCTTGAGTGATAAGTATGCAAAATGGCATTATGATAAGGTAGATACGCTTAGTAATCCCTACTATTTCCCATTGTTTACAGCCAACACTTATTATGATGATGTCCCACGCCGATTCTTCTCTCTTACAGATCATAACAAATCAAGACAACTGGCGGCATTGGATTGTATTTCCCATATACTGCTTAGTGCTTATGCCAAACATCCTGAGCTGATACAACACATCAGTGATTCAAGACCCGACACTTTAAAGCCCCTGATACCTGGCGAAGTGAAGCCCAAACCCACGATCGTGCGTAAAGATCCAGAGCCAGGAATAGATGTTCCGGAAACAAATTGGGGCATTCACGTACGTAAGCCTAACTTTTGGGAGTTTAAGACGAATTTTGCCTTTCAATTAATGCAAAATTACGTATCCGATAATTGGTATAAAGGAGGTGAGAGTAATCATTCAATGCTATCGTCGCTCTTATTTCAGGTTAATTATGACAATAAGACTAGATTGGCCTTCAATAACAAACTTGAAATGCGTTTAGGCTTTCAGAGCACGCGTGGTGATACGTATCATAAATATCTAACGAATAGCGACCTGCTTCGTCTTACCAATGAGTTGGGGCTAAAAGCTTCCAAACATTGGTCTTATTCAGTTATGTTACAAAGCTGGACCCAGTTTTGTAAGTCCTATAAAAAGAATGATCGCACCATATATTCTGATTTTATGTCTCCATTCGAGTCTTTGCTTTCTGTCGGTATGAAGTATGCTGTGACTAAACCAAAGTTTAAGTTTGACATAGTTATCTCTCCTGTTGCTTGGGACTATCGTTATGTTGATCGACTTTCACTTTCTCCGTCCTTTGGTTTAGCTTCAGGGCGTCATTCTAAGATAGAATATGGTGCAAATATTACGATGAACCACGCTTGGACAATTGTAAAGAATGTCAATTGGAGCGGCCGCTTGTATTATTACACCAACTATCACCGTACGCAAGTAGAATGGGAAAACACGTTTAATTTTATCATCAACAAATACTTGTCATCTCAGTTTTTTCTCTATCCTCGTTTCGACGATAGCGTAGTTCCGTCTGCCGGTGGTTCATACTTTCAATTCAAAGAGTATTTATCAATAGGCTTGAACATAAATTTGTGAAACAAGCTCCTTTCTTCAGTATAATTCGTACATTTGCAAGGAAATAAAAAGGAAGTCATACATAGCATGGATACAAAATATATTTTTGTTACAGGAGGTGTTGCGTCCTCATTAGGCAAAGGTATCATTGCAGCGTCAGTTGGTAAGTTGCTACAAGCCAGAGGTTATAACATTACGATTCAGAAGTTTGACCCGTATATTAATATAGATCCGGGTACACTTAACCCCTATGAGCATGGTGAATGCTATGTAACCGATGACGGAAAAGAAACCGATCTCGATTTAGGACATTATGAAAGATTTACTGGCATTCGAACATCGAAAAATAACAATATTACGACCGGGCGTATTTATCAAAATGTGATAGATAAAGAACGTCGTGGAGATTATTTGGGCAAAACGGTGCAGGTAGTCCCGCACATCACGGATGAGATTAAGCGAGCGATGCTTTTCAATGGGAAAAAGTATCATTACGACTTTGTGATTACTGAAGTTGGCGGGACTGTAGGAGATATAGAAAGCCTTCCTTTTCTTGAGGCTATTCGCCAATTGAAGTGGGAATTGGGGCAAAATGCCTTGTGTATACATCTTACTTATGTTCCATTCTTAGCAGCTGCAAAAGAACTAAAGACTAAGCCTACACAACATTCAGTCAAAGAACTCCAAAGTATTGGGATTCAACCAGACATTTTGGTGCTAAGAACCGAAAAAGATCTAAATACCTCTATACGTAAAAAGGTTGCTAACTTCTGCAATGTTGCACCTGAGGCTGTAGTGCAAAGTCTGGACCAACCTACAATATATGAAGTGCCACTTCGAATGCAGGAGCAAGGATTAGACGAAACAATACTTCGCAAAATGGGCATTACACCCGGGGAAGTGCCAAGCTTAGGACCTTGGCGTTCATTCCTGGATCGCCGACATAAGGCCAAAGAGATCGTTAATATAGGTCTTGTTGGTAAATATGATTTGCAAGATGCCTATAAGAGTATCTTAGAAAGTTTGTCGCAAGCCGGCACATATAATGACTATAAGGTTAAAACAACATTTATCAACTCTGAGAAAATCTCTAAAGATACTGTTGCTGAAATGTTGGCCTCAATGGATGGTATTGTCATTTGTCCTGGATTTGGACAAAGAGGTATTGATGGAAAATTGATGGCGACGCAATATTGTCGTGAACATGATATTCCGACTTTTGGAATCTGTTTGGGCATGCAAATGATGGTCATTGAATTTGCTCGCAACGTGTTGCAGTATAATGATGCAGATTCCATAGAAATGGATCCTAAGACACATCATAATGTGATTGACATTATGGAAGAGCAGAAGAATATTACCAACTTGGGGGGCACAATGCGTTTGGGAGGCTATGCTTGCTTGCTGCGTGAAGGCAGTAAAGTTAGAGAAATCTATGGTAAAGAAGAAATACGTGAGCGTCATCGCCACCGTTATGAGTTTAATAATATCTATAAAGAAGAATTCGAAGGTAAAGGAATGCAATGTGTGGGCACAAATCCCGAAAGCGATTTGGTTGAAGTCGTAGAGATTCCGAAAAATCGTTGGTTTATAGGAACGCAATTCCATCCAGAATATAGTTCTACCGTACTTAATCCTCACCCTTTATTCTTGAGCTTTGTACAAGCAGCAATCGAAAATAAAAAAGCTAAGCATTAAGCCTTAATTAGAAGAAAATAGAATGGACAAAAATACATTGACAGGGCTATTTCTTATAGCCTTATTGCTAATAGGATTTAGTTATTATACGACAACTCAAACAGAAGAAACACAAGTTGCAGAGCAAACAGCTCAACCTATAGCTAAGCCTGCGAATGATTCAACAAAAGTTTCAACTACAGCTAATAAGCAACAGCACGTAGCTGATTCTACAGATATTTTTAATGGTAGCCGCGAAGGAGTAAATACACCAATAAGTCTTAAGAATGAACATGTCGCAGTGACGATCTCGCCTAAAGGCGGCGCAATTTCAAATGTAAGACTTTGTGAGTTTAAATCTTATTCGGACTTCCAAAATAATAAGGAAGCTCAACTTTCTCTGGTTGAAGAAAAAACGCACAAGTTGAATTTTCGCTTTGAGACGATAGGAGGCTTATATAGTACAGAAGATTATTATTTCCGGCCACTTGCTAAAACAGATTCTACACTTACAATGGCTTTAGGGTCATCAAAAGGAGATACATTATATATAGATTACAAGCTGATCAAAGGGTCGTATTTTGTTAATACGACAATTAGAACTAAAGGTCGCTCTTTTGCAGGTAAAACCTTAGGCATTGATTGGAAGAATAAGATTCGCCAACAAGAAAAAGGTTTTTATTTTGAAAATCTCTATTCTACTTTAACTTACAAAAAGGAGAATGAAGGAACAGACAAACTCAGTGAACAAAAATCTGAAGAACTTAAGCCGGAGGGAAACATAGACTGGATCGCTTTCAAAGATCAGTATTTTAGTGCTGTGCTTATCGCTGGGAAAAATGCCTTTACAAACACCTTTTTAAAGAGTGACACGTGTAGTGAAGGTTCTGGTTATGTGAAAGATTATACAGCAACAGCAGAAGTTGCCTTCGACCCTACGGGAAAGAATGTAACTCAAGTTCAATTTTATTTTGGACCTAATAAGTACCTATACTTAAAGGGATTGGAACGCTACAAGCTGAGTAGTAAAGATTTAGATTTACAAGATCTTGTCTATTTAGGTTGGCCTTTATTCCGCTGGATCAATAGATTCTTTACTATTTATGTCTTTGACTTCCTATCTGGATTTGGGCTGAATATGGGAATTGTTCTTTTGTTGATTACTTTGCTTATGCGGGCTATTGTTTATCCGGCAACAAAGAAAAGTTTCTTGAGTACGGCTAAAATGCGTGTATTAAGACCGAAGGTAGATGAGCTAGCGAAGAAATATCCAAATAAAGAAGATGCAATGAAACGTCAACAAGAGACGATGCAATTGTATAATCAGTATGGGGTAAGTCCGATGGGCGGATGCTTGCCTATGTTTATCCAAATGCCTATTTGGATTGCAATGTTTAACTTTGTTCCTAATGCTTTTGAACTTCGTCAACAAGCATTCTTATGGGCGGATGATTTATCCACTTATGATGATATTATTTCTTGGAATACTCCGATCTGGGGAATAGGTACTCACTTGAGCCTCTTCTGTGTGTTGTTTTGCTGTACGAACTTGCTTTACTCTTGGCTTACGATGAAGCAACAGCAAGACTCTATGAGTGGGGAGCAAGCTCAACAAATGAAGATTATGCAATGGATGACTTTCTTGATGCCAATTTTCTTCTTCTTTATGTTTAACAAGTACTCTAGTGGACTCAATTATTATTATTTTGTGTCGCTCTTGACGAGTGCTTTAACGATGTGGTACTTACGTCGTTCTACAGATGATAAAAAGCTTCTAGAAAAGTTGGAAGCTAATTTTAGAGCAAACAAAGATAATCCCAACAGAAAGCCCTCTGGCCTTGCTGCGAGATTACAAGCTCTGCAGGAGCAGCAAGAGGAAACAAAAAAACGGCAACAAAATTTGGGAAAAGGTCCATCGAAGTAAATTATCTACTGTGAAAAAATAAAACATATGAGTATCAAAACACTGACACTCGCAACCGCTATTATAGCAACTCCTGCGGTCGCGCAACAGGTTATAGGAAAAGTTTCTCCGAAACTAGGATCAGACTTATTAACTCCAGAAGTCTTGTGGTCTTTCGGAAGAATAGGTAGCGTTAATGTCTCTCCAAATGACAATAAAGCCGTTTATACGGTAAGCTACTTCAGTAAAGAACAAAATAAAGGTCATAGTGTGCTTTACACAATGGCTTTGAGTAATAAGACGTCCAAGCTGCTTACAGCGAGTAGCTATAATGAACACGGAGGGGTCTTTGTAAATCAAGGTAAGTCAATTATCTTTTTAAGTAATGCCTCTGGTTCATCACAAATTTGGATGATGAATGCTGATGGAAGCAATCGCCAACAAATCTCTCATGAAAAGACAGATGTAAATGATTTCTTAGTCTCTCCAGACAACAAGAAAATCATTATGATTATGGATGTTCCACAGCATCATTCCATACAAGAGAATGACAAAGATTTGCCGAAAGCTTCCGGAATGGTTATTAATGATTTAATGTACAAACATTGGGATCATTATGTAACGACTGCTCCACACCCATTTGTGGCAGATTTGAATGCATCAAGTATTACTAATCCTATAGACTTACTTGCTAGCGAACCATATGAATGCCCAATGGAGCCATTTGGAGGAGCAGAGCAGTTAGCTTGGAGTCCTGATAGTAAACAGATTGTTTATACGTCTCGGAAAAAGGTTGGATTAAAGTATGCCATTTCTACTGATAGCGATATTTACTTATATGATCTTACGAGTAGAAAAACTGTAAATCTTTGCAAGCCGTCAGATTATAAAGAACCGGAGTCAACACCTACACAAAGCCTACAAGCTCAGGCTGTGAATCATCAGCAGAGCGATTTTAACGTTGGATATGATCAAAATCCTCAATTCTCGCCAGATGGTCGTTATGTTGCTTGGCTTAGTATGGAACGTGATGGCTATGAGAGTGATCGTTCAAGACTTTGCGTATATGAACTTTCTACGGGTAAGAAACAATATGTAACAGAGTCTTTTGAAAGTTCTGTTAATGACTTCCTTTGGTCATCAAATAGTAAAGACATTTATTTTACGGGAGTATGGCATGGGGCTGCAAATGTTTATGCTACTAATCTAAAGGGTAGCGTAAAAAAGCTGACAAATGATATTGCAGATTATTCTTTAGTCTCCTTATCACCCACTAATAAAGGATTGATAGCAAAGAAGCATAGCATGTCTCAAGCAGATGAGCTATATGAAGTTGGCTTTAATGGTAAAGTTAGTCAGTTGACATTTGAGAATAAGGCTTTCTATGATCAATTAATTTTTGGAGAAGTAAAAGAACGTTGGGTAAAGACAATTGATGGTAAAGAAGAGCAGTGTTGGGTGATTTATCCTCCCCACTTTGATCCGTCCAAAAAATATCCTACATTATTATATTGTGAGGGAGGACCTCAAAGTCCAATTAGTCAGTTCTGGAGTTATCGTTGGAATTTCCAGATTATGGCAGCTCATGGTTATATTGTGATAGCGCCTAATCGTCGTGGACTTCCAGGTTATGGAATGGAATGGCTTGAAGAGATTAGTGGTGACTATACAGGTTTATGTATGCAAGACTATTTATCTGCTATAGATGATATTGCTAAAGAGTCTTATGTTGACAAGGATCATTTGGGAGCCGTTGGAGCTAGTTTTGGTGGATTTAGCGTTTATTGGCTTGCTGGTCATCATGAAGGACGCTTTAAGGCTTTGATTGCTCACGATGGAATCTTTAATACGCAGCAACAATATCTTGAAACAGAAGAAATGTGGTTTGCTAATTGGGATTTAGGATCAGCTCCTTGGGTAAAAGATAATAACCAAATAAAGAAAGCTTTTGCACAAAGCCCTCATCTTTTTGTAGATAAATGGACTGCTCCTATTCTTTGCATACATGGGCAACGTGACTTCCGCATTGAATATACGCAAGCTGAAAGTGCCTTTGCTGCGGCAAAGTTGCGCGGCATTCCTGCCCAAATGTTACTGTTACCAGATGAAAACCACTGGGTCTTGAAGCCTCAAAATGGTATTCTTTGGCAGCGCACATTCTTCCGTTGGTTGGATAAATGGCTGAAAAACTAAAGATCATATTTACTATTGAAGAATTATAAATCTTACTTCTATGTCTACAACACAACAAGTACAGACTTCCTTGCGGGAGTCTCCGAAAGCTCGCTGGACAGCCCTTATTTTGCTGGCCTCTGCGATGTTCTTTTCTTACATTTTTATGGATATCCTTTCTCCGTTAAAAGACTTATTGCAGTCTACAAGAGGATGGGATTCAACAGCCTTTGGTACATATGCAGGCTCTGAAACGTTTTTGAACGTATTTATTTTCTTCTTGATTATTGCAGGTATTATCCTCGATAAGATGGGAGTACGTTTTACTGCGATTCTTTCTGGAGTAGTTATGCTCATAGGTGCCGGTATTAACTGGTACGCTGTGACAGAGACGTTTGCCGGCTCAAGTCTTGACCACTGGTTTACCGTTAATCTCAACTATATACCTGGTCTTGATGAATTAGGCGTTTCTCCTTTTTATGAAGGAATGCCGGCATCAGCCAAGTTTTCCTCTGTAGGCTTTATGATTTTTGGCTGCGGTGTGGAAATGGCCGGAATTACGGTATCACGTGGTATTGTAAAATGGTTTAAAGGAAAAGAGATGGCTCTTGCAATGGGCTCTGAAATGGCTTTAGCACGTTTAGGAGTTGCAACCTGTATGATTTTTTCTCCTGTCATTGCGAAAATGTTTGGGCGTATAGATGTTTCTCGCTCTGTTGCTTTTGGCGTGCTACTCCTTTGCATCGCCTTGATTATGTTTGTAGTTTACTTCTTTATGGATCGAAAATTGGATGCAGAAACTGGTGAAGAAGAAGAAGCTGAAGAACCTTTCAAAATTTCAGATCTTGGTAAGGTTCTTTCAAGTGGGGGCTTCTGGCTTGTTGCTTTGTTATGCGTACTTTATTATTCAGCTATCTTCCCCTTCCAAAAGTATGCCGTAAATATGTTGCAATGCAATATTTCTTTTGAAGCAGTACCTGAAGGGTCTTTTTGGGCTTCTAATAATGTCGCATTAGTGCAATATGTTGTTATGCTGCTTATTGCTATAACGGCATTTACGAGTAACTTCTCGAAGGGAATAAAGAAAACAGTATTGATGCTTCTTTCTGTTGTATCCTTACTTGTTTTCTGCTATATGTCATATCGTCGTCAATCTGCAGAGTCTATTTTTGCAGTGTTCCCATTGCTAGCCGTAGGTATAACACCAATTCTAGGAAAATATGTTGACAATAAAGGTAAAGCAGCATCAATGTTGATGCTTGGCTCTATTCTCTTGATCGTTTGTCATCTTACGTTTGCTTTTGTATTACCCCAATTTAAGAGCTCTCCTCTGGGGGGGGTAGTACTTGCATTCTCCACTATATTAGTATTAGGAGCTTCTTTCTCCTTAGTTCCTGCCTCGTTGTGGCCCAGTGTACCAAAGTTGGTAGATAGTAAAGTAATTGGGTCAGCGTATGCTTTGATTTTTTGGATACAAAATATAGGTCTTTGGCTATTTCCACTATTGATTGGAAAGATTTTGAAAGCCTCAAATCCTGAAATTGAAGAGGCGATTAAAAATGGTACGATGACACCTGAAAAAGCAGCTATTTCATATGATTATACAAATCCGTTACTCATGTTAGCTCTTTTAGGTGCAGCAGCTCTTGTATTAGGAATTTTATTAAAAGCAGTCGACAAGAAAAAGCATTTAGGTTTGGAAGAACCAAATATTAAAGCTTGATTCTATCAATATAAACATATTGCGAGCCTATCTTTCACAAAGATAGGCTCGCATCCAACTTATACATTTTGTACTTACGAGGGTTATGACGGATGGATTAGTTAATCTACAACGCCTATATGAATATGAAACGTCACAAGGATGACAGCCGTGCCATTTAATGTTATGTTATAAAATAGGAAAAGTCAACTCTCCTTATTTTCTTCAGAAAGGTACGTACCTTTTTGTAAAAAAGTATGCTCCTTTTTGGTAAAACATACGTACTATTTCTGTAAAAGATCCGCTTCTTTTGATTAAAAGGTACGTACCTTTTTTATGGATGGGTAGGAAGAGATGACTTTGACTTAAAAAGGTTCACACATTAAAAGTCTATCTTCCAGACAAGGTTTACACGCATTATATTATTTATCTATTAAAATTAACAGGCACTAATGTTTGATCTTTAATAGGTTCATAGCCTTGAAAACTTTTACACATACAGCTTTTCGTGCTACCCGCTTCGCAAATATACATTTTCTTCTTTCATCGGTAACAAGCCGGATATTCTATACTATGCGGCATTAGTTTGCTTTACTTTAATTAAGCATCAGCAACCTGTGCAATTAAGCACCCAAGGTATTTAGCCATTAGATTTTCTAATAATACCCAACCTATGATTTCCCTAGAGTAAGTGTCTGTTATAAAAATAAGATGTAAATAGCATACTGTTTTCTCCTTTAATATCAGTTTTCTGTAAGAAGTTTAAAGAAATAAAATTGGCAAATTTAATATAATCTTACTAGAATATGATCTTCGTTTGAGTCTCTTAATTTAACGTGAGTTCGACGAATTCTCGTTATGTTAATAGCATCTTGAACATGAACGATAGCCTTCACTTCGTGCAGAACTTAAAGATGTGCGAGAGTAGTTTCCACGCCACAATGCAGGACAAGATGTTCGTGAATGGTAACAAGAACCTGTAGGAGTGATGTATACAATCCGACCTACTTTAACAGAGCGGGTAGATTTTTTCTTATGGACACTTGGCTTACGGGCTTTCGAACGCTTACAAGCTTTCCTCCCCTTATACTTCTTTTGCGTCTGCAAACTAATGTTTTCTGCGCGGGTTGTAGATGTCGTTTCATACATAAAACTACTTGTGCCTATTAGTGTTGCCACGAAGAGAAGGACAGAAAATAGATGTCTCATAATTTTGTTTATATTTGTTATTAATAACGTGAGTCCGATGAATTATAAGTGTCTATAAATTTGGTGATTAGCGAAATTTGTTGTAATTTTAAGGTGTTGATATATAGAATTACAAACAAAAGTCGCTATGATCACCGAAGACAAAATTACTGAAATATTTTGTATGGCAGACGACTTCTGCAAGTTTTTTGATGCTATGACAGCAAAATATACGCTAAAACCTATTGGAAAAAGAAAATATCATCGCAGTTCCACCATGTCAAAGGCCGAAGTCATGCTGATAATGATTCTTTTCCACGATTCGGGTTATCGCTGCTTTAAACATTTCTATCTTGAAAAAGTATGCAAGCAGCTTCGCCATCTTTTTCCAAAAGTTGTTTCTTATAACCGTATAGTAGAATTGGAAAGGGATGTAGTTATACCTTTAACCTTGTTTATCAAGAAGGTCTTCTTGGGCAAATGCACGGGCATAAGCTTCGTTGACAGCACACCACTACGTGTCTGCAAAAACCAAAGAAGCCGCGCATCAATGTACAAAGGACCATTGACACACAGTTCGCATTATTCTGAATTCGTCGAACTCACGTTAATATTACGACAGGGACCGCATTTTGTTTCATGTATAGATCTGATGACACTAAAGTTGAATTTGTTCAGAAGATCTGTAGTAATAGATTCACTAGTGTATTAATGAAATACTCTTTTGAAGTGCTAATTTCTGTAACATCTCTAAAGTCTTATTTCTTAATTAACGTGAGTTTGATGAATTATAAGTGTCTATAAATTTGGTGATTAGCGAAATTTGTTGTAACTTTAAGGTGTTAAAAATCAAATAATTACAAACAAAAATCGCTATGCTCACCGAGGACAAAGTTACAGAAATATTTTGTATGGCAGACGACTTCTGCAAGTTTTTTGATGCTATGACAGCAA
>ERZ772807.531-NODE-531-length-23573-cov-11.622842_pt1 | contig 23573 bp, 24 predicted proteins | sample MGYA00511472_ERZ772807 | MGnify/ENA primary metagenome ERZ772807 (study PRJEB29015, sample SAMEA2737947) | human oral metagenome | biome: human oral; feature: human-associated habitat; material: dental | place: China | collected 2039 ... | reverse complement strand
CGAGCCGACAATCGCCGCCATCAGGAAACCCATCTGCCAGCTCACTTTCAGGAAGAAGGTGATGAACAGCCCCAGTACCAGCACCGTGCCGATAACGCCCCAGCTCGCCAGAACGATGGCGGGTTTGAGCGAAATGCGGAAACTGGCAACACTGGTACGCAAACCACCGTCGAGCAGGATGATGGCGAGCGCGAGCTGGCCGATGAGATTCGCCACGAGGAAATTGTCGAACTGAATGCCGCCGATGCCCTGTTCGCCCGCGAGCATGCCGACGCCGAGGAAGACCAGCAAGAGCGGCATCCCCATATGCGCCGAGAGGCGGGTGGCTATCACACTGATAAAAAACAAAAAGGCAAAAATCAGGAAATACAGGTTCATGCTTTCCATACGCGGCACTCCTCTCTGGCTACGGAAAAAACGGGGGAAACGGGCGGCTATTGTAAAAGGAAACACTATTGCTTGCGGGGAAAGCGCCCGCCCGGCGACACATTCATGCCGGTGTTGCCGCGCTCGCCGCCTGCCGCCGCGTACTGCAATCCCGATTGACAAGGGTTATCATTGCGGCGTGGCAACCGGTGCCACATACAACGGAGGATAACCATGAGCGACATACTCAAAAACATCGCAAAAGCCGAAGTGCTGACCCTCGCCGCCCTCGTCGATTACAGCGCAGGACAAGTGGTCAGCAAAACCCTGGTGCAAAACAAGGGTGTCGGCCTGACCCTCTTTGCCTTTGCCAAAGGCGAAGGCATCAGCACGCACGAATCCAAAGGCGATGCCCTCGTTACCGTTCTTGACGGCGAAGGCGAATTCACCATTGACGGCGTGCCCTATTTGCTGCATAGCGGCGAATCCATCCTGATGCCTGCCAACCATCCTCATGCCGTTTTCGGCAAGGAAAACTTCAAAATGCTGCTGAGCGTCATCTTCCCGGAAAGCTGAAACCATGCAGCCATAAACGAAAGAAGGATAGGCGACTATCCTTCTTTTTTGTGCCGCCGTTTCCAAGCGACGGCAAATGACGCTTGCCCGTCTATCATGCAGGCCGCAAACAGAGGATAAAACCATGACACCCACCCACGCCGACATCACCATCACCGTCGCCGACATCACCACCCTGCCCGTCGATGCCATCGTCAACGCCGCCAATCCGACCCTGCTCGGCGGTGGCGGGGTGGACGGCGCCATCCACCGCGCTGCCGGGCCGGAACTGCTCGCCGAATGCCGCAAACTGGGCGGCTGCGCGACGGGCGAAGCCAAAATCACCGCCGCTTACCGCCTGCCCGCCCGCTACATCATCCACACCGTCGGCCCCGTCTGGCACGGCGGCGGACGGGGCGAAGCGGCATTGCTCGCCGCCGCCTACATCCATTCTCTGCGCCTCGCCGACGCCCACCAAGTACGCAGCATCGCCTTTCCCTGCATCAGCACCGGCGTGTACGGCTATCCCGGCAAAGCGGCGGCAACAATCGCACTGCACACCGTACGCGATACCCTGCCGCAATGCCCGCAAATAGAAAAAGTGATTTTCTGCTGTTTCAGTGAGGGGGATGCGGGGATTTACAAAGAATTATTATGAGAGATGCTTCTTCAATCCAGATTTTGAAAAGCGTGTATAATAAAAGCACCCATATTCAATATGGCTCTTTGTCCATGGCTCTTTGTCCATGGCTCTTTGTCCATGGCTCTTTGTCCATGGGCTTTCCGATAACTTTATAAGGAAAAGACATGACAGATAAAAAAACGAATGCCTGGGTAGTGCGCGTTGCTCCAAGCGGTGACAGTCAACTGGATGAAACCCTGAAAACAGATCAGGCGATTCTGGGCTGGGCCATTATTGACGGCTTGCTGGATAAATCGCTTAATCACGGCAAAATTCGCGAAAAGCTCAAAAAGCATTTTTCTAATATCAATAATCGCGTCGCCGGCAGTTGGGCGGGAAGCATTCGCCGCTTCATCCACGAAATCAAGGCCGGCGATTACATCCTGATTCCCGCATACGGCAGTTTCTATATCGCCAAAGCAAAAGAGGATGATGCCATCTTTCTCGCTGACAAAGTCGCTGATGATGCCGCCTATCGCCGTAATGTCGAATGGCTGAATAATAAAAAACCGGTGCCGCGCATACTTGCCTCATCGGCATTGCAAAAACGCTTGAAATCGCGGCAGACCGTTGTTTATGCCGATGATCTAGTTGGTGAAATCGAGGTTTTGCTGGAAGAACTGAAAGAAGGCAAGCCCAAGAGCTTCCATCAGGAATTGCAGGACAAACTGGCAGAAGAGACCTTGCAGCAATTACGCAATGGCAAGATGAATCCGGAAGGGTTCGAGCAGCTTATCCAGAAACTGATGAAAGAACTGGGGGCGAAATCATCGAAAATCACGGCTTGCAGCAGATGACCGATACCGGCGCGATTGAAGCCATGGTGGACGAAGTGCTGGCAAACAATGCCAAAGCTGTGGAGCAGTTCAAATCCGGCAACGAAAAAGCCCTGAATGCGATTGTGGGACAAGTGATGAAGGCCAGCAAAGGCAAAGCCAATCCCACACAGGTGCAGGAACTGATTAAAGCGAAGTTGGGGTAAATAAAGTGCAGGCTGCCTGAAAACAGATTTTCGGATTTCAGGCAGCCTGTCGATTAAAAAAAGGGCTGTCCTAGATAGTTAGGAAAAGTGTAAACAGCGCAACGATTTCCTACAGGAAACCGCGCGGGTATCAATATTTGCTCCACAGCCGGTCAAGCCATTGTTCGGTAAGCCTTTATTTCGGCAGCAATATTGACACACTATATAACTGGCTGTATAATAATAGTTTTTGAGAAAGGATACTTATTCATGATAAGCAAGAAAAAATTCAATACTTTTATCGGAAGCATAGGCGCGGCAATCGGGATTTTTGTATTCATCGCCTATATTCCCCAAATTATCGCCAATTTGGATGGAGCAAAGGCGCAACCATGGCAACCTCTGTTTGCGGCAGTATCCTGTTTGATTTGGGTTTTATATGGTTGGAGTAAAGAACCCAAAAAAGACTGGATTTTGATTGTGCCCAATGCGGTTGGCGTGATATTGGGTTCTTTGACTTTTCTGACTGCACTTTAAAAACAACCGACGCGGTAGCGTAATCGTCATCGTAAAGGCTACCTGAAAACGATAAAAGGTTTTTCAGGTAGCCTGAAACCGTTTTTAAACCGGAAAAGGAAAATGCAATGAAAACTGTCGCCGTTATTATCTTGGAACAGTTTGCCGACTGGGAATCCACTTTGCTGACTCCGGTTTTACAACAATTTGCCGGCGAAACGGTATTGCAGCCGCGTAAGATATTTAATGAAGAAGGGGTATAGACAGACACCCCCGACCGAATGCCGGGCGGCTTTTGAGGCCGTCTGAAAACCCCCCGATTTGTCCTTTTGTCCGAAAGAAAGCCCGAACCATGCTGATTAAAGAAGCCGACAGCCGCCAAAGCGACCTTGACGAACTCAACGCCCTGCTTGCACTGCCGCATGTCAATGCCGATACCAAGCAGCAAATCCGGCAGGAAATCCGCAACATCCAATCCGGCATCAAAGGCGAAACCGATGCCGCATTCCAAATCAACTTCCATTACGAAAACAGCCATAAATGGGCGGTCATCCACGACTTGCGCTTGGAATTTGAAGGCCACGCCGCGCAAATCGACCACCTGCTCATCAACCGTTTTCTGGAAATCTATGTGTGCGAAAGCAAGCGTTTTGCCGAAGGTATCGGCTTCAACGAGCACGGCGAATTTTACCGCTATTCCCAAGGCAAACCTTATGCCATCGAATCGCCCATCGAGCAGAACAACCGCCACATCCTGCTGCTGCAGCGCCTGTTCAACAGCGGCGAAATCAACCTGCCCACCCGCTTGGGCTTCCGCATGAAACCCTCGCTGCACAGCCTGATTCTGATTGCCAATACATCCGCCATCCGCCGCCCGAAAAACAGTAAAAAAGTGGACGGTATGGACAGAATTATCAAGGTGGAGCAACTGCTTAAACGCAGAGACCAAGATTTAAAAGAAGAAAACTTTCTGCATACCTTCAGCAGCGTCAATAAATTGATTTCAACGGAAACGCTACAAATTCTCGCCGAAAATCTGGCGGATTTGCATACGCCGGCGAAGAAGAATTGGAAAGCCCGTTTCGGCATTCCCGATATGCCGTCCGAACAAACGCCCCCGCCCGCAAACATCCCCAAAAAGCAGCCTGCACCCCCTGCCGCCACGGCAGAACCCACCAAACCGATGCGTCTGTTCTGCGCCGACTGCAAAAAAACCGTCAGCCAAAACATTGCCGATTTCTGCTGGAACAACAAAGTCCGTTTCCACGGCAGGGTATATTGCTTCGACTGCCAGCGGAAATATAAGGCCGGTTCATAGTGCGGAGTGATTCGCCAATACGGATACAACAAAAACACCTCGCAGGCTGCTTCTGCCTGCCCAAAAGCAGCCTGCATTTTTATCAACGGAAACCCACATAACGGCAGGCACGAACCGTGGTTTCACCCTATCTTCGGAGATGGTCATGAAAATTGTCAAAATCATGGTCTTATGGACGGCTTTGACCGGCAGCGCATTCGCGGCAGGCTTGGACGCATCCGATGCCGGCGACTATGTGCTGTTGGGCAAAGACCAACGCCCCTCAACAATGGTACAACACTATTACCAACGCGGCACGCAATGGGTGATGAAATCGAGTCAAGGCGATAACGAGTGGTGGATGCCGGTGTGCCGCGATACGGGCGAATGCCGCCTGCAAACCTCCCCAGCGCAGAAAGTGCGCGAATGGAAAGCCCTGCTGCCTGCCGAACTCCAATCCATACCGATGGCGTGCATTCACAATCAGGCATTTGCATTCTGCCGCATGAGCATGCATAAGCCCGATAATACGGACATGCGCCTGTATTGGTGGTTCGCTTGGCGCAACGGGCAAACCCAGGCGCTGAGCTTAATCCGCGTGCAATAAAACACATCGGCCATAAAAAGTGCAGGCTGCTTTTGAATATCCGTTCAAAGCAGCCTGCACTTTCATTTGACGGCTTACACCGCGCGGTCAAAAAACAGCGGGATTTTGGCGGCCTGCGACATCGCCCGCACATAATGCACCACGTTATCGGGATAGGCCGCGCCCTTCACCATGCTCAAATTACGCAGTAACGGGAAGACAAGGATGTCTTCCATGCTCAAATGCTTGCCGTTCGCATAGTCCGCGTTCGGCGCCATCAGGCCGTCCAGCGCACGCAATGCTTCCTGCGCCTGTGCCAGATAACGCGGCGTTTCCTGCAACAACTGCTCGAATGAAGCCTCCAGCCACGCTTCTTTTTTGGCTTTGAAATAGGCAACGGACGATTCGGCGGCAAACTCGGGCAAGCCCAACTGCACATCGCGCGGCATAATCAGACGGTAGCCCCAATCGCCAAATGCCTCTACCCACGCCTGAATTTCGGGGCGGACGGCTTCATCCAGCGCGCTGCTGTCTTGGCGGTAAAAATAGCGCACGATGTCCAAACTTTCGCCCATGTGGCTGCCGTCTTCTTTTTGCAAAATGGGCAGCTGTTTCGCGCCAATCAGACGGATGGGCGTATCTTCATCGTCGTTAGGCAGGTACACCAATTCGGTGGCCGCACCGCACAAAGCCGCCGCCATACGGGCGCGTGTGCAGAACGGGCAATGGTCGTAAACATATAATTTCATTTTATTTTTCCTCAATCAAAAAGTGCAGGCTGCTTTTTAACGCCCCGGAATCGTGCCCATGCGCTGTTTCAGCGATGTATTCGGCTGCTGCATAATGCTGGCGTAATACACTGCGTTGGTCATTACTTTTTTCACGTAATCGCGCGTTTCGGAGAACGGAATCGTCTCGGCATAAATCGCGCCTTCCATGGCGCTGCCCTGCCATTTGCGTGCCCGTCCCGGCCCTGCGTTATAGCCCGCCGTGGCCAGCACTTCGTTGTTTTGCAGGCGGCTGCGCGCGTCGGCCATATACCACGTCCCCATGCGGATATTGCCTTCCATGGTGTACAGCTGTTGGCTGTCCATGCCGATTTTACGGGCGATTTCGCGCGCCGTGGCCGGCATTACCTGCATCAGGCCCTGCGCGCCCACGCTGGATTGCGCGCCCATCACAAAGCGGCTTTCTTGGCGAATCAGCCCGTACACCCACGCGGCATCCACGCCGTGCTGGCGGCTGTAGGTCTGCACCAAATCGCGGTAAGGCGTGATATAGCGCAGATTGTAGTTCAGCAGATTGTTGGTTTTGTCGGCGCTGTAAATCGCCATTTCATAAAACTGATGGTTATAGGCCAACTGCGCGGCGGCCAGCAATGTCGGCTCGTTCATCTCGCGCGTGGCATAACGCCATTCGTTTTGCGCTTGGCGGCGCATCTTCCAGTCTTGGTTTTGCAGGCTGGTGTGGAACAGGCTCAGCGCACGGTGCACCGCGCCGTCTTTGCTGATTTGCTCAACCTGTGCCACGCTGGCTTGGGCAACATTGTTCTGCGTGGAAATCCGCTGGCCCAGCTCCTCAGTGGCCAGCACCGCATAGAAATTGCGGCCGGTTTGCGCCGCTTGGCGATACAGTGCCTGCGCCTCTGCCGAATGTCCTTGCGCCACCAAGGCACGGCCGCGCCAATACAGCCATGTGGCATCGCGCTGGCCGGATTCGGGCATGCTGGCAATCACGCTGTCCAAGGTCTGCCAATGTTTTCCGCGCAAGGCCGAACGGGCGAACCAGTCGAAATGTTCCTGCGTCAGTTGCGAGCGGTCGGCCTGCGCGTATAAGGCCAGCGCTTGGTCAAACTGCTGGTCTTTCGCATAAGCGGTGGCCAGCACGCCCCAGCCGAAGCCCGCCTGTTCGCCGGTCAGGCTGCCTGCCATCTGCTGCAAGCGCACGGCCGATGCCTGCGGTGTTTTCTGTGCCGCGGTGCTGATGACGCTGCGCAACTGGTTTTCCTGCGCACCCACACCGTCCGTATTTTCTAACGGGCTGCCTAAAGCCGCCGCCAACGTGCGGGCATACGCCACCTGGTCGGCCGCCAATAAAATGCGCACGCGCCGCCAAGCACGGCTCTGGTTCACGCTGCCGATATTTTTTTGCAGCAGCAAAAAGCAGCCTGCACTCAATTTATCGCCGCTTTCCAGCACATCATTGACCAAGCGGCTGTTTTGCTCGATGCCGAACGCGGCGGCATAGCATTTGGTTTCGGTATCGCGCCCAGCTTCCGGCAGCAAGGCGTATTGCTGGCGGAATTGCGCCACGTCGCCGCGCGTACCCAAGTTTTTCAGCCATGCCGTGCGGATGCTTTCCGTCATCGCGCTCGGCTGTGCGGTGGACAAGAATTGCGCCACTTGAGCATCGGCACCGTTTTTGGCGGCAGCCTGCATACTGTCGAACCGATAGAAATCGTTCACGATTTTATCGGGTGTTTCGCTCGGGCGTTGCAAAGCCTGCACGCCGGTCATCTGCTGCTGTACGGTGGCCGGTTCGGGTTTCAGCTCCACCGGTTTTTGCTGTGCGGCACAAGCGGACAAAATAGCGACGGCAATGCCTGTAATGCCGTTGAATGCGATTCGCGTCAAATACATAAATAATTCCAATGTCATGATGTGTTAATCGGTGGTTATGCCGGTTTATCCTGTTCGCGCAGATATTGCGAAAATGCCAGTAAATCATCGAAAACCAGCGTGTTTTCGGGTAGGCGGTCTTTTTCTTTGGCCAGCGTTTTTTTGCCCTTACCCGTCAGCACCAGCACGGGGCGGCCGCCCGCGCGCGCAATCGCCTGCAAATCGCGCAGGCTGTCGCCCACCAAATAGGTTTCCGAAGCTTCGGCATTGAAACGCGCCAAAATGTCCAAAATCATGCCCGGCTCGGGCTTGCGGCAGGAACAATGGCTGTCGGCCGTGTGCGGGCAAAACCAAACGCCGCTGATTTCGCCGCCCGCCTGCTGCACCAAACGGTGCATTTTGCTGTGCATTTCGTTCAGGGTTTCCACGGTGAAATAGCCGCGCGCAATGCCCGATTGGTTGGTGGCCACGGCAATGGTGTAGCCTGTTTGGGTCAAAAAGGCAATCGCGTCCAGGCTGCCGTCTATCGGCTGCCATTCTTCGGGCGATTTGATGAACTGATCGCTGTCGCGGTTAATCACGCCGTCGCGATCCAAAATAATCAATTTCATGATTTCAAACTGCTTTTCCATTTATCGAATGCGGCTTGGAACACGGCATTCAGTTGTTTTTGATGTGCAGGCTGCCATGTCTGCCGATAAAATTCGGCTTCGGTTTGCAGGCCCAGGGCAATGAAGTAGTCGTCCATAAAATGGCCGTAGCCTTCGTCATCATCGGCGTAATAATATTGGGTGAAGCGGTTACCCAGTTCGTTGAAGCAGGTTTCGTCGATGCCGCCGTTCAGTTGCCGCACCACAAATTCCGCACCGCTAATTTCGCTGTGCCGCAATGCGCCGAACAAAGGCAGGGCTTCCGCCGCCGCGCTGTGCAGGTTTTGCGATATCGCCCATGCGTAATAGTAACCCATGTGCAAAGCAGCCTGCACATCGGAAAGCGAAGGCTGGTCTTCTGTGTGGAAGGATATGTGGTCATACATTACTTAAATCCCAAAACGTTCATCGCGAAATTCTTCAGCCAGCCCTTCACGCTGCGGATAATCAGGCTGGACAATTTCGGTTTCCAAAAATCAGGACGCTCCGTACGGATGGTGCTGTCCAAATTCTCCAAATCTTCCAACACCAGCGTGGGGCGGCAATGCAACACCTTTAAGCCGCACTGCTGCTCGAAATAGAGCCAGTCGTCGGCGGGCACGCACGGTTTTTTCGTGATGTCCAGCAGCTTTTCCGCGCCTTTCCGTGTTATGACGTATGCCACGGCGCCGCAGCCGAATTGCTCCCACGGCGTGCCGAACACGAAATCCTGTTGCGGCGTGGACATCGTTACCCGTTTTTTGATGGGGATGCGGCGGTAGTAATACGGCAGATATCGCGCCACGGTTTTCACATAGCCCAGCAGCAAAACGTCAAAATCATATTGCTGCTTTATCCGCTGCAAAAAAGCAGCCTGCACCACCGGGGTCGGGTCTTGGATAAAGGTGGCATCGTCTTCCAAAATCAGGGCAAACTCTTGTTGGCGCGCCAGCATTGTCTGATAAATCTGATGGTGGCTCAATGCGCAACCGAGTTCGCCTTTGGTCAGATAGCGCTGTTTCTTCGGTTTTTTGTGCAAAGGCAGGCTGCACAATTCGCGCAACTTTGCTTCTTCGATATGCCGCATGTCCACCGCATCGACCATTTCCGCAGGAATGCCGTATTTGGCGCACTCAGCTTGGACATGCTGCCGGCGGCGCGTTTCGCTGGGAAGGGAGATGATATAGGCTGGAATCATAATCGGTTTAAATGTTCGCCGAACGTGCCGGCATGGATTTTCAAACGCCTGTCCAATTTGTGCAGGCTGCTTTTTTGCAGAATCGATTCAAATACCGATTGATTGAACGGACGGTTGAAATTCAACAGCAGCAGGTGGGGCAGCGTATCGTCCTCCACGGGGCAGCGCATATCGGCCAAATAATCCGCCATCAATCGATCGTACATGATTTGGAAAAAGAAATAGTGCGGAATGCGGTTTTGCGTTGCCCAAAAATTCAGCATCACATCCAAGCAAGTCTCAATCACGCGGTTGCGGTATTTGGCAAAAATAATATTGTTCTGCACATTGACCGGATGGTTCGGCCGCCACGAAAAGCAGTCTGCATTCAACTTTTCCCAATCGGATTGGTTTTCCGCATTCCGACTGCGGTAGAACATGAAATAGTCCATCGCCGCATATTTCTCCGGCAGTGGCGCGGTCAGGTACACCGTCGCATCCAGCCACACGCCGCCGTAACATTCCAGCAGCGCCAGCCTTAATATATCGGCAAAAAACGCCGGTTTGAAGGCTTTGTTGTGCTGTTTTTTGTCCCACACGAAATCCGGAAAGTCCAAATATTCGGTCAGATTGGTATCGTCCAACTCAACAACCCGATAATCCGCGGCATAACGCCCGACAGATTTGCGGCACATTTTCACAATCTCCGGCAGATTCCGCTCATCCCAGCCCTGCCCCCAATACAGCCAGATAATTTTTTCGCCCGCCAAATGCGGCTGCTTGGCCGCCATCGGGAAATGCGGATATTTGCCGGCAAAATAATCCGCCAAAAAAATATCCCACGCCTTGGCCGTGTATTCCTGCTGCCGGTGGGAAGCATAAAGATTGATTTTATTGCGCCAGCCTCTCGGCAGCAGCGCACGGTAGAACATCTTGAACGGCCGCTCGTTTGCCCTGAACAGCCAATAATAAGGAAAATCCTGCATATATCGCCCTATCCGTCAAAAGGAACGCGTTCAAAAGACAGATGGCGGTATTTTTTCTGATGCCGCTTCTTTTGCCACCGAGCCCATTCGCGCCCCATTTTTTCCCAAAACGTCCGCTTGATTTTGACACTGCTTTTCTTTTTGCGCGCAGGTTCCAGAAAACTCGCCATGTAATCCGAATCCGGCGATTTGATGATTTCCTGAATGCAAATGGCAGGCGAAAGCTGATAAATGAAATCGGCAAAACGGTACACACCCGCATCAAACAGAAAATGATCCACCGGTTCGATTTCTTTCCAACTTAAACCTTCCACCATCCGCACCAGTTGTTCCGCCGCCTGATAAGACAACATATACGCCCCGCCGCCATAATGGTCGCTGCGCAAGAAATTCAGCGCGTGCCCATCATCAATACGGCAAAACGGTTCTGTCCGGCAGGGTGTATTGACCGTTTCCAGTTTAATGATGAATCTCCCCGACAACCCGATACGCTTCAACCATTCGTCCGATGCCAAAAACGTGCCCGCATGTCGGCTCAAATAAACATCGTCTTCAAAAACAGAAATATACGGCATTTTTTCCTGAACACACTTTTTCCACAGCAGAAATTGGCTCATAAAACACGCCTTTTCTCCGTCGGTTAAATTCGGCACTCGGGCAAGGTTTGGCAAATACGCACGGATGCAGTCGTTCAAATTGGTTTGCGGTGTTACGGCATCGAAAAAAGTAAAGGGAATGGCATTCCGCCCAAATTCCCGCTCGATATGCCGCCGCCTTTCCTCCGCCGAAACCAGGCTAATCACAAAATTATTCATTATTTTCCGTTAATGCTGATTAATGACCTTATCCAGCTTGTCTCGCAGACCGTCAATCATCTGCCAGATTTTATCGGCTGCATCTTCCTTAAACGGCGGACGAGAAATGAACTCAGCATAATATTCCGGGTCGCTTTCCAAACGCCGCACCTGCTGCAAAAGCGCATCCGGATTATCCGGGTCATAAAACAAAATGGCATCCTGATTTAAAATCTCGGGTTCAGGGCAACCTTCGCTGCCCCAATAAATCGGAATGCAGCCTGCACGGATGGCATCGAAAATTTTCTCGGTGGTGTAATAACGGTGGTTACTGTTTTCAGGGCAAATATTGTATCTAAATTGTTTTAAATACAATAATTTGTCATCATTAAATTTTACTTTTAATTCATCTGTATTATTTAAATAAGGCCCTGCACAACTCACCAATGAAACCGTATTCAGCAGATGTACAATCGGCGCCCGAATATTGCTCAAATTATCATGCCGCGCCATCAATACTGCAAATTTTGAATTATTCTGATTTTTACAGGTGAATGAATGGGTGGTTTCAACATACACCTGCCGATGATTGATATTATTGATTCTTTCAACAAAATCCACTACATCTTGATAAGTGGCCGTGGGTTCAAAACAATATCTAATCCACAAAGGGAAATGATAATAACGCGGATGATCCAATTTATCGAACCCCATGCTTAATTGCATATGCTCCAAACAATAATCCGCATATTGAATGTAATTATCAAATCCCCCCTGATTGATATTTTCCCCAGAAAAGAACAGCTTGATTTTATGTGTCCGCACTTTGGTCATCCATTTTTTTCCAAACACGGAAAACAATAAAATTTCTTTTCTTTGCGGATTTAAATGATGATGCTCTATGAAATGATAAAGCCATTCCCACTCGATTTGAGAATGCCACCAGTTAATCAACTGAATGTAGGTATCTGATTTATTATTTATAATTTGACTGATTCGTTTGTTATGGCGTAAATAGAACCCTAACGATCTCACATAAGTCCGCAAACCCACGATTCTCTCCGTTCTTCTATGCCCTAAACTTTTCCTGATTCTGCAAAAACCATTGATATGTGCGCTCGATGCCCTCGCCCAATTCAACGGAATACTGCCATCCCAAGCGCTGCAACAAACCCACATCCAATAGTTTGCGCGGAGTGCCGTCGGGTTTGCTGGTATCCCACAGAATGTCGCCCCGATAGCCCACTGCACGGGCAATGGTGTTCGCCAGCTCCCGAATGGCGCAGTCTTTTCCCGTGCCCACGTTGATATGGCTGGACATCGGCAAAACATGCTCGCCATATACTTCTTTCGGCAAATTCATAACGTGCAAACATGCGTCTGCCATATCGTCCACATATAAAAACTCACGCATAGGGCTGCCGCTTCCCCACACGGTCACACTGGGCAAATCCTGCATTTTTGCTTCATGAAAACGGCGCAACAATGCAGGGACAACATGGCTGTTTTCAGGATGGAAATTATCATTGATTCCATATAAATTCGTCGGCATGACGCTGCGGTAATCCGTTCCATATTGCCGGTTATAACTCTCGCATAATTTAATACCGGCGATTTTGGCAATCGCATAAGGCTCATTGGTCGGTTCCAACGCTCCTTGCAGCAGGCTGCTTTCTGCAATCGGCTGCTCTGCCAATTTGGGGTAAATACAGCTTGAGCCCAAAAACAACAATTTCCGCACACCCGCCTGGAATGCGCCATGAATGATATTGGCTTCTATGATTAAGTTTTGATAAATGAATTCGGCAGGATAAGTATTGTTCGCCCAAATTCCGCCCACTTTTGCCGCCGCCAAATACACTTCATCAACCGCATTTTGGTTAAAAAACCGGAACACGGCCACTTGGTCCAACAAATCCAATTCGCTGCGGGTGCGCGTAATGATTTCGGCATCCCTCGCCTTTTCAAGCGCTCGAACAATCGCAGAGCCAACCATCCCTTGATGGCCGGCAACAAAAACTCTTTTTTTCATTTATTTTTTCCAAAAAACACTGTCGCATTCCAGATACGCCATCATGTCATCACCACGACTTCATAAAACGCGATCCAAATCTGCTGGGCATATTGGTCATACCATCTGCTCAACATTTCAGCATATTCAATGACCGCTTAAAATGCAGCCTGCACTTTCGTTCAGCCCAATGCAAACGCCAAGCGAACCCATTTCTTCCAATCCATATCGAAAAAGAAACCTGCTTCTTTTCCTTTCAATCATTGTTCAATAATGAAAACGCCTTATTCAACGGAAATGGAAATATCATACCCGTTGGCCTTCAACAATGCCGTGCGTTTTGCAGCCTGCAAATCTTCGGCCACCATTTCGGCACACATTTCCTGCACGGTAATTTCAGGTGTCCAGCCCAATTTTTGTTTGGCTTTGCTTGGATCGCCCAACAAGGTTTCCACTTCGGAAGGACGGAAATAGCGTTTGTCCACGCGGACAATCACGTCGCCCACCTTCAATGCCGGTGCGGAATTGCCGGAAATGCTTTCCACGATACCCACTTCATCCACGCCCGAACCTTTAAAGCGCAGGGTAATGCCCAAATGCTCGGCCGACCATTGCACGAATTGGCGCACGCTGAATTGCACGCCGGTGGCGATAACGAAATCTTCGGGTTGTTCCTGTTGCAACATCAGCCATTGCATCCGCACATAATCTTTGGCGTGCCCCCAGTCGCGCAATGCATCCATATTGCCCAAATACAGGCAATCTTCCAAACCTTGCGCAATATTGGCCAGGCCGCGCGTAATCTTGCGGGTCACGAACGTTTCGCCGCGGCGCGGGCTTTCGTGGTTGAACAAAATGCCGTTGCAGGCGTAAATGCCGTAGGCTTCCCGGTAATTGACGGTAATCCAGTAGGCATAGAGTTTGGCCACGGCATAGGGCGAACGCGGATAAAACGGCGTGGTTTCTTTTTGCGGGATTTCCTGCACCAAGCCGTACAGTTCGGACGTGGAGGCTTGGTAAAAACGGGTTTTGTTTTCCAAGCCCAAAAAGCGGATGGCTTCCAACAGGCGCAAGGTGCCGATGGCATCCACATCTGCGGTGTATTCGGGGGCTTCGAAGCTCACGGCAACGTGGGATTGCGCGCCCAGGTTATATACTTCGTCGGGGCGGATTTCCGCCAGCAGGCGCGTGAGGTTGGAGGTGTCGGTCAAATCGCCGTAATGCAGTTTGAAGCGCACATTGTCGATGTGCGGGTCTTGGTAGATATGGTCGACGCGCTGGGTGTTGAATTGCGACGAGCGGCGCTTGATGCCGTGGACTTCATAGCCTTTTTCCAGCAGAAATTCTGCCAAATACGAACCGTCTTGGCCTGTAACGCCGGTGATAAGGGCGACTTTGCGCGTGTTGGGTTGGGTCATACGTTATCCTGTCAATGAAATTGCTGAAAATTAAGGCTCTGTTTTATTGAATGAAATTAAAGTGCAGGCTGCTTTTAGCACCGCCCGAAGTTGTCTTGGTAACGGACAATGTCGTCTTCTTCCAAATAGCTGCCCGTCTGCACCTCAATCAGTTCCAGCGGAATCCTGCCCACATTGTGCAGACGGTGTTTTTCGCCCAGCGGAATGTAAACGCTTTGGTTTTCGGTCAATAAAATCACTTCGTCGCCACGGGTCACTTCCGCCGTGCCTTTCACGACAATCCAATGTTCGGCGCGATGGTAGTGTTTTTGCAGGCTCAAACTGGCGCCCACATTCACGCCGATGCGTTTGACTTTGAAACGCTCGTCTTCGTCCACGCTGTCATACCAACCCCACGGGCGGTACACTTTGCGGTGGATTTTGGCTTCGGGGCGGATTTGCTGCTCCAATTCGCCCACCAACTGCTTGACGTTTTGTGAATGGGCGTGGTCGGTAATCAGCACGGCATCGGCGGTTTCCACCACAATCAGGTTGTCCACGCCGACCACGCTGACCAGTTTGCGGTCGGCATAAATCAAATTGTTCTGCGCCTGAACGGCCATACCGTCGCCGATGATGGCATTGCCATTTTCGTTTTTCGGCAGTGATTGCCACACCGCGTCCCACGAACCCAAATCGCTCCAACCGGCATCCAGCGCCACCATGCTGATGGGAATGTCGGACTGGGCGCAGGGTTCCATCACGGCATAATCGATGGATTCGGACGGGATTTGCGCAAACGATTCGGCATCGGGGCGGATAAAGCGAATGTTGTCCAGCCGGTCTGTGCTGCGCTGCCGCCATGTGGTGCAGGCTGCTTTGAAGATGTCTTCGCGGAACCGTTCGATGGCTTTCAACCATGTCGATGCTTTGAGGATGAACAGGCCGGCATTCCAATAAAAGCAGCCTGCACCCAAATAATATTCTGCGGTGGCCGCATCGGGTTTTTCCACAAACTGCGCCACTGTATAAATGCCGTCGTCTTCCTGCGCTTGCGCCTGAATATAGCCATAAGCCGTTTCGGGTTTGTCCGGCGTTACGCCCAAAATCACGATGCTGCCGTCTTCCGCCTTGCCCACGGCTCGGCAGACAGCCTGCACAAACGCCTCATTATCCGCCACCAAATGGTCGGACGGGGTGACCACCAATATCGGGTCGTCGCCCTGCTCTGCCGCCGCCAATGCCGCCAATGTCAGCGCGGGTGCCGTATTGCGGGCGGCCGGTTCCAGCACGATTTGGGTTTGCCAAGAGAAGGCTTTTAATTGGTCGGCCACCAAAAAACGGTGTTCTTCGTTGGTGACCACAATCGGCGGCGAAACCGGCAAAGCAGCCTGCACCAAAGAAGTGATGCGGGCAACCGACTGCTGAAACAGGCTGCAATCGCCTCCCAGCGACAAAAACTGTTTCGGATATGCCGTGCGCGACAGCGGCCACAAACGGCTGCCCGAACCGCCGCTCAAAATCACGGGCACAATAGGAGAAGACATTGATTTATCCTAAATTTTGTATTAATCGTTCGGCAGCTGTACCCAATGCGGCAAATACTGGCTGGCTGCAGGCTGCTCCTGCACCCACGGCCGCTGCGGCACCACCACCAAGCCGTCCTGATGATCCGACAGCAGGCAGCCCCACCATGCAAAAGTGGAATTGCCGACCACATAACGTTTGAAATACGTCAGCCAATTCATATCTTCCAAAACCGACTGCCCCTGCATCAACCGCACGGGATAATCCGCCGAAATAGCAGCAATTTCCTTTTCAATCGCCGCAAAATCGTCCGAAAAAATATACACCGTGCCAATGGTTTGCCTTTGCCGGATGTAGTCCAGCCCCTTCAGGTAATAATCCAGCCCCACGGTGCGGATAAGCCCCACATTTTCAGGGTTCAGAAAATCACCGCGCCGGATATGCAGTGCCACATCGTTTTCGCCCACGGCAACATCGACAGGTTTCAGCGCGCGGAGCACCGTTTTCAGCCGCTGCTTGAACGGCTCGGCAATATAATGGTGCGACTGGAAATAGCCGTAATAAAAATTAACGGGGTATTTCCCATGCACGCCTTCAAAAAATACCGCCCATTGGTTTTTCGGTTCGCGCCAATTCAGCTTTTCCTTACCGTAAAAAGCCTTGCAAAAAATATAGCGGAAAGAACGCGATATTTGCTTTTTATCGACCACTGCCATGCCCAGCCGCTGCGGGATCTCCAAAACCAGATTTCTCTTTGCCTTATCCTTCGTATCGCCGACTTGACCGTTGCCCATCAAAAACAGCGAGGCATCCGCACCCAACGATTTGAGGTAGTCGGTATAGGCGAGAAGATACAGTTGGTTGCCCAAACCCAACCCGTTGGCAAAATGAATATAGTGTTTAGCCATAAATATCGATTTCTGTATTTAAACCAGTGCTATTTAAACGGAACGATTTTTTTATCATCCGCCCATCTCCGCTTCACGCGCTTGTATTCTTTAACGATTTTATTCTTCGCCCATGCAAATATATTACGATTTTCTTGGGTTTGTTCAGGCTGGGTTTTTCCGCCGTCCAGCTGCTGATGACGCGCCAACCTTCCATCTTCCAATGTACTGGACAACGAACTATCGGCGCGGTTCAACTGTAATTCCTGAATACAAAGCGCGGGGCTGATTTGGTACATTTGGATTTCTGGTATTTCCGAAGCAGCATTAAACAGCATATTATCAATCGGTTCCAATTTTTCGGGTGCTACCTCTCGAATCCAATTCAATAACGTGATGGCGGTTTGCTGCGAAATAAGATAGGCAGCCGTGCCAAAACCGAAACTTTGCAACCGAAGAATCTTTCTGCCGTTAAAAGGGCGAACACCGGATTTACTCAGCGCAACAGGGTTGGCTTTCAAAAACGTCTCCATCCGGATAATAAAGCTTTGGTTCTGAAAACGCTCATCCAACCATTTCGTATCATTTAAAAACCGGCTGCTGTTCCGCCCCAATATAACGTCATCTTCAAAAATCCCGATATAAGGCAAATCATCTGCGACGCATTTGGCCCATAAGCAGACATGGCTCATGAAGCAGCCTTTTTCACCGCCCGTCAGAAAAGCGTCGGCAAGATTGGGGCAATGTTCCGCTATGGATTCTGCCAATGTTTCAGGCGTTACGGCATCGAAAAAATGAAACGCAATTTGATGTTTGTTAAATTCCGCCGCCACATGCTGCCTTCTTTGCGCCGCAGTGCGGATACTAACAACATAATTTTCCATAAATCACCCCAAACAGAATGGACAGTGCAGGCTGCTTTTCGCGTTGCGTTATTCGGCCAGCAGCGCAATATCCGCCACGGCATTCAGCAGGTTGCTCAACACATTCAGCAGATTCAGGCGGTTTTGTTTAACGGCGGCATCGTCGGCCATCACCATCACGCCGTCAAAGAAGGCATCGACCTGCGGTTTCACGGCGGCCAGCGCGGACAGGGCGGCGGCAAAATCTTGCGCGTCCAAAGCAGCCTGCACTTTCGGCTGCAAATCCTGCACGGCGGCAAACAGGGCTTTTTCCTCATCCTGTTGTAGCAGCGCCGCATCCACATTGCCCAATGCGCCTTCGGATTTTTTCAACAGATTTTGTACGCGTTTGTTCGCAGCGGCCAGCGCGGCGGATTCGGGCAGTTGTTTGAATTGCACGACCGCCTGAAGTTTGGCCGTCAGATTATTGACGCGGTCGGGGCGCTGCGCCAACACGGCGGCCACCACGTCTTGCGGATAATCGTTTTGCAGCAGCACGGCCAGGCGCGCCTGCATGAAGTCCGCCACTTCGGCAACGGTGTTTTCCGCCAGCAGGCCTTTGGGGAAGCTGTCAAACACGAATGTCAGCAACTCGCGGATGGACAAATCGTGATTCATCAGCATACGCAGCACGCCCAAGGCGGAACGGCGCAGCGCGTACGGGTCTTTGTCGCCCGTCGGAATCAGGCCGATGCCCCAAATGCCGACCAGCGTTTCCAATTTGTCGGCCAGTGCCACGGCGGTGCCGATGGTGCTTTCGGGCAATGCGTCGCCGGCAAAACGCGGACGGTAATGCTGCTCAACCGCTGCGGCAATTTCGGGCGTTTCGCCGTCCAGTTGCGCGTAATATTTGCCCATTGTGCCTTGCAGTTCGGGGAATTCACCCACCATTTCGGTGACCAGGTCGGCTTTTGCCAAGCGCGCGGCACGTTCGGCAACGGCTTTGTCGGTGTTCAGGCAGCCTGCAATGTAGGCGGCGATGGTTTGCAGGCGTTCCACGCGTTCGGCCTGCGAACCGATTTTATTGTGGTAAACGACATTCGCCAGCTTGGGCAGGCGGCTTTCCAGCGTGGCTTTTTGATCTTGCTTATAGAAAAATTCGGCATCTGACAGGCGCGCGCGCAAGACGCGTTCATTGCCGGAAATGATGTGGCTCGGGTCTTCTGTTTGCAGGTTGGACACCAGCAGGAAGCGGTTCATCAGCTTGCCGTTTTGGTCAAGCAGCGGGAAGTATTTTTGGTTTTGCTGCATGGTCAAAATCAGGCATTCCTGCGGCACGGCCAGGAAATGCTCTTCAAAAGCAGCCTGCAACACCACGGGATATTCCACCAGCGCGGTCACTTCGTCCAGCAGCGCTTCATCAGCGGCAACGGTGGCATTCAAGCGCGCGGCCTGCTCGTCCAGCGCGGTGCGGATGGCGTTTTTGCGCTCGGCAAACGAGGCGATGACTTTGCCTTCTTCGGCCAGTTGCGCGGCATAATCGTCGGCTTTGGCGAATGTGATTTCGCCGTGCGACAGGAAACGGTGTCCCAGTGTGCAATTTCGGCTGTCCAAACCCAACACGTTGATGGGCAGCACTTCTGCGCCGTGCATGGCCACCAGCCCGTGAACGGGGCGCACGAAGGTGTGCGTGCTGCTGCCCCAGCGCATCACTTTGGGAATGGGCAGTTTTTTCACGGCGGCGTTCACGATATCGCCCAGCAAGGCGGCCAGTTTTTGGCCTTTTTGCGTGAATTCGTGGGCGTACACATCTTGTTTGCCGTCGTGGACGATGTGCAGGCTGCTTTTTTCCACGCCGCAGGAACGCGCAAAGCCTTCAATGGCTTTTTCGTTGGCATTCACGGCCGGGCCTTTTTTCACGATGTGTTGGTCGGCCTGTTCGGATTTGACGCGCGCCACCTGCACGGCCAAACGGCGCGGCGAGGCATAAGCGGTGTATTCGGTTGCGCCGTCAATCAGTTGCGCTTTTTCCAGCCCTTCGGCAATGGATTGCGCCAGGTGGTTGCCCAAGTGGTTCAAGGCTTTCGGCGGGAGTTCTTCGGTAAACAGTTCGATGAGTAAGGTTTGAGACATTTTGATAGCTTTCAATGATATAGGGTGTGCAGGCTGCTTTTTGACGATGCTTGGCGATTCAAAAGCAGCCTGCACAAATTTTGTGCGCATATTTTACACAATTTATCGTCATCTGTCTGCGCTCGGCAGGCGGCTCAACGCAGCATAGAAGCCTTGTTGCCGCAGCAGGCTCTGGTGCGTGCCCTGCTCCACGATTTTGCCGCCGTCCATCACCACGATGCGGTCGGCGTTTTCGATGGTGGTCAGGCGGTGGGCGATGATGATGCTGGTGCGGTTGTGCATCAGCCGCTCCAACGCCTCCTGCACCAAGCGTTCGGATTCGTTGTCCAACGCGCTGGTGGCTTCGTCCAACAGCAGAATCGGCGCGTCTTTCAAAATGGCGCGGGCAATGGAAACGCGCTGTCGTTGGCCGCCCGAAAGCTGGTTGCCGTTGCTGCCCAGCGGCATGTGCCAGCCTTGCGGATGGTTCTGCACCATGTCCCACAGGTTGGCGGCTTTCAATGCGCTTTCCACTTCGGCATCCGCCGCGCCCGGCCGGCCGTACACCACATTGTTGTACAGTGTGTCGTCAAACAAAAACACGTCTTGCGACACCAGCGCGAACTGGCGGCGCAACTGTGCCAGCGGAATATCGTGGATGTCGATGCCGTCCAGCAAAATGCAGCCTGCATCGGCTTCCAAAAAACGCGGCAGCAGGTTCACGGCCGTGGTTTTGCCGCTGCCCGAACGCCCCACCAGCGCCACTTTTTCGCCCGCCCGAATATCCAGCGTGAATCCGTCCAGCGCATTGGTTTTGCTGTTCGGATAACGCAGGCCGACATGGTCGAACGTGATGCGGCCGGTGGCACGTTCCATGGGATGACGACCGTTGTCCGCCTCGTCCGGCATATCCAAAAAGGCGCACACATCGTCCGATGCCAGCAAAATCGCCTGCAACGGAATACTGATGTTCGACAGGTTTTTCAGCGGCGTGACCATTTGCAGCATGGCCACGATAAACGCCATAAATTCGCCGATGGTGGTCGTGCCCGAACGGCTTTGCCACAGCGCGATAAAAATCACAATCGCCAGCGCAATCGATGCAATCAGCTCGCTGATGGGCGAACGCGCGGTATTGGCCTGCGTGATTTTTTTGTTCGCCTGCAACATGATGCGGTTCACTTCGTCGAAGCGGCGCCGCGCATTTTCGTAGCCGCCGTACATTTTCACCATGCGGTGCCCGGAATGCAGCTCGTTGAGCGTATTAATCATCTGCCCAGTGCTTGTTTGTGCGCTGACCTGCACGTTTTTCAGGCGTTTGCGGTAATAGCGCGTCAGCAGCGTCAGGCAGGGGAACACGAACAGCACCACCAGGCTCAGCTGCCAGTTCAGATACAGCAACACGCCGATAAGCCCGGCCACAATCAACGAATCGCGCACCAATGTGACAAAAATGGTGCTCGCGCCGCTGATGGCGTTGCTGGTTTGGTTCACAATCCGATTGGCAATCATGCCGGACGATTCTTCCTGCTGCACATACGAAGGCAGCAGCAGCATTTTGCGGAACATATCCTGCCGCAGGCGGCTGATGGCCTCCAAGCCGACCCACGCCATCAAATAACTGCCGGCAAAACGTCCGATGCCGCGCACAATAATCAAAAACACCAAAAACAGCGGCACGGCCCAGATTTTGTATTCCGAGCCCCAAATCCAGTAATTCAGGCGGTTTTTCCAATACAGCAACCAATCGAACCAATGCCCCGAATCGGTAAACTGCGGCGCTGCCTGCGGCATGCTGAAGCCCTGATTCACCAACGGCGCGATAAACGCCGCCAGATAGCTTTCCGTCGCCGCCACGCCGATAATGGCCACCACCGCGGCGGCAATGCGCCATTTATACGGGCGGATATAAACCGTCAGGCGGATAAAGCTGCGCGTATCGTCCGAGCTGAAGCCGCCAAAAAATAATTTTTTTATCATAAAAATATCGTGTGAAAATTCAAAACAGGGGCGGGAAATGCCGTTGCACACCCTCCGGCCAATCTGCCGCATTTTAATGAAAAACGCCTGAAAACGCCACGCCGCCAAGTGCAGGCTGCTTTTGTGCCGCAAAAAAGCAGCCTGCACCCTTGCAACGAAACAAAATAACACGGGACTATTGTTAATTTCCCACAGTTTTGTTTACAATAGCCGGCAGTTTTTTTACAAATCAACTTTGTGCAGGAGGCACACCATGTCAGCAGACAACGCCGCGCCGAAAGGCAACAACCGCCTGATTTGGCAAATTGTCGCCGGATTGATTTTAGGCAGCATCATCGGGCAGATTGCCCACTCCGCCCAATCAGGGTTCATGAACAGCGTCATCGGGATTACCGGTATTTTCGGCAGCCTGTTTGTCGGCGCGCTCAAAGGCATCGCACCGTTTTTGGTGTTTATTTTGGTTACTGCCGCCATCACCAAGCAAAACGGCCAAACCAAAACCAATATGCGTCCGATTTTGTTCCTGTACCTGCTGGGCACATTCGGTGCGGCATTGGTGGCCGTGATTGCCAGCCTGGCCTTCCCCAGCACGCTCACGCTGGTGGTGAATCCCGATATTGAAGTGAAGCCGCCGCAAGGCATTGCAGAAGTGCTGAAAACGCTGCTGATGAATTTGGTGGCCAATCCGTTCGCCTCGCTGATTAACGCGAACTACATCGGCATTTTGATGTGGGCGATTCTGCTGGGCATCGCCCTGCGCCGCGCGTCACCCGCCACCCACCAGCTTTTTGACGATTTGTCGCACGCCGTGTCCGCCATCGTAACTTGGATTATCCGCCTGGCGCCCATCGGTATTTTCGGTTTGGTGTCGGTCACCGCAGCCACTACCGGCTTTGGCCAGATGATTACGGAATACGGCCAGCTGCTGCTGGTACTGGTGGGCTGCATGGCCTTGGTGGCTTTTGTGATGAACCCGCTGATTGTGTATTGGAAAACCGGCAAAAACCCTTATCCGCTGGTGCTCCTGTGCCTGCGCGAAAGCGGCATCCCCGCCTTTTTCACACGCTCTTCCGCCGCCAACATCCCTGTGAACATGGCCTTGGCCAAACGCCTGAACCTGCACGAAGAAACCTATTCCGTGTCCATTCCTTTGGGTGCGACGGTGAACATGGCGGGCGCTGCGATTACCATTACCGTGCTAGCACTGGCCGCCGCGCACACGCAGCACATCCAAGTGGACTTTTTCACGGCATTGCTGTTGAGTCTGGTGGCCACCATTAGCGCGTGCGGTGCTTCCGGCGTGGCAGGCGGTTCGCTGCTGCTGATTCCTTTGGCATGCAACCTGTTCAATATCCCGAACGATATCGCCATGCAGGTGGTGGCAGTGGGCTATATCATCGGCGTGATTCAGGATTCCTGCGAAACGGCGTTGAACTCATCGACCGACGTGCTGTTCACCGCGGCAGCAGACATTGCGCACAGCCACGAATTGGAACAGCCGAAATCCGAATAATACGGAGCGGTTAAACCACAAAAAAGCAGCCTGCACATGGAACATCAAATCCGAATGTGCAGGCTGCTTTTCAATGCGGGATATTATAGTGGATTAAAATAAAAATGAGACAAGGCGGCGAGCCGCAAGGCGTACAA
>ERZ772807.527-NODE-527-length-23621-cov-9.104982_pt1 | contig 23621 bp, 22 predicted proteins | sample MGYA00511472_ERZ772807 | MGnify/ENA primary metagenome ERZ772807 (study PRJEB29015, sample SAMEA2737947) | human oral metagenome | biome: human oral; feature: human-associated habitat; material: dental | place: China | collected 2039 ... | reverse complement strand
TTATCAAAAAAATGGAAACCTTTGTTCAGTTAAATAGACTTGAAATTCAAACTGGGCATCCTCCATATTATCCATCCCCCCTCTGGGATGATACCACAGAATAACAAATAGTTCCTTCCTAAAAAAGGAAATGGAGGCAACTCCACCTTTTTCCCTGACCATATGAGCCCTCAGGAGGTTGTGGATGTTATTAATGAGGCATATTCAAATATGGAATTGATGGACGGTAGTCGTTATTTAGGAACAAGTCGAAATGGAATAAACATTGAAATGATTTTAAATTCTGAGGGGAAAATTATTACTGCTTATCCACAAAAAATAAAAAAATTTTAAAGGTGCGCATAAATGAAACGAAACTATATTGTAAAAGTAAATAACAATAGTCAGAAATTTTTGCTAGTAAAATTCGATAGCTCTAGTTGTCAATCTCTATCAAGTTTTTTAAATTCTGAAGTCCATAATTTTTACACTCATATTTATAAAGAATTAGAAGCGGTTGTTACTGGTCAAAAAGAAGCATCTGAATTTGGCGGTAATATACTGAATATTGATATAGGTAAGGAGGAAACAGAATTATACTATCAAATGGATGATGAAAGTCTTGGTGAACCATGCTTTATTCCTACAAATGAGCTTTATAAATTGGTTTTAGAGTGGAAAGAAATGGAAGATAAAATGTACAGGGGGGAAGATATTTTTCCGCTAATGATAGAGGATTAAGATGTATTAGAAAGCTTCTATCAGAGATACGCTTATGGGAAATGACAAGTTGTATCATGAGGTTGGGAATGTCTTTACGACAGCGAGTGCTATCATGATTCCTATAAAATTAAAAAACAAAATGGAATCCGAAGTTTCAAAAATTGGCAACATAAAATTAGGTGAATTTGGAATTCATTTTTCTGAACAACCTCCCTACTTTCCAGAGGGAATTTCTATAATAGAGGATAGAAATGGAAGATATAATCTAGTTTTTACCGAGAGAGGAAAAATAACATCCGAGATTTCTGAATTAGATGATGAGGTGACTTATCAAATTTTAAAGATAATCATTAAGAATATTTCCTCGCAAAAGATTGATGAAAAGGATGTAGATTTAATTGACAAATTGATTAAAAATAATGAATTTGAGAAAGTTAGTCAATTAGTTGAGAAAGTACAAGAAAATAGATATCAATACGAAAAGGAATTATTTGAGAAAATCAGTCCGCTATACACTTTATGGTTTGAAAAAGAGCATTAATGATTCGTATAAATCCGTTGTTGTTTCAGTTCAAAACCCAAGAATTCCAAGTGGAAATGAAAAGTCTGCTTTTGAAGGATTTTGGAAACCAGGAGGACAAACCTTCCCAGGAAATATGCCAGAAGCAGTCATTGACGAAGTTCCATGGGGAGAATTTACAATTAGAAAATTAGGAGGCGATTAAAATGAGTTTAACTAAAATAACATGGGAAGAGTTTGATACCTTTGAAAAGATTGAATCACCAAAAGGATATGATTTTCGAACACATGAAGGGAAATACTATACTTTTGGAGAGTTTGGAGTAGCTTCAGTTCGTCGTATCTTTGAGATTAATCCTTCTGATTTTAACGAATATTTATTAGGCAGGAGGACGGCAAGTGAAATTGATTTTAAAGCGGAGAATGATTGCTGGCCTCTAACGGAAGAAGAAAAGAATGAAATAAGAAAAAATAGAGCTAGAGAAAAACCAATTGTGCTGATTTCCAACCGTAAAAATCAGTTGCTTTTTAGTAAGAAAGAACTTGAAATACTTATTCCCAAAGCCGAACAACAATGGATAGAATCAATGGGTGAACTTCCAGACGATTATGTATCACCACTTAAGTAAAAGAGGTTTGAAATGAAACCAACAAAACTAGGCTGGGAAGATGTTATCCAGTTTGAAGAAGTAAAAGGTTACGGAAAATCCATCTGGAGAAATGATAACAAGTATTATTTAGTTTCAGAAGAGGGAACCGTAGCTTCTTGGTTAGTTGTCTATGAATTACCACAAGAATTATTTACCTTACTAGAGAGTGGGGAAAGAACGTTACATGAAGTATCTTGGAAGGTTCAAAACGATTCTTGGCCACCAACAGAAGAAGAGAGAAAAGAGTCTAGGAGAAAATTTATAAGTAAATATCCAGCTTCTTTGATAGATGTCCCTAAAAATAGGAAATTGTTTTCTAAGGAAGAACTTAAAGAATTGATTCCAATTGCTGAGAAACAGTGGATTGAATCTGAAGGTAAACTTCCAGATGATTATGTATCACCACTTAAGTAAGGAATGTATAAATGAAACCAACAAGACTACAATGGGAAGATGTTATCCAGTTCGAAGAAGTAAAAGGTTATGGTCAGCATATATGGAGAGATGGTAATCATCTTTATTACGTTACTGAGGAGGGAGGAATTGCCCCTCAGCGTGTGGTTTATGAATTACCAAATGAGTTATTTGCCTTATTAGAACGTGGAGAGAGAACGCAGTTAGAAATATTAAGTAAACTTCAGACCGATCGTTGGCCACCGACAGAAGAAGAGAGAAAAGCTCGTGAGAAACAATTTATATTAAAAGGCTTAACTCCTTTAATAGCTAATCCTAAGAGTTGGGAATTATTTACTCAGGAAGAGCTTGAAAGATTAATTCCGCTTGCTGAACAGAAATGGATTGACTGGAGAGGTAAACTTCCAGATGATTATGTATCACCATTGAAATAGCTTGTAAGGAGCTTGTTTATTCACTTTTAGTTGTAGGCAAGTTTCTGTTACAATGCAGCATTTACAACACTTCATGGTTCACACCATGGGGTGTTTTTTGTTTTTCTCATCTTCTCACGGCATTGCCCATGTGGTATAATGGGATAAGGATTGTTCCTCGTTTCAGACGAGTTTATGGATTTCAGGATAAGTTAGCAGGTGAGACGAGTATTTCTGTCAGTCTCCTATCTACCTGTTAACAACTGTCCAAAGTAAAAGGAGATTGTAGCTTGGTTTTATTAGTATTAGTGCTTTTGGTTTTGCTCATTCTAACCTTAAAAAGGAAACAGAAAACTGCTAAAAAATCTGAAGGAAAGGCCAAGAAAAGAAATTGGCTATTAATAGGTTGCTTATCCATAGTGATTCCAATGGTAATCTTCACAGTGTTCAGTCCGATTTTTTCTCTAATGGATATGTGGGGGCTGTTTGCCCATGCAAGTCGAACTGAGATTGAGCAAGCTGTGCATCGTTCTTATCAAAATTACGGTCTTACAGGACAGTTTGAGTTAGAAAAATACGATAAAAACTATACAAGTGTGGGAGGATTTATAATCCATGGTACCTATAGTGAAAATATAGCTGGGAAAACCTATCAGGTTAAAACTCGATTTAAATACTATACTCGCTTTTCGAAAAGTGAAACATATGGAAAGACAGATGCAGAGGTTGATTACAAAAATGGTAAAAAAATTTATAATGTTTTCCCAGAATTAGCCTATTTAGGGATTGAAGTTAGTCCAGGCACCAGCGAATTTTTAAAAACACTGGACAGTTCAATCAAAGATCCTAAACTTCCTGATTTGAAGTATCAAGGTATTGATTTTGAATTTAATAACCAATCTGATAATATCTATCTTTATAATGAAATATTAGAGGAAAATCAAAGCAAGGGCCAAGCTCTGCAAGGAATGTATCCAATGGATGCTCAATATCTTTTCCAAAAAGAGATTTTTATACCAACATTTGAATTTCAATATTTCGTTCCAAAAGAAAAAAGAGATCTCTTGTATGATGACTATCTTAAAGAGCTTGAAGCGCTCATGAAGGAATTTTTTGCCAACCAACCCCTACCACGCGGTCTTTATACTGTAAAGATTGCTAAATATAAAGAGGATAAACTTGTCAATGATAGTGGTGTATACTATGTGAAGATTGAAAATCGTCAAGTTGTAAAGCTGTTGCAAAAATTAGAATAGGAGTTGCTAGATCTAGTCCAGTTTTTTGTTCATAATTTTCAGTTGTGTCTGTTAAAATTTGATTTTCCCAGTGGACAATCGTCCACTTTTTTTATATAATAAAACTAAACCAGATTGGTTGAGTTTTAGAGATGTAAGCTCAACCGTCGATTTGTTTTTCTAAGAGAGATATTCTCAATAAAGCATCACACTAGGGGGTGAATCATGTACCAACCAGAAAAACTCAAGGCTCGGAGAAAAGAGTTAAAATTGACACAGAAGGGAATTGCAGAGGAATTAGGGATTAGTTTTCAGGCTTACTCGGCTTGGGAACGTGGAATTAAGGAACCATCCAAGGAGAAGGTTACCCAGCTAGAAAATATTTTAAAGGTGGCAAAGGGATATTTCACTCAGATCGAGATTGTTCGTCTCTACAATAGCCTCTCCAAGCAAGGGAAGGACCAGGTTGTGCTCTATGCTCGCAATCTGGCTCAAGAAGAACAAACTCAGAAGGTGGCGACCATGCCAGAGCGCCTCTACGAGTACCGTGTCTATGAACGTATGTCAGCAGGGATCGGGGCTTCGGTCTATGATGATCAGAATTTTGATACGGTCTACTTTAACGAGGAGTTGGCCCATGATTTTGCATCTTGGGTATCTGGGGACTCTATGGAACCTAAATATCAAAATGGTTCAGTGGCTCTGATTAGGGAAACAGGATTTGACTATGATGGGGCGGTTTATGCAGTAGTTTGTAACAACCAGACCTATATTAAACGGGTCTATCGGGAGGAAGATGGTTTGCGTCTGGTTTCTATCAATCCTAAATACAAGGACATTTTCATCTCCTATGAGGAAGATCCTCGGATTGTGGGGATTATCGTTGGGAACTTTGTGCCGATGGAGGGTTAGCCTATGGGCTACTTTGATTATTCCAGAGAGCCCAAAAGTGATATTGCCTTTGTCGACATGAAATCCTTTTATGCCAGTGTCGAGTGTGTGAAAAGGGGCTTGCATCCGCTGAAGACCTCGCTTTGTGTCATGAGTCGCGCGGATAATTCTACCGGCCTTATCCTAGCTTCCTCTCCCATGTTTAAGAAGATTTTTGGTAAGTCCAATGTTGGCCGGGCCTATGATCTACCTTTTGATATCAAAACGCGCAAATTTTCCTATTACAATGCTCGAAAGCAAGGCTTGCCTACTGACTCAGACTATGTTCGCTACATCGAAGATTGGGCTCAAGTGACTTTGATTGTGCCACCTAGGATGGATGAGTACATCGCGGTCAATATGGAAATCCAGCGAATCTTTCAAAATTATGGCAGCCCAGATGATATTTATCCCTACTCTATCGATGAGGGCTTTATTGATCTGACTAGTTCGCTCAACTATTTCATCCCAGACAAGAGTCTCTCTCGCAAAGACAAGCTAGATATGCTTTCTGCTCGCATCCAGAGGGATATTTGGAGGCAGACAGGGATCTACTCTACAGTGGGTATGTCCAATGCCAATCCCTTACTGGCCAAGTTGGCTCTGGATAATGAGGCCAAACACACCCCGACCATGAGGGCCAACTGGTCTTACAAGGATGTGGAAGAGAAGGTCTGGGCCATTCCCAAGATGACGGACTTTTGGGGGATTGGCAGGCGGATGGAGAAACGCTTGCATGCTCTGGGGATTTTTTCCATCAGAGAATTGGCCACCAGTAATCCAGACCAGCTACAGAAGGATCTGGGTCAGGCTGGCCTGCGTTTGTGGTTTCATGCTAACGGGATTGATGAGAGCAATGTTCATAAGCCCTATAAAGCCAAGTCCCAAGGGTTGGGGAATTCTCAAATCTTGCCGAGAGACTACGTGAAGCTACGGGATATTGAAATTATTCTCCGAGAAATGGCAGAGCAGGTGGCTATTAGGCTGAGAAGGGCGGGTAAGAAAACAACCCTTGTCTCTATCTATGTTGGTTTCTCTAAGCAGGAGGTCAGGCCGTCTATTCACACACAAATGAAGGTCGAACCGACCAATAATACAGCTGTCTTAACGGATTATGTTTTGAAGCTATTTCATAATAAATACACTTCTGGAGCAGTCAGAAGTGTCGGAGTCAACTATTCAGGATTTGTGGACGAGTCCTTTGGATTGATCTCCCTCTTTGATGATGTTGACAAGTTAGAAAAAGAAGAAAGGCTCCAGACGGCCATTGACTCCATTCGGGAACAATTTGGTTTTACCTCCCTCTTAAAGGCCAACGCACTGGAAGAAGCCTCTAGGAGTCTTGCTAGAAGCAAGCTGATTGGGGGGCATTCTGCTGGAGGATTAGATGGACTAAAATGATTGATCGTTCTTATTTACCCTTTCCATCTGCGCGTGACTATCAAGATTCAGGGATGCAGAAGTGGATGGGCTTTTTCCTCTCAGAGCATACTAGTTCACTCGGTGAAGAGAAAAATCGGGTTGCTTTCTCGACGAGTTTGAATCCCGTTGAGAAGTTGCTCTTGCTTTCACAGCTTTATGTCGGGCAACTGAAGGGATGCTTTGTAGTCAAGGAAAGAAGGCATAAAACCACGATCATTGGTGAGGTAAGCGAATTATCACCTCAAACTCTATCTATTAGGACCAATGAGGGCTATAGGCTGGTAGAGGTAGAAGATGTCCTCGAAATTCGACTGTTGGAGGAGGGAGTGTATGACTAGAAAAGAGTTGTATGAAAACAAACTGCAGATGGATTATTTTTCAGAAGCCTATATTCGTTTTGAAGAGGATTTTCAAAAATACTCTGCTATGAATGTGCCCTTGACTTTTTTGATCGATGATATCCTACGCACCATGGCGATGAATCAGAAGAACTACTTTGTCTTAAACAAGGAAAATGCCAAGGATGGGCGGGAGCATCGCTTTTATTTTAGGGTGGTGACGGAAAAAGAGTGTCCCAGAAATCGAACCTATGCATACGCTGGACTCAAAAATAGTAGTCAGTGACTAGGTGTGGAAGAGGGAAGTTTGATTTAGGAAAGATGGCTTGTGAACGTCAGAAAATCTCATGGTATAGGAATTCGAAACACCATCTTTTATCTGTGGAGTTTTTGCAGAAACTTATGATGGTAGTTCTGATGAGATAAGACAAGGGCCACTCTTTTTTAGATGAGCGTTTATTTGAAAACGTGGTTGGATTTGAGAACAGCTATCTTCAATGATCATCTTACTTTATAGAGTCATACCAAAACATCCATGTACATTTGTGGATGTTTTTTAATTTTACAGATAGAAAAAGAGAAGACCAAATGGTCTTCTCAACGGGGGAACTGAGTCATTAGAAAGAATCAATCAAAGAGGGTTATTAGTCTTTGAAATTCTTTTGGAAAATGAGGAGAGACAAGATAGAAGTAATGGCTGCCAAGAAGAGGAAGGCAGTTGCTTCTTGTTCCCCAGTTGCAGGGAGTAGTCTTTCCTTGTCTTCTTTGATTGTAGCTGTAACAGGAGCTTTTTCATCTTTTGCTGATGAATTATCTGTTACGGCTGGCGCAGGTTTTTCAGTCTCTCTTGGTAGAACATACTCAGGAAGAGTCACAACTGGTGGCGCTTCTGTTCCAACTGAGCTTTGTTTGCTACCTACCTCAATCACTCGATCTTGAGCTGGAGTTGCTTCTGTTTGGAGAATCTTGCGATTGTCACCGTCCACTTCAACATACTCGACTAAGAGACCGTCTTTTCCTTCTGATAGAACTTGCTCTTTTCCTTTGTCTAATTGTGGGTTTTCGCGACGAATCGTCTTGAACGGTACGACCTTATTGACGATTTCCAAGCTTGGAAGTGTAAAGACAAGGTCTTTAACCCCTTCCTCAGGACTTGAAGAAGTAATTGGTTTCTCAGGTTGCGCTGGAGTTTCCGGTTGAGTCGGATTTTCAGGCTGAGCAGGTTTTTCCGGTTGAGCAGGATTCTCAGGTTGAGCAGGTTTTTCCGGTTGAGCAGGATTCTCAGGTTGAGCAGGATTCTCAGGTTGAGCAGGTTTTTCCGGTTGCGCTGGCGTTTCCGGTTGAACTGGTTTTTCAGGCTGAACTGGTTTTTCAGGCTGAGCTGGCTTTTCAGGCTGAGCCGGAGTTTCCGGTTGAGTAGGTTTTTCCGGTTGCGCTGGCTTTTCAGGCTGAGCCGGAGTTTCCGGTTGAGTAGGTTTTTCAGGTTGAACTGGATTCTCAGGTTGAGTCGGATTTTCAGGCTGAACTGGTTTTTCAGGTTCAGCAGGTTTCTCAGGCTGAGCTGCTTCGAGCTTGCTGATTTGTTCGAGAGCAGTTTCTAGCGCTTGATTGACTGCTTCCTGAGTTTTAGCTTCTTGGATTGCAGCAATGGCTTGGTCAGCAATTTCTAATAATTTCTTTTTAGCTTCCTTGTTGGATCCAAGCTCAGCGACTTTTTTCTCGATAGCTTTTGTCAAGCTGTCCATAGCCTTATCATACTCAATTTCCGGTTGTTTTGGTTCGGCTGGTTGCTCAGGCTGGTCAGGTTTCTCAGGTTCTTCTGGCTGTTCCGGTTGCTCTGGACTAGGCTCCTCTTGGCCTCTTTGATAGTTCTCATCCTTGGATAGGATATCTTGTAGGGCACTGACTGTCAACATGACTTCTTGAACATCCACTGCATCAGCACTGAGTTGGTTTCTCAATTTTTCTAGATTTGCTTGGAAAGCTTGGCGTGCAGTAGCCGTATTTTTCAAGCCTGCTGGATCAAAGTTGGACAGATCGTCTTTCCATTTTGAGATAGACTGGATGATATCTGCCTTGCTGTAGAGTTCGCTACCTTCGCCACGAGTGATGAATTGGTCTACCTGAATACCGATATTTTGAGATAAATCGTTTCGATCAGGATCTAGTTGAAGTGTGACTGCGTGCAAGTTTTCGTCCAGACCTTTTAGGCTAACCAGAGTTTGATTGCCTTGGCGTTGGGCTGCACGACCGCTAAAGTATTTCTTACCGTCAATAGTTGAAGCATTTCCCATGCCATCTTGGTAAGGAACTTCTTTACCGTCTAGGAAGACTTTGTAGATACCATGATTTGGATCAACATAGCCCTTGATATCAAGTCCAGTACCGTAGAAGTAGGCTGTGACAGTTGTTTTTTTCTTTTGCTCGTCAGTTAAGCGGCCAAAGGAAGCCCAAGACTCCGTCTTTTGGTACTTGTCTGCCGAGTTGGTTTCATGGTGCCAGCCAGGACTATAATCCAACTGACTAGCTTGGTCATCATAACTTGTTTGGTCCTTGATCAGCAATTCAGCTTTCATCACTTGGATGGTCGCATCGGTAGCAAAGCCGAGCAGGGCACCATCAGTGACAGAAGTGAGCTTGGCTTTGAAGTCAAAGATAGAGTCGGCCTGTTCTGTAAAGTCAATCGTTGGGATGGTAACAGTCTTTTCTGTTTCTCCGTCTTTAAAGGTCACATCTTGAGTTGTATCTTGGTAAACTTTACCGTGAACTCCAGTTCCAGGTTCTGTGATGAAGCGCACAGTAGCAGTCCCCTTGCTTCCACCAACACGTTTAATCTTAACAGTGACTGGTTTTCCTTTTTCGACTTCGTAGTTAGTAGACTCGAGTTCAAACATTCCTTTGCTATCATTGTTTAGGGTGTAGATTCCTTCTGTAGCAATTGGTTCACCTGTTTTGTTCACGAGGGTAATAGTGTGTTGGCCTGGTGCTAAATCGCCTGTCTCAAAGACTTTTTGGCTGCGTTTACGGCTAGCATTCTTAGTTTGGACATCGGCAACCTTTTGACCATCAACGTAGACGGACATTTCTCCATGACCTGGATCGACCGTAGAGACGACATAGGCCTTGGTTCCTGTGAAGGTATAGCTTACTTTGGCATCTTTTTGATTGGTCCACATAGAAGTGCCACGAACACCTTCAGATTCATTGTACCAAGTTGTTCCAGCTGTATCTGCCGTTGTGTTTGAGTGGTATTCCAGTCCAAGAGGGTAGCCATCTGTCTTTTCAATGCTGCTTGGTGTCTTGTAGACTGAGAAGTTGGTCAAGATTGGAGTTGCTTGAGCACCGGTGATGGTCACACGGATTTTTTGTGCCTCTACAGGCTTGCCTTGAACCAAGCGACGGTAACCAACGGTCGAACCTTCGCCGTATGTCACCCAACGTCCGTTGATTTCAACTTCAATCTTGAAACCAGAGATACGTTGCCCTTTGGCGATGTCTTCCTTGAGTTCAACGACGTCAAAGCGTCTCTTTTGCCCCAAATCGACTGTAAAGCTACCGGTTGTGGCATCATTTGAGAGCGCCCAGCTGGTGTCATCTTTACCGTCTGTGAGGTGGCTTTCCTTGTAAAGGTGGTTTTGACGAGTAGAACTTGCTGTTACAGTGGCACCTTTGGCAAAGTCAGTCGCATACATTTGGTCTAGGGTTGCCTTGAATTCCTTCAAGCGAGCTACATCTGCATCTGCGAATTTTCCTTCTTTATTTGGTGGAATATTGAGAAGGAGTGGCGTTCCACGACCAACAGACTTGAAGTAGATATCCATCAACTCTTTGAGTGATTTCGGCTGTTGATTGTCATGGTAGAACCAGCCCGAACGGATCGAAACATCAGCTTCCCCTACAGAATACATATCACCATCAGGGTCACCATGGTTGAGGTATTCGTTTTTCACATCGTCTGTGATGTTGGCCCGTTTGACTTTATGCCATACAGGGTCACCTGCGATACCTCGTTCATTTCCGATCCAGCGAACGCTTGTCGGTTGAGCAGAGAAGATAGCAATATCTCCTTCAGCTTCTTTGATGTATTTGAACCATTCATCAAAGGTATAGGTTACTTTTTGGGCACCGCTACCACGCGCACCGTCCATCCAAACCTCGATAAATTTCCCTTTATTACCGTATTTTGGATTACCAAGGATTTCTTTCAGTTGGTTGAGATAGTATTGGTTGTATTCTTTTTCGGTTGCGACATGGTATTTAGGATGGTTGGCATCCCATGGTGATAGGTAAACACCCATGTTCATGTCGTACTTGCTAACAGACTTGGAAACTTCTTCGAGAAGGTCACCCTTTCCATCTTTCCATGGGCTAGCAGCTACGGTATGGTTGGTGTACTTAGATGGGTAAGCAACGAATCCGTCGTGGTGTTTAACAACCATAATGGTTCGTTTGAAGCCCGTTTCCTTCAGAGTGCGAATCCACTGGTCAGTATCCAAGTTGGTTGGATTGAAGTATCGGGGGTCTTCTTTCCCATTTCCCCATTCAGAATTGGTATAGGTGTTCATTCCGTAGTGGATGAAGGCTGCCAATTCTTCCTTGTGGTAATCAAGTTGGGCCTTGCTTGGAATAGGTCCATGGTTGCCAATCTCAGTTTCTTTATCTTCTGGATGAGCGACTGGAGGAGTTGGAGTCGTTGGATTAGCTGTATCAGTGACTGGCTCGTATTCAAAGACGACCTCATTCACCCCTTTTTGCTGGATAGTTGCTTCCAAGTTAGCCTTGACTGGACGGTAGCCAGCAATGTCTTTTGCATGGAAGGTGTTGACAAAGGAAACGTCATACTCTTGGCCGTCATTGTTATCAACTGTCGCTTCCGCTAGTTCAGTAGTGGTTCCTTTTTGACGGTAGTAAACTTTGAAGGAGCCTTTGTTAACTTTATAGACCACCTTGATGACACGTGTACCGGCAGGCGCTTTGCTGACAACATTGTGCTCTTCAGTCCAAGTATCTTTTAGCTGTTTATTGACTGCTACGCCATCAATGGATACAATTTCGTATTTGTCTTTATTCTTCTGGTAGAAGTCCGTTTTCTCGATTTCTTTTTTGAAATTGTAGTCAAATGGAGAATCAACAGCTGTCTGTTCGATAAAGGTGTCATTATCTTTGACAGGATTTCCTTCTTCGTCTTCGTGTTGGATAACCACACGACCGTATTCAACTCCCTTGGTCAAGGTAGCAATCCCATCTTGGTTAAAGGAATATTCGTTGCTTCCGATAACAGCTGTTTCGTTCCGAAGCATACGCCCCTCATCAGTAAAGTAGTAACGATTTCCGTTATCACCTTGGTACCACCCTTTCACACCATACTTGGCAATCATGTCCTTCACCCATTTCAGTTGTTCAGGTGAAAGGACGAGTCCGCCACCAAAGCGATCCTTTTCAGCCACACCATTGTCAACGGTTCCGTGTTGGTGGACCCCCAGAACTTTTCCTTGGCTATCCACAATCCCACCACCAGACAAACCAGATACAGAAGTGGTTTTGTAGGTGATACCAGTCGTTCCCTTATCATCATAGGACTCAACAGATCGGATTGTCCCATCTGCCTTGTAAAGTTGTCCAGCTAGGATAGGCTGTTTCAGCTCTTTTGAACTCGAGTCAGTTGGGTAGCCAATCGTACTAATGGCTTCTCCTGGTTGATGCGTCTTGTGATCCGCTAAAGGTGCAAAGGTTGCTTCTTTGTTTGGGCTAGCAATTGGAAGAGGAATAGGAGCTTCTACAAGAGCAAGGTCGTTTTTATAGCCTTTGCCAAACTCCTTCTTATTCCAGAAATGGATATCCTTTTCTCTAAATAAAACCGTAGTTCCAGAAGATGGAAGTGAATTTTTCTTTTCGCTGTTTGAACCAACGTTATAGTAGAACTGGGCAGATTTTCCACCACGAATGTGACCTTCACCAGTCTCTTTATTGGCTTCTAAGAAGTTATGAGCAACGGTAAGAATCAAATTAGGTGCAACAAAGATACCAGATCCTGAAACGAGGTAACGTTGCTCCCCTGCATTGTAAGTGCTGTAAACCATAGTGGCAGCAGTAGCAGGTTGCCCCTCGTAGTTGATGTGTTTGAGGTCTTGTCCACCGTTAATAATAGCACGGTTTCCATTCTCAGCTTCTTTTGGAGCTTCTTCCTTATCCTTTAGAATGCTGTTAGTTTCTACTTTTGGACTAGCTTTCTTGTCAATGATAGTAGTCGTGTCGAGTTCTTTGACAGGTGTGTCTGGATAGGCACGGTCCTGAATGTCTTCAGGGAGCAAATCAGCACTGCTGGTATTGGCAGCAGGTGTTTCTTGTTTTTCAGCTTCTACACGGCCTTCTTCTTTGACTGGTTCAGCCTTAGTCTCTTCTATATCTGCGACTTGTTTAATTTGCTGATCTGAATTGGATGTTGTGGCAGGAGATGTTTCGTCTGCACGTACGGTTCCAGAAGCAAAAAATGCCAGTCCCACGATGACAGATGCCACACCTACAGTCAACTTCCGAATGCTAAATGTTTGCCCTTTTTCAAAAAGGTATCGATTCATAATATACTCCTAGTTTTTAGAAAGGCAGTCAGCTACTGCCCAAGCCCAAGTCTGACTTGGTTACAACTTGATTTAATGAAAAACTCTCTGATAATTTGTAAGCCACCTTACCTCCTGTTTATAAAGCGCTTTCATTTTAAGATAAAAAAATTTAAAAGGTCATTTCTCCCTTAAAATGACTGAAAACTTTTAATATAACAAATATACTAAATTAATGAAAGAATTGCAATAGCAAAAAGCAAAAAAATAAATATAAATTAAAGAAAATCAGTTACTTTTTAAAGAAAAAACGCATCCTTTCATGACTCAAACTAAATGAAAGGATACGTTTTAAAAAGAAATTAGAGTATTTTTTGGAGAGAATCTTGGATGGTTTGGGGGTCTGTTTTGGAAGAGAAGCGCTCAAGGACTTGCCCATCTCGACCAATGAGAAACTTAGCAAAATTCCATTCGATTCGTTTTCCTAGCGGGCCAGATTTCTGGTCTTTTAGCCAAACATAAAGAGGATCTGCCTCCTTGCCGTTGACCTTGATCTTGGCAAAGCGAGGGAAAGTTGTCTGATAGTGTAGGCTACAGAAACTATTGATTTCCTCTGCGCTGCCGGGTGCTTGTCCCATAAACTGATTGCAAGGGAAATCTAGGATTTCAAAGCCCTTATCTTGATAGCGTTCATAGAGTTCTTGAAGTCCATGGTACTGGGGCGTTAAACCACATCCAGTAGCAGTGTTGACAATCAAGAGAACCTTGCCACGATAGCTCTCCAGGGGAGTTGCTTGGTTATTTTGGTTCAAAACGGAAAAATCATATATACTGGTCATTTTTCTATATTCTCCTTATGCATTCCTGATTCAGAGTGTTTCACCTCGTGTTCCGATAAAAAGGCATAGGTCATGGTTCCAAAGATGGCACCAATACCCAATCCTAACACTAGTAAAGGGAGCATTTTATCAAACTGGGAGAGATTGTCCCAAAAGGTGTCGAGAGGAAGATGCTGAACAAAGAGTTTGTGAAAGGCTGATAAGACAAACAAGCCAATTGGAATACTGATGAATACACTCCAACTACGAACTTGGATTTGACTTTTGCTGTAGCTTTTGTGATGGATTTCGGACGGGTCATCCTTGTCTAAATGTAAGTTGCGAACTGCTAGTCTCGCCCTAGATGCGAGGACGAAGATAAGTCCAAAATAGAGGTAAGGCATGGCATCTCGAACCAACTCTATGAAGCGTCCAAATAGGAGATAGAACAAGAAGAGTAGGAGGGAGGAGTAAACGATTTGGATCAAGGCACGGGCACAGCCTTGTAAATCATCTCTTGACGGCATTCATCAAAAGGCCCTTGTATGTGAAAGAATAGTTTGAGTAAGCGAGTGGTGAAATCTTCTTTTTTCATGGGAGTGATCTCCTAAATGAGCGATTTTTGATTGACTTCTTTAAAGAGTTGATAGAGAGTATAGAAGTAAACCAAACTAAAAATGATACAGATTATTAGAAATACCAGGTATCTCCAATCCATAGGATTTGTTAAAAGTTGTGGAAAGGATACGAGGATAAAACAGAGAGATGCGTTTAGAAGACGTATTTTTTTTGATTGGATTTTCTGTAATCTCTGTCCCTTGTTCAATATAGGAAGGAATAAAAGAAAGATAATCAAGAAAGGATGCTCAATATGTCCAGAAAGTAGGAAAAAGGTAACAAAGATACTGATAAAAACATGACTGATCAGTAGTCTAGCTAGTGATTTCATAAGGAACCTCCTAGTCGTCTTCTTGGTCTTTCTTGGCCTTTTGAATGCGAAGAGAGACGATAATTTGCATCATCAGTCCAAAAAAGAACGCTCCCAGTATAGTTTTTAAAATATGTTTTGAATTCAGAAGAGAACTGATGAAATTTGGATTTTCACTGGTTAGGGTATCGATGAGTGGCATTATAAAAAATATCGCTATGCCATAGATCAGACCGGCTTTTAGACCAGGAAAATGTAGCTGTTTAGTTTCTTTCTTACTTAACATTTCGGGATCAATAGCTGTGATGCCTGTTTTTTTGGTTTGAGAGACAACATAGAGGGCAGCCATCATCGAAATGCCAAATACCACGAGAGGATAGCCGATAGCGACAATTTGTGGGTATTTATAAGCAAGGACAAAGGGAATGAGGTTGCCAAATATCATCAGATAAAAGAGAACGATAAAGACCTGATTCCCGATACGATCGGCCTCGCGCCGTTTGTGTTCGTCAAGGGGGCCAGAAATGTCATATGTGCGTTTGATGAGTTTGTCAGTGAGAGTTTCTTTTTTCATTTGTTTGCTCCTTTTTTAAAAATCGTCTTCCCAAAAGAGGCTATTGAGGTCAGTTTGGAGGCTGCGGGCGAGGTTGAGACAGAGTTCCAGGGTTGGATTGTACTTGTCGTTTTCAATCATGTTGATGGTCTGTCTCGAGACACCGATATCTTTGGCGAGCTCGAGCTGGGAAATGCCCAGTTCCTTGCGGAATTCTTTCACACGATTCATAGGGTCTCCTTTCTGATATGTCGTATATATTTGACTATATTATATTCTTTTGGGGATGAGATGTCAAGTATATGCGACATATTTTTGAGAATTTTTTTTGAAGAAACTTAGCCTTGTCTGACAAGTGCAAGCTGGTCAGATTTGTGGTAAAATAGATAAGATATGACAAAAGAATTTCATCATGTAACGGTCTTGCTTCATGAAACGATTGATATGCTTGACGTAAAACCTGACGGTATCTACGTTGATGCGACTTTGGGCGGAGCAGGCCATAGCGAATATTTATTAAGTAAATTGAGTGAAAAAGGTCATCTCTATGCCTTTGACCAGGACCAGAATGCCATTGATAATGCGCAAAAACGGTTGGCATCCTATATCGAAAAGGGGATGGTAACCTTTATCAAGGACAACTTCCGTCATTTGCAGGCACGTTTGCAGGAGGCTGGTGTCCAGGAAATTGATGGAATTTGTTATGACTTGGGAGTGTCCAGTCCTCAGCTGGATCAGCGTGAGCGTGGCTTTTCTTATAAAAAGGATGCGCCACTGGATATGCGGATGAATCAGGAAGCTAGTCTGACAGCCTATGAGGTGGTCAATCATTATGACTATCATGATTTGGTTCGGATCTTTTTCAAGTATGGTGAGGATAAGTTTTCTAAACAGATTGCTCGCAAGATTGAGCAAGCGCGTGAGGTGAAACCAATTGAGACGACGACGGAGTTGGCAGAGATTATCAAGTCGGCCAAGCCTGCCAAGGAGCTCAAGAAAAAGGGACACCCTGCCAAGCAGATTTTTCAGGCTATCCGAATCGAAGTCAATGATGAGCTGGGCGCTGCAGATGAATCCATCCAGCAGGCCATGGACATGCTGGCTTTGGATGGTAGAATCTCGGTCATTACCTTCCATTCGTTAGAAGACCGCTTGACCAAGCAACTATTTAAAGAAGCTTCAACAGTGGAAGTTCCCAAAGGCTTGCCCTTCATTCCAGATGATCTTAAGCCTAAGATGGAATTGGTATCCCGCAAGCCAATCTTGCCAAGTGCCGAAGAGCTAGAAGCCAACAATCGTTCGCATTCAGCCAAGTTGCGCGTGGCTAGAAAAATTCACAAGTAAGAGGAAAAGCATGGCAGAAAGAATCGAAAAAACAAGCCAGTTATTGCAAACGAAGTTTAAAGGTTTTTCACGTGTGGAAAAGGCCTTCTATGTTTCGATTGCTGCAACAATGATTATCCTGGCAATTAGCGTTGTGTTTATGCAGACCAAGCTATTACAAGTTCAGAATGAATTGACCAAGGTCAATGCTCAAATCGAAGAAAAGAAAACAGAGCTAGACGATGCCAAGCAAGAGGTCAATGAATTGATTCGTTCAGAACGTTTGAAAGAGATTGCAAACTCCAAGGATTTGCAGCTGAATAACGAAAATATCCGAGCAGCGGAGTAAGAAATGAAACAGTGGAAAGAAAAAATCATCCGTTATGCCGTTCGTAACCGTAAATCTCCAGAAGAAAATCGCCGAAGAGTAGGGAAAAGCCTGAGTTTATTGGCTGTCATACTCTTCGCTGTCTTTTTGGTCAACTTTGCGGTCATTATCGGAACGGGTAAAAAATTTGGTAAGGACTTGGTTCAAGAAGCCAACAAGGTCCATCAAACAACCAAGACGATTCCTGCAAAACGGGGAACCATCTACGATCGTAATGGAACACCTATTGCTGAGGATGCGACTTCGTATAATATCTATGCCGTTATTGATAAGACCTACAAGTCAGCAACAGGCAAAATTCTCTATGTAGAGGATTCTCAATTTAATAAGGTAGCTGAAATTTTCCATAAGTATCTGGATATGGAGGAGTCTTATGTCAAAGAACAGCTTTCTCAACCAGATCTAAAACAGGTATCCTTTGGGACCAAGGGAAATGGGATCACCTATGCCAATATGATGGCTATTAAAAATGACCTCAAAACTGCTGGTGTTGAGGGAGTTGACTTTACAACTAGCCCTAACCGCAGTTATCCCAATGGACAGTTTGCTTCTTCCTTTATCGGTTTAGCGCAACTCCATGAAAATGAGGATGGCACCAAACGTTTGATTGGGACATCTGGATTGGAGAGTTCTTTAAATAACATTCTGGCGGGTACAGATGGGATCATTACCTATGAGAAGGATCGTCTGGGAAATATTGTTCCGGGTACAGATCAGGCTTCCCAACAAACGGTAGATGGAAAAGATGTCTACACAACCCTTTCTAGTCCTTTGCAATCCTTTATGGAAACTCAGATGGATGCCTTTCAGGAAAAGGTAAAAGGCAAGTATATGACGGCTACCTTGGTCAGCGCTAAAACAGGGGAGATCCTGGCTACTACCCAACGGCCGACCTTTAATGCCGATACCAAGGATGGCATCACAAAAGACTTTGTCTGGCGTGATATCCTCTATCAAAGTAACTATGAGCCAGGGTCAACCATGAAGGTGATGATGTTGGCCTCAGCCATTGATAACAATACCTTCCCTGGTGGCGAATACTTTAACAGTAGTGAATTGAAAATAGCTGATGCGACCATTCGAGACTGGGACGTCAATGAAGGATTGACCAGTGGTGGCACCATGACCTTCTCTCAAGGATTTGCCCACTCAAGTAACATCGGGATGACCTTGCTTGAGCAAAAGATGGGGGATGCAACCTGGCTGGACTACCTTAACCGCTTTAAGTTTGGGGTGCCGACCCGTTTTGGTCTGGCGGATGAGTACACAGGTCAATTGCCTGCTGATAACATTGTCAATATCGCCATGAGTTCATTTGGACAAGGGATTTCTGTTACCCAGACCCAAATGCTTCGTGCTTTTACAGCTATTGCCAACGATGGGGTTATGTTGGAACCGAAATTTATCAGTGCCCTCTATGATCCAAATGACCAGTCTGTTCGTAAGTCTCAAAAGGAAATTGTCGGAAATCCTGTGTCAAAAGCAGCAGCGTCCTCTACTCGGGAGCACATGGTCATGGTCGGAACAGATCCTGTCTACGGTACCATGTACAACCACAGTACAGGAAAACCAAATGTCAATGTTCCAGGTCAGAATGTCGCCCTGAAATCAGGGACTGCGGAGATTGCTGATGAGCAAAATGGAGGATACTTAGTTGGGGAAACCAATAATATCTTTTCTGTAGTAACCATGCATCCTTCTGAAAATCCTGATTTTATTCTCTATGTGACAGTTCAACAACCTCAGCATTATTCAGGTGTTCAGCTGGGAGAGTTTGCCAACCCAATCCTTGAGCGAGCTTCTGCTATGAAAGAATCCCTCAATCTTCAGTCAACTGCCAAGAGCTTAGATCAGGTCAGCAAGACGACAAGCTATGCCATGCCAGCTACCAAGGACTTTACTCCGGGTGACCTAGCAGAGGAATTGCGTCGTAACCTTGTCCAACCAATCGTTATCGGAACAGGAACCAAGATCAAGGAACTCTCGGTTTCTGAAGGAGATAATTTGGAAGCCAATCAGCAAATCTTGATCCTGTCAGATAAGGTCGAAGAAATGCCTGATATGTATGGCTGGACAGATGAAAATGTGCAAACATTTGCCAAATGGCTGAATATAGAAGTCGAGTGGGAAGGTAGTGGCAAAACGGTCAAGAAACAAAGTGTCCGTGCCAATACAGCCCTCAAAGACATTAAAAAAATGAAAATAACTTTAGGAGATTAAGATGATTAGTTCCATTAGTGCTGGAATTCTAGCCTTTCTATTGACCTTGATAGGTATTCCAGCCTTTATCCGATTTTATCGAAAAGCACAGATTACGGGACAGCAGATGCACGAGGATGTCAAGCAACACCAAGCTAAAGCTGGGACTCCAACCATGGGAGGTCTTGTCTTCCTGATTGTTGCAGTTGTTGTGAGCTTCCTTGTCGCTCTCTTTACCCAACAATTGACCAACAATGTAGGCATGATTTTGTTTATCTTGGTTTTGTATGGTTTGGTAGGTTTTTTGGATGATTTCCTCAAGGTCTTTCGTAAGATTAACGAAGGCTTAAATCCCAAGCAAAAACTTGCTCTCCAGCTGCTTGGAGGAGTGATTTTCTACCTCTTTTATGAGCGCGGTGGCGACATGCTTTCAGTCTTTGGCTACCAAGTTCATCTGGGAATTTTCTATATTTTCTTTGCCCTTTTCTGGCTAGTTGGCTTTTCAAATGCGGTGAATCTGACGGACGGGATCGACGGCTTAGCAAGTATTTCCGTGGTGATTAGCTTATCGGCCTACGGTGTGATTGCTTATATGCAAAATCAACTGGATATTCTTCTTGTGATTCTTGCTATGATTGGTGGTTTGCTAGGTTTCTTCGTCTTTAATCACAAGCCTGCCAAGGTCTTCATGGGAGATGTGGGAAGTTTGGCTTTAGGTGGGATGCTGGCAGCAATCTCTATGGCCCTCCACCAAGAATGGACCCTTTTGTTGATTGGGATTATCTATGTCTTTGAGACAAGCTCTGTTATGATGCAGGTTACCTACTTCAAACTTAGTGGTGGAAAGCGTATTTTCCGTATGACACCTGTGCATCATCATTTTGAGCTTGGAGGATTCTCAGGCAAGGGCAATCCTTGGAGCGAGTGGAAGGTTGATTTCTTCTTTTGGGGAGTTGGGCTTCTAGCAAGTCTCTTGACCCTAGCCTTTTTATACCTACTGTAAAACTAAGTTTTGATGACAAAATAAAACAGGATGAAGGGAATCTTCATCCTGTTTTTATGTGCTTAAAGGTTAGTTGGAATCATCCTTTCTTCCATTTAACATAAAAGTGGCTGTGAGGGCTAGGCTAAGGCCTGCTATGAAGAGGAGTGGGTTAGATGTTTCTCCTGTTGCTGGAAGTTCTTCTTTAGGAGAATGATTTCCAACTTTAGCAAGACTCGGACTAGCTGAAAGTTGTTCAGCCTCGTGTGCTAAGGTTTCTGCATCTGAAGTACTTGGTTTTTCCTCAGTGTTAGAGCTTGTTCCAGTAGCTTGATAGACGACAGCATAGGTACTGAAATGATTAGTGATGAATTCTGCCTTTCCTTCTCTAACGTCGAAATCAAGGGCTCGCAACTCCTTGGTCGGAGTAATATAGTAGACCTTTTCTACGTTAGTTGAAATAGGCAAGCGAACCAAGACAGAGCCTTTTGGCTGCAAGCTATGATCGGTTGGATTTTTAAGTTGTAGGTCGTAAGCATCATAGGTTTTACCAAAGAGTTCTTGAGCTAGGACACGTCGGCTAGAGATGTGAGAAATTCCTTCTAGGTCACTAACTCCACCAATAATTTCCACTCCAGTTTCCTTATCTTTCAAGACTTGAACTGGATAGTCAGGAAGGCTAAGGCTTGGAGCAGCCTGATCCCCACTAGTTCCGATAGGTTTAGTGTATTCCGGAATTTCTACAGTGGGTGCTTCTTCTTCTCCCGCAGTTCCGATAGGTTCAGTGTATTCAGGCTTTTCAACTGTAGGTGGCTCTTCTTGCCCTGCAGTCCCGATAGGCTTGGTGTATTCAGGTTTTTCAATAGTAGGAGCTGGTTCGTCCCCTTTGCTTGTAGTTGGCTGACTCTCGTCAACCTTTTTCTCTTCCTTTTTAGTAAAGACGGCCACGATAGGGCTGCTTGTGGTATTTCCTTGAATGGTATAAGCTTCAATGGCATTTCCAGCTTTGCGATTGGTTTCGTCAGGGATTGGGATTTGAACTTGATTGTCTTGGATTGATAGGATAGTCTGATCTCCACTGGTAACCAGATGTGTTTCATCCACCTTACGCAAAACTAGAGGATCTTTGACACCTGGGAAGGTCACTGCGATGGCTTCCCAATCTCCAGCTGGTAGGCTTAAGGAAATGGTTTTGTCATTTTCCTTAAGAGGCGCGATACTTGGGCTATCTAAACCAACAGCTGGAGCTTTGATGATATCAAAGGAGTCTAGAGAGATTTTCTTGCGACCTTCTGGCGAATCTGGGTCAACTTGTAATATCAGGGTGTGCGGACCGTCAGTAAGGTTTGTAAATTCGCCAATAAAGGCTCTCTTTTCGGTTGCACCTGAAGTGTAGAAGTCTAGACTTGGCATTTCTTTGCCATCTAGTGTTACACGTGCTCGTCCAAGGGCAAGGCTCTTCAAACCATAGATACGAATGCCTGTACCAGTAAAGGTAATGGTTGCCTGAGCTTCTGAAGCAGTACTTGGGTCACTGTTGTTGATGTCAGCGTATTTTTCCGTACCTCCGTAGAGTTCAGGGTCAGACCAGTCCTTAAACTGGGTACCATACTGGATACGCGAATCACGATCATCCATTTTTTCAATCGTATTGCCTGCTCCTGCTAGGATCTTGAAGTAGTCTAATGAAATTTTCGAGCGCTCACTACCACGTCCTTTGTGCTCACGTTTAACATTAAGAGTCAATGTGTGAGGTCCGTCAGACAATCCTGTGAAGCGACCGATGAGACTACCTTTTTCAGTTGCTCCAGCAGTATGGAAGTCAAGTTCGCCTACCTCTTTGCCATCAATTTTAGCAGTGGCAAGACCTAATTCAGACGATTTCAGTCCATAGATTTCGATACCAACGCCAGTGAAAGGAATGTTGGCAGTGAGGTCTTCGTCTGTGTAGTCTCCTTTTGAAAGGTCAGCAAATTTCTCTGTTCCTCCAAATAATTCTGCGTCTGCCCAGTTTCCAAAGGCAGCTCCGTACTGGATACGACTATCTCGGTCGTCCATCAACTCGCTATAGGTTTCGACAGTGGCCTGTTCAGACACCTGTGTGGCAAGCTCGCCCAGCATAGCCTTGACAGTATAGGTGTAGGCGAGTTGAGGATTTAGTGATCGGTCGATAAAGTTAGTTTGATTGGTTACAAATTCTCTAGTTGCAGAGGTTTGGCCAGATTCATCTTTTACTTGTCTTTGGATGACATAGTGGGTAGCGCCTTCTACTTGGTTAAAGGTGAGTTCGGCAGTGACTCCATTTTGTCGAACTGCTGTCAGACTGGTTACACGGCCAGGGAAATGTTCAAAGGTAATGACGTCACCTTTTTGTGTTGCAAGCTGGATACGATTATCTTTAAGGATCGTTGCCTTGACTGGTTTGCCATTGACCTTGATTTGGCTGGCTTCGATATTTGGATAATCTACAACCAGGTCTCCACCGACATTTGAAAGGAAGGACAAGTTTTGCAGGTTTTTATCTTTCCACTTCATGCTAACTTCAAAGTTACCACGGGCAACCAAGCCAGAAACCTGACCGTCTTTCCAAGCATCTGGAAGGGCTGGCAATGGCGCAATATAGCCAGTATGAGATTGGAGGAGCATTTCTGCCATCCCACTAGTTGCTCCAAAGTTTCCGTCGATTTGGAAAGGCGCGTGGGTATCCCAAAGATTTTCTAGGGTTGAATACTTAAGCTGTTCAGCGAGTAAGCGATGGGCGCGGTTACCGTCCAGCAGACGAGCCCAGAGGTTGATTTTATTGGCCTTAGACCAACCTGTACCACCATCTCCACGGTGGTTCAAGGTAGCACGCGCAGCTTCTAGGTATTCAGCCTGGTCCTTGCTAAAGAGCGTACCTGGGAAGAGACCAACTAGATGGGAAACGTGACGGTGGTGATTTTCAATCCCTTCATTGGTGAATTGCGGACTGTCCTCTTCGTACCATTCCTTGATGCGTCCCTCTTTGTTGATGTGAAGTGGTTTTAGTTTGTCAAATTTAGCCTTGACCTCTGTGACTAAGTCTTGGTCGACATTCAGATGGTTGGCGACTTCCATGTAGTCGTGGAATAGCTGCCAGACTAGCGATTGGTCAAAGGTATTTCCGATGGTGATGGTCCCGTGTTCTGGTGAGTAGGATGGAGAAGACACCCAACGGTCGCTGGCCTGGTCATAGTGCAAGAAGGAGTTCCAGAACTTAGCTGTTTCCTT
>ERZ772807.525-NODE-525-length-23646-cov-14.350981_pt1 | contig 23646 bp, 28 predicted proteins | sample MGYA00511472_ERZ772807 | MGnify/ENA primary metagenome ERZ772807 (study PRJEB29015, sample SAMEA2737947) | human oral metagenome | biome: human oral; feature: human-associated habitat; material: dental | place: China | collected 2039 ... | reverse complement strand
TACTGGACAACCAGTAAAGGGGGTATTTTCATGAGATATAGTTATGAATTTAAAAGAAAAATATGAGTTAGTATGCCAAGTTCTTTCTGGTCAAGGTTTAAGGGCAGTAGCTATTGTAGCGGGTATTAACTCTGGACAACTTTATCAATGGGTTCATAAATACAAAACTTTGGGATACAATGGTCTTATTAATAAACCTTAAGGTAATTAAAATGAAAAAGCTTTTTTTTAATCTAGAAGTAATTGACGGTTATCCTCCAGTATCTATGGAAAGCGTTTGGGTAGAAGTGACTGAAGAAGGCTATCTTAAAGTTAATAATATTCCTTTTTATAGCAAAGAAATCTCCTTTGGTGATATTGTTAGCGTAATACAAACGGAAGAAAATTACTTATTATATGATAAAACTATAATTCATAGTAAAAATAGTACATTGCGGATTATTTTCTTTAATGAAAACCAGAAATTTAAAGATAAAATATTAACTAAACTAATAGATCTTGGATGTGAGTATGAAGCATTTAATGTAAATTTCTATGCAATAAACATACCAATTCAAGTAGATATAGAAGAAATATATAATTTCTTAGATGAGTTTGTGGAAACTGACGATTTAGATTATGACACAGGGTATTTGGCACAATAATTTGTGCAAGCTATAACTTGCGTAATATCGCAATATGTAGAAAATTCTAGCATTGTTTACGGAATAGAACTTATAAGACTATGTTGAGGCAGCCATCTGTTACAGGAGCAAAATTCAGACGGCAGGTATACCTATATCTACACCGATACCGACAGCTACGAACCCCTGCACAGGTACACAACTGGATCAACGAAGACGGAGAAAGCGGCCAACAAACACACTACTTCCACTGCGATAAAATCGGCATCCCACGTGAGATGAGCGATAAGGACGGCAACCTCTTGTGGTTCGGCGAATACATCACATGGAAAAATCACTATAAATGTAAAAGTTATCTAACATAATGGAGATAAATATGCCCTTCTTGAAAATTCCTTATAGAGATTATCCTAAAAAAGGATTGTTCAAAAAACTTTATCGAGAAAACATCTATAAAATAGAGGAATTTAAAGATGAATTTAAGTATTACGAATATACCCCAATAGAGAAAATTATTATTGATGAACATAATTTAGTACCATTTATCTTTTTTTCACCAGAAGGAATAAATTATTTAATGCCTAAAATTATTGATAGCATCAGCAATAGTATTAGATATGATAATATTTCAGTAAATATAGAAGAATTTATTATAAATATACCTACCGCAGAAAACATTACTCATGCTTTAAATCTCTTAAAAAAAGATGAGCTTATAATTCTCAAAAAGTATTTAGAAAAAATATTATTTGGGGACTCATCAAATTTGATACAGCAAATAGGTGAACATTATTTATTCAGAAGTATTGATTATCTCGAAAAGTTAATAAATAATTCCTAAATCTACTTATTATTTTGTTAATCGAATACATAAGCCAAGGTTTCTAGAAAAATAGCCGTAGATTGGTTAAAGATCTAACAATCTTGCAAGGTCGTCTAAAAGAGGAAACTAAGGTTACGGATAGCGCATACCAACCCTTCCGCCTGCAAAACCAGTATTGCGACCTTGAAACGGGGCTGCACTACAACTTCTTTAGGTATTACGAGCCTGATGCGGGTCGGTTTGTGAATCCGGATCCGATTGGGGTGGATGGCTGTGATAACCTTTATTGGTTTGTACCGAATGTACAAATTTGGGTAGACTTTCTAGGATTAGTAAAAGGAGCTGCGAATCCCGTTGTTAAAGCAGCAATTGAAGCTGGGAAAAGAGCTCATAAAAATTACTCTCTTACATTAGGTGGTGGATATGACTTTGAAAGTAGTTTTAGAACAAAGTCAGGGAAATTATACCGATTTGATGCAATTGACTATAAAAATTGTATTGTGCGTGAATTAAAGCCTGATACAAAATCAGGAAGATGTAAAGGAAATAAACAATTAAATAACTATGTGAGAGTTCTTAATAGTGAAGGCCCTGATTCTTGCAAAGGGAAATGGAAAGGTATACTTGATCTTTATAAACCATAAACCTAAAATTTCCTAAAATTTAAAGTGTAATAAGGAGAAATTCAATATGAATGCTGATTTTGAAAAAAATTTTTTTAAAGAGTTAAGAGCTATTTTGAAAAAAAATGATTTTTTAAAATTGAATACCTCGAATTATTTCTATAATAATAGTCATATTCAATGTATGTTTAATATTCAAAAAAGTAAATACTCTAAGCAATATTACTTTAATCTTTATGCAAAAAAAACTTCTCCTAATATCTCGCCAAAAGAAATTTCTTGGGGAGCGGATCTTATTTTAAGATTAGAGAATCTATTTCCTAAGTACTCATTTCTAATTAAAGGGATAAATTTTGATGAAAATAAAGATAAACAAAATTATTTCGATTTTCTTGATTTATTAGACACCTATTTTTTAATCGAAATAAAAAAACTAACAAATATAGAAATATTCGAAAACTACATTAAAATGCAACAGGTACAATAAATTTAATTTAAAAAATTCATTATGTATATTATATTTAGCCTCTACAACTTGGCAATGTCGTCTGAAAATTTTCAGCAAGCGTAGGTTAGGTCGAGTTCCAACACCCCATAAACAAGCCGTAGCCTGTATGTAGGTGTATGCCCAAAGGCATGCACACGGTTTCTGCTTTTCAGACGACTCCGAAGAAGTAACTGGATTCGTTCGAGACGGCAGATGTACCTATATCTACATCAATCCCGACAGCTACGAACCCTTGGCACAGGTACACAATCGGACTAACATGGTAATAAATACTCTTTAAAGAATGCACATATGGTCCAGGCAACTGTTCCCGTGGAGCAAAGAGCAAAGAACGCTATAAGAAACCTCGCAAGCCTAAAAATGGAAAATTACCTAAAGGTTGTTAATCTAAGAAGGATAAATTATGTATTTAGATCAAGTAAATTATGAATTAAACAAGAAAATCAATGATTTTGTATGTAACTCAAATGACGCGCCCACACCGGAGGAAAGAATTGATATTCTAAAGCAGGCATGGGAACTTTTACCCAAACCAGCAACTCAATTTGTTGAACCTACTTCTGCAATTGCTTGTGGTATTTCAGGAAACTATAAAAAATTAGGTGATTATCCCAAAGCTCTTGAGTGGATACTTATTGCGCTTGAGGCTAGAAAAGCAGTGCCTGATGGCGGCCCATTTCTATGGGCGGGTATTATCTATTACGAACTAGGTGATATGGAAAATGCCTATAAATATTTTGACCTAACTTATAATGAGCTACGTTACACACCTTTCTCTATGGAAGACAAAAAATATTGGCAATTTTATAAGCAACGTAAAGAAGAATTAAATCCTAAGAGAAAAAACAAAAAGTAAGATTCGATATTTTCAGACGACCTTTTTGGTACCGTACTTAACCGCCGCTACGCCTACGACCCGTTCGGCATCCCAAGAGAGATGACCGACATCCACGGCAACCTCTTGTGGTTCGGCGAATACACCGCTTGGGGTCATCTAAAAAAAGATGAGCGGGTTTACAAGGATGCGCATCAGCCGTTCAGATTGCAAAACCAATACTTTGATAAAGAAATAGGGCTGCATTACAACCTGATGAGATATTACGAGCCTGAGGCCGGGCAGTTTGTGAATCAGGATCTGATTGGGTTGTGGGCTGAGGAGTTGTAATTACTTTCGCAGTCGTAGCTGATGCAGGAATATGGATATTATTAATGGAAAAAGAATTATTATGTATTTTAAAAAAATATGAGACGCATCCTGATTTTTTTGGTGACACTATTAAAGATATAAATCAAGTAGGAGGTATGGATGATACAGTTTTACATATTGCAGCTAGAAATAATTCTTTAAATGATGCTCTTGTATTTCTTCAAAATGGGGCATTGATCGATCTTAAAGGGGACTTAGGATATACTCCCCTACATTATGCATGCATGTTTGGAAATATAGAAATGGTGAAATTACTTCTTGATAATGGATCTGATAAAAATATACAAAATGAATTTGGAGAAAATGCCGTTAGAATTGCAATTAACTCATCCAGTGAAAATAAAGAGAAGATAGTAAAACTATTAATTAAAAATCAAATATTAGATAAACAAAAAAATGAAACTGCTTTACATTTAAATACACTTTTACTAAGCTCGATAGAAAATCCTAGTATAGATAATGATTGTTTCATAGAATTATTTAGCTATTATTCTAATATATCCCAAGGAGAAGTAAGTGAATTATTTTATTTACTGCAATCTTTAGCCAAAGATGAAATCAATATAATTTATGATTTTTTAGAATATATTTCAAAGTTTGTCAAAGACTTAGGAGTATATTGTGAATTTGAAAAATTTCTTACGGAGGTAAAATATATACAAGAACGAAATTATCTAGAGGAAAAAATTAGGCCTACTTTTCCAGTTTTCAAAGTTGATAAAAATAACATCATAAGCTTTGATGATAGTGATAACTCTTATATATTTTCTATAATGCAACTATCTACTAAAACTTGGATTGAGATAACATACGATGATTTTCTCTCAATACTTGAATCACTAGAGTGGCAAGCTTTTACTAATAAGGCTTTATTATATTTTACTCCTTGCTGTTTAAAATATATTTTTTCTAATTTATCTAAATTTCATTTATATGGTTACGTTGTTGAATTTTTATATATTGCCCTAAGAAACCAAAGTACGATATTTAACACTACTCAAATCAAATTAATTATTGATTTTTTAAAATTAATCCAAAATTTTAACCAGGAAATTAGTGTTGAAACACAAAAAAAAATAACAAGTACTATTCAACTTTATTCATAATTTCCCGGTCTTAAAGGGTGCGGTAGGCGTCGGTCGGCCGATGAATCCGATACATGGTTTGAAATTTATGGAGTATACTTTTATGTTCAAATTAAAATTATTGCCCGAGGATTTTTTTAATATATGTATTAAGCGTAAAGTAGAAATTAAAAAGTTAGATAAACTTCCTAAGCTGGATAATAACTATTTGTTATTCATTGTTAAGTATCAGGAAGTAGAAATAATACCTGATATTTCTCTTTTTAATTATGAAGAGGCTTTAAATGAAAATAGATACCTAGAGTGTAATTATCCCGAAATATCAAGGTGTTTTTGGAGTATTGGACAAGCAGGACAGGGAGATGGATGGTTTTTAAATAAAATAGATAATACCATTTTCCATTATAATCATGATGCTGGAGAGTATACCAGATCTGGCTTTACAAATTTAGGGATAGATTTCTCACAATTTATCCAGTTGGCTTTGTTATACAGAGATTTAGAGCACCTGTTAGATGAAGGAGAGAGACTTACGGATAATATAAAAACTGAGTTTATATATTCAGTAAATAGTATAAGTAATACTTTGTTTAATGTTTATCCATTTAAGTATTTTTAATTGGAATATTCAATAAATTTATTAAGCAAGTCGTAGCCCGCACAAAACCTTCAGTCCTGATGTAGAGTGTAGAGAGATAGCATCAATCATGGTTTCAAATATAGGGATTTAAGAAACAAAATGTTGCAAATAGTTATTGATAAGCTGGAAGCTTTAAAATTAGATTATTCTCGTTTTGAGGTAGAAAAGAATTATTTTAGTAGTGAGTTGATTTCTATTACTTTAATATGTTCTTTCCCCAATAAGGTTGGAGAATTTACCATTTGGAATGATTTGAGTAGGGTGAAGGAGTGGATTGATTATGAGACAGAAAAGATAATTTGTTTAGAAAGAAAGGAATTTGATACTTTAGAAAGTTTAATAAATGATTTATATCTATTTATTGAGGAATGCTGTTAAACGAACTAGATCTGCCACTTCACTCAAATTGGCAAGTAAGTTAACATAGAAATCGTCTAAAAACCAACTTTTAGATGACCTTTGTTGTACCGTATTCAACTGCCGCCAGACTTACGACAAAGCCGGCAACCTGATGCGCTATTACGAGCCTGATGCAGGGCCGTTTGTGAATTAGTTAAACGATGCAGAACGAAAATTGATGAGGGAGGCAAGAAAAAGAGGAGCGAAAATAGAATCAATGGCTGCAAGTAGGCCTATGTGTGGCAGATGTCAAAAAGGTGCTAAACGTATGGGTATACTAGGCCGTGTAATTACCGCATTGAAAAAATAAGGATTTTTATGGAACCACTAGATTTATCAAATGAAATCTTATTAGAAGATATTTTAGATACTAATGAATATGTAAATTCTGAAAAAAGAAACTTGGCAAAAGCCGTAATAGAACATTTTCCTCCACATTCTGTTATTTACTTTCTAGAATTTGTTGAAAATTCTACCTATGAAAATAAATATTATGGGTATATTTTTAATAAGACAGAGAATAAAATTTATCAATTTTCTTTTACAGATAATAAAGAATTCAAGAATGTAAAATTAAATCTAAGGCATAAAGACAGAAAAAAGCTCACCAAAAAAGATATTTTAGCTTTGGACATCATTGATTTATTGTAAATGTAGTCTACAAGCGTAGTTTGGATTACCAACGCCAGTAAGACGTAACATATATAAAACTTTTAATTCTGGTGTGGCGAGTGAAGTACGTTCCTATACGGTTTCTGTTTTTCAAACGATCTCAATAGCGAGCCGTAGCCCGGACAAAACTTTCAGTCCTGACGTAGGGTGTGTGCGGTTTGCACGCATGCGGTTTCTGTCTTTCAGACGACCTTTGTCGTACTGTGTCCAATAGCCGCATTCCATTAAGAGATACTAGAACCGAAAAACTATTTTGGAAGAGGATAGCATTATGTTAGATAGATTATATTTAATCAAATTGATTGATCAGTTGAGGAGTTTTGAAGGTTCAGAAGAGGATGAAGCTGTACTCTTTGAAAAATTAGAAAATTTGGTCACAGATCCAAATATATCAGATTATATATATTGGACAAACATGAGCTCCGAGGAAATAGCTGATAAAGTACTTAGTTACAAACCTATTATCCTCCCTGATTTAAGCAATTCTTAGTCTACATGAAATTTTTAGTTTTAATGTAACGTATATGTGGAATACATACATGTACTATGCGTAATAAACAACCTAAGAAGAAATGTTGATTATTTGATAAAATTATAACTGAAAGGAGTAATGAAAATGAGAATTAAGAGTTTAGTTGAGAAAATGGGTGGAGTTCAAAGGTTTACATTTGAACCACTGATTCCTACATCTAGAAAATTAATGTCCAAATTTTTAGATATTACTAAAGAAGAATTTTCAGATTATTTGGATTATCTTGAATTATTTGGTGGAGAGACAGGATTTATAAAAGAATTTAAGTTAACCCCATATAGTGATTTGCCTGAATATTGTTATCCTGATGACGATATTCCTGTAGGTGGTAATATCGAATGGAGTGGTGGTGATTTAGGTTTTTTTTATGGTGAAAATATAAACTACCAAAAAAACTCCCAAATTAGTGAAAGGCTTGAAAAATACAAAAATAGAATACCAGATAATTTTCTACCAATATCAAGTAATGAATTTGGTGATTTGATTTGTCTATGTACTCAAGGAGAAAGAATTGGGCAAATTTTCTATTGGGATCATGAAAATGAATGGGATGAAGAAGATTATTTTGATGAATTTGGTGTACAAATGCCTGAAGAAGTAAAATTCCAAAATATCTATTTAATTGGTAAAAATCTATATGATTGCTTTAGCAGAATGATTCCAGTTTAATAATTGAAACAAGCCGTAGCCCGCACAAAACCTAATGATTAAAACCATTACATTTGCTATTTTGCATTTCAGCGTCGCATTTAGTGTCGCCTATATTCTGACCGGCAGTATCGGCGTTTCCAGCGCGGTCGCTTTGGTCGAACCCATCGTCAATACCGTCGTCTTTTATTTTCATGAAAAAGCGTGGAACCGCTACGAGAAAAACAAATCCGAAAAGCAAAAATTGTGGGTGCCTCTGCATCAGTGCGGCTAAAGTTTCAGACGGCCTTTTGCTTGATTAAAACCGATTATGCCTTTGCGGTTCGTCCATCGCCATAAAATGCCAAACCCTAAAATAGAGTAAGACTTTACGAAGGTTTCATGAAGGTAAAAATGCTAAAATACGCTATTCTTGCAAACCCATTCAGACGGCCTCAATGCTCACCGATTTAGAAAAAAACGCCATCCGCGACCATTACCAAAACATCGGCAAAAACCTGCCCGGTTTCCGTCCGCGCGCTTCGCAGCGGGAAATGATTGCGGCGATTGCCAACGCTTTTTCGCGGACGTTGACGCGTGAAGAAGGCGAAGAAGCGCCCAAACGCGAGGGCGAGAGCATTGCCGTGATCGAAGGACCGACCGGCGTGGGTAAATCGTTGGCCTATCTTTTGGCCGGAGGCATCATGGCGCAAACGCGCGGCAAACGGTTGATCGTCAGCAGCGCGACGGTGGCCTTGCAGGAGCAGTTGGTCGACCGCGATTTGCCGTTTCTGGTCGAAAAAAGCGGTTTGGAGCTGACCTTTGCGCTTGCCAAAGGGCGCGGCCGTTATCTTTGCCCGTACAAACTCTATCAACTGACGCAAAACAACGCCCAGCAAAACCTGCTTGGCTTTGAAGCGCCGGAAGTGTTGTGGGACAGCAAACCCAAACCGGAAGAATTGAACCTGCTGCGCGACATTGCCGATGAATTTTCCGCCCGCCGCTTTAATGGTGACCGCGACGCTTGGCCGGAAAAAATCGATGATGCGATTTGGCTCAAAGTTACCAACGACCGCCACGGCTGCCTGAAATCCGCCTGTCCCAACCGTGCGGAATGTCCGTTTTACCTGGCACGCGATGTCTTGGAAACCGTCGATGTCGTCGTTGCCAACCACGATCTTCTGCTTGCCGACATCAGCATGGGCGGCGGCGTGATTCTGCCTGCGCCCGAAAACAGTTTCTATTGCATAGACGAAGCGCACCACCTGCCCAAAAAAGCCCTCAGCCGCTTTGCCGCCGAACATTCATGGAATATTGCCGTTTGGACGCTGGAAAAACTGCCGCAGCTGACCGGCAAAATTGCCGCGCTTACCGATAAAGCCGAACTTGCCAACCTTGCCGACGAAGCTGCCACATCCTTACTCGACAGCCTGCATGAATGGCAGTTTCACTTAGCGGAAGAGCCGTCTTTAAGTCTGGGGTCGTCTGAAAATGACAGGCGGAAACACAACGAACCGACTTGGCTGTGGGAAGACGGCAAAATCCCCGAAGGCCTTGAAACCACAGTTTCCAATACGGCCATTGCTGCGCGCAGCCTGCTCAAGCACGTTATTGGCTTGAACGATGCGCTTTCTGCCGCGCGCCGCGAAAAAGAGCAGGACGGCGCACTCCTCGACCGCCTGACCAGCGAGTTCGGCCTTTTTATCGCCCGTATCGAACAAATCAGTGCGGTTTGGGATTTGCTTTCCACCGTTCCCATTGAAGGCGAAGAGCCGTTGGCGAAATGGATAACCCGCCGTGCCGACGATAAAAACGACTATATTTTCAACGCCAGCCCCATCAGCAGTGCGTCCCACCTTGCCAACAGCCTGTGGCGGCGCGCGGCAGGCGCGGTATTGACTTCGGCTACCCTGCAATCGCTCGGCAGCTTCAACCTGATTTTGCGCCAAACCGGCCTATTATGGCTGCCCGAAACCACCACGCTTGCTTTGGAAAGCCCGTTTAATTTCGATACGCAAGGCGAGCTGTATATTCCGCCCGTACACGCCAGCCCCAAAGACCCTGATGCGCATACGGCCGCCATTGTCGAATGGTTGCCGAAGCTGATTTCGCCGGTTGAAGCCATCGGCACGCTGGTGTTGTTTTCCTCGCGCAAGCAAATGCAGGATGTCGCCTTACGACTGCCTGACGAATACTTGCCGCTTCTGCTTGTACAAGGCGAGTTGCCCAAGGCCGTTCTTTTACAAAGACACCATCAAGCCATTGCCGAAGGCAAAGCCAGCATTATTTTCGGCCTCGACAGTTTTGCCGAAGGCCTCGATCTGCCCGGCACGGCCTGCGTGCAAGTTATCATTGCCAAGCTGCCGTTTGCCATGCCGGACAATCCCATCGAGAAAACCCAAAACCGTTGGATTGAACAACGCGGCGGCAATCCTTTTATCGAAATCACCGTTCCCGAAGCCAGCATCAAACTGATCCAAGCCGTCGGCCGCCTTATCCGTACCGAACAGGATTACGGCCGCGTGACCATCCTTGACAACCGCGTCAAAACGCAACGCTACGGCCAACAATTATTGGCCTGTCTGCCGCCGTTTAAACGGATAGGGTAGTTGTGGATAATTTAAAAAAACAAAGGCCGTCTGAAACCAAATGTTCAGACGGCCTTTTATTCTTTTCAAGCTATAAATCCAATTTCATGACGGATACGGTTTCCCCGTTGTGCCAAGTCTGCGTGATTTCTTTCCAGCCGAACTTTTCATACACGGCCTGCACATCCGGCGTATAGAGAAACAGATGCGGCAAACCCAGTTCGTGTGCTTTATCCAGGCAAAACGAAACCAGCTGCCTGCCTACGCCCAAACCGCGAAATTGCGGTAAAACGAACACATCGCCGAGCCAATATTCGTACTCGGGAAAACACGCCATATCAAACCGCTTTAATGCCGCCGAACCCATCAGCCGCCCTTCGTTATCCACAGCCGCAAACGCCAGCGGCAAATTATCCCCATCGAGGCACTGCGCGTAATACGCACGGATTTTGTTCAGAGACGACCACGGCGCAAAATCGTGCCATTCCTCAAACAGCGCGAGGGCTAAAGGCTCGACAAATTCAGGCTTCAGACGGCATATGTTCATATCAGGTCCTCTTGTTGTACCGCATAGGGATAGTTTTCACAGTATAGGCCGTCTGAAAGGTTAACACATCTTAAAAAATCAGCGTAAAACACGATAAACTCGCCGCCAGCCCCATTCAAATCACTTATAATTCTGCCCATACCGCACACAAACAAAAGAAGAACACCATGGCCAAGAAATTTCCCATTTTCCCGAAAAATCCCGAGCGTATCTGCTGGGGTTGCGACAAATACTGCAAAGAAGACGATTTGCAATGCGGCAACGGTTGCGAGCGCATCCAACATCCCATCGAGTTGGACGGCCGCGACTGGTATAAAAAAGGCGACTGGAGCAATTTGTTGAGCGAAGAGCAGCAAATCGAACTTGGACTGAAAGAAGCGCCCAAGCCGGCCAAACCGCATATCAAGCTGCCTTTGAAAAACAAAACGGCTTAAACGGAATGCCGTAAACAAATGAAATAAAAAGGCCGTCTGAAACCTGAAAAAAACAGGGTTTCAGACGGCCTTTGCGTTGTCGGATTATGCCTTCACATAATGCACAAACGCGTATTCGATGCCTTTGGCGGAAACATGGTTTTCCCGAGAGGTTTCTTGCCACGTTTCTGTGGAAAACTCAGGAAAAAACGCATCGCCGTCCACATCCAAACCGACTTCGGTTAAACGCAAATCGGTGGCAATCGGCAGGGCTTGTGCATAAATTTGCGCGCCGCCCATGATGATGACTTCTTCAGCCCCTTGACACAAAGCCAGCGCATCTTCCAAAGAGGCCGCCGTTTGCGCGCCTTCGGCCTGATAATCTTGGCGGGTGATGACGATATTTTGACGGCCGGGCAGCGGTTTGCGCGGCAGCGACTCCCATGTTTTGCGGCCCATAATGACGGGTTTGCCGGTGGTGTAGGATTTGAAAAAGGCAAAATCCTCGGGCAAATGCCAAGGCATGGTGTTGTTGATGCCGATACAGCGGCGGGCGGCGTAGGCGGCGATGAGGGTGATTTTCGGCATGATGAAGTCCGTTTGCAAAATAAAATGATTATAGCGGAAGGGATTCTGGATTAACGGAATATCCGTTGTTTTAAAAATATTTCAATATTTATGAAATAGATATTTAAAATGCTTAATTTTGACAAAAATCATTTATTGTTCATTTTTTTAGGTATATAATAAATATCATACCAAATAAAAAGGAAAGGAAAAAATGATGAGAACTTTTCATGTTTCTGCTTTGACTGCTTCCCTGTCTTTGATGTTGGCTGCCTGCGGTGGCGCAACAAGCGGCTTGTCGAATGCCGTGACCGAGCCGCTCAATCCGCATCCGAAAGGCGTGTTGTCCATTGAATTGAACGAATCCGTCCCTGAAAACGGTACGTTGGAGCTGACGGCCAACGGTAAAACGCAAACCCTGAAAAAAGGCGGCAAACTCGATACCGGCTTTTTGAAAACCGATAAAGTGTCCTCTTACGACTACGCCCAAAAAATCAAGGTAAACGGCCAAGTCATCACTTTGGAAACGGGCGACTTCCAAGTGTATAAACAAAATTATTCCACTGTTGCCGCGCGTTACGCCAAACAAAAAGCCGATGACGCAGGCAAGCTGCAAAACCTCGATACATACACATTTACCGTCGGCGAAGTTCAAGGCGATGAAACTGCATATCGCAATTTGCCCAAACAAGGCAGTTATCAGTATTCGGGTATTGCGTTTAACGGCGACGACCGCAGCGGCCGTCTGAAATACACCGTCGATTTCGATAAAAAACAAGGTTACGGCAAAATCAGCAGCATGGCTTCCCACAATAATGTCGACCTGCTTGCCGCAGGTATTGCCAATAACAATGGCAAAGCCGCCATCAGCGGTAAAACCAGTTTGAACGGTGTCGAAAACGGCCGTTACGATTTGAAACTCTTCGGCCCGCAGGCTGAAGAAATTGCCGGTAAGGCGCAAATCAAAGTTGGCGACTCTACCAAAGAAATCGGTTTGGCCGGTAAGAAAGAATAGGAAACAAGGCCGTCTGAAAGGTTCAGACGGCCTTTTTGTAACAAAAAAAGCAACGGCTCAAACCGTTGCTTTTTTCATGCCAACCTAAATTACAGGCTGCCCAAGATAATGCGCAATACGCGGCGCAACGGCTCGGCAGCGCCCCACAAGAGTTGGTCGCCGACAGTGAACGCGCTGATGTATTCACCGCCCATCTCCAGTTTGCGGATACGGCCGACAGGAACAGACAGCGTGCCGGTAACTTTGGCCGGAGTCAGCTCGTGGATGCTGGCTTCTTTTTCGTTAGGGATGACTTTCACCCAGTCGTTTGCACCTGCCAAGATGGCTTCAATTTCAGAAACAGGCAGGTCTTTTTTCAGCTTCAGGGTGAGGGCTTGGCTGTGGCAGCGCATAGAGCCGATGCGCACGCACAAGCCGTCGATTACGGTCGGATTGTCGCTGCGGCCAAGAATTTTGTTGGTTTCCACGCCGCCCTTCCATTCTTCTTTGGACTGGCCGTTGCCCAAATCGGCGTCAATCCAAGGAATCAGGCTGCCTGCCAACGGCACGCCGAAGTTTTCTTTGGGATAGCTGTCGGCGCGCAGGAAGTCGGAGACTTTGCGGTCAATGGTCAAAATGGCGCTGGCAGGGTCGGCCAATTCGGCGGCCACTTGGCTGTGCACCGCGCCCATGCCGGCAATCAGTTCGCGCATGTTTTTCGCGCCCGCGCCCGATGCGGCTTGATAAGTCATGGAAGTCGCCCATTCCACCAGCCCGTTTTGGAACAGCCCGCCCAATGCCATCAGCATCAGCGATACGGTGCAGTTGCCGCCCACATAATTTTTCACGCCGTTTTTCAGGCCTGCGTCAATCACGTTGCGGTTCACGGGGTCGAGCACGATAATCGCGTCGTCTTTCATGCGCAGAGTGGAAGCCGCGTCAATCCAGTAGCCGTTCCAGCCGCTTTGGCGCAACGGTTCGAACACGGCTTTGGTGTAGTCGCCGCCTTGGCAGGTAACGATAATGTCCATTTTGGCCAATTCGGCAATATTGTTGGCATCCAGCAGCGTTTTGGCTGCCTGGCCGAAGTTGGGTGCGGCACCGCCCGGATTGGATGTGGTGAAGAAAAACGCTTCTGGAATGTGCGCAAAATCGTTCTCTTCGCGCATACGTTGCATCAACACCGAACCGACCATGCCGCGCCAGCCGACAAAACCTACTTTCATATCAAATCTCCGTCAATAAAATGTTAAGCGTAAAGGCGTGGTTTTAATCCTTTGCGGCGCAAATGTAAAGCGTTTTGTGCGCAAACGGCCGGTTTTTAATGTGCAGGCTGCTTTTGGCCGTGCAAAAATTTTCAAACATACGGAATTTTTATATTACAATCGCCGTTTTCACATCTTAACAATTACTAACCTATTGTTAATGTGTATTGACAAAATTGTTGCAAGGAAAGGGACTTATGTTTAACGAAATCACAGGCTGCTTTGCCAAAGAAAATGCGGTCGACGCCGTCCACTGCACGGTGAACGCCATCAGCTCGCCTTTATGGTCGTGGCTGGTATGGATTTTAATCGGCGTGGGCGTTTTTTTCACGCTGACGACCGGCTTTGTGCAACTGCGCCTGCTCGGCCGCAGCGTTAAGGAAATCGGCGGCAGCCGCCAAAACCCGAACGACCCGCACGGCATCACGTCTTTTCAGGCATTTGTGACCGGTTTGGCCAGCCGCGTGGGCACGGGCAATATTGCCGGCGTTGCCCTGGCCATTGCATCCGGCGGCCCTGGTGCCGTGTTTTGGATGTGGGTGACGGCGCTGATTGGCATGAGTTCCGCCTTTGCCGAATCCACCTTGGCGCAGGTTTATAAAGTGCGCGACAAGGAAACCGGCCTGTTCCGCGGCGGCCCTGCGTATTATATCGCCCACGGCCTGAACCAACGCTGGCTGTCCATCCTGTTTTCCATCAGCCTGATTTTCTGCTTCGGCTTCGTATATAACTCGATTCAGGCCAACACAATCGTGCAGGCTGTTCAATCGGCGGCGGGCATGACCACGGTGCACGGCGTGACCGAAGAAGTGTGGGACAACTACAAACACGGCATTGCAGCGGTTTTGGTGATTGCTTCCGCGCCGATTATTTTCGGCGGCGTTAAACGTGTGGCCCGCGTGTCCGAAGCGATTGTGCCGATGATGGCGTTGATGTATATCGGCGTGGCGCTGTTTGTGATTGCCACCAACCTCGGCGAAATTCCGCGCGTAATCGGCTTGATTTTTGAAGACGCGTTCACGTTCAAAGCGGCCGGCGGCGGCCTGCTGGGCGGTTTGGTTTCGCAAAGCATGATGCTCGGCATCAAACGCGGCCTGTTCTCCAACGAAGCCGGACAAGGTTCCGCACCGAATGCCGCCGCTTCTGCCGACGTGAAGCACCCTGCATCGCAAGGCCTGATTCAAATGCTGGGCGTGTTTGTGGATACGATTATCGTGTGTTCGGCCACGGCGTTTATCGTGCTGCTGTCGCAAATGCCGCACAATCCTGATTTGAGCGGCATCCAAATGACGCAGGCTGCTTTGGAAACGCACATCGGCCCTTGGGCGCAAACCTTCTTGGCCGTGGTGCTGTTCATGTTCTGCTTCTCATCCATCATCGGCAACTATGCCTATGCCGAATCGAACATCCTTTATCTGCACAGCAACCGCTTCGTGCTGGCGGTGTTCCGCATGCTGGTGCTGGCGTTCGTGTATTTCGGTTCGATTGCCAAAGTGGCGATTGTGTGGGACATGGGCGATTTGAGCATGGGCGTGATGGCGCTGATCAACTTGGTGGCGATTGTGCTGCTGTATAAAGTGGTGCTGCTGGTGCTGAAAGACTACACGGTCAAAATCCGCATGGGCAAAGCCGAGCCGGAATTCAAATTGAGCGAACACCCTGTGCTGAAACGCAAAATCAAAAGTGATATCTGGTAATCCGATTGACCACACAAAAGCAGCCTGCACTTCCCCAATGGGGTGCAGGCTGCTTTTTGCCTGATTGAAAATGCTATAATCCGCCCATTATCCATTATCATTTATAGTGGATTAAAATAAAAATGAGACAAGGCGGCGAGCCAACGCCGTATCATTGCGATTTTAATTTACTATATTTACGGAACACACCATGACCCAACCCGCACCCAACCTCACCGCCCTGCAACACCTGCCGCCCGAATGGCAGCAATGGCTGCTGGAAAACCTAGCGCGCCAAGTTCCGCCCGAAAGCTTGGCCAAAGTATTGGCGGAACACGGCATGAGCGATGCCTGCCAAGCATTGGCGGACGATTTCAAACTAGTGCCGCAGGCTGCCCAGCCCCGCCCGTTTGTCGATGTGTCGCACAACCGCCTCACCCTGCCCGATGCGTCGCCGCAAGTGATATTTGCCTGCGACAGCCCCGAAGTGGTTGTGCTGGATAACTTCATCACCGCCGAAGAATGCGCGCAACTGATTACCCTTGCCGAAGGCAAAGTGGAAGATGCCACCGTGATTGACCCTGCCACCGGCGAATTTGTGAAACACCAAGACCGCACCAGCATGAACGCCGCTTTCGCCCGCGCCGAGCATCCGCTGATTGCCCGACTGGAAGCGCGCATTGCCGCCGCCATCCACTGGCCGGCCGAAAACGGCGAAGGCATGCAGGTGCTGCGCTACCGCTCCGGCGGCGAATACAAAGCGCATTTCGATTATTTCGACACGCAAAGCGAAGGCGGCAGGAAAAATATGCAAACCGGAGGACAGCGTGTCGGCACGTTCCTGATGTATTTGTGCGATGTGGACGCCGGCGGCGCCACCCGTTTCCCCGCGCTGAATTTTGAAATCCGCCCGAAAAAAGGCATGGCGCTGTTTTTTGCCAACACGCTGCCCAACGGCGAAGGCAACCCGCTGACCCTGCATGCCGGCGTGCCCGTCGTGTCCGGCGTGAAATATCTGGCCAGCAAATGGCTGCGCGAAAAACCCTATTGACGCGCCAAACCAACACAAAAAAGCAGCCTGCACCCCGAAGAACGAGATGCAGGCTGCTTTTTAAGTTGCCAAACCGGCGGTTATTTCACTTGGCTGCCGATAACGCCGCCCAATGCCGCGCCACCCAGAGTAGCCGCCGTGCTGTTGCCCAGCAAGTTACCGGCCACCGCACCTGCGGCAGCGCCCATAGCGGTGTTGCGTTGTGCTGTCGTCATGTTGGCACATGCGCCCAAAGAGGCTGCCAAAGTCACCACCATGCCTAATTTCAACAATTTAGCTTTCATCATAATAAACTCCTGTTTATCGGGTTGAGGGGTCGGATATAGTATGCCACGATTATTCGTGAATGTCTGTAAAAACGTGAAAAAGCAGCCTGCACTTTGGCAGATTCCGCCCGCCGAAGCATGTGCAGGCTGCTTTTGAAGCGTGCGGATTTATTCGGCGCGGTCGGGCAGCACCGCATTCAGCAAAATCGCCAGCAATGCCGACAAACCCACGCCTGCAAACGCCATATCGCCGATTTGCACGAAAAATCCGCCCAGCCCCACCGTCAGCGTCGTGCTGGCAATCACCAGATTTTTTGGGCGCATCAAATCCACTTTCGCATCAATCAGCGTTTTCAAGCCTAAAGAGGCAATCGTGCCGAACAGCAGCAGCATCACGCCACCCATTACCGGCAGCGGAATCGACGCCAAAAACGCATTGAATTTACCGAAAAACGCCATGCAGATGGCAAACACCGCCGCCCACGTCATAATCACGGGATTGCTGTTTTTGGTAATCATCACCGCACCGGTCACTTCGCCGTATGTTGTTACCGGCGGGCCGCCAATCAAGCCTGCCACGCACACGCCCAAACCGTCGCCCGCCAGCGTTTTGTCCAATCCCGGGTCGGCCGCGTAATCCTTACCCGTTACCGCGCCAATCGCCAAAATGCCGCCGATGTGCTCGATGGCCGGCGCAATGGCCACGGGCAGCATGAAAAACGCCGCACTCCAGTTCACTTCGGGCGTGGTAAATTCAGGCACGGCAAACCAAGGCGCGGCCGCTACCTGCTCAAAATTCACCACGCCGGCCAGCGCCGCCGCAACGTAACCCGCGCCCACGCCAATCAAAATCGGTATCAGCTTCATCATCTTGCTGCCGAACACGGTCACCAGCACGGTGACCGTGAACGTGAACGCCGCCAATGCCACCGCCGTGCCATAAGGCACCACCTGCACATCGCCGCCTTTGCCCACCGCCATGCTGCCGGCCGCACCCGCCACCGACAAACCAATCACCATAATCACAGGACCGATGACCACAGGCGGCAACAATTTGTGCACCGCTTCCAAGCCGCGCCAACGGATGACGGCGGCAAAGACGAAATACATAAAACCGGCGGCGAACAAGCCGAACATCGTCGCGCCCACGCCCCAGTTTTGCTTGGCGGCGATAATCGGTGCGATAAAGGCAAAAGACGAGCCCAAAAAAATGGGCACTTTGCGCTTGGTCAGCAACTGGAACACCAGCGTGCCGATACCTGCGCCCAACAATGCCAACGCCGGATTCAGCCCGGTCAAAATCGGCACCAAAACCATTGCGCCGAACGCGACAAACAAAATCTGCGCGCCCGCAACGGCCGTTTTCATCTGCTGCAACATGCTTCTGCTTCCTTCATCTCTGTTCAAACGGCGCGGATTATAGCCCAGTCTGCAAAGACAATGTTAAAATATGTGGGATTTTGTTTCGAGAATACGAACATGAGAGAAGTAGTCGCCTTTTTACTGGAACATTTTGCCGATTTCCAAGAATTCCCCCAATCCGACGATTTGGGCGAAATGCTGGAAGAAGCGGGCTTTGAATACGAAAGCATCAGCCAAACGCTGACCTGCGTGCACCTTTTGGAAGAGCTGCCCGAAACCAAAAGCAGCCTGCACGCTGATACGCCCGTGCTGCGGATTTACCATCCCGAAGAAATCGAGCTGCTTTCGGCGGAAATCCGCGGCCTGCTGCATTTTCTGGAAAACAGCCGCGCCATCAACGCCCAGCAGCGCGAATACATCATCCACGCGCTCATCCACCTGCCCTACGAACAGATGACGCTGGAAAACGCCAAAGTGCTGGCATTGCTGGTTTTGTGGGCGCAGCGCACCGAGCTGCCCACGCTGATTGGCGACGATTTGATGAGCGTGCTGCACGGCAAGGGGACCATGCACTGACACATGCCGCAGGCAGCCTGCATTTTGCCGCCCGACAAAGTGCAGGCTGCTTTTGACACCGTCCGCATAAGCCGCATGCGCATCGCCGCACATACGGGCGGGACGATAATTGGGATTGGAATTGAATATGAAAAAACACCTTTTTGCCGCGTTATTCCTGACCGCGCTGCCCTTTCATACCGCCAATGCAGCCTGCATGATCACGCCCGAAGGCATCGGCGGCGTGAAGCTGGGGCAAACGCTGGCCCAAGTCAAACGCGCCTTTCCGCACATGAAAGTCCGTAGCGAACCCGACGAGGAAGGCGAGGAAATATGGCCGCTGCCCGTTGCGCCGAACGCGGTGGTGTACGCACACCTGGAAGAAGGGCGGCGCGGCAGAATCGATTTTCTGGAAACCTTTTCCGCCGCCTGCCAAACCCAAGACGGCGTGCGCCCCACCATGCGCCTGACGCAGGTCGCGCAAAAATGGGGGCGGCTGCGCAACATCACCATGAGCGAAATCGAAATGCGCCAGTTCGCCCAATTTGCCAAGCAGCCTGCACGAATCGGCCTGCGCGTGGAAGGCGGCGACTTCGGCACGCAGGAAGCCGATATGGAACTGCCGCTGAACACGTCCAAAGCATCGCCCGGCGCAAAAGTATTGAGCATACAGATTGCCCGCTGAACGAAGGTGCAGGCTGCTTTCGCGCCGGAAAACACACCGCCAAAGAAGCAGCCGTTGAATCTTTATCCGAACTCATCAACCTGAAAGAACCCGTTTGGTGGGATTTTGCAGAACCGTGGTTCTGCCCATGGGCGCGGCGGTTTGGGCAACCTACACGGGTTCGCGCCCGAGAATCTGACGCGGAACGGCTTCAATGCGGGCTGTCCCTTTTGCAAAAAGAAAGGCAGCCTGAAACCATTGCAATCCCCGTCCGATGTTTGAAAAATAGTTTCATATTGCCTTACAAGGAACAAGCCCGTGCTGCTTTCGTCCCTGTTTTTCTTTGCCTGCTTTACCGCACTTACCGCCTATCAAATCAAAACCGAAGGCGAATACCGCACATGGATGACTTATGCGCGCGTGGCACTGTTTACCGCATCGCTGTTTGCCGTATTGTCGGGGATTCCGGCAGGTATTGCCGCGTTGGTGTGCAGCGTGCTTGCGGGCATTGCCGTATCGTTTTCCTCAGCCTGTTCGGATAACGAAGACTGGGGTGAAGGGCTGTTCGCATCCAGCCTGCTGGTCCCCTTCGCCTTATTTTTGCTGTATATCGCCGCGCAGATGACGGATTGGCAGAGCCTGTCCCAGTTTTCCACAACGGCGCGGGGAAACGCATTGGGCGACATCGTTCAAGGCTACTGCGGCACACTGTTTTTCTTCATACCCCTGTTTTGGCAGATTCGCAGTGAATTGGACAAATATTAGCCAAAGCGGTTTTCAGGCTGCCTGAAAACCAATCCGGCAAAGAAATAAAACCGCCCTGCCCCTTGCCAAAAACACCCTATTATAAGAATAATAAAAAAAGAGATTTCAGGCAGCCTGCACTTTGAATTGTGAAATGCAGGCTGCTTTAACAACCCTATTTAACGAAAAAAAGAAAACTATGTCCAAAAACCTACTCATTGTCGAATCCCCCAACAAAATCAAATCCATCAAAAAATACCTGGGCGGCGATTTCGAAGTGCTTGCCTCGTTCGGCCATGTGCGCGACCTCATCAAGAAAAACGGCGCGGTCAATCCGGACGACAACTTCGCCATGAAATACGAAATTCCCGCCAAATCCGTGAAGCATGTGGACGAAATCGTGAAGGCCGCCAAAGAAGCCGAACACATTTACCTGGCCACCGACCCGGATAGGGAAGGCGAAGCGATTTCGTGGCACATTGCCGAAATTTTGAAATCCAAGCGCGGCATGAAGGATGTGGAAAAGAAAATACAGCGCGTGGTGTTCCATGAAGTCACGCCCAAAGGGGTGCAGGCTGCTTTGAAATCGCCGCGCGGCCTGGACATCCATTTGGTGGACGCGCAACAGGCGCGCCGTGCGTTGGACTATCTGGTCGGCTTTAATTTGTCGCCGCTCTTATGGAAAAAAATCCGGCGCGGTTTGAGCGCGGGGCGCGTGCAAAGTCCCGCCCTGCGGCTGATTTGCGAACGCGAAAACGAAATCCGCGCGTTTGAAACGCAAGAATACTGGTCCGTGCATTTGGACAGCCACAAAGGCCGCACCAAATTCAGCGCCAAGCTCACCCAATGGCAAGGCAACAAACTGGAACAGTTCTCGCTGCCAGACGAAGCCAGCCAAGCCGCCATTTTGGCCGCGCTGCAAGGCAAGAAAGCATGCGTGGCCGACGTGGCAAAAAAGAAGGCCACGCGCAAACCTGCCGCGCCCTACACTACCTCCACTATGCAGCAGGACGCCGTGCGCAAACTGGGCTTCACCACCGACCGCACCATGCGCACCGCGCAGCAGCTTTTTGAAGGTATCGACGTTGGTCAGGGCGCCGTCGGCCTGATTACCTACATGCGTACCGACAGCGTTACCCTGTCCGAAGACGCGCTCACCGAAATCCGCCATTACATCGACAAAAAAATCGGCGCGGATTTCCTGCCGAACAGCCCGCGCGTGTACAAAACCAAATCCAAAAACGCGCAGGAAGCGCACGAAGCCATCCGCCCCACGTCCGTGTACCGCTCGCCCGAAAGCGTGAAGCCGTTTCTGTCGCCCGACCAGTTCAAGCTCTACCAAATGATTTGGCAGCGCACCATGGCCTGCCAGATGGTGGACGCGAAATTTGACGCCACCACGGTGGACATCCACATGGGAGAAGGCGTGTTCCGCGCTTCAGGACAAGTGCTGGTGTTTGCCGGCTTTTTGAGCGTTTACCAAGAAGGCCAGGACGAAGACGACGAAAGCGAAGACGCGAAAAAACTGCCGGAAATGGCGGCAGGCGACGTACTACCGGTGGACAAACTTTATGGCGAACAACACTTCACCCAGCCGCCGCCGCGCTTCAACGAAGCGACTTTGGTGAAGGCACTGGAAGAATTCGGCATCGGCCGCCCGTCCACTTATGCCAGCATTATCAAAACGCTGAAAGACCGCGAATATGTGGTTGTGGAGCAACGCCGCTTCCAACCCACCGACACGGGCGACATCGTCAATAAATTCCTCACCGAGCATTTCGAGCAGTATGTGGACTACGATTTCACCGCGAAACTGGAAGACCAGCTGGACGAAATCGCCAACGGCAAACGCGCGTGGGTGCCCGTGATGGACAAATTCTGGAAAGGCTTCCACAAGCAGATTGAAGAAAAAGAAGGTATCGAGCGCGCCAAATTCACCACGCAGGAATTGGACGAAACCTGCCCCAAATGCGGCCAACACAAGCTGCAAATCAAATTCGGCAAAGCCGGCCGCTTCATCGCCTGCGCAGGCTATCCCGAATGCGATTACACGCGCAACGTGGGCGAAACCGCCGAGCAGGCTGCCGAGCGCATGGAACGCGACGCGCAGGCACAGGCCGAATTGGCCGGACGCAGCTGCCCCAAATGCGGCGGACAACTCGTGTTCAAAAACAGCCGCACCGGCAGCAAATTCATCGGCTGCGCCAATTATCCGAAATGCAAACACGTCGAGCCGCTGGAAAAACCGAAAGACACGGGCGTGTCCTGCCCGCAATGCGGAAAAGGGCATTTGGTTGAACGCAAATCGCGCTTCGGTACAACGTTTTACAGCTGCGACACCTATCCCGACTGCAAATACGCCGTGAACCACCAGCCGCTGAACGAGCCCTGCCCGCAGTGCGGCTGGAAAATCACCCTGCGCAAAGTGACCAAACGCTGGGGCGTGGAGCGCGTGTGCCCGCAAAAAGAATGCGGCTGGAAAGAGCAGCTGGAAGCGCCCGCGCCGAAAGAAGGCAAAGGCGGCTAATAAGGTGCAGGCTGCCTGCACGCAAGGAAACATCCCATGTACCGACACCTTGCCCGTTGCGCAGGCATAGCCGCCGTAGTGCTGGCCGCCGCATGGCCGATATCGGTTTACACGGCATACGGCTGGGAAGCCGCTCTGGTTCACGCGCCGATTGCAGCCGCCATTTACATCATGCTGCTCAATGCCTTGGTCATGCCGCTGCTCGGCATCCATTCTACGCGCAACGACCATCCGCCGCGCCGTTATTCGGGCATTGCCCTGGTGGCGGAAATCTGCTTCATCCTGCATCATCAAGCCGGAAAATTTTTGCAGGCCAGCCTGCCTAAAAACGCGCCGCTGGTGCCGCTTTGGCTGGGGCTGCCGCTGGCGGTGGCGGCTTATATGCTGGTGCCGGGCTGGATTCGCCGTTTTGCAAGCAGGCGGGAATAAAGGTGCAGGCTGCTTTTCATCAGCCCGAAACCCCGATTCAATCAACCGATGTGCATATCCGTGGCGCTGCTTTTGAACATGGATCACCGCTCCAAAAGCAGCCTGCGCTTCCTAACACATTGAATATCAACCAAATTATCAAAATCCGCCATAGCCAACCTTGCCATTCGGCGCGCGCTCCAACATAATATAGGCCTTTCACTCTATAGTCGATTAAAATAAAAATGAGACAAGGCGGCGAGCCGCAAGGCGTACAGGT
>ERZ772807.515-NODE-515-length-23921-cov-6.687380_pt1 | contig 23921 bp, 10 predicted proteins | sample MGYA00511472_ERZ772807 | MGnify/ENA primary metagenome ERZ772807 (study PRJEB29015, sample SAMEA2737947) | human oral metagenome | biome: human oral; feature: human-associated habitat; material: dental | place: China | collected 2039 ... | reverse complement strand
AGAACACCAATATCCGGCGATTCACGCGAAGCAGGGGCGGCCCGGGTTTCACTAGTCCATCCAACGCCGTAGACAGGGGCGGCCCGGGTTTCACTACTGGCCTGTGCGCAAGTTGTTGGCGGTTTGTTGATGCGGGGCGCGTCTTAGCCGAAGAGTTCGCGCTCCTGCAGCTGGAACCAAACCAACAACCATCCGTCCTAATACACCTTTATTGCGCTAGGTGCTTTCTGACTCATCAACGATGTGAACACCGGCGTGCAGGTCACGGGGTCTTAATGCACCTTATGGCGCTAGGTGCTTTCTGACCTTGAAAGGTTGCACCGGCTCGCTAAAGATTCTGATTTGTCTTAATGCACCTTATGGCGCTAGGTGCTTTCTGACTCATGCCGCAGACGAACCCCCGTAATCACTCGGACTGGTCTTAATGCACCTTATGGCGCTCGGTGCTTTCTGACCCTGCAAAGGGGACTATTCGCAGTCTCTATGTTCGGAAGTCTTAATGCACCTTATGGCGCTCGGTGCTTTCTGACGCAATTACACGCCCGCTCATTACTACGAGGGGAGGAAGTCTTAATGCACCTTATGGCGCTCGGTGCTTTCTGACTCGCAGCAGTGGGCCTCGTCGCCACCCCCACCATGTCTTAATGCACCTTATGGTGCTCGGTGCTTTCTGACCGAGCAGGGAAGCAAGCTGAACGCCTGGTCCTCGATCTGTCTTAATGCACCTTATGGCGCTAGGTGCTTTCTGACATGGCAAGACCGTGTACACTCCAACTAACCAGTCTTATGAGTCTTAATGCACCTTATGGCGCTAGGTGCTTTCTGACCGTTCCCGTGGGACCAGTACATGAGCCTAGTCAACAGCGGGTCTTAATGCACCTTATGGCACTCGATGCTTTCTGACACGGTTGGAAAGGAGGCGCAATGTCGGGGTTCACCCTCGATCTTAATGCACCTTATGGCGCTAGGTACTTTCTGACGCCAGATCCGAAGCCCACGCCTGAGCAGCCCACCCCGCCTTAATGCACCTTATGGCGCTTGGTACTTTCCGACGCCCTCACCCTCGCCGGCGTCCTGATTATTCGAGGCATGCGGTCTTAATGCACCTTATGGCGCTAGGTGCTTTCTGACGTTGAGGTGGTGGGCCTCAGCGTTGACGCCACTCACAGGTCTTAATGCACCTTATGGCGCTAGGTGCTTTCTGACGCAACCCTCAAGCTCCGGGTTGCGTTCCAGGTCGGCGTCGTCTTAATGCACCTTATGGCGCTCGGTGCTTTCTGACATGATTTCTATAGTCAGATTCATATCGGACAGGTGGGTATTGGTCTTAATGCACCTTATGGCGCTAGGTACTTTCTGACGCGCGTCGAGTACGTGCAGCGGATCGCCGCAGCCGGGTTTTAATGCACCTTATGGCGCTAGGTGCTTTCTGACGCCAAGATCAGCGCATCCGAGCCAATCCGCTACCCGCAGTCTTAATGCACCTTATGGCGCTCGGTGCTTTCTGACACGAACTAAGCATTTCTCGCAAGCACCCCCATACAGAAACGTCTTAATGCACCTTATGGCGCTAGGTGCTTTCCAACTCGCAGCGATGCTCGCTGAGCGGATCGCAGCTGGGTGAACGTCTTAATACGCCTTATGGCACTAGGTGCTTTCTGACTCAGCAAACTCTTGCGGATACGTGGCGTCGAGAGAACCGTCTTAATGCACCTTATGGCGCTAGGTGCTTTCTGACAAAGAACAGTATTCAACCGGATGCAACGCAGGGTACACAGTCTTAATGCACCTTATGGCGCTAGGTGCTTTCTGACATCGCCATCTACAACGACGGCAAGCCGGCGTCGGTCGTCTTAATGCACCTTATGGCGCTAGGTGCTTTCTGACTTCTCAAAATGGCCAATTTCCAGCGCTTTTTGTCCCATGGGTCTTAATGCACCTTATGGCGCTAGGTGCTTTCTGACCGCGTCTATCTGGCTATCGAGCAACGAGGTGTTCATCCGTCTTAATGCACCTTATGGCGCTAGGTGCTTTCTGACCAATCACCTCTGACCAGCTTGCGCCAATGTTCGTGTCGTCTTAATGCACCTTATGGCGCTAGGTGCTTTCTGACATATTAACAATTGCTTGGAACCAGAGCGCTTTCTTTATGAGTCGTAATGCACCTTATGGCGCTAGGTGCTTTCTGACACAGACGCTGTACAACAAGATCGCGCTCGACGTGTCCGTCTTAATGCACCTTATGGCGCTAGGTGCTTTCTGACAGGGGCTCACTGCTGAGCGGGACGGGTACGTGGAGGCGAGTCTTAATGCACCTTATGGCGCTAGGTGCTTTCTGACAAAATAATCTGTTTGTTGGATACTATGGCGATTTTATTGGTCTTAATGCACCTTATGGCGCTAGGTGCTTTCTGACTTGAGCGGGATGCGTTTCACCATTCCACTACTACTAGCCGAGTCTTAATGCACCTTATGGCGCTAGGTGCTTTCTGACAGTATCTGACGCAGCAGTTGTACAACACCCTCGGAGTCTTAATGCACCTTATGGCGCTAGGTGCTTTCTGACCGGTACATCGGATCGACGGCGGCACGATTGGGGTGGCGGTCTTAATGCACCTTATGGCGCTAGGTGCTTTCTGACGTTACTATCACTTTGAAGGCAAGATTGCTGAACTCGGGTCTTAATGCACCTTATGGCGCTAGGTGCTTTCTGACAAGGGAGGTTGCGCGTGACCACAATCGTCAAAGGCCAAGTCTTAATGCACCTTATGGCGCTCGGTGCTTTCTGACACGGCAAGGACCCAGGGTCAAACGGTGGACTACTTCCGGTCTTAATGCACCTTATGGCGCTCGGTGCTTTCTGACAGCCCGGCGTGTCGCACCCACTGTGACCAGCAGAAACGCCACCCCGGATCGCCAGGGGCCGAGAAAGCACCCGCCCGACCCGCAAACACACGGCCAGAATAGCAGGGTTTTCGTTGCAAATCCTCACATCGCCACGAACGCACCAAGAAGCCGGACTCGCCCCGGAAAAGCCGATCGACATCGGCGTGTCGCGGCCAGCAACTGTGCGCTACACAACGCGCTCACCACAGAACACCACACTGACCGCCGTACAAGCGCGCTCACCGCTTGAACGCCGCCGCGAAGCCGCACCCCCAGGCCCTCCCCCGTTGCCGCAGACCCGGGCGTCACCGCGCAACCACGCGCCAACCTCGCCGCGCACCACCGCCACCGCGAGGCGACACCGACAGCCCCCTGCGGGTCGATAGTCCGCCCACCGACAGACGACAGATGGCAGACGGTCGAAGACAGACGACCGAAGGATCTGACGCGGCCGCGCTGCCGCTGTCGTCTCCAAGCAATGGGGAGCCTACCGACACCCCGCCTCGCTCACTCCTCTTCCACCGCGGACAATCCGCTCATCGCGCGCTCGGTGAGAACTCGCTCCACGACGCCCGGCAGGCGCGTCGGCATCTCGCGGCGGCGCATCGCCAGGAGACGCACGCGCGTCCACGGGGAGACCCGCACGCTCTCTGGCCAGCGTATCGACACGTACTGGACCGCGTCCGCGACCTCCAGGCGTCGCGTCGAATTGCCCACGCGCACCCACAGCTCGGCCTCCCCCTTGCCCTTCGGCCCCCTCAGGTACACGGGGTGGGGCGAGGGCGGGATGATCACCCGGCACACCTCCTGGCGCTCGTATCCCTCCTGCGGGTCCGAGGCCTCGGCGAAGTCGAGCCTGGGCAGCGCGGCGGCGTTAGTCCCCATCCGCTGCCCCCACATGTCTCGGATCCACAGCTCGAAACGGTCGGAGTCGGGCGTCTTGAGGGTCAAGTAGTCGGGCCCCATGCCGATGAGCCGACCGTTGTCGTCAACGCCGATCAGCAGGGTGCCGCCACCGGAGTTCATGAAGGCGGCGACGGTCTTGGCGATCACGGTCTCCATCGCATCGTCACGCTTGCCCGTGCGCATGTTCCAGCGAGCGCTCGACTTGAATTCGAGGGAGTCGGATTCTCCGCGCTGGGCCACCTCCCGAATGGAGGCGAGGCCGGGGCGCGGATGCAGGTACGCGGCGACCAGCGCGACCACGATGACGACGACGAGGGCAACCAGCGCGGCAACCGCGATCATGCCGGGCTTCCACAGGTCACCGGAGTCGAAGATCCATCCGGCGATCACCAGGCCACCCCACAGGCCGGCGAGGCCGGTCAGGGTCGCCGACGCGGTGGACATCGTCATGCGTTTCTTCAGCACGCGGCGAACCGCGACACCGATCAGCCACGCGATGAGGACGAGGACCTGCTGGATGAACACCATCCAGATCAGGTCCGGGCTCGCCGGGACAAATGAGCCGGTCGCTGGTTCCACGGGTCTCCTTTCGGGGCGTCTCTCGCTCCTACAACATCATAGGAGACTGGATGAATCCTCCAAACCGGGCGAACGTTCCCTCGGAGCCGCCCGCGTGGGCACAGCGAAGCCCGTCGAGGTCGAGAGGAGCCGATGGCCGCCCTTGGTCGGTCCGCGTCCTCACCGCCCCGCGCGCGCAGCGAAGCCCCGGCCAGCGCAGTTCATCCGCCGGCCGGGACCATGCTCACCCCATGAGGTTGAACGCCGCCGCGGTTCCGACGAGCAGGTTCGCACTCGCGTGGAGCGCCCAGCCGGGCAGGATCGATCCCCCGGCCCCCTCCTCGTTGAGCCAACCGACGATCCATCCGTTGGCCCCCGTCAGGATCCCGATGGCGAGGAGCTGGATCGGGTCCGCGAAGGAGGCGAACATCGCGACATGCAGGATACCGAAGACGATGGCCTGAGCGGCGTTGCCGGGGGCGAAACCCCACCTGGCGATGACCCGCTTGCCGAGGAAGCCCCGGAAGAATATCTCCTCGGCGAGGGAGGTCTGCACGATCGCGAAGAGCAGGACCGGGACGATGCCGCCGAGGCCTCGCCCGACGAAACGCGCGGCGGGCACGTCCCCCGACAGGGATTGGAGCAGCGCGGTTGAGGCCGCCCCGATCACCACCCACGCGAGGATGGCTATGCCGAGTCGCGCCCTTCTCCCGTCCCAGGTCGGCCTGCGCAGGCCGATCCAGGAGGCAAAGCCAACGCTGCGTCTGGCGGTGAATGCCCACCACGCGAAGGGGATCACGAGGAACAGGCCGAGCTGGACGAAGGCGCTGATCGCTGATGATAACAGGAACATTGAAACCTCCTATGCGTGGCTCGCGCACGCGCGAGGACGGGCGTTCGACTGGGATCCGGCGGCGCCGGGTGACGTGGTGGCTCGCGCACGCGCGAGGACGGGCGCTAGCGCAGGGACGTGTGCTTCTCGATGGAACGAGAGGCCCAGATCGCCATGACGATGGCGAAGAGCGGACCGAGGATGAAGGAGCCCAGTCCGACGACTTCGGGTGGCGTGTCGGACGTCATCGAGAGGAAGGAGGTCCACATGATGTCGGCACTCAGCCGCCCGGTCCGCAGGTTGATGGACAGCGGGAGGAAGAGCGTACCAACAACACCGAGCACCTGGTTGACGAAGTAGAGGATGATGAAGCCGATCATCGGCGCCCCGAAGCCCATGTGGTTGAAGCGGCCCTCGGCCCCAATGGTCATGACGGCGCAGGCCTGGACCACCACAGCCAGCGTCGAGATCACCTGGGCAACGGCCAGGGCGATGAGCATCGAGGTGGGGAAGACCGCGAGGACGCCACGGATGTCCGCCGTGTACTGCGCGAGGCTCATACCCTTGCGGGAGGCGTCTTCGGCGGCGGTGGCGGCGATGCCTCCAACGGCGAAGGCCAGGCCAACGAGGGATTCGAGGCAGATCCTGGTGATCTTCGCCCACAAAATCGAGGATCCCGAGACCGGCAGGGTCATCATGAAGTACCCGCGCTGGCCGTAGAGGGTCTTCCAGTAGTCGATCATTCCGGCGATGAGGAAGCCGGCGGGAATCCCGCAGCACAGGATGTAGGTGATCCTCAACGCGGAGTCGCTCAGCACGGGGATGTTCAGCGCGACGACGACGAGGGACAGGACGATGGCCGCGACGATGATCTCGAGGACGCGTGCGACGGCGCGAGCCCTGGAGCGGATTTCGTAGGAGAGTAGTGTCCCAAACATCAGCGGTACTCCTTCCGGAAGATTGCGTCGAGGGAGTCTCCCCGCGTGGCTCGCAGGTCGTCGGCGTCACCCGCCAGGAAGACTCTGCCCTCTTTCATGAAGAGCGCGTAGTCGACGAAGTGTTCGATGTCGGAGATGAGGTGGGTGGACATGATGAGCAGCGACGAGGCATCGAACTCGCGCAGGATCCCCTCGAGCATGACGTCGCGGGTTGCCGGGTCAACGCCGCTGATGGGCTCGTCGAGGAGGTAGACGCGGGCTTGCCGGGCCATGATGAGGGCGATCTGGAGCTTCTCCCCCATGCCCTTGCTCATTTCGCTCAGGGGCCGCGCATCGGGCAGGCCGTAGAAGTCAACCATGGCGGCGGCCTTGTCAGCGTCGAAGTCGGCGAAGAACCGGGAGTATTCCTTGACGGCCGTGCGCGCGTTCCATTCCGGGTTGAGGAAGTCCGCGTCGGGAAGGTAGGAGACGATGGACTTGGAGACCGGGCCGGGGTGGTGCCCATCGATGGTGACGCTTCCCTCGTAGTCGGACAGGACTCCTGCGAGGATCTTGAGCAGCGTGGTCTTGCCGCATCCGTTGGGTCCCATGAGGCCGACGATGTGGCCCGCCTCCAGGGTGAGGGTGAATTCCTGCAGCGCGGTGACGCTGCGATAACGCTTGGTGAGGCCTTCGATGTGAACGAGGCCGGGGGACGCCTGCGCGGCGCCCGGGGGTTGGGTGGTCATGAGGGGATGCCTCCTGTGTGCTCTGAGTCCGTGTCCCACCGCTCGTCGAGGAGACGATGCGCGTCCTCCTTCTCGACGCCGAGGGCGCGGCAGGCGCGAATAAAGGCGCTCGCCGCTGCCCGCGCGTCGTCTCGACGCAGGGTGCGCAGGGCGGCGTCGTCGGTGGCGACGAAACGTCCGGCGGTTCGCTTGGGGATCGTGAGCCCTTCCTCGTCGAGGGCGGCGAGGGCTCGTTGGACGGTATTGGGGTTCGTTCCGGCCTCGATGGCGAGGTCTCGAACGGAGGGGATCTTCTCTCCCGGCTTCCACGTCCCGTTGGTGATGCGGGATCGGAAGGAGTCGGCGAGCTGGATCCAGATGGGGCGGGTGTCATCGATGCGCATCGATGTGTCCCTCCTGTCTCTCTGTATTAATACACTAATACAATGACACAGCTCCCACTCTGTGTCAATGCGCTAATACAGATTCCCTCAGCAATGAGTCACAGATCACACGCGCAGAGAAGAGGGAGGCCCGGGACCTCTCGGTCCCGGGCCTCCCTCACGCGCACACGTCAGGCGATCGGCTCGCCCTCAATACGCCACACCTCGCGAGCGTAGTCGGAGATCGTACGGTCGGAGGAGAAGCGGCCCGAGCGGGTGATGTTCACCCACACGCGAGCGTTCCAGGCCGCGCGGTCGCGGTAATCGGCGGCCATGCGATCCTTGGTCTCGCGGTAGGAAGCAAAGTCACCCAGCACGAAGTAGACGTCGGCCGGATCGAATCCACCCTCAAGGATCGAGTGGCGAATGTCGTGGAACCAGCCCGACTGAGCGTCGTCCAGCGTGCCGTCGGTCAGGGCATCGATGACGCGCTTGAGGCCGGGGACGTTCTCGTAGTGCCAACGCGGATCGTAGTGACGACGCAGCTCGGGCAGCTCATCGTCCGTCGCGCCGAAGATGTAGGCGTTCTCCTCGCCCACGGCCTCGAGAATCTCAACGTTCGCCCCGTCCAGGGTGCCCAGGGTGAGCGCGCCGTTCATCATGAACTTCATGTTCGACGTGCCCGAGGCCTCCTTGCCGGCCATCGAGATCTGCTCGGACACATCCGCGGCGGGGATGATGTGCTCGGCGGGGGAGACGTTGTAGTTGTGGACGAAGACAACCTTGATGCGCCCGTTGATGTCCGCGTCGTTGTTCACCAGCTCAGCGATGGCGTTGATGAGCTTGATGATCGCCTTGGCGCGGATGTAGCCGGGGGCGGCCTTCGCGCCGAAGATGAAGACGCGGTTGGGCGTGTCCAGCGTCGGGTCGTCCTTCATCCTGAAGTACAGGTCCAGGACGTAGAACGCATTGAGCAGCTGACGCTTGTACTCGTGCAGGCGCTTGATCTGAACGTCGAAGATCGCGGTGGGATCGATGTCGACACCCTCGCGCTCCTTCACCCAGGCCGCGAACTCCACCTTGTTCTCGTACTTGATTCGATCCAGGCGCTCGAGCACCTCGTCGGTGCCGGCCTCAGTGAACTTGGAGAGTTCGGTGAGGTCGCGGACCCACGCGTCGGAGCCGGTCACCTCGTCGAGGAGGGCAGCCAGGCGGGGGTTGCACTGCTTGAGCCAGCGGCGCGGGGTCACGCCGTTGGTCTTGTTGTTGAAGCGCTCGGGCCAGATGGCGTGCCATTCCTTGAGGGTGTCGCGCTTGATGATCTCCGTGTGGAGGGCGGCGACGCCGTTGATGGAATACGAGGCGTAGCAGGCGATCCACGCCATGCGCACGGTGTTGCCGGCGACGGGGGCCATGTAGTCGATGGTCCCCTGGTCGAGGCCGCGGTCGGCCATGTCGATGCGGAAGCGACGGTCGATCTCGCGCACGATCTCGGAGATGCGCGGGAAGAGTCGGTCGAAGATGTGAATGTCCCAGGTCTCGAGGGCCTCAGCCAGAACCGTGTGGTTCGTGTAGGCGAAGGTCTTGGAGACGACCGCCCAGGCGTCCTCCCACCCCAGGCCATGCTCGTCCATGAGGATGCGCATGAGCTCGGGAATGGCCAGGACCGGGTGGGTGTCGTTGAGCTGGACTGCGTTGTACTCGGCGAAGCCGGTCAGGTCCGACCCGTGGTGGCGCACGTAGTTCTCGACGATCTCCTGCAGGGAGGCGGAGCAGAAGAAGTACTGCTGGCGCACGCGCAGGACCTTGCCTTCGAAGGTCGTGTCGTTGGGGTACAGGACGCGCGAGATGTCCATGGTGCGCTCACGGTCGACGATGGCGTCGGTGAAGCGCTGGGAGTTGAAGGCGTCGTAGTCGAATTCCTCAATGGGCTCGGCCTTCCACAGGCGCAGGGTGCCCACGTTCTTGGTGCCGTAGCCGGTGATCGCGATGTCGTAGGGGACGGCGCGCACGGTCAGATCGGCGTAGGAGACGATGCGGGCGCGCTCCTCGCGGCGGATGACGAAGGGGTAGCCCTCCTCCATCCACGGGTCGGGGTGCTCGGTCTGGAAGCCGTCCTCGAAGACCTGCTTGAACAGGCCGTAGCGGTAGAGGATGCCGAAACCGTTGACCGGCAGGTCCAGGGTGGCGCAGGAGTCCAGGAAGCAGGCGGCCAGGCGGCCCAGCCCGCCGTTGCCCAGGGCGGCGTCGGGCTCCTGCTCCAGGACGTCGGAGAGACTCACGCCGAAGGAGCCGACGGTCTCGCGAGCCTCATCGACCATGCCCAGGTTGGATAGGTTGTTGAGCAGGGCGCGGCCCATGAGGAACTCTGCGGAGAAGTAGTGCTCCTGGCGTCCGGCGCTGTACTTCTGCTCGGTGGCGTACCAGTCGTCCGCGATGGTGTCGACGACGGCGGCGGACAGGCCCTGCCAGACCTCCATGAGGGTGGCTGCGGTCTCGGGTCGACCGGATACGGCGCGCACCTGCGCGGGGGCGCTTGTGACCAGGTTCTGTGGCATGACTTCTTTCCTCATGGGACGGCGATGGCAGCGGCTGCATGATCCTTCGATTGCAAGAATCTTGCAGGAACCGCCAGCAGCCTACCCCGTCCGCGCCGTGGGGGACACGGAAGGGCGTGTGACGATGCCCCAACAAGGCTGGGCTCGGCGGCGTCCGAGCGGCGTGAGGCCCGGCTGATCTTAGCGTTGTACTCGCAGAGACCTGCAGGCAGTGGATGCGCCTGGCGATCCGGGTCCGGTTGAGGTCGTCCTGGGGCCAGTGGTAGGCCGGGAACGCAACCGTGCAGTTGTCGGTCAAGGCGCCGATGATCAGGATGCGATCCAGCCCGACAGCGAGGTTGACTGGACGGGCGGAGCGGGTGGAGGGAGTCCTTGGTGCGGGTCGGAGCCGGATGGGCGCCCTGTTGGCGGGACCCCGCCTCGCTCTCCCAGCCCGCCCCCAAGTCCATCGCGGTCCATAGGCTTGGCGGGCGCCTCCACGATGAGTCTCGTCGGTACTTGCGGCCCCTGGGCCTGGACGCCTCCTTCTTGGCCCCGCCAGGGCGCTTGGCGGCCTGGGTCAGGCGCCTGCGCGCGTTGTCCCGGCTCCAGCCAGTCACCGCGCACACCTCGCCCGGGCATCCGCCCCTTGTCGCCCTTGGACGCCCTGGCGTACTTCCTGGTGATCTCAGCCCTGGCCCCCATCGACAGCTCGCTTCCCATGCCCACCACAGTCCGCGGATTTCGCAGGCACTTCCACATGAGGCACGGGACCTCCTTCGCGGGCATCCACCATGAGTCTCGTCGATCGCTGGACATGTCGAGATCGCGGGCATACAATTATACGGGGCGCTCGGCGCGCCATCCTGTTTCGTCGCCGTGCACGATGGCCGCCGCGCTCCGCAATATTGACCCAGTTGTTGTAGGTTTTTGCGAGAGGAAATCTATCGGTCGCACTGTGTTTTATAGAGGTTTTCTTGCTGTAGCGAAAGTATCGATCATTGAAGTTGAGCGCTCTGTCGTCGACCGTAGTTCATGATGTGCATGTTAATGATTGGAGGAAGTGAAGTTATGAAACCTTGGGTAAGGGATTCGATATGGTGGCAGGTGTATCCGTTAGGTTTTACAGGGGCATCAGTGCGACCATTACCCTCGGATACCCCTGGCGATTCCGCCGGGCGTGGCCTTAGTTCTCTGGTGCCGTGGCTCGATTATCTGATAGATCTTGGCGCCAATGGGCTTGCTCTAGGGCCGATCTTTCGATCTGAGACGCACGGTTATGATACCGTCGATTTTTTCTCAATAGACCCTAGACTTGGTGACATCGACGATTTTGATCGCATGATGGGCAAGTGTCGCGCCAAAGGAATCAAAGTGATGCTTGACGGCGTATTCAATCATGTCGGGACGGCTCATCCGCTGTTTGTCTCGGCGATGAGAGGTGACGACTCCGCCCGCTCGATGTTCCGCTTGCAATTAGCGGAAGATGGGAGCGTCCGAGGGTATCAGGACTTTGAAGGACATCGAGGGCTGGCGGTCTTGAATCATGACTCCTCGGAAGTGTGTGATCTCGTTGTTGATGTCATGCGTCATTGGTTGCGCCGGGGAGTGTCAGGTTGGCGTCTGGATGCAGCGTACTCGATGAATCCAAATTTTTGGGGAAAGGTTCTTCCCCAGGTCAGGAGTGAATTTCCTGAAGCGTTCTTCGTTGGTGAGGTAATCCATGGAGATTATGGGGACATTGTGCGAAAGTCCGGGATGGACTCAGTGACTCAGTATGAACTATGGAAGGCTGTCTGGAGTTCATTGAAGGACGGGAATTTCTTCGAGTTGGACTGGTGCTTGAAACGACACAATTCCTTTATGAACAGTTTTGTCCCGGCAACTTTTGTTGGAAACCATGACGTCACGCGACTGGCTACCACAATTGGTGACGATTTGATGCGTCTTGCAATCGTCATTCTGTTCACGGTCGGTGGTGTTCCATCCGTATATTACGGTGATGAGCAGGCGTTCCGAGGGGAAAAGAAGGATATGCTCGGCGGTGATGACGAGGTTCGCCCCGAATTCCCTGAGACCCCAGAAGAACTTAGTCCTCTTGGGGCCGGAATGTATCGGCTGCATCAAGATCTCATCGCTCTGCGACGTCGGCATCCGTGGCTGGTTGGCGCGAAAACTCGGCCGATCGAACTTGATAATCGTGCGTACAGTTACGAATCTGTCGGAGATGATGGGCAAGTTCTTGCCGTCACGATGAGACTGGATCCTGCCCCTTTGGCAATTGTCTCCGCCAACGGACAAGAGTTTCTCAGGGTTGGGGGCTAGCCTGCCACCACGTGAATCTTTATGCTACTTTAAAGGAAATTATTTATGTTGACGGTGCCTCAAATTATCGTTCTTAGTCCATTTGAATCTGCTGACCAATATATTCCTTCTTGTGCAAGTGAAGCTGGGGCGCTTGGAATCGTAGACATATCGTATGCCACAAATACGTTGGAAGCGGAGAGATTTTTGCGCTCTGCGTCCGGCGCGGTTGGAGTTAGATTGTCAGGTCCTCCGCTTCTGCCTTGGGACGTCCTTTGTGATGCACTAGCTTCGTGTCAGCCGGATACAGTTCTTCTTGGATCTGGATGCCTTGAAGATGATGACGTTACGAGGTTGATCGGGGGCGATTCGATCATCTTAGGCGAGGCAGTCTCATGCGATGAGGCATGCCGTTGGATCGATCGCGGCGCCGACGGCGTGGTGATCCGGGGACGGGAAGGAGGTGGAAGTACGGGAGACCTGTCGAGCCCGGTCATTCTCGCACAGATCCTCGAGCAGCACCGTGACGCGAAGATCTGGGTTCGAGGAGGCGTGGGTCGGCATACTGCCAGAGGCCTAATCGCAGCCGGGGCTACGGGGGTTGTGTTGGACGTGCAGTTAGCGCTAATGCCCGAGTCAGATACCTCGGAGACCGTCCGTCGAATCCTGAGCGCACCATCTCTTCCCCGGTCGATCAGACGCGACGGGGAGCAAATTCTACCAGACGCGAGAGGCCTCTACTCGGAAATTCCCCGCCGTGAACGTCAGATCGGTGACGACGCATTGATCGCCAAACTGTTTTCTCAGTACTACGGCTCAGTTCGAGAGGCCGTGACCGACATGGCGGCGAGAATCAAGCAGACGGCTGACACGTGGAGGTCGGTCAACAAACTCAATCTTCTCGACGGGCGTGCCGCGAGGGCCCAGCGCACTAAGTCCCCCTTCATTCAGGGGCCCATGACGAGAGTCAGCGATGTTCCAGAATTCGTCAAGGAGGTGTGTGATGCCAATGCGTTGGGAACGCTTGCCCTGGCGGTCGCGAGTCCGTCCCAGGCGGAGGCGCTGCTGACTCAGGCTGAGGCCGTACTGCAGGGACGGACATGGGCCGTGGGCATGCTGGGATTTCTCGATGAGGCTCTCGTCCGGCGGCACCTGGAGCTCGTTCAGCAAAGTTCTGCCTCCGCTGTGGTGCTCGCTGGAGGTCGCCCGTACCAGGAGAAGCTCCTTCGGGATGCGGGAAAGCAGTGCTTCGTTCATGTCCCTTCCGCGGACCTGCTTCGTACATTCGTTGCCGCTGGCGCGCGGTGCTTTGTTTTCGAAGGTGCGGAGTGCGGCGGGCACATCGGCCCTCTCTACTCACTCCCTCTATGGGAGCTTCAAGTCAGCGTCCTTCTGGAACTCGTCGACGATCACAAAGTTGCTGCCGAGGATCTTGTGATTGCGATGGCCGGCGGGATACATGACTCCTCCAGCGTCGCGATGGCTCTCCTAACCGCAGCGGATCTCGTGGAGCAGGGCAGTGCGGTCTCCCTACTCATGGGAACGGCGTACTCGCTCACCACCGAGGCGGTGCGGACGGGAGCGGTGACCCAAGACTTTTGCGACGTTGTTACAAGTGCTACGTCGAGTGCCAGGCTGGAGACCGCTCCCGGGCACACTACCCGCTGCGCACCTACACCTCTGGTCGAAGAGATTCATGCGGTGAGAGAATCTAAAATCCGTGCCGGCGAACCTGATCAGAGTATCTGGAGGTGTCTGGAGGAGATGACGCTCGGACGTCTCCGCATGGCGACGAAAGGCCTCGTACGGGAAGGGGAAGAGTTGCGTCCGGTCCCGGTCGATAAGCGTCATGAGGGTGGCTTGTACATGACCGGTGAAGTATCCTTGCTTATTCAGTCCACCAGTAACACTAACGAGTTGCATGAAGGAATTCTGAAGGGGCTTAATGAGGTCGAGGAACGGCTTGACGAACTCTCTTCCTCTCGGCGAGCGAATGTCTTCGAACAGGATTCGGACGATCAATCATCGTGGGGTGATGGAATTGCCATTGTGGGCATGTCGGGTCTGTTCCCCGGAGGTGGTGGAATCGAAGAGTTCTGGACCCACGTTCTGGAGTGCGATGACCTTGTGACTGATGTCCCTGATCAGCGCTGGGACAAGGAGATTTTCTATGATCCAGGTGCTCGAAATGTGCCGAGGGCTGACAGTGCGAGAGGCGCTTTTCTTCCTGCTGTTCCCTTTGATCCCGTATACTTCGGTATCCCGCCGCTTTCGCTTACCAGCATTGAGCCCGTGCAGCTGCTCGCGCTGGAAGCAGCAAGGCGTGCTCTGGTCGATGCAGGCTTAACACCTGGAGAAGTGAGCGAAACGGTCAGCATCGTTTTTGGTGCAGAGTCTGGCAGTGATCTGTCTGCAGGAATTTCCTTACGTACGGGGTTGCCAGCGTTCACTGGCGTCCTTTTAGATGGATTTGATGCCGCACTTCCCCGTCTCACGGGAGACTCTTTCCCTGGAATGTTGGCTAATGTCGTATCCGGGCGTGTTGCGAACCGTCTTGACCTGTCGGGATCGAACTTTGTCGTGGACGCTGCATGCGCGTCATCTCTTGCGGCGTTAAAGGTAGCCTGTCATGAGCTTATTCTTGGAGATTGTGACGTAGCGTTGGCTGGCGGTGCCGATACTCATAACGGTATTGGAGACTTCGTTATGTTCTCCTCGGTGGGTGCACTGTCGAAATCTGGTCAATCACGTCCGTTTGACAGGGAAGCTGATGGCATCGTCCTCGGAGAGGCGGTTGGGTGCGTCGTGCTGAAACGCGTCGGGGACGCGTTGCGCGATGGTGACCGCATCTACGCCACCATCCGTGGAATGGGCTCAAGCAGCGATGGACGTGCCTCGGGTCTCACCGCACCGCGCCCAGAGGGGCAGCGTCGGGCGCTGGAGCGAGCGTACCGGTGTGCAGGTGCGGATCCGGCATCGGTCGAACTCATCGAGGCACATGGGACTGGTACCGTCCTCGGCGACCGCATCGAGCTCCAGGCGCTGACGGACTTCATGACTGCTCACGGGGCCGATCGTGGACAGTGCGTCGTTGGGTCGGTAAAATCTCAAGTCGGTCATACTAAGTGTGCTGCGGGCTTGGTCGGGCTGGTCAAGGCTGCACTGAGCATTAATCAGGGAGTACTGCCTCCAACGGCAATGCTGGCTAGTCCCAACCCGATATGGGATCCCGGTTCTTCTCCTTTTGTCTTTCGCGGCACCGCCGCCCCTTGGCCTCGTGAGCCTTCTGCTCGTGTTGCTGGAGTAAGCGCATTCGGATTCGGCGGGACCAACTATCACTGTGTTCTGACTGGCGAGCATTCGAAGCCGCGCTACTTGCCTGATCCGGAGCGTCCGGTTCTGACGGCAATACGTGGAGACTCTCTGGAATCAGCTCAGGATGTCGCTCGGGCCGCCGTTGGCGTTCTGTCTGAGGGCGGTAGCGGCTCCGATGTTGCGAGAATGCTGTCGGAACGCTACGTCTCCTCTTCTGCGCCCGTTCAGATCGCCTTCACCTTCCGAACCACCGAGGATTTGTCGCGAGCGCTCCATGTCGCGGTCGACGGTGTCACCGACCCGGGAGTGCACAGGAGATCCAAATCAATGCCCGACACAGTGCGTCTCGCCGTCCTGTTCAGTGGCCAGGGTTCGCAACGGACCTCAATGGCCCGGACGATTCTGCAGAGGCGGCCCGGGCTGTCGTGGCTGGTTCAGGACCAAGGATCGCTTATCTCACGCTGCTTCCCACCGCTTCGCTTCGCTGACGGTGAGATGGAACAGGATGAGTGCGCTGTGCGACGCACTGACCGTGCGCAGCGTCTCCTTGCGATGGCGGAGTTGGCTGGATGGATGGCGTTCTCCGAGCTGGGAGCCGAGGTCTCGATGTTGGCCGGACACAGTTTCGGAGAGCTTGTGGCGCTCGCTGCAGGGGGATCAATGTCCTCAAGCACTCTGTACGGCTTGGCACGTGCCCGGGGCGAGGCGATGAGGCGAACCGGTGATGGAGGAGCGATGACCGCGCTGCGGGCGGGGATCGAGGACGTCACGGCACTGTTGGATCGTCAAGGTGATTCATCACTAGCCATCGCCAACATCAACTCCTCCTCGCAGGTCGTTGTCGGCGGACCACAAGAAAGAGTGGAGGCGCTCGAGCGCGCTGCGACCGAGGCCGGCATCGTCTCGAGGCGCCTGTCAGTGTCAGCCGCGTTCCACACCCAGCAGATGGAACCCGCTTCAGCGGAGTTGGCCGCAGCAGCCTTGGAAATGGTCATGGCCCCACCGAAGGTGCCGGTATATAGGAATGCCGCCGCCACCCCGTACGGCGACCAAGATAGGGTGGGAGAGGAACTGGCGTCACAACTGCGGTCTCCTGTTGACTTCGCGCGGATGGTTCGCACCATGGCGGACGATGGAGCGACGGTGTTCCTTGAGATCGGTCCGGGACGCGTTCTGTCTCCTTTGGTGACCGCCACCACTGGGTTGGAGTGCCTCAACCTGGATCTCAATGCCGCCGCAGACGTCCTCCCGGACCTCGCTGCCCATCTACTGACCCGCGGGATCAATCTGAATGTTGGGTGGTTGCGTCGTGCGATGGAGCCAACGTCGGCGATCGGTCCCGAGTACCGAGGGATCGTCGTTGACGGGATGGGCGTCGACACGCGGGGGAACGATATCGAGGGACTGACACGTCGACCACGCCCTTGCGTAGCGATCGTAGAGTCTGGCGTTTCTTCGACGGGGCTGTCGCGAGCGACAGAGTCCCCTAGTTCAGTGTCAACGTCAACGGTCTCGCAGGTAGGCTCATCCACCTACGTTCAGGGCGGGGAGGTCGCGGAGTCGGAACTACGGGTCTCTCAGACGGATGAACTTCTAGGACGACCCATCGCGCTAGATCTGGCTCGAGCTTTCGAACGTCCGATGCAGTTGGCGGTGGCCGATCAGCATCAGGAAGAATCCGCAGAATTTCATCAGAGTGCTAGACGCGCACCATCCCTATCGGAAAGGACAGGACAAATGACGACTGTTAACGACGTCGTACTGGAGTATTTGAATACTTCGACCAAAATCGCAGACAGGCAGGCTGAGATTGTTCGCACCCTAATGGAAGGCGTTTCGGCAGACAAGAGCGGTGAGGTGACGGAGTTCAATGAACGACGTGCCGAACCAGATTCTCGTTGGCTGATTGAAGCGAGTGCCCAGCAGCACGCATGGCCGACTTCATCTGATGGAATTCTCGGCGATGAGATTAAGGCGGAGGATTTCCAGCTCAATTCCGGTAAGGAGTCGACCCACCCTAGTTCGTCCATTCCAATCGTTTCGGAAGCCATGGTTGACCGTCATGATGACACTCCAACGTTGGCAAGCGACGAAGTTTTGAGAACAGCAGATGAAGTTGCTTCGACGGAAGTTGGCCACAGTGTCGGTGACTCCGTTATTAACGTTCACGATATTGTGCTATCCGTCATTGGGGAACGTACTGGTTACCCGGCGACGATGATTGAGGACGAATTGGATCTCGAGTCTGATCTCGGCATCGACTCGATCAAGCGCCTTGAGATTGCGGGCGATCTTGTGCGCGAATGTGGTCTCGACGTTGACAGTATGAACAACAATGATCTCGAGGACTTGTCCAAGTCCCGTACTGTTGCTGCTATGACTCAGTGGTTGCTGACACAGCGAGGTGTGAAGGGTGAGACTCTGAGGAGTGATCAGGACTGCGATCCTCAGCAGAGCACGGCCGAGAGCGAGGTGGTGGACGCCCAGCCCTTTCGCCTCGAGCTAAGGATGTCGGAGGCGCTCGCTCCTCGTCCACTTGACGACGGCACGGCCCTGCGCCTGGTCCGGACGGATCATCCCGAGGAGACCAGTGCACTGGCATCCGAGCTCGGTACCCTCGTGCACGACCCAAATCTCGATGAAGTCCCTCCAGGAAGCGTGCTCATTGACTTTGCCGACGATCGCGGCCCCGATAGAGAACTACCGGGCTACTTCGACACGCTTAAGAAACTCGCCTCTACACCAGGCCTCGAGGCGCTCCTCGTCGTCAGACGAGTCACATGCGATCCGATCGACCGGACGCCCGGCCGTGGCGCCGACGGCATGCGCGGGCTGATGCGGACGCTGGCATTGGAAGTGCCTGACGTACTTGTTCAATATACGGAGGTGGACCTCCCTGACATCGATGATGCCACATGCGTGCGCCGAGCGATGGACTTTACATATGACCACGCTCCAGTCCATGTGGTGACCGACGAGGGCGCGAGCAGTTTCGAACTTGTACCGGCTCCTCTGGATGCCTTGGTGAGGACCGGGTCTGGCCCTTCTGACGATATCATGGGAGGTCTTGGTGCGGTGGGACTGAGCCCGGGTGCAACGTTCGTGTTCTTTGGTGGCGGCAGAGGCATCACATCAGTTGTAGCGCAACGGCTAAGTGCATTATGCCCCGGATATGCATATATCTGTGGTTCGAGTTTCCCTCCGCGTGAGAGTGATCCTAGAAGCGTATTAGGTGCCGAAACCTTGGTCGACTTGCGGCAAGCTCTCCAATTAGAAGGTCTCAGTGATCTTGGCAAAATCGAGAGCGAGGCGCGCCGTGTGCTATCGGAACGAGAGATTCGCGAGACGCTAGTTAGTTTAGAGGCATCTGGCAGTACCGCGGAGTATCGGCGTGTCGATGTTCGTGATGCACATGCGGTTGAGGAGTTCCTTGCCTCGGTGGCGCAAGAGCGCGGGCGGATTGACGGAGTCGTGTTCGGCTCGGGTATTAACCGGGACCAGTTGCTCTCGCGGACGACTCGAGATCAGTTCGAGCGTGTTTACTGCACCAAACAAGACGGTATTGATAATGTCATCGATGGTATTGATTCTTGCGGACTTACGCCAGGGTTCGTGATTGCCTTCGGTAGCATTGCCGCAGTGCGAGGCAGTCGGGGGCAGATTGGATACGCGGCAGGAAACGATGGAATGCAATCTACGCTCACCAGATGGGGTCGTGAACGCGGCGTGCGAACTCTCACTATCAATTGGGGACCTTGGGCCCCTCAGGGTATTCACTCCGGGATGGTTTCTTCTGAGCTTGAACGAAGTTTTCTAGCTGGTGGGAGATCGCTGATCAATCCTTCGGCGGGTGCTGATGCTGTTGTGAATGAACTTTCTTGGGGACCGAGAGACTGCAATTCGGTCGTGTATCTGCCGCGGGGGTGGTACTGATGTCTGATGACAATATTTCCAACGATAATATGTCACGCCCCGCCCTGGCTGTCGTCGGGATGAGTTCCCTTTTTCCCCGATCTTTAAGCGTCGATGAATTCTGGGCTAATAGCGTGACGGGCATCTCGGCCTTTCGTGAAGCGTCGGAGGATAGGATGCCACGAACCTTTGTTGACCAGAATGCTTCTGGGGTGGAGGGCGTTTACGGTAACATCGGTGCCTTTATCGACGAGGGTCTCGCCGTTAATGTCGAGGGTCTTGGCCTGTCGCCTCGCGCGGTCCGTGCGATGGAACCCGATCAGGTCATCTCTCTCGCTTTGGCAGATGAAGCACTTCTTGATGCTGGCAATCTCCTTGATACGGTGCCGCGTGAGAGAATTGGAGTGGTATTGGGGAAGGGGGGGTACGTCGCTCCAGCAGGAATTCGATTGACCAACCGTCTTCGAGGTTCTCGGCAACTTGAAGCAAGTTTGAATGAGCTCTTTCCGACGATGAGTTCCTATGAGATTATGGAAATTATAAATCGGTTTAGGGCTTCGATCTCGGTCGGAGACGGAAGCGACGCTATCGGCCTGGTGTCCAACCTTTCTGCGGCGAGAATCGCAGGTCACTTCGATCTGCGGGGCGGGAGTTGGACGACGGATGCCGCATGCGCCTCGTCTCTTGTCGCCCTGGACACCGCGATGTCGCAGCTTGCGTTGGGCATCGTGGACGCCATGGTGGTGGGCGGCGTGCACCACTGTCATGACGTTAGTTTCTGGAACGTCTTCTGCCGCATGGGCGCCATGTCTCGGCAGGGTCGTGTGAGGCCCTTCGACGAGCGAGGGGACGGGCTCCTCATCGGCGAGGGCAGTGCCATGCTCATTGTCGAGCGCCTCGATACTGCACTGGCTGCCGGTCGGCGAATCCACGCCGTGATCGAGGGCGTGGGTGTGAGCTCGGACGGAACTTCGGGCAGCCCTGTGCGTCCCGGTACTCAGGGGCAGGTGCTGGCCATGCGCCGTGCATGGCAGGAAGCAGAAGTCGATCCCGCGGACGCGTCTTTCAGGCTCTATGAGGCCCATGGCACTGGAACGCCGGTCGGGGACGCTGTCGAACTAGAGTCGATGGTAGAGCTTGTCGGTCAACCTGATCATGAGATCACAATCTCGACAGCCAAATCGTACATCGGGCACGCAATGCCAGCTGCGGGGGCAGCGGGGCTGATCCGTGCGATTTGTGCGACCCGTGACGGCATCTTGCCGCCCTCGGTGGTGCCGTCGGAACCGCTTCCACAATTGGGAAGGAGGTTGACGATCAAGCCGGTAGCACAGGTGTGGGAAACAGAGGGCGACTGCGTGCGTCGCGCTGGTGTGAGCGCCTTCGGATTCGGAGGAGTAAATGCGCACGTCGTAATCTCCCAGCCGCCTAAGTCGGGATCTGCGTCCCCGAGCCGCTCGCTCCTTGACATCGCTTCGCGGTCACGATATGCATTCCGACTGCGCGCGCGCAGCCGCCAGGAGGCGATTGAGGAGCTTCAGGGGTTGAGCACCGCCGAGATCATGAGCCAGCCAGCGGGAGCCGCATGGGGAGACGGTCCGGTCCGAGTGAGCCTCAGCGATCCGACCGACGAGCGCATCGCCATGCTGATCGATAGCCTCCAGGAGCGGCGCGGCGTATGGTCGATTCCTGGTGCGGGCTTCGTCGACCAGACAGAATTCGGAACCGGGGGTCGCATTGTCGGTGTGTTCCCTGGTCTCGAGGGCGGATTGTTTACATTGGAGGAAGACGGAAATTTCTCGGAGCATGCGTATGACTGGCGTGAGCACACTCGTGCCGTGCTGGAGGAGGGGTGGATAGAAAGCCAAGCTCTTCGGGACGCGGGAATCGTTTTCGACGATCTCGTCGGCACAAGCCTGGGAGAGTTGACCGCGTTGCACTTCGCAGGTGCTGTTAATTTGGCTGAAAAACGTTCGGAGTTCGCGACGCAGCTTCTTGGCGCAGTGTCGGCACCGGAGACGGGATATCTTCTCGTCGTTGCGGACCGAGAAAGCACGGTTCCCCTGCTCAAGGGACTCGACCAAACTTGTCTGTCGCATGACAATGCTCCGAACCAGTGTCTTGTCGGTGGGCCAGACGATGAGTTGAACATCGTCACCGAGCGAGCCCAAGCCAGGCGCCTGACGGCGAAACGCCTCGACTTGAGGTCTGGTTTTCATACCCCGGCGGCGCGCCCTCACGTTCAAGAGTTGCGCCGGGCACTTGACACCATGACTTGGTCATCCGCTGACACCCCTGTGTGGTCCTCCGAGTCGGCCTCTCGGTACGAGGTTGACCAAGGGGATGCTCCGGAGCAACTCGCTTCAGCCATCGTGAGGCCGGTGAGGTTCCGTGACACGATCGAGGCGCTGTACGCCCACGGTGCCCGCGTATTCGTCCAGATTGGCAGAGGGACAGCAGACAGTCTGATCGATTCGACCCTCGGAAGTCGTCCCCACGTCTGTGTGAGAGTGCGCCCAAATGCGGAATATCTCGCTGAAGATGTCCTGTGGCTCAAGGAGCTGATGTGGTGCACGAGGAAGGAGGAGGCTGCCTCTGCGAGACGAGGGCGTTTCTCGATTGCAGGACGCTGCCAGGCGAGCCCGTTCGACGTGACGTTGGATCTCGGAACACCGTTGGCACGTCTAGGAGGATTAGGCAATGAGGTTGGGATGTGGAGGGCCGGTCCGAGTCCTATCGCTGCTCCGAGTCTCGCGTCAGCAGCGCCTGAGCATGTCGCTATCTCGACTCAGACAATGCCCTTTCTGCTCGACCACTGCTTCTACCGACAGGCGCCGCAGTGGCCAGATGTCGAGGATAGATGGCCGGTGGTGCCTGGAACCACTATTCTCGATCTTATTCGACAGATGCTCGAGCGACATAATCAAGGGAGTAAGGTGGTCGAATTCCGTGACGTGCGATTTCTGTCGTGGCTTCCCGCTGAGCCGAGACAGGATGTGGAATTTCGATATGATGACGGCGATGACGGTTGGATCCGTGTGAGGTTCGGCGAGTATGCGAGCGCCTCTGTCCGTTTGGCTCGCCAGTATGAGAAATGTGGAGATGCGGTGCCGCAAATCCTTGAGACTTGGTCTGCGTGTGAGTTGTCGGCGAAAGAACTTTATTCTAGGCGAATACTGTTTCATGGTCCGAGTTTCCAAGGAGTGACATTTATCGGTCCGATCGGTCCTGAGGGAATAGCGGGGCGTGTTCGTCCTTCGGATGTTCCCGGGGCGGTCATGGATTGTATGGGACAGATTTTTGGGTACTGGCTGATAGCGACTCAGACAAACAATACCCGCATGCTTCCGGTTTCTATTGCCGAAGTAGATTTCTTCGCTGACATTCCGAGTTCGGGTGACGATCTTGATTGTCATGTACAAATCGTAGACCTCAGAGATGACGTCGTTGTTGCGAATATTGTCCTGAGTCGTGGGCGGCAGGTGATTTGTTGTGCTCGAGGATGGACCGATAGAAGGTTTGATAACTCTCCTCAGACTCAGGCGGTAGAAAATTGGCCTGAATTGCATGCCCTCTCTCGTGCCCAGGTCGACGGTTGGGTAGTGTGCTCCGAGCCCTGGAGTAACCTTTCTTCCAGGCAGATGACGATGCGCAACTACTTGGGATCCCCTGAACGGAAATACTACGAGTCTCTACCGGTAGTCCGTCAAAGGCATTGGCTTCTCGGCCGAATAGCAGCGAAGGATGCTATACGTGATCTACTTTGGGAGGAAGTAGCTCAACCAATCTTCCCGGCGCAGATCACCGTTGTCCCCGGCAAGGATGGAAGTCCGGAGGTCCATGGGCGTTTCGGTTTCTCAGAGGCCGAGGGTGTGATCGTCTCAATCGCCCATGTCGCTGGCCTAGCGGTCGCGCTGGCGCGTCGCGATGACGGTGTTGCGGTCGGTATCGACATCGAGGCCTGCGCTCCTAGGAGCGAGGAGCAGTTGAGGTTGGGATGGTCGGCGATTGAACGAGACCTCGTCATGCGAGCTCAGGCCGCCTTTCCGGCAACCGACTGGTGGACCGTCACGTGGTGTGCGAAGGAGGTTGTTGCCAAGGCGCATCGCACGGGCCTGACTCCGTCACCCCGGAGCTTCGCCGTGGCCCGCATCGATCCGCGGGGACATCGTCTCGCCGTGGCTCGCCCGAATAGCACCAGCGAGATCATCGTTCGGTGGACGACAATGACGAGGGCGCAAGCAGGACTGACCAGCGGCCCTGAGCGCTACGTTGTGGCATGGACCGGCGGTCGGGGCCCTGAGAGTAGGGGCTGAACGCGCCGGTGCCGTTCACAGTCCAGCGTGAACGGCACCGGCAGGCATGCCCCTTGGCCATGACAAGGAGGTCAACGCTGCCAGGGCTGACCTCCCTTCGGCCTCAGTCCCGGCTGGGGCGAAGGAAGACCGCGCCCATGGGGGGGACTCGCAGGCGCACCGAGGCCGGGCGGCCGTTCCAGGGCAGCTCCTCGGCCTCAACACGGCCCAGGTTGTTTACGCCGGAGCCTCCGTACTCCTCGGAGTCGGTGTTGAGGACCTCCTCCCAGTCTCCGGCGAAGGGCAGGCCCACCCGGTAGCCCTCGTGCGGGGTGCCGGCGAAGTTGA
>ERZ772807.514-NODE-514-length-23949-cov-11.384197_pt1 | contig 23949 bp, 25 predicted proteins | sample MGYA00511472_ERZ772807 | MGnify/ENA primary metagenome ERZ772807 (study PRJEB29015, sample SAMEA2737947) | human oral metagenome | biome: human oral; feature: human-associated habitat; material: dental | place: China | collected 2039 ... | reverse complement strand
GGCTACCTGAAAAACAACCGGCAAAACAAAAGGACGGGTTTTCAATCCGTCCTTTCCGCATCAGCAATACCGCCAAGTGTCCTGCATAAAATGAATGATCTCGTTTAACGGTACAGGCGAAAGCGTAAACAGCTTGTCCCCTTTCTTCTGCTCCACTTCCAAAATCAACATACAGCCTTCCGACAATTTTCCCTGTCCGTCAAATTCCAATTCTTTGATTTTGACCGACTGCGTCATCCCGTTGTCCGCCAAGTTCTGCTGGTATGCCTCGCCCGTGTGCCCGTAAAAATGGTAGGTAAACGCCAGCTGGTTCAGCACATCGGCGATCTCTTCCGCGCCGTAACCGCTTTGGCTGTCAGCGGGCTGGTCGTGCGTTATCAGCAGATCGGGGTCGTGTTTGTTTTTCAGGCAGTCTTTAACAAAGCGGCGCAGGGTTTGCCGTTCATACTCCTGGATAAATTCGCTGTGCGGCCGCTCTTTCCTATCGCCAATGCGCCCGATGCCGAGAATTTCCAGCGACTCGCCATCCTTCTGCAACACAAACGGCTCGCCCGTTTTCAGCACCCAAACGCGTTGGTATGCATCAATCGGAAAAGCAGCCTGCACACTTTGCCGTTCCAATTCATCCAAAAATTCATGGTCCTCATGATTGCCGCGCACACAGAGCATATTGAGGTTGAGCCGGTCGAGGAATTGGGCAATCGGCGGCTTGGCGTGCACAAAATCATCCATAAAGCCCAATTCATCGCGGTCTCTTGCCGCATGACGCAGCGTGGCCTTGTCCATGTGGCCCTTATCCGGAAATGCACCCATATCGCCGCATTGGACAATTAAGTCTATAGATTTGCCGGTGGTTTGCTGATAGTGGTGAGCCAGCTTGAAGGGGAGCAGGAATTTGCCGTGGATGTCGGCGAACAGGACAAGGCGGATCATGGGAATACTTTTAATTGGGTGGGCAACAATGGGTGTGTAGATACAATACACGTTATTGTTCTAAAAAAAACAGTTCAACAGAAAGTCTTAAATATTTCATTTTTTCATGGATTATATTGTTATTTTTAAAATAAAATTTCAAAAGATGATATTTTTTTGCGAGGTTGCGACAATACGCAATTCAGCATAATTTTTTTATCAGAATAGCTATTCGAATAAAGAAATATACGCAAGCCAAAATCATAACACATGTTATTCATCAAGCAGGCTGATGATGTTCATCTGAAAATAAAATTAGCCAAAATGGCCTCTGGGATTTTAAATCTCTCCATACCGGTTTGCCGGCTGAACACAAACACAAAGTAAGAGGAGATTGAAAAATGGATAAGCAGACGACGTCCAAAGTACTGTCGCATCCCAAGTTCCAAACCATGGCCAAACAGAAATCGATTTTGGGCTGGACGTTTTCCGCCGTGATGTTTGCGGTGTATACGTTGTTTGTCGCCTATCTCGGCATCGATCCACAGGCGTTTGCCACGCCCGTGTCCGAGGGCGGGATAACGACTTGGGGGATTTATATCGGCCTGGCCGTGATTATATTTGCGGTGGCGATTACCGGCATTTATGTTTATGTTGCCAACGGCCGTTTTGAAGAAACCACCCGCGAAGTGGTGCGCGAAGTAACGGAGGGGAAAAAATGAAAAAGATGAATAAATTTTATTTTGCCTTTGCAGCCTGCTTGGCCGCCAACGCAGCATGGGCGGCAGACGCTATTTCCGGCGAGGTGCAACAGCGTCCGCTGAATGTTCCTGCGGTGGTGATGTTTTTTATTTTCGTCGGCGCCACGCTGTTTATCACCAAGTGGGCGGCAAAGAAAAACAAATCGTCCAAGGATTTTTACACGGCGGGCGGCGGAATTTCGGGGTTTCAAAACGGTTTGGCGATTGCGGGCGACTTTATGTCAGCAGCGTCTTTCCTCGGCATTTCCGCCATGGTGTTCACGCGCGGGTATGACGGTTTGATTTATTCCACCGGCTTTTTGGTCGGTTGGCCGCTGGTGTTGTTCTTGGTGGCCGAACGGCTGCGGAATTTAGGCAAGTTTACCTTTTCCGACGTGGTGGCCTACCGTTTGCAGCAAACGCCGGTCCGCCTCTTAGCCGCTTCCGGTTCGATTCTGGTGGTGATGCTGTACCTGATTGCGCAGATTGTCGGCGCAGGCAAGCTGATTCAGTTGTTGTTCGGCATGAATTATCTGTCGGCCGTGGTTATTGTCGGTGTTTTGATGGTGGCGTATGTGTTGTTCGGCGGAATGTTGGCGACCACTTGGGTACAGATGATTAAAGCGGTGCTGCTGTTGTCAGGTGCAAGTTTCATGGCTTTCGTGATTTTAAAGGCATCGGGTTTCAGCATGGAGCAGATGTTTGCCAAAGCGGTGTCCATTCATGAAAAAGGCAGCAAAATTTTGGAGCCGGGCGGTTTGGTGAAAGACCCGATTGATGCGTTGTCGCTCGGATTGGCTTTAATGTTCGGTACGGCCGGCCTGCCGCACATCCTGATGAGGTTTTTCACCGTGCCGGACGCGAAGGAAGCGCGCAAATCGGTGTTTGTCGCCACGGGTTTTATCGGTTACTTCTACATCCTGACTTTTATTATCGGTTTCGGTGCCATTATTTTTGTGACCAAGGACAATCCGAATTTCTTCACGGAAATGGTGAAAGACGGCAAAACCGTTTATGAGATGATAGGCGGCAGCAATATGGCGGCGGTGCATTTGTCCGAAGCCTTGGGCGGCAATATGTTCTTAGGCTTTATTTCGGCGGTGGCATTCGCAACCATTTTGGCCGTGGTGGCGGGTTTGACCCTGTCGGGAGCTTCGGCGGTGAGCCATGACATCTATGCGTCGGTAATCCGCAAAGGAAAGGCCACTTCCCATGAGGAAATGCGGGTTTCACGTGCCACCGTGCTGATTTTGGGTGTTTTGTCGATTATTTTCGGTTTGATTTTTGAAAATCAAAACGTTGCCTTCATGGTCGGCTTGGCTTTTGCCGTGGCGGCTTCGGCCAATTTTCCGATTTTGGCACTGTCGATGTTTTGGAAAGGATTGACCACACGCGGTGCGGTTGTCGGCGGTTATACCGGCCTGCTGCTGTCGTTGGTGATGATTATTTTGGGGCCGAGTGTGTGGGTCAGTGTGTTTCATTTCGAATCGCCCGTCTTCCCCTACGGTTCGCCCGCCATTTTCAGCATCCCCGCTGCCTTTATTGCGGCTTGGCTGGCTTCAATAACTGACAAATCTGCCCGTGCCGAAGAAGACAAGGCTGGTTATGAAGAGCAGTATGTCCGTTCGATGACCGGTATCGGAGCGGAAAAGGCTTCCGACCATTGATGATGCTGTGCAAAGGCCGTCTGAAAACCGGGATTCGGGGTTTTCAGACGGCATTTTTGTGTAACCGCGATTTAATATAGGTATCTGTAAAGTTGCTTTACTCGTTGTGCAGGCTGCAAAAGGAGAGAGGACGGTGCCTGGTGGTGATTCCTGCCTATATTGGAAACTTTGATAGTGAAGAAGGGGCGTGTGGTTGACATTTTTATTAGTTTTAATTTTTTATATCTTGCGAGAGTGAGCGAAAAAATTCCACCAATTTCGCAAGTTGAGTTCCTGTACCGGAGGATCTATTCCAATCGGTGTATAAGGTTTGAAAATAGCTATTACAGCAGTTAAAATTTTGATAGAATAACTGCCATTTATCTCTAAAACTCTCTCGATAAGTCCCTGAAAGGATTTTTATGGCGATTGAACGCACCGTTTCCATTATTAAGCCCGATGCGGTAAGCAAAAATGTTATCGGCAAAATTTACGACCGATTTGAAAGCAACGGCTTAAAAATCGTGGCGGCAAAAATGAAACATTTGACACGCGAAGAAGCCGAAGCGTTTTATGCCGTTCATAAAGAACGCCCGTTTTTCAACGACTTGGTTGCGTTCATGGTGAGCGGCCCGGTGATGGTTCAGGTGCTGGAAGGCGAAAATGCGGTGGCCAAAAATCGTGAGATTATGGGGGCGACCAACCCGGGAAATGCTGCTGATGGAACGATTCGTAAAGATTTCGCCCATAATATGAGAGAAAATGCGGTGCATGGTTCCGATAGTTTGGAAAATGCAAAAATTGAAATTGACTTCTTCTTTAATCCGGAAGAGGTTTATGTACGCACAATAGGTTGATTCAAATGACGTTGAGATTAGTATTGTCTGCCTGCGCGGGTTTGGCGCTGTTAGCCGCTTGTGATTCATCGAAACCTGCGGCTGAAACGACTGCACCGGCTGCAAAAAACGGCAAAGTTTACCGTGTGGTAACCGAAAGGGTGAAACCGCCGATGGTGGCGTATGTTGACGGCAAAATTACAGGTTTCGAGTACGATTTGTTGCAGGCGATTGCTGCCAAGAAGGGTATTTCTTTTGAATATCAGGTAGTGGATTCCAAGAAGGATTTGTTGCCCGCGTTGGAATCCGGCAAGGCGGATATTGCGGCAGGTGCGATTACCATCAATGACGAACGCCGTCAAAAGGTGAATTTTTCAGAGCCTATTCTGGATTATTCGGCGGCTGTGCTGGTCGATAAATCTTTGGCGGATGCCAAGAGTTTCGCTGATTTAAAAGGTAAATCGGTGGCTGTGGGCCGCGGGACGGTGTATGACAAGATGGCGGCCGATTATTTGGCTTCCGGCGATGGTAAAAACATTGTGTATTACGATACGGTGTGGGAACAGGTGAAAAATCTGCTCAACCATCAAACGCAAGTGGTGCTGGGTGACAGCCTGATTTTGGAATATTATTTGCAGCAGAACGGCAGCCATCAGGCGGTTTTTGTGCAAAATATTTCGTTCCCGAAAGAGAGCTATGGTTTTGCGCTGGCCAAAAATAACACGGAATTGCAGCAGGAAATCAATGACGGCTTGGAAAAAATCCGCGAGGATGGAACATATGCCAAGATTTATCAAACCTATTGGCAAAAAAACGAACAGCGTTAAAATTGCTTGATAAACAACAAAATAATTATATCTAAAATTTAAAATGACCAACCCTATCAAAGTGCAGGCTGCTTTTGTCTGCCTTTTTTCCAGCGCGGACTATAATGAAAACCAACCTGCTCAATTTTGATTTAAACGCACTCACCGAACACTTTGCGCAAATGGGCGAAAAACCCTTCCGCGCCAAACAGGTGATGCGTTGGATACATCAGGGCGGAGCGGAAAGTTTTGACGAGATGACCGACTTGGCCAAATCCCTGCGTGCCAAATTACAGGAAAAAGCCATAGTCGGTATTCCTGCGTTGATGGCCGCCCAAGAAAGCAGGGACGGCACGCGTAAATGGCTGCTGGATGTCGGCACGGGCAACGGCGTGGAAACCGTGTTCATTCCCGAGACCGAACGCGGCACGCTGTGCATTTCATCCCAAGTGGGCTGTGCGCTGGAATGCACGTTCTGTTCTACCGGGCGGCAGGGCTTCAACCGCAATCTCACCGCTGCCGAAATCATCGGCCAGCTTTGGTGGGCGAACAAGGCATTGGGCGTGACGCCGAAAAACGAACGCGTGATTTCCAACGTCGTGATGATGGGCATGGGCGAGCCGATGGCCAATTACGACAACGTGGTTACCGCGCTGTCCATTATGCTGGACGACCACGGCTACGGTTTGAGCCGCCGCCGCGTAACCGTGTCCACATCGGGCATGGTGCCCCAGATGGACAGGCTGAAAGAAGATATGCCCGTTGCGCTGGCGGTGTCGCTGCACGCCTCCAACGACAAGGTACGGGATGAAATCGTGCCGCTGAACAAAAAATATCCGCTTAAAGAACTGATGGCAGCCTGCAACCGCTATTTGGCCAAAGCACCGCGCGATTTCATCACATTTGAGTATGTGATGCTGGACGGAGTGAACGACAAACCCGAACACGCGCACGAATTGGTGCAGTTGGTAAAAGACACGCCGTGCAAGTTCAACCTGATTCCGTTCAACCCTTTCCCCAATTCGGGATACGAACGTTCGAGTAATAAAAATATCAATATTTTCAAAGAAATTTTAATGGAAGCCGGTTTGGTGACCACCGTCCGCAAAACACGCGGCGACGATATTGACGCAGCATGCGGACAACTGGCCGGCCAGGTGCAAGACAAAACGAAACGCCAGGAAAAATGGCAGCAGATTTATTTGGAGACAAAACCATGATGAAAAATTTCTTCATCAAGAAACATTGGATTATTGCAGGCTGCATTATCGGCTTGCTGTCCGGTTGCGTTACCGAAGGCCCGGGCGCAACGCTGACCAAGTTCCGCAGTAGAACCAGCCGAGAAAAGAATGACGAGGCGGTGCGCATTAAAACGCAGCTGGCTGTGGAATATATGAATGCGCGTGATTACCGTGCGGCAACCGTGGCGATTGAAGACGCGCTGAAGACCAACAGCCGATACGATATCGCTTGGCTGATTCGGGCGCAGATTTACCAGTTCCTGAAAGTGTACGACAAGGCGGAAGAGAGCTTCCAGCGGGCATTGTCGCTCAGTCCGAACGGTGCGGAAATCAACAATAACTACGGTTGGTATATTTGCTCGATTAAGAACAATCCGAATGCCGCGATTCCTTATTTCGACCGCGCGCTGGCCGACCCGACTTATCCGACACCGGAAATGGCGTATTTGAACAAAGGGATATGTTCCGCTAAAATGGGGCAGTTTTCTTTGGCAGATGCCTATTTCGAGCGCGCTTTGGGCATGAACCCTGACTTTATCCCCGTGTTTAAAGAACGCGCCAGGGCGAAGTTGCAAAGCGGCGATTTGAGCGATGCCGGCCGTTATTTCCGCATTTATCAAAGCAGGGTCGACCAGTTGGATGCCGATGCTTTGCTGCTGGGTTGGCGATTATCGAAAGCCGAAGGGCAAACGCAGGCTGCTTTTGAATATGAAGCGCAACTGCGTGCCAATTATCCTTATTCAGACGAATTACACTCAATAAGTTCAGGAAGTACCGAATGACGCAACCACAAACAACAGAACAACCAGTCATCCAAACGCCCCAAGAGTTGGGCATGCAGTTGCGCATGCACCGCGAAAAGAAAGGATTGTCGATTGGCGAAGTGTCCGAGCGTTTGAAATTGCCGACCCGCCAAATCGAAGCGTTGGAAACGGGTGATTACGACTTGCTGCCGGAAACGGTGTTCGTGCGCGGATTTTTGCGCAGCTATGGCCGTTTCTTGGACGTGGACGATCAGCTTTTGACGCAGGCGGTGGATAATATTGCCCCGCAAAAACAGGCGCGCTATGCCCCGCAAAATATCTCGTTGGCCGACCGCAAAAAAGAAGGCAAATCCTTCCCGACTTGGATTTTCGGCGTGCTGGCGGTCATCGGTATTGGGTACGGCGTGTTCGTTTGGCAGAATAAATCGCAAACGGAACACAGCAAGCAGGAAGCGGAAAGTACCGTGCTGGCGGCAAGCAATCCGTTGGCTGCTTCATCGGCCAGTATCAAAGATGCCAATGTGATTGTTAAGCCGATGGAAGCCAGCACGGCCGAATCGGCGTCCGCAGCCAGTGCAACGGGCGTTGCCGGCGAATTGGTGATTAACACGCGTTACAGAACCATGCTGACTGTGACCAATGCCAAAGGTGAAGTGTTGATTAACCAAATCGTGCCGAGCCGCAGCGAACACCGCTTTACTGAAGGCGCGCCGTTTGAAGTGCGCATCGGTTATGCCAGCGGCGCCACTGCCGTGTTCAACGGGCAGGAAATCAACGTGAATGCCGCGCGCAAAGGTGGCAAAACCGCCGTATTTACCGCCGGCGACACGCCTTAACCGTATCTGACCAGAGTGCAGGCTGCTTTTTGATTCCGCGATTCAAAGCAGCCTGCACTTAATATCGTTATCCATCTACAATCACAATACAAACCATGTCCCACATCACCCGCCGCAAAACCCACCAAGTCCAAATCGACCATATTACCGTCGGTTCGGAATCTCCGGTCGTCATCCAGTCCATGACCAACACCGACACCGCCGATGCCGCCGCCACCGCCGTGCAAGTCAAAGAGCTGGCGGATGCAGGCTCGGAAATGGTACGGATTACCGTGAACACGCCCGAAGCCGCGTCCCAAGTCGCCGAAATCCGCCGCCGTTTGGACGATATGGGCTGCGCGGTGCCGCTGGTAGGCGATTTCCATTTCAACGGCGAACGCCTGCTGGCCGAATTTCCCGACTGCGCCAAAGCCTTGTCCAAATACCGCATCAACCCGGGTAATGTGGGCAAGGGCGCAAAGGGCGACGAAAAATTCGCCTATATGATTCGGACGGCGGCCGAACATGGCAAAGCCGTCCGCATCGGCGTGAACTGGGGTTCGCTGGACCAAAGCCTGGCCAAAAAAATGATGGACGCAAACGCGGCGGCCGGCAATCCGAAAACGCCCGATGAAATCATGAAGGAAGCGCTGATTGTGTCCGCGTTGGAATCGGCGCAGAAAGCGGTGGATTTGGGGCTGCCTGAAAACAAAATCATCCTGTCGTGCAAGGTGTCCAACGTGCAGGATTTGATTACCGTGTACCGCGACTTGGGCAGCCGTTGCGCCTATCCGTTGCACTTGGGCTTGACCGAGGCGGGCATGGGTAGCAAAGGCATCGTCGCCAGCACCGCCGCCTTGTCCGTGCTGTTGCAACAAGGTATCGGCGACACCATCCGCATTTCGCTCACGCCCGAGCCGAACGCATCGCGTACGCAGGAAGTGATTGTGGCGCAAGAGATTTTGCAGACCATGGGCTTGCGCTCGTTCACGCCGATGGTTACTGCCTGCCCGGGCTGCGGCCGCACCAGCAGCACCGTTTTCCAAGAGCTGGCGCGCGATATCCAGCAATATTTGCGCGAGCAGATGAGTGTGTGGCGCTGGCAGTATCCCGGCGTGGAAAACCTGAACGTGGCCGTGATGGGCTGCGTGGTGAATGGGCCGGGCGAAAGCAAATTGGCCGACATCGGCATCAGCCTGCCGGGCACGGGCGAAACGCCAGTGGCGCCGGTATATGTGGACGGCGAGCGCAAGGTCACGCTTAAAGGCGACAATATGGCACAGGAATTTCTTGCCATCGTTCAGGAATATGTGAAAACCAATTACGGCGAGGGCGGCAAAAAACGCGCCAAAGCCAAAGTTATCCCGATACATGCGAAATAACGGATTCAACCGATTGATAAAGAAGGCCGAAAATGGAAGCAGGACAGGAAGATATTCAAAACGATTTGCGCGCATTGCTGCTGAAACTGTATTTGAAAAACAATCCGCAGATTGAACACAAGATTTTTATTTACAGCTATCACGGCGTGGTGGACGTTCAGACGAACCCGTTCCATTTCATCGGCGGCGATTTGTCCCGCGATGTGAAGAAAAGCCTCGTGCTGCAAAACCTGCCTTCCGGCGAGATGATGCAGGCGTTTATCAGCCCGGTCAAAATCGACAAACAGGAAAGTTTTCAGATTGAAAACACGGTGTTGTACGGCAACAAAGCGGGCGTGATTACCGAAATTTCGCTGAAAGGCGAGAAAATCGCCAAAACCGAAAAATACCGCCAATTCTTGCAGTTGGCCAAAAGCCTGCTGCGCCAGTTTAAAGACTGACGGACGTGAAAAGCAGCCTGCACTTGGAAACAACCAAGGTGCAGGCTGCTTTTATAATGCCTGCCTGCTCTCAAACACGCGTTCTTCGCCCGAAATCGGGTCGGTAAACCCGATGCTTTTCGCCAGCAGTTTCAGCGGTTTGGCATAATCTTCCGTGCCGGCGGGCAGCACATCGGGATACAGCGCATCATTCAGCAGCGGCATGCCTAGCTTCATCATGTGCACGCGAAGCTGGTGTTTTTTGCCCGTCAGCGGCTTTAATTCATACAGGCTCACAGCGCCGCGCGTTTCCAGCAAACGAATTTCGGTTTGCGCGTTGGGTGTGCCGTCCACTTCCTGCGTCAGGAAAAACGATTCGCCACGCACCAATCGGGATTGCACCGTCAGCGGATAAGGCAAATCTAGCCGTGTCGGGGCGAGCGCGTGGTAGGTCTTTTGCACGGTTTTTTCGGCAAACATCTGCTGGTACGCCGCGCGCGACGCCGGATTGTGCGACAACAGCATTACGCCAGCCGTGTCCTTGTCCAGGCGGTGCACCGGCGTGATGTCCGCCACGTTCAAATACTGCAAATCCGCACGCAGGCGCAGGCGCGTCAGCAGGGTTTCGCGCAAAAAGCGGCCACTGGGAATGACGGGCAGGAAATGCGGTTTGTCCACCACAATTAGGTGCCGGTCGATATGCAGGATGTGTTCGTCAAACGGAATACGCAGCTCGCTGTCGCGGCTGGTTTCGCGATAATAAAAAATGGTTTCGCCGGGCTGGAAGGGAGCGTGTTCGTCGATGGGGTGGCCGTGCTGATTGACCACCATGCCGCTGTTCAGCCGCGCCTTCCATGCGGCTTCGCCCACGAACGGGAAGCGGGCGCACAAAAAATGCAGCAGCGGCTGGCCGTAGAACTGTTTGTCGTGCGGCAGCACCAGATAGCTTGGCTTCACGCCGTGGAGGAGGGGCAGGGGATTTTTCGCTTTCATGCCGCTCATTTTACAGAAAAAACGCGGCAATATATAATCGCGTTTTCTGTGGTGCAGGCTGCTTTTGAAGTGCAGGCTGCTTTTTTATTAAAAGGATGTTTATGGCGTCGCATTTGGGCGAATACCAATTTTCCATGCGCAAGGGCTATGGCCTGGTGGTGTTCTGGTTTCTGTTTTTCGGATTTCCCAATATTTTCCTGCTGGGCAGTTGGTTGGACGGCAATACCGATGCCCTTTTGTTTGCGCTGCTGTTGTGGTCGCCCGCGTTTTATCTGCTGGCCGATCGCATCCGTTCCCGCGTCCATGTGTATTCGCAGGGCTTGGTGCATCAGTCGCTATTCACGCGCAAGGCCATTAAATTCACGCCCGCGCTGAAAATGTATATTCGGCGGATTCATGAGACGGTATACGGCGTGAATGCGGCGCGGCACGTTTCCGTGCGACTGGTGCAGAATAAGGTGGAAATGAAAATTCCGTCTTCGTTCCTGCACATGGAAGAGATGGTGCAGGTACTGCTGGATTATCAGCAGGCGTTCATGCTGCCTGCAATGGTGCAGGCGTTTAACGAAGGCAAAACGCTGAATTTCGGCGCGGTGAAGCTCAATCGGAATATGATTGCGGTGAACAATAAAAAATTCCCCTTCGATTTGCTGCGCAGCATCGAAATTGAAAACGGCGTGCTGCGCGTGTATTCCTATACCGATTCCGGCGGCTTGTTTCAAAAAGGCGCGATGTCTGCGGAGCTGTCGCAAATCGCCAATTTCGACATTCTGAATTATCTGATGACACCGCCTGAAGACGGTGTGAAAGTATATTGACCATGCGCAGGCAGCCTGCACGCCAAAAGCAGCCTGCACACAGAAAACACGGTTGAACCGCCCGTATTCAGCCGTGTTTTCCGTTTCAGGCGGCGGAAAATCGGCTATAATCCGCCTATCGAATTTGGAAATACAAAAATGGGACACAAAATCCAATCCGTCAAAGGCATGAACGACCTTCTGCCCGTTGAACAAAAAGACTTCAAACTCACCGCCGCCTATTGGCAGGCCTTTGAAAACGCCGTCCAAGCATGGACGCGCCGCTTCGGCTACGCCCAAATCCGCACCCCGATTGTGGAGCAGACCGGCCTGTTCGTGCGCTCCATCGGCGAAGAAACCGACGTGGTCGGCAAAGAAATGTACACCTTCTCCGACAGCAACGACACGCTCAGCCTGTCCCTGCGCCCCGAAGGTACCGCAAGCTGCCTGCGCGCCGTAGTGGAACACAGCCTGTTGCACGCCGCACCGCAAAAACTCTGGTACATGGGCCCCATGTTCCGCCGCGAACGCCCGCAAAAAGGACGCTACCGCCAGTTCCACCAAGTCGGCATCGAAGCGCTCGGTTTTGCCGAACCCGATATCGACGCGGAAATCATTGCCATGTGCGCCGATTTGTGGCGCGAACTGGGCATTGCCGAACACCTCACCTTGGAAATCAACAGCTTGGGCAACCGCGAAGAGCGCGCCGCCCACCGCACCGCACTGGTGGCCTATTTAACGCAACACGAAGACAAACTGGACGAAGACAGCAAACGCAGGCTGCATACCAACCCCCTGCGCGTGCTAGACAGCAAAAATCCCGATTTGCAGGCCATCTGCAACGCCGCCCCGCGCTTGACCGACTACTTGGGCGAAGAATCGCGCCGGCATTACGATACCGTCAAATCGCTGCTGGACGGCTTGGGCATCCGATACACCGAAAATCCGCGTCTGGTGCGCGGCTTGGACTATTACAACCAAACCGTGTTTGAATGGACGACCGACAAACTCGGCGCGCAGGCCACCGTGTGCGGCGGCGGACGCTATGACGGGCTGATTGAAGAATTGGGCGGCAAACCCGCCGCGTCCATCGGCTTTGCCATGGGCATCGAACGCCTGCTGCTGCTGGTGCGTGATTACGGCAGCCTGCACGCCGACAATGCGCCCGACGTATTCGTGATGCAGCAGGGCGAAGGCAGCACGCTAGCCGCCATGCAGTATGCCGCCGCGCTGCGTCAAGCCGGATTTAACGTTGCCCAGTTTTCGGGTAGTACCAAATTGAAAAACCAGTTCAAACGCGCGGACGACAGCGGCGCAAAATTCGCGCTGATTATCGCCGAGAGCGAGCTGGAAAACCGCCAGGTCACCCTGAAAGATTTACGCGGCGGCAAAGGGCAGGTCACCGTGCCCGCCGCCGAGCTGATTACGCAATTAACACAATGGAGTGCATAAATGTCCGCGCATCATGACGAACAACAAGAATTGGAAAATGCCAAACACCTTTGGAGGAGGGGCGGCAAATGGGTTTTCGCCCTGCTGGTGGCGGCGGCGCTGGCGTATTTGGGCAACTCGATGTACCAAAGCCACCTGCGCGGCAAAAACGAAGAAGCCGCAACGGAGGGGATGAAGGTTCAGGGCGATTATGCCAAGCTGACCGAATTGCAAAACCGCTTCAAAGACAGCCCTGCGGCCGCACAAAGCAGCCTGCAAACCGCCCTGGCGCTGTTTAACGCCGGCAAACTGGACGAAGCGGCAAAAGCCTACCAATGGGTGCTGGACATGCAGAAAGAGCCGGTGCTCCAAGTATCCGCCGCGCAGAATCTGGCGAATGTGCTGGTGGAACAGAAAAAATTTGACGATGCCTTGAAAGTGCTGAATCTGACCGTGCCTGCCGAATTCGAGCCGCTGCTGAACGAGAGCAAGGGCGACGTGTTGGCCGCGCAGGGCAAAAAGCAGGAAGCGGCGGCGGCCTATAAGGCGGCGCTGGACAAGCTGCCCGAAGATTCGCTGAGCCGAGAGCTGGTCGAAGCAAAATTGAGCCAGTAATGCATGTGCAGGCTGCTTTCGATGTCCGAAAAGCAGCCTGCACTTCAAAGGAAGATGATGGATAAAGCCAAACCTTTTTCACCGGACGAAGTGGCCAAGATTGCCGATGCCAGCCGCAGGATGCGCGTCACTGTCGATGCGTTCAATCAGGCCATGAACACGGAAGACTTCGACACGGGGCGCGAAATTGCCGAATTTGTGCTGGGCGACGAAATGCCGAACCGGCTGTTCAAAATCGGCTTCCAATGGCATTGCCTGAACTGGCTCACAAATTATTACCGCAACAGCTATGTCCAAAGCGAGGAAGATTCGCCCGAAGCGGACGCAGCTTTGCGCCATTTGCTAAACACGGCGTGGAAATACAAATGGGTCGTGCCGAAGCTGCCGTACGACACCACCGTGTCGCGCGAGGAAATCGAGCAGGCCAACCAAGCCATGCGCCAGCTGTACGACGACTTCCAATGCAGCCGCGAGTCGGTGGAAAAAGCATTGACCGAGCAAAGCATCCTGATGGGCGATGTGGCGGCGGCGCGCGAGCATTTTGCCCTTTGGCAGGCTGCCGAAGCCGACGATTTGAGCGACTGCCCCGCCTGCGAACAGGATTCTTTGGTGCAGTATTACCATTTCATCGGCGATTATGCGCAAGTGCTGTCTTGCGCCGAACCGATTTTGTCGGGCGAATTGAGCTGCGCCGAAGTGCCGCACATCACGTATCAATACGTGGTGGACGCGCTGATACGCACCGGCCGTCCCGAACAGGCGGAAGAATTGTTGGAAGAAGCCTTTGCGCTGATTACCGAATCGGACGAAGACAACGTACGCCTGCTGCCGCCGCTGATTTTGGCCGCTTCGCAGTTGGGTAGGCTGGATTGGGCGGAAGACTGGCTGGACGAATACAGCGACGATATCTTCGCCACCATTTCCAACAACGATTTGCCGTATTTCGACTACATTACCTGCATCGTGCCGCTGAAAGACGACGCTTTGGAAAACGCGCAGCAAGTGGCGCAAGAGCTCGACCAGCGCAACGGCAACAGCTATTACCAAGACAAATTGACATTGCTGTTCCAAAAAACGATGTTGCATTGAACCCGAGTGCAGGCTGCTTTTGGCACCTTGAAAAAGCAGCCTGCACCCTCTTTTTTATCAACCCCGTGTTTCCGCAACCAACCGAAACACCTGCTCGCCGCCCGAACCCGCGTTCAGGCAGCCTGACACAGAAAGAAACCCTATGAAACCCACCATCGCCCTAGTCGGCCGCCCCAATGTGGGCAAATCCACCCTGTTCAACCGCCTCACGCGCACCAAAGACGCACTGGTGCACGATCTACCCGGCCTCACGCGCGACCGCCATTACGGCCACGGCAAAGTCGGCAGCAAACCCTATCTGGTAGTGGACACCGGCGGCTTCGAGCCCGTGGTGGACAGCGGCATTTTGCACGAAATGGCGCGCCAAACCTTGCAAGCGATAGATGAAGCCGATGCCGTGATTTTCTTGGTGGACGCGCGCACGGGCTTAACGCCGCAAGACAAAATCATCGCCGACCGCCTGCGCCAATCGCCGCGACCCGTGTATCTGGCCGTGAACAAAGGCGAGGGTGGCCGCCGCGACGTGTTGGCTGCCGAATTCTATGAGCTGGCCTTGGGCGAGCCGCACGTCATTTCCGGTGCGCACGGCGACGGCGTGTATTACCTGATGGAAGAAGTGCTGGAAAATTTCCCCGAAGCCGAAGAAGAGCAGCCGGAAAACAAACACCCCGTGTTTGCCGTCATCGGCCGCCCGAATGTGGGCAAATCCACGCTAGTGAATGCCATTTTGGGCGAAGAGCGCGTGATTGCGTTCGACATGGCGGGCACCACGCGCGACAGCATCCACATCGATTTCGAGCGCGAAGGCAAGCCTTTCACGATTATCGACACCGCGGGCGTGCGACGGCGCGGCAAAGTGGACGAAGTGGTGGAAAAATTCTCCGTCATCAAAGCCATGCAGGCGGTGGAGGCGGCGAATGTGGCCGTGCTGGTGCTGGACGCACAGCAGGACATCGCCGACCAAGACGCGACCATCGCAGGCTTTGCGCTGGAAGCCGGACGTGCGCTGGTCATTGCCGTGAACAAATGGGACGGCATTTCCGAAGAGCGGCGCAACGACATCAAGCGCGACATTGCCCGCAAACTTTATTTCCTGGATTTTGCCAAGTTCCACTACATTTCTGCGCTGAAAGAACGCGGCATAGACGGCCTGTTCGACAGCATTCAGGCGGCTTATGACGCGGCCTTCATCAAAATGCCCACGCCGAAAATCACGCGCGTGCTGCAATCCGCCATCGAGCGCCAAGCCCCGCCGCGCGCAGGGCTGGTGCGCCCCAAAATGCGCTATGCCCACCAAGGCGGCATGAACCCGCCCGTGATTGTGATTCACGGCAATTCGCTGTCCGCCATTTCCGACAGCTACACGCGCTATCTCACGCAAACCTTCCGCAAAGCCTTCAACCTGCAAGGCACGCCGCTGCGGATTCAGTATAACGTGGGCGAAAATCCGTATGAGGAAACCGCCGAGAAAACCAAAAACAAACCCCTGCGCCGCGCCACGTTGAGCAACCGCATCGCCAAACGCGAAAACCGCAAAGACGCAAAAGTGCGCAACAGCGGCGGCAAGAAGAAACAGCGGCAAGTGAGTGTGAAGAAGAAAATGGCCAAATAAATTGGTCGGCCTGCCCATTTTCCGTCATGAAAAACGCAACGGCATAGCCGGTGTGCTGAATAGTTGCCTTATTTGAGTAATGGGCAAGAAAAAGCAGCCTGCACTTTATTTTTCAAAGTGCAGGCTGCTTTTTGCATGCAGAGGTGGTCCCCCTGTGTTGGTCATTTATAAGGCTTGATAAAACGTTACTCCAAACTGCTCATATTCTCCGCCAATTTCAACAATAAATTTTTTATCTGGGTAGGTTGTCATTAAGTGATATTCCCAGTTCTTTTGGATAAGCTTAGCAACATTTTGATAAGTTTCATCATTAGCGGTTTGTGACGTGTTGAAGAAGACATCATATAACCGAATATCGTTAATAGCTTTTTCCGCTTCCGATATAGAAAGAAAATTTCTTAATCCTTCCTCAAATGTTTTTTTAATTTCTTCAATATCTTCATCGGTTACTGCCCACCAAGATAAAATTACCCCGCCTTTATATTCTATTGTTTTGGGGCAAAGGATATTGGAAAATATTTCAATATCTTCTGCATATATATTCAAACTGATGTATGACTCTATGTCAGAGTAGGTGAAGCCTTGTTTTCGCCATTTTTTGTATTTCCAATTTAATTTCATATATTTACTCTTATTGCATTGTCATTTGATTGGTATGAGTTTTCTTTACGGTATCCTTGCTTTTAAGTTTGCTGGGGCAATGAGCGTCCAAACGCACGCCCAGCTCAAATCTCAACAAAAGGAAAAAACTTCTTAAAACGTTCCAATATTTGGGGATTGTTTTGCAAGGCTTTTAATGCTGTTTCTTCTTTTGCCAACATATCGGTTAAAGACCGTACCTTTCTGATGTATGCAATTCCTTCTACCGCATATTTTTCATAGCGAGATAAATCGTTTGATGGAGAAAATCCAATAACAGTGTCTAGATGAAATTTTGCTTGATTAAAATCTATTAAATCAAAAAAATAGTTTGGCAATTCATCGGTAGGTGTATCCATAAGAACAATATCAAGCCATTGTTTAAATTCATTCATGGTAATTGCCTGACTAAACAAACAGGATAAGGCAAACCCTAAATCTTTGCTGTTGTCTTTATATATCATCCATTTCATTTTACTTTCCTTTTATTCTACATACTCAAAGCAGCCTGCACCCTATTGGGATATGTGCAGGCTGCTTTTGGAGCAAGTTGGCCGTGATACTGAACACCCAGCTCAAATCTCAACAAAAGGAAAGAATTTCTTAAAACGTTCCAATATTTGAGGATTATTTTGCAAGGATTTTAATGCTTTTTCTTCTTTGACCACCATATCGATTAAAGGCCGTACCTTTCTGATATACGCAATGCCTTCTAGTGCATATTTTTCATAGCGGGACAGATTGCTACTTGGGGCATAACCTATGTCATTGCCGATATGCCCCTGATCTGCATCCACCAAATTAAAAAAATAATTTGGCAATTCTTCAGTAGGCGTATCCATTAACACAATATCAAGCCATTTTTTAGCTCTTCTATCGTGATTGCTTGATAGGCAAGGCATGCAAGCGCGAATCCTAAATCTTCACTGTTTTCTTTATAAATAGCCCATTTCATTTTACTTTCCTTTATTTATTGCATCGCCACCAATGTGACCAACTTTGTGTTTATCCTCACGCACTAACTGCATCCTCCCCCTATCTTGGTGATGATGCCAAGTGAGTTCCGGGATTTTGCTCCTTCCGCTTTGAATCGCTTTTAGCTGCTCGGGCGAGAATTGTGAACGGCTTATTTTTCCAGAATTGATTTGTTCGCGCAAATCCCGCGTTGCCATCCGCATCTGTCCTATGCGGTCAGTTGCATAAAACGCTTTCTGATCAAGGCGGGTATCGTATTTGGCAATATCATCAAAAATGGGGAATCCTTTATTGTCAAAAACCACGCCGCTATCAGGATGTTTTCTGCCTGCATATCTCACATTGGGTGCAAATGCTTGGATTTTTGGTTGTTATTGCTGATTTTCCGGCAGCCTGCGTTATCGTCGGCGATGTTGCCGGTACAGACATTCCCCATTCCAAATGGCGCCGAGGTTATCGCGTAATGCATGTTCGGGGCGATGAAGTTTGAATGATAACGGCAGGATTTTGTGTTATGCTGGCTGCGTGTACGGACAATAGCGTGCAGGCAGCCTGCACTTTTTTATGTTGATATTTTAAGGAGATATATCATGACTTTTGCGTATTTCAGCATTTTGCTGCTGGTATTTTTGAACCTGTTTTGCGCGGCGTATGCCAAAAAACGGGCGGGATTCCGCGGTAAGGACAACCATAATCCGCGCGAATTTCTGGCGCAGGCGTCAGGCAAGGCGGCGCGGGCAAATGCGGCGCAGCAGAACGGCTACGAAATCTTTGCGCCATACGCGGCGGCGGTCATCATTGCACATGCAACGGGCGGCGCTTCGCAGGGCGTGATCAATTTCTGGGCGGCGGTGTTTATCCTGTCGCGCATCGCGTTTGTTTGGTGCTATGTACAGGATAAGGCCACGCTGCGTTCGCTGGTGTGGGGCGTGGGCTTTTTGAGCATCATCGGATTGTTTGTGGCGGCGTTTTAATCGGCCGAAAAAAGCAGCCTGCACTTCGAAACGGGGAAGTGCAGGCTGCTTTCGTTTGTGCAGGATATAGTGGAATGGTTATTTGCTTGCAATGTGGCATCACAGAAAAGTGCAGGCTGCTTTGACCATACGCCAAAAAGCAGCCTGCACTTTCTATCTATATGAAATATCGTTGATTATTCCCACACCAGCAATGCGTGATTGCGTTTGCCGCGTTTGATAATCGTGTATTTGCCGAAGCGTTTGTGTCCGTTGGTCAGCGCGTATTTGTCGTCGGGTTTTTCGGGCGCGAAGTTCGGATTGTTTTCCACTGCGGCTTCGCCGTTCAGCAGCACCGCGCCGCTTTGCACGAATCCGCGCGCTTCTTTGTTGGACTGCGCCAAACCGGCTTTCACCAGCACTTCCACCACGTTCGGCGAACCGGAAACTGTGATGCAGGGCAGGCCGTCCAGCGCGAGTTGGGCGTAATCCTGTTCGGTCAGGCTGCTTTCGTCGCCGGAAAACAGGCTGTGGGTGATGCGTTGCGCGGCTTCCAGCGCGGCTTCGCCGTGAATCAGGCGCGTCATTTCTTCGGCGAGGATGCGTTGTGCTTCGGGTTTGGCGCTGCTGGCTTTATCCGCCGCTTCAATCGCGTCAATTTGTTCTAGGGTTAAGAAAGTAAAATATTTCAAGAATTTATACACATCGGCATCGGCCACTTTGAGCCAGAATTGGTAGAACTGGTAGGGCGAGGTTTTTTTCGCGTCCAGCCACACTGCGCCGCCTTCGGTTTTGCCGAATTTGGTGCCGTCTGCTTTCGTGACCAGCGGCAGTGTCATGCCGTGTACTGTTGTGCCGTTTAGGCGGCGCGTGGTTTCCGTGCCCCAAGTGATGTTGCCCCATTGGTCGGAACCGCCGATTTCCAGTTGCACGTTGTGGCGCGTGTTGAGCTGGGCAAAATCATAGCCTTGCAACAGCGCGTAGGAGAATTCGGTGAACGAGATGCCTTGGTCTTCGCGTTCAATGCGTTGTTTTACCGATTCTTTTGCCAGCATGGCGTTCACAGAAAAATGCTTGCCGATGTCGCGCAGAAAGTCCAAGCAGTTCATGCTGCCGAACCAATTGGCGTTGTTTTCCATAATGGCGGGGTTTTCGCCGTCAAATTTTAAAAACGGCGTGAGCTGGTTTTTGATGCTTTCCACCCAGCCTGCCACGGTTTCGGGCGTGTTCAGGCTGCGTTCGGTGGCTTTGAAGCTGGGGTCGCCAATCATGCCTGTTGCCCCGCCCACTAGCGCCACGGGCGTGTGCCCTGCGTTTTGGAAACGGCGCAACACCAACACGGGCAGCAAATGCCCGATGTGCAGGCTGTCGGCGGTGGGGTCAAAGCCGCAGTAGAGCGCGATTTTTTCGCTGTCTAACAGCTTGGAGAGTTCGTTTAGGTCGGTGCTTTGCGCGATTAAACCGCGCGCTTGCAAGTCTTGTAATAAGGCGTTCATTAAGGTTTCCAATAAAAGGCAGCCTGAAAAGGGTTCAGGCTGCGGTTGAATGATTGAATGACGGGGCGGATTTTAAAGCATTTTCAGGCTGCCTAAAAGCTGCTGTGCTCGGTTATTGGGCAAAAATACGCGCGTTGGCGGGCGTGGGAATTATTCTGTGGTGGCATCGTTTGCGGCATCATCCGTACCATTATCGACAGCCTGAAAACGAGCGAAGCTAAAATCGTCAAACCAGCCCGATACCACGCTATTCACTTCATCCACGCCTTGTTTTTTCAAGCTGGAAAACAGTTGCACCGACACGGTTTGCCGTTCCATAAACGGCTTTAAGGCTTTTTTCACCGCCGCAAGGGCTTTGATTTGCTCGTTTTTGGAGAGCTTATCGGCTTTGGACAACAGAATATGCACAGGTCGCTCCGTGAGTGCGAAAAAGTCCAGCATTTGAATATCCAGCGGTTTGAGCGGATGGCGCACATCCATAATTAGCACCAAGCCAATCAATTGTTTACGCGTTTGCAAATAATCGCCCAGCAGCTTCACCCAATGGGCGCGGATGGCTTCGGGCACTTGCGCATAGCCGTAGCCTGGTAAATCCACCATAAAATTGCCGTTTGCCAGTTCGAAGAAATTGATGTGTTGCGTGCGCCCCGGCGTTTTGGAAACATAAGCCAAGCGGGTGTGGCTGCATAATGTGTTGATTGCGCTGGATTTGCCAGCATTGCTGCGCCCCACAAAGGCGATTTCGGCGGGCGTGTTGGGCAGGTCTTTAAGGTGGTTTACGGTGGTGAAAAATTGGGCGTTTTGAAATAGATTGTTCATGGCTGTAAAGATTTGTGAATTTGGTATAGAATACCACGTTTGAAGCATTCTCGGTTTTTAACCGCAGAGACCAATACTAAAAAATTCAGGCAATACTAAAAATTCAGGAGCACTTCCCCATGAAACGTTTAACTCTGTTGGCATTTTTCGCTGCTTGTGGCTTGGCTTCGGCAGCCCCTGATGTAAGCAAAGGCAAGCAAGCGGCTATGGTTTGTTCAGGCTGCCACATGGTAGATGGCAACAGCACCATCGCCATGTATCCCAAAATCGCAGGGCAGCACGCCGATTATGTGTTCAAGCAAATGCTAGACATCAAAAAAGGCGAGCGCAAAACAGGCAATTCTGCGGTGATGGCGCCCATTGTGCAAAATATGAGCGAAGCCGATATGCACAACATCGCCGCCTATTACGCCACGCAGCAAGCCAAAGCGGGCGAAGCCAACCCCAAAGCCAACCCCAATTTAGGCAAAACCATTTTCCGCGCGGGCTTGCCAAGCAAAAGCGTGCCTGCGTGTATGTCTTGCCACGGGCCGGCGGGCGCGGGCTATCCTGCGGGCGGCACAGCGTTTTCAGGCTTTCCGCGCGTGGGCGGGCAACACGAGAGCTACATTGCCGACCAACTGCGCTTGTATGCCAAAGGCGAGCGCAAATCGCCCAACAGCATCATGGAAGACATCGCTTCGCGCATGAGCGAAGACGACATCCGCGCGGTGAGCACTTATATTCAAGGCTTGAAATAGGCTGAATTGATGGTTTCAGGCTGCCTAATGTGGTTTACAGTTAGGCAGCCTGAAATGTATTTTGCTAGGCTTTTTCAGGCTGCCTATAATCCGCGTCTTCAACTATTCTCAACGTTTTCGCCATGTCTCAACCGTCTCGCCCCAAAATCCCCCTTATCCGCCGCCCGTGGTTTGCGTTTTTCAGCTCCATGCGTTTTGCGGTGGCGTTGTTGTCGGTGCTGGCGATTGCTTCGGTGGTTGGCACGGTGTTGCAGCAAAATCAGCCCAAGCAAAATTATGTGGTGAAGTTTGGCGCGTTTTGGACGGAAATCTTTGAATTTTTGGGCTTGTTTGACGTGTATGCTTCGGCGTGGTTCACGCTGATTATGCTGTTTTTGGTGTTGAGCACGAGCTTATGCTTATGGCGCAATGTGCCGCCGTTTTTGCGCGAGATGCGCTCGTTTCGCACGCAAACCACCGCCAAATCGCTGGCGCACATGAAACACACCGCGCTGCTGTCGGACAACATGGGCAGCCTGAAAACGGAAATCGCAGCAAAATATTGGCAGGTAAACGGCTTTCAAACGCGCATCACGCCGCGTGATGATGGCAGCGTGTTGCTATCGGCAAAAAAAGGCGCGATGAACAAATGGGGCTATATTTTTGCCCACGCGGCGATTATCGTGATTTGCTTGGGCGGCTTGGTGGACAGCAATTTGCTGCTAAAAATCGGCATGCTCACGGGCAAGATTGTGCCCGATACCAGCAGCCAATACGCGCGTGATTTTCAGGCTGCATCGCGCCTTTCGCCGAGCAATTTGTCGTTTCGCGCCAATGCGGAAGTGGTGGAAGGGCAAACGATTGAATCAGCGTTTATCAATGCCGATAAGGGCTTGCTGCTGCAAGAGTTGCCGTTTACGCTGGAATTGAAAAAGTTTCACATTGATTTTTACAACACGGGCATGCCCAAAGATTTTGCCAGCGATATTGTGGTAACCGATAAAGCCAGCGGCAAGCAAGTGGCGCAGACCATTCGCGTGAACCATCCGCTCACCATCAACGGCATCACGATTTATCAATCCACCTATGGCGATGGCGGATCGAATGTGCGTTTCCAAAGCTGGGATTTGCGCGGCGCAAACCCGCCTGTGATGCTGGATGTGGTGTCGCAACGCGCGTTCCCGCTGGATTTGGGCACGGAAAAATATCAATTTGAGCTGGGCGAATTGCGCGTGTTTAACGTGGAAAACACGGCGGCGGAGGGCGAAACTACTAAGCACGATGTGCGCAGCGTGGCGCAGCCCAAGCAGTTTCAAAATGTCGGACCAACGATTATGTTCAAGCTGCGCGATGCGGCGGGGCAAGCGCATGAATATGTGAACTATATGCTGCCTTTGGAGCGCGAGGGCGCGAAGTTTTTTGCCACGGGCGAGCGCAGCGACATCAACGCGCCGTATCGCTGGCTGATGCTGCCCGCCGACGCGCAAAACAAGCTAGACAGCTTTATGGCATTGCGCGCCACGCTGATGCAGCCTGAAAAACGCGCGCAGATTGTGCAAACCGCTGTTGCCAATGTGAACGAAAATATGCGCGGCGATTTTAAGCTGGCGGTGGAGAACCTGCTGCGCCAGTTTGCCGAGGGCGGCTACATCGCGATTAACGAGCATATTCAGCAGAATGTGCCCGCCGAAGCGCAGCAAAAAACGGGCGAAATCATGTATCAGATTTTGTATAGCAGCATGGATGTGGCGCTCACGCAGGCGTTGAGCGATTTCAGGCTGCCGACTATGGCTGCGGGCGAGGCGCGTAACCGTTTTATTTTGAACAGCATGGATGGCTACACCGCGCTGACCAAGTTTCAATCGCCCGTGCTGCTGCAAATGGACACGTTTAAGCAGGTGAATATGTCGGGCTTGCAGATGACCAAATCGCCGGGCGCAAGCCTTGTTTACATCGGCTCGGTGCTGCTGGTGCTGGGCACGATTTTTATGTTTTACATCCGCGAAAAACGCGCTTGGCTGCTGTTTTTCCCCGATGGCAGCACCCGCTTTGCCATGTCGGCCACCCGCAGCGAACGCGAATTGGCACGCGAGTTCCCCGAGCATTTGGTGAAACTGGAAACGCTGGCGCGAGATTTGGGGCAGCCTGAAAATGGGGGAGAACCGAGCGGCGGTTAATTGCATTGCCCCACCGTTGCTTATTTTTTGCCCGCGCAGGCGTTTCGCCGCCTACCACGAGCAGGGGCAAGCC
>ERZ772807.513-NODE-513-length-23956-cov-6.464583_pt1 | contig 23956 bp, 24 predicted proteins | sample MGYA00511472_ERZ772807 | MGnify/ENA primary metagenome ERZ772807 (study PRJEB29015, sample SAMEA2737947) | human oral metagenome | biome: human oral; feature: human-associated habitat; material: dental | place: China | collected 2039 ... | reverse complement strand
GGGAGTCGCCGGTGGTGGTGATCTGCAGCGACTGGCTCCCGTGGGAGTGGGTGGAGGTGTCTGGGCGTATGGATCCGGCCTCGGAGGAGAGGACCCAGGCACGCGGGTCCTGCATATCCGACAGCACCTCTGACGGCGCCGCGGGAGGACCGACGGCCGGCGCTGGGGACGCGTGAGCCGCTGTCTGTATCGCGCCAGGTAAGAAAGTACTCGAGGCAGCCACGGCGAGACCGCCCATCAGAAAGTTCCGACGCTTCATCTGAGCATGCTGCGGCAAGGTGAATCTCCAGTTAACAGTCCACTTGGTTGGTTTCCATCCCAGGATACGCACGAATTCGCTGCCACCGCTGGCAAAAGTCGCACAAGCCCTACCTCGGTCGACTGCCACAACATGTCAGACATCCAGAAGATCCGCGCAACTCCGCGCACTTCCGTCGGCCATCACCGGCCATACGTGAGTGAGATCACTGCACCGCCGTCAAGAACCGCGACGCCCCATCGACCACCCACCATTGATACATCCTCGGTAACACTGCTCGTTCAGGACTCAGGCGAAGACCGAGGCGAGGCGGGCGACGGCGGGGTCGGAGTCGCGGGTCAACCGGAGAAGCGCCTCAAAACGCGGAACGACCCAGTTCGGGCGACACAAGGCACGTGACGAGCCGCGCCACGAATGAACGAGCAGCAGTCATCAGAGCACACGTTCACGATGCATGGGAGGCAGCCCCGCACTGGACACCTGAAGCACTACCCGAATGGACCATACAAGCCGCAAGACGTTGAGCAGAGGCCACCCCCGTGCGAGCGGTACCGACCAAGTTTCGAAGCCGCAGGTGCCGAACGAGCCACAGTAGGCGAGCGTTATGGTAGCGAGCACCTGATGCTCTTGACACTTGAGTCCGAGACCGAGAACACGCACGTTCACCAGTACGGATGTACCCCCAATCCGCACCGTAACGCCCACTCGCGAGCCAACGCGACCTGCACCGAAGCAGACGAACTCCACAGCTTGCCCATCAATGACGCAACCCGACGGATCTAGGCGATGTGCGCCGAACAAGAGCAGATCCGGCAGCGGGCTCGCCGAGCCCGGATCAGCGGACGATACCAGTGGCGGATGCAGAGACGGCGCGTAGCTGAAATATGTGCCGGACATCACTACGATGTTCGACGACATGGTCGGGTGATCAAGCAACGCGCTCGAGGCTTGAGCGCAGGACAGGTGAGCTGCACGTCGTTGTATGTCGGCCATGCTGCTATGCCTGGCATATGGCTTGATGACTACTGTTCCCGTATCGGTGCTCAACCGGGAACACTACTGAGTTAGGGGACTGACCACGAACGCTCTCACGGTTACCCTGTGAGCTATACGATCGGAGTTCGCGATCAATCTGCAATTTGGCATGTGGCAAGACGACAGGGATTGCGTTGGACCAGACCTGCTGAATAATCGATGGTAACCACGAGGAGGGAACCCGCAGTGTTGATAATGGCCGCAGTCACCCACGGCAGAGCAGATCTTACCTGGCAGATCGTTGAACTTGACCCGCCCGGACCTGGGGAAGTCCTCGTCAGGCTCGCTGCGAGCGGCATCTGCGGCACTGCTCGACGGGTAATCGATGGCACCCGTCATTTCGCGCTGCCCGGCGTAATCGGACATGAGGGCTCTGGGGTCGTCGAAGAGGTGGGCCCAGGCGTCAGTGATCTGCACCCGGGCGAGCACGTCGTGCTCGGCTGGGCCCGCTGTGGTAGCTGCCCTGCCTGTTTGGCCCGGGCAACCTCATACTGCGAGCAGACTAGACGGGCCACTGAGGCGGGCGTCCGCGTCTTCGGTCCTCTGAATGGCCACGGGGCCTACCGTTTCCCGGACGGAAAGCACCTCGGCGGCCATTTTTTCGGCCAGTCCTCTCTCGCGAGCCACACCGTCGTCGCGGCGAGCAGCCTGGTGCCAATCGACCGACGACTCCCACTGGCCAAACTGGCGCCGCTCGGATGCGGATTCTCCACGCGGTCGACGACGTGATCGAGCCACAGCCGGGAGCAAATGTCGTAGTTTTGGGTGTCGGTGCGGTTGGTAGCGCCGCGATCGTGGCCGCCAAAATGGCCGGTGCGCACGTGGTAGCCGCCGACCGTAAGCCCGGCAAACTCCAACTGGCAGCACAGCTCGGGGCCGATCCGCTCGCGATTGAAGACCCTGCCGAGCTGCCCAATTTGCTCCGCAATCAACTTGGACGCCGTCCCGATGCGGTGGTCGAATGCACTGGCAACCCACAGCTCGCCGAGGCCGCTGCCGCCGCCGTTGGCTCGCGCGGGGTATGCGCGCTCATTGGGGGGTCTCGCGCGGGCACCAACATATCCTTGGATCACAACCGACTCGTCTGGGGCAAACGAGTTCAGGGGGTGCTGGGAGCTGGCGATATCAACCGCACCATCGGTCGACTTGCCAACCTCTGCCAAGATGGCAGCTTCCCCCTCGACAGACTGGTACAGGTATACCCGTCGGATCGACTATCCGAGGCGCTAGCCGACCAGGCAACGGGACTGGTGATCAAGCCTGTCGTTCTCGCCCCAGCCATCTCCGGCGCGCCAAACCAACTATGAGACAGTATGTTCCGGTCCCCCAGCCCGATCCATGCTGGACCCGCTCGGTGTTCGTGGCTGGTTGGCAACCGGTCACCGGTGAACTGGCGGTCACCAACCCGTTCTCCGGACGCCGACTCGCTGTGGTGGGGATGTGCTCGACCCGCGAGGTTGACCAGGCGCTGGCGGCATCACTTGCGGCTCAACGGGAGTGGGCGGCAGTCCGGCAGGAACGGATCACCGTTCTCTCGGCTGCAGCAGATAATGTGAGTGCAAACAGGGACGAGCTGGTTGCGTGGCTGATTCACGAGACCGGTTCGTCGGTGGCCAAGGCCCAACTCGAGGTTGACCTCGTGACCGCCGAGCTTCGGGAAGCCGCAGAACTGGCCAAGCTGAATCTTGATCGCCCCCTGCCTGGTGGCAAGCGCCAATCCACCACCCACCGGGTTCCGATCGGTATCGTTGCGGTCATCGCCCCATTCAACTTCCCCGCCCACTTGGCAATCCGGGCGATCGCCCCCGCTCTCGCGCTCGGAAACGCCGTGGTCCTCAAGCCCCATCCTTACGCCACGATCAGCGGCGGACTATGGCTGGCCGGGATGTTCGAGGCCACCGGGTTGCCACCCGGGGTGCTGAGTGTGATACCCGGCGATGCTGAGATCGGCGAGGCACTCGTCGCCGATCCCCGCGTCGGACAGGTCACCTTCACCGGTTCTACCGCTGTCGGACAATGGATAGCCGAAGTTGCAGCCCGTCGGCTGACGCCCACGCTACTCGAGTTGGGCGGCAACAACGCGCTGGTGGTTCTACAAGATGCCGACATTGAACTGGCGGCTACATGCGGCGGTTTCGGCAGTTTTTATCATCAGGGCCAAGTCTGTATGTCAACCGGACGTCATCTGGTCCACGAGAGTCGCATCGAGGCATACGTGCAGGCCCTTACCAACTACGCAAGCCGACTGCAGGTCGGCGATCCAGCCGATCCCAAGAATGATCTGGGTCCTCTGATCAACGCTCGGCAGCTGGCCCAAGTTGATGACCTGGTTCGTCGCAGCATCGCCACCGGCTCTGAACTGGTGTGGGGTGGTACGACTTCGGGATTGTGTTACCAACCAACGGTTCTGATCGACTCAACGAGAAAGTCTCCAGCCTGGCAGGAGGAGATCTTCGGCCCGGTGGCGGTGGTGGCACCATTCAGCGACGACCAGGACGTGGTGACCCTGGTCAACGAGCAGGGGCCGGGGCTGGTCGCCAGCGTCCTTTGCGCAGACGTGGACCACGGTGCGCAGTTGGGGGCAAGGATATCCTGCGGGATCGTGCACGTGAATGAACCCACCGTCGATTATCAGATCGGCGCGCCGTTCGGCGGCTGGGGATCCTCCGGAAACTCGACCATCGGTGACCACACCTCCAACGTGGCCAACTTCACTAAGTCCAAGTGGTTCACTCGTCGGCCAACGATGCCGCAGCGCTGACATTTGCCGGTGCGACATCATGGGGTTGCGCGCATGGCAGCAAAGAATCCGGGATAACTAGTATCGGGGGTGCAGAATCCCCCGGCCTCGAACCATCCGATGACTTCCTGCCTGCCATGGCGGAACTGGTATCGCGGCATGACGTTATCAAACGACAAAAACACTGCTGAGCGGGCCATCTCGGCTCGGCTGTGAAAGACCGGATAGATCTCCGGTGGGAAGATCTGACAGTTCCGTTTGTGCTCGCGCACAAGGAAACTCTTGATCTGATTGGAGAACACCTTCACATAGGCGCGACACCATGCCATGACCAATGGTCTAGGTAGTTTACTACCTAGACCAGCGAAGTGACAGTCTCGTTGCCGGTACAAACCGTCCCAGAAGGAGTCCTCCCCCTCCCGTGGGTACAACCAGACGAGCAATCCTCCTGCCGGTCCGACCAAGTCGGCAACCATTTCGAAGGCGGCCTGGGTTGACCGGGTGTGGTGGAGGACACCGATGCTCACCACCTGGCTGAATGCTCCACCCAACAACGGTGGCCGCAGCACGTCCCCTCGGACAAAGTGCAGGTTGGCGATGTCACCGAAACGAGCTGCGGCCTGCTTGATAGCAGTCGATTGGTCAAGTGCCACTACCTGATGCTGGGGATAGCGCACTGCAAGCTCGGCCGACTTCTCGGCTGAGCCGCAGCCTGCATCCAAAATCCACTGTTGTTGCGTAGCGGTATCCAAGTGACCGAAGAAGGTCTGAGACATCCACTCGACGAACTGCGGAATCCGGTAGCCGTATATCACACCGGGGTCCTCACCGGCTCCAGTCTGACGGGCCCGCCACTGGAAGCTGAATCCTGTGACCGACCGACGGTCCAGATTGTTCTTGACTAGCATCTGCGGAACCGAATCTATGATGGCGTACGACCGCGAGCAGCCCGAACACTTTAGCGTCCCGGATTCAATCAGCGAACCGTCGGTGGCTGAGGGCGTTAACGCCACCGGCGAACCGCAGCCCGGACACCGTAGAACCGTCAACAACGCTCGTTGCAAGACTACTCCTTACTCATATCAACCGATTCCTCGCTCGCGGTTTCCTGGATCGCTAGCGCGCAGCACCCACTGGGCCAATGGCAGTGCGGCGAGCGGTAGGAGGACGAGTCCGGGCAAGAACGTCACCAGGAATGGTTGAGCCGACAGGTGGGTGTCAATGTTGAACCAGGCATCCGAGATGCGCTCGTTGAGTAGCCGTGAAACCAGCCAGGCGACGGGGAAGGCGATCACGATGCCAGCTAGCCCGAGCAGTGACGCCTCCATGACCACAGTGCAGCGAATTGCTCCGTTGCGGAAACCGAGCAAACTGAGCAGTGAGTACTCGCGTCTCCGCTCCAGGATCGTATAGCCAAGACACGCTCCCACGAACAACAGCGCCACCGCGATGCTTGTTAGGGCACCGAGCCACAGCAGGGCTGTGATCTGGGAGGACGACGCGACAATCAACTTGACTATCTCGTCCTTGCTCAAAGCCTGCTGCACCCCCGATTCGGAGTTCAGTGCATCGGCGGTCGATGCAATCGCGCCGGGTGAGGCCTTGACCAGCACGCCCGAGAACAGGTCGCTTCCAGTGAGTGAGCTCGCGAAGTCCAACGTCGAGCGAACCTCACCGGGCAACGCAGACGACATGATCCCCACTACTCGGGCCTCGTGCTTGGTCCCGGCTGCATTCACCGTGAGGACATCGCCCGGCTCAAGTGCCAACCGGTGAGCGAGTCCGGCCTCCATGACCACGCCATCCGGATCGGAGTCGGAGATGTCAGAGCCTTCGACAAGAGTGACCTTGTGCCAAGTATTCTGCGGGTCGAAGCCGCCGACCATAAGATTTTCGATGACTGAACCTTTGGCCGCTTGGGCCACCGTCTTGATGACCGGTGTCCACTCGCTCACGCCGGCCTCCCCCATGAGGGCTGCCGCCTGAGCCTTTGCCTGTGGTTGGACGAAGTCGACGGTCAGGTCCCACTCGTTGCCGTCAACGGCTGACCGAGAAGTGGCGATCACCGAGGAATACGACAGGGAATAGGCCGCCGTCAGGCCAAAGCCGATCGCGATGGCCAACACGGTCAGGGCAGACACCCATGGGTTGCGCTGAACGTTTCTGACTGAAAGTCGGGTTGTGGTGCTCGATACCAGAGCCCCCAGCCAGGCCCCTCTGATGCGGCCGCCGTGACCGGTGTCGACGGTGCGGGTCATCGCATCGCGCGGCGACATCCGGAAGATCCCTGCAAAGGCGAGCGCTGCGCCGAGCCCGTAAACGACGAGGGTGCCAACACAACCGATGGCGATCACCACGGGATCGAGGACAAATGGCACACTCGGCAACCCGACCGAGGATGCGAAGTTCTCCAGGAACGCACGCCCTACGAGCACCGATCCCAACAGACCCACGAGGATGGTCCAGACGACCAGCCACATGTAGGGCAGGACATAGGCGCGGGCCACAGCGATGGGTCGATGACCCTGCACTAGCAGCACTGCGATGCTCTTGCGTTCCCGTGCGATCCACTGCGCCGACAGAAACATCGACACGAAGGCAGCCGACAACGCTCCCACCAGCACCATCAAAGGAATGACGACGCCGAAGACGTCAAGGTTCTTCTCGACATACTGGTAGGCGAACTGCTCTTCCCGCTCCAAGGCGTAGGCCCCGGACAGGTGCTGTGCGGCGGCTGCATCGAGAACAGACTGCCGAGCGGCGTCGAGATCCTGTCCCGGCTCGAAGTTGAAGACCACGCTATTCACGGTCTGCGATGACGGGGGCAGGTAGACCACGCCCATGGAGTCCTTGGCCGAGATGAACAGACTCGGGTTGAGCGGGGCGATGAGGAACTCGGGGTCTCGAACGATCCCGCGCACGGTCACGGTTCGCGTAGTGCCACCGACCTCAATGTCCAGTGAGTCACCGACACCGACCGAGTGGTAGTTCGCCATGCCCTGGTCGATCAACGCACCTGACTCGTCGTCCCGCGTCAGAAGGGTCCCCTCAAGGGGCGTCAAAATGTTCAACCGGGACCCTGTCCATACCGAATCGGAAGAGATTACGGTCAGCGCCAGGTCGTCGGCCCCGGTCAGCTTTGTGCGCCCGGGCAGGACCTGGCGGGACATACTATCGGTCAGCCCGGGCAGCTCATCGAAGCGCGGCGCCGACTGGTTCGGTGCGGGGGTGAATCTCAGTTCCAAGTCTGCGAGTTGACCCGCAGAGTACCAACTATCACGCGCCTTTGTGATGCTCGACAGGGCCGAGTACTCACCAACCAGCATCGAGAAGGCCATGGAGGCTACCGCAATCAACAGCATCAGCCGACCGACCATCGACCAGGCCGAGCCGAGGGCGAACTTCTGCAGCGAGGTGAGCGGAAGGACACGGGCCGGATTGTGAATCTGGATCATGAGCAACCAACCTCGATAGCACCATCGCACATTTCCCAGGTCTCGGTGGCATAGCTGATAACGATCGGATCGTGGGTGGCGACGATGATCGTGGTGCCGATCTGCTGCTGCAACCGGGTCAGGCACTCAAGTACCTGCGTCGCATTCTTGTGGTCAAGCGCACCAGTTGGCTCATCGGCCAGGATCACCGGAGGCTGCTTGACCATCGCCCGGGCGATCGAGACACGCTGCTGCTCGCCACCGGACATCTGGGCGGGGAAGTTGCCGGCAAGGTGTGCGATCCCGACTGCGTCCAACATGTCCATCGCCTGCTCGCGCCGCTCAACAGCCGCTTTATCCAGCGGTTCGAGCGCCGCAGACACATTCTCCAAGGCGGTGAGGGTGGGCAGTAAGTTGAAGAACTGGAAGATGAAACCAATGGTGCTGGCCCGGAAGGCAGTGCGTTGTCCTCGCGACAAGATGCCCAGGTCCGCCCCGCTCACCTCGACCTTTCCTGAGTCAAACACCTCGATGCCACCCAGGATGTTGAGCAGGGTCGATTTGCCGCTACCCGAGACACCCCGCAGAGCAATGTAGCTGCCCCGCTCGGCAGCGAGCGAAACGTCGTCGAGCACCTTCAGGCCATGGGTAGGCCCCGGGTACGTCTTAGTCAACGAACTGACGCGGATGGTCCCGCGATCGGTTTCAACGGAGGTGGTCATGGAAGATGCTTCCTTTCATCGATCACGGTTCGACAAGTATGAAATAAAACTGCGCCACAACTCGCGATCATCGCTGCGGAGAAAATCCATGTTGGAGATGATGCGCAAGCAGGCGTCCAGGTGCTGATCTGCGATTGCCCGCGCCTCTGTGAGAGCCCCACACTCCCGCATGATGCCGACCGCGTTTCGTAGCTCGCGCTGATCGGTAGTGTTAGCCCGCAGGATGCGGACCAGTTCCGCCGCCCGGTTACGGTCGGCCCGTTGCAGGGTGAGCAACACCTGCAGCGTCACCTTACCTGCTGTGATGTCCTCGGCGGTGGTTTTACCCCACTCTTCGGTCACTGGAGCTACGTTGAGCTGGTCATCGATCACCTGAAAGGCCAGCCCGATCTCCTCCCCGAGTCTCGAATATGCCGCAAACGCCCGCTCGTCGGCATTGGCTATACTCGCGCCGATCTTGAACGGCATCCGATAGGTATAGGAAGTCGAGCGGTGCAATACCGACTGCAGGTATTCGAGGGGATCGTGGTCCATGGACTCCTCGGATGGCCAGATCGTATCGATGGTTGTGCCAAGTCCGGTCACCCAGTGCTCCCAGGCAAGCTCGCGTCCCAGCCGTCTCCTAGAACTGTCATGCAGGTTCGACTGGGAGTTGGCGAGGATATCAAAGCACATGTTTAGCCAGGATGAGCCAAGGGCTCCCGCTGTGCATACACCGACCATTCGATGCGCAGTCGGCTCGCCGCGGCGCAGGTCGGAATCGTCAGCGATATCATCCAGTACCAGCGAGGATGAGTGGATCATCTCGGCCATTGCCACGAGGCTGGGCGCCTTCACCGGGTCAGCGCCCAACGAGCGGGCGGTCAAGCAGACCAGCACCGGCCGGATCATCTTGCCAGTCCGATTCAGATAGGATCGGAAGGGTTGGTACCAGTCGCGGCGCAGCAACTCAATCATCTCATCGGCCAGATCGGTTCCGGCTAGTTCTCGGATCGCCGCAGCAGTGCCCCACCGATCAACAGTCTCCAGAACGGCCTGGCGGGCGAAAGGCAGCCAGGCTTTGTATTGCTCGGCCCAGGCGCCGGTCATTCCAGGGGCGAGGGCTATACTCATGAGTTGACTCCGATCGTTGCGTACAGCCTAGGGGCGACAAGCCGGGTGAACTTGAGAATCGCCTGCTCCGCTCCCGGCAGGGAGCGCTTGGCGAATCCGAGGGCCAGACTAAGTTGCCTGGCGGCGAGCGTGGCCAGGTCGGCGTCCACTTGCAGGGCCGCTTCAGACAGCCGAGCCTCGACCGAAACGACCGGTTTCTCCCCGACTGCGTCCAGCACCGAACGCGAGATAGCCTCCAAACGTAGCGCCGCACCAAGGTGTCGACAGGCCGCGGCCAGCACGGTGCCCGCCTGCGGTTGCCCGGCGACAGCAACGGCTGTAAGACCCACCAATTCGAAGGACGCCGAGGGCTCCGCCGACGATAGATAACCGAGTAACCATTGGTACTCCAGTTCATCCGATAGCCGGCGGACACCAAGGTGCACGGTCCGAGCAAGGCCCTGCCGCACCAGATACTCACCAAAGATTTCGCCAAGACGAGTACCATCGTTCGGTGCGAGGGCGGGCTCTCCCTCATAAGCAAGCAGGACGCCGAGTTGACGCAGGTTGTAGGCGACCGTCACCCATACAGGTGGGGGAAGCGGCAGTGACTCGTCCTGGCGCGGCAAGTCGTGTTTGTTGGCGACTACGTCGAGCATGATCGACGAGAGGTACTGGCATTCGATTGCCGCGATCAGCTGTGCCGATGGGCGCCGCTGTGGCTCCTTGCCTGCAAGCAGGAGGTATAGCAACAGCGTCCGCAACCCGGCAGGATGTTGGCTGTTGAACTCATGGACAGGGGCCAGGAAACCCCGTTCAAGCCCATCCCAGTCCCATCCGAATCGCGGCTCATCTACGTATGTGATCATCCATTGGTCATCCCGTCGCGGTGGCACGGCCGTCTTCAAGGCCTCATCGGCCGCCACGCGAGCCTTCAACCACGCAGTGGTCAAATCCATCCCTTCTCTCCTTTCCAGCACTGCAAATCACCCCACGACAAGTTGCGCCACCAACGCACTTAGGGCGATGACTGCTTGTAAGACAACAAAGCGGTGCGACAGCGCCAACTTCGAATCCGACTTCAGATACCGGTCGGCGAACATCCAAGCGTATGGCACCCACGCGGCTAGGAAGAGCAAGCCCTGTAGCAGCGCCAGCACGCCGGTGACCAAACCCACCAAGTAGGTAACCGAAGTGACCGCTATTACCACCCGTGAGATCCGGCGAACGACCCGGGTCGAATGGGTGTTCGCGATAGTCTTCACCTGTGCCCTCAGGTCTCCCTCAATATCACGGACGTCCCACAGCAACTCCGAAAGGTAGTCCAACCCGAAGGTGACTACGATCATGACCAACAATTGGGACCACTGCGGCCAACTCCCCACGTAGACGTGGGGGGTGACCAGCAGCGGCACCGACCAACACAGTGCAGCGAAGGCGTTCTTGACGTACCGATATTGCTTAATCCGCGACAGACTTGGCCGAGCAGCCCAAGGCATCGGTATGCTGTAGAGGTTCATCAGCATGTTGACCGCCAAGGAGTAGATCAGGAAGCCCCATCCAGCCCGCAGCGCCAGACTGACACCCACCACGCTGGCCACCACACAAATCGACAACGCCACTTGCAGGTTAGCGAAGAAGTGGCCTTTGGCGTCATAGTTGATAGCGTCCTCGTCACGGTCAGTGATCTGGTTGTAGACATAGCTGACCACTACCGACGCGGTAATCATGACGTAGTATTGCCAGTCGAGCGGTAGGCGCATCGACTGGTTCCAAAATGCGGTCAAAAGGACCGGCAGGGCGAAGAGATGAAACCGGTTCGTCAACAGTATTTCACCCACGGCTTGCAGCCGCGCACCGCAGATGGTAATCACTCGATTCTCCTGAGAAGATCCAGTGCCTGGTCGAGGCGGGTGACATTGGGTAGGTCACATGAGGTGTTTTCGGGGGTGCCGGTAATCAACACCCGACATCCGGCACGCTCAGCCAGCTCGGCGTCCTGGGTGAGTGAGTCGCCGATGACCACGGCGGTATCGAGTTCGCCACCCCGCAGGCCCAAGTATTCGGTGATCACATAGGGGTCCGGCTTACCGATCAGGATCGCCTCACGATCAGCCGCCTTTTCGACTCGACGCACGGTTACTCCAGGGCCGACGTGGACCCCCGAAGCGTCGGTGAAGGAGGCATCCTTGCAGGTGGCAAAGATGAGCCGTGGTGGGTGAAGCCGTACGCAGTCCAGCGTTTCCTCAGTAAGGCCAGGATCACGAGTGACTAGCAGCACCTCTGATGCGCCGACCTCCATGACCCGTAGGCCGGGAACCAGACGTTTTAGTTCGGAACGCAACACGTCAGAACCGATCACCGCCACCTCGCCCACACCGAGGGATGACAGCCGATGTGCTGCGACCATCGCCATCGTGACGACATCCGACACACAGACTGGGATACCGCGTGCCACCAGCTCGTTGGTCAAGTCAGCGGGAGTGATGCTGCTAGAGTTGGTCACGATCTGTACCAAGTATCCTGCGTCACGAAGGCCGACGATGAAATCGCCCGGCGGCGAATCGTCATAGTGTTGCCTCCCAAGCAGGACTCCGTGGACGTCAACGATCGCATGTCTACCCATCACTGGCCCCCGTATCCGCTACAGTCGATCGTTCGTCGACCAGCGGTCTCCGCCAGTATTCATCGGAGATCGCGTACCTGCTTAGTTCAGCTAACTCCGACAATACATCGGGCCGGACCGTCCCCAGGGCACCAACGATGGCTAGGCCCGCCGAGATGAGTTCTTCAATCTTTAGCTGGGTCGCCTGGCGGGCCCCGGTTCGGTCGATCAGTGCGGAGAACTCCTCGACGGTATAGTCCTGCTCGCGGTTGAGCCAGGCACTGATCCTGGCGCGATCCTGGCCATCGGCCAGCTCATTGGCCAGACTCAGCAGATAGGTTGGTTTCAGGGCGACCAGATCAACTCCCACGCCGCGTCCCAGACCTTTTTCGCTGTCAGCGACGGTGTCCTCCAGGTCATCCTTGAGTTGGTAGGCGACCGCCAAGTGACCCGCCCACGAGACTAGCGCGCTGGTGATAGATGGGTCAGCACCTGCGGCAACTGCGCCCGCCCGAGCGCAGATCTCGAACAGCCGCCCGGTTTTCAGCCAAACGTTACGCAGACACGCCTCGGGAGATGGCAGTCGCGAACCCTCGTGATAGACGTCAAGCAGCTGCCCCACGTTGTCCCACAGATCATGCTCCTCAAGCATCGTGAGTATCGTCAGGACGCTGCCGCCGTCCAGCGGTGCGGAGGAGACCGCCCGATTCGCCAGGGCTCGGCAGATCTTGCCGTAGGCGAAAGCAGCAATGACACCGCTGCGGTCATCACGACTAGCAAAGGGCTTCGGATCGCCGGCGCCTGTCGTCTCACCTTCAAACAAGCTGGCGAGGCGCACATGGCTAGTTGGCAACCCGCGCCGCATGACATCCCCATCGTAGATATCGTCGTGCACCAGCGTGTGGTGATGGTAAAGCTGGAGTGCGGCCGCAACGGGCAAGACTGCCGACACATCCGAGTAGCCCGCCGCCCGATAGCTCAGGATGGCCGTGAGTCCGTGGAATCGTTTACCAGCCACGTGAAGGTAGTGTTCCAGCCAACGGTAGATAGCGCCGATGAAGGGATCGCCAGCTGCTGGACCATGCTGGATCAACCAGTCGATCTGCGCAGCAATGGCGTGATCGATCTCGGATCGGTTGTCTTCGAGCCGCGCTGCTGCCGCATTTGCTTGATCGGTTGACTCAAACATGGCTTCCTCCCATTGACAACTCTGGCTGGTTGACCTCAAAACTACCGGGATCCTCAAAGAAGGTGTGATGCCAAAGCTGGGTTGTGGCAACCAGGGTCACCAACAATCCCTGCCGTAATCTGGCCAAGTGCCGCCGTCCCCGTGAACCAGACGGAATGGGACTGCCCAATTGGCACAGAACAGCGGCAACTCGTTCGGCATCGAAGTAGCCAAAGTCATCAATGGTCTGCGGGGCCATCAGGTAGCGGTAGATTTCGGGAGAATTCGGCGAGACAAAGGGGTTGACAAATGGCATTGTGAATCGTTTCTTCGCACGCCAAGCCACTTCCGGACCCACATGGTGTTGGGCAGCAAGTCTGAGCAACACCTTATTGTATCCCTGGCCGATCTTGGCCTGGTCGCCCAGTAGGGCCGCAAACTCGACCACTTCCCGATCGAGAAAGGGGTACCGCCCCTCGACCGAGGCGCCAGCAAGTACCCGGTCGCCGTGCGGACCGAGAAGGTAGTTGCCCAGCATGACATCGTACGACACCGCCAAGGAAGCGTTCAGGCGGGACGCCCGGGCGGGTAGATCCCGATCGAATTCCACAGTGGTGAGCGGGACATCGGCCTCGAGTAGTACCCCGGCCGGACCGGTGAGAATCGGGCCGAAAACCTCGCGATAGAACTCCCACTCGATCGCCTGTGCGGGGATGAAACCAAAAGCATCGCGGATCCGATCTAGACGGCTGTCGCCCGGGGTCAAGCATTGCGAGGCAAGCCGGGTCCGAAGCACCCGACGAACCAAAGCTCTGATTGTCGGTGGCGAGTCCCAGATCCGTCCGAGTTGTCGTCCTTGCTCAAAGGCTTGGTAACCAGCAAAGGCCTCGTCGGCTCCCTCTCCCGTCAGAACCACCTTACTCAGACCGCCGGCCCGGCAGGCAAGCGCATGCAGTGCGGCAGATTCGGTTGATAAAGTCGGGGTTTCCAGGTGCCACATCAGTGAGGAGAACGCGTTGGCGATGTCATCGTCGGTCATTACCTCGACGACTAAGTCGACGCCCAGATAATCAGCGATCTCAGCAGCCAAGACAGTTTCATCAAGTTTGGGAGTAGTGGAACCGACTGAAAGCGCAGTCAATCGGCCTCGAACGTGCCTTCTCGTGAGCGCGGTGACCAGAGCTGAATCCACTCCGCCACTGAGGTAAGTGACCGGCACAAACTCGCCCTGGACACAACGTCCGACCGCCCTAACCAGCAGGGTGTCGAGTTCCTCGCGGGCCGCTTCCCAATCAAGTCGGCGGCCAGCATCCTTTTCAGGATACCGCAACCGCCAGTAACGTGTTAGTTTGGGAGACGCAGTCGAATCGATCACCAGATAATGCGCGGCTGGCAATGCGTTGACACCGGCGAACATAGTCTGCGGTGCGACGGTCGTGCCAAAGTAGCAGAGTTGGGCCAATCCTCTTGGGTCAGGCCGGGGGCTGGGCAGATTCGCAGCAAAGAGTGCCTTAGCTTCCGACGCAAAACTCAAGGTGATACCGTTCCATGCCCAGACAAGAGGACAGATTCCCATCCGGTCGCGGGCTAGGACCAACCTATTACTCCGCCGATCATACAGCGCAATCGCGAACTGTCCGTCCAAGTACTCAGCGAAAGTCACCCCGAACTCTTCATAGGCATGAGCGATTACCTCCCCATCGCAGTGCGAGGCGAGGCGGTGTCCTAGCGCTTGAAGTTGCGCAGAGAGATCGCGATAGTTAGTAATCTCTCCATTGAAGACCACCAGGATCGATCCGGACTCGTCGCTGAAGGGTTGGCATCCAAAAGACGTGTCAACGATCGCCAACCGAGCACTGCCCAATACCACACCGTCGCTTCGACCGATGGTCTGTGCGTCGGGACCTCGATGGACTACCGTGCCCAGCATGCGAGCCACCAGCAGTTCGTCCTCGGCACCAACGCTCTCCGGCCGGAAGATCCCTACAATGCCGCACATGATGCATCCTTGGCTGAACCGAGCAGTTTAGTACCTTGGAATGGTCGTCCTGTAAGAGCGTCGCCCAGGTTCCGGCTTGACCGACCATCAACAATGAGGGTCCTGATCCCGGCTGAGGCAGCCCGGGCGGCGGCGCGGAGCTTGGCCGCGATGCCACCTGTGCAGTCACCAGCCATATCAGGTATCCCGTTCAACCGCGCTAGGTCAGCGACGTTGATCGACTCATAGATCTGGTGGTCGGGCGTCGTGTCGTCGTAGACCCCTGGAGCGTTGATGGCGAATGCGACATCACTAGCCCGCAGAGCAAGTGCGGCATCCACCACAATGTCATCGGACGACAAAACTTCATATCCGGTGTCGGTGACGATGAAACCGCCGCCAACCACTGGAGTGTGGCCCCGCATGATGAGCAGCTCCAACTGATGAATCATTTGGGTACTTGGTACACGAGACCACTCCAGCAGCGATATCCGGAAGGGTCTCAGACCACAAAACTCAAGCTGCCGGTAGACAGCCAACTCCAGTTCCAAGAGTAGGTGGTTGACGTGTGAGACCACTCTTCCCATATCATCCGACAGTGTACGATCAAGGTATCCGAACTCGATCGCCGCTGGTTTACCGAACACCCCAGTCCCGTGAGCGACAAATAAGGGCCGGTCAAGGGGTAACTGGGCGCAGAGTTCAGCTAGGCGTTTCTCAAGCAGGATCGCTGAGCCAGCAGTTTCACGCGATATCAGGCTGCCTCCTAACTTGACTGCAACCGGGGCGGGCGGAGTCATGAGCGCAGAAAAGTCAGTCGGATTTTGCTGGTTCCAATCCGAAAGATCATCATGCCGAAGCCACAGCCATGAACTCGCGGGCTTTCTCGCGGTCAATGGTCGCCTTGCGGTTGAGTCCTCCGCAGACGGCGCCGCGGACTCCCACAATGTCAGTCCCAATGGACACCAACTGGTCAAGGTGCTGTAGCCGAATTGACCCGGCTAGCGCAACCTCCAAGGCGTTCTCGTGAGCTGTTGTGACAAACTCCTGAAGTTCTGCCAAATCACAGGAGTCGAAAAGAGTCTTGCCGTCTTTGAACAAGGTATCCATCATGACCAGATCAGTTTTGGCCTCGGTGGCGATCTCAACCAGCTGAAGTGGTTTAAGGCCGTCGAAACGCCGATAGTCGGCGTAACCTGCAGTGACCACTAGGACATCGTTGTTGACCTCCTTGGCAGCTCGATTAACTGCCGTCATCAGCTGCACACCCTCGTCGACCGTCTTAGGTCCATGGAGCCCAGCCTTGATATAGGTGACACCACTGGTCACTGCACCGCGAGCGGCCAACGCCGCAGTGCCGGGCTTGAACGGCAGATCTCCCAGCGTTGCACTAAAGGTCACTTCAGGATCACCTACGCGTTCGATGACCTCGCGGATCACCCACGGGAAGCTCGCGCCAAGCGATCCCTCAGAAGTGTTCTTGATGTCAATGATGTCAGTGCCGCACTCATAGGCAATGACCGCTTCGTCAGCATTGATAGGACTGATGAGTACCCGCATTGAAGATCTCCTGGAGCGTCGAAGGTGCATTTCAGATATGAGCGCAATGCGTTCGTCGTAGGACCATCAATGATCCTACGACCTCGAGTTTAGCATACCTCCGGATTATGTGGGGATTATTGGGAGACATCCCTATGGATGACGTCCGCGTCCACGGCAGCAACCACCCGCAGCGTCAGGTCTCCGGCCCGATGAAAGGCCTGATGCGAGCGGGCGGGCCAGGCTCTGGGACGACATACCTGAGTAGCGACGTATGACGTCCGACGTACAAAGTGTCACCTTGAACGAGTCTCGAGCTGCTGACTGTTTTCGGACACTGCTTGCTTCGCGCTTCAGGCTGCCTCCACTAAGCCCAGTAACTTAGTTTCGATCTCGTTCGGACTGCGATACGCCAAAGTCGAGTGAAGGTGAACGTAATAATATCTCAACTCACTCCAGAAGGCAATATCGCGACGAGACTCATTAAGGAAGCTCACGTAGTGGGTTCAATGCCCAGGGGGTCAGTATAGTCGGTGGGTGATTGTTTGATCTTTAGTGGGTCTGGTGTGTTGGTGCGGGCGCGGCGTGACCCGCATGGTGACGATGAAGGCGTCTACTCAATCCCGTCACCAGCAAGGTCACGCCGCCATGTCATCTTCCACGACGACCACCCTGTCGCGCCAACCCCTGGCCCAGGTTCTCAAGAACATTACCGACCCCCGCGACAGGCGCGGGGTACGCCATGACCTACCCACAGTCCTATCCCTGGCCGTGACGGGGGTGCTGGCCGGTTGCCTGAGCCTGACAGCGATATGGGAGCACACCACCGACCTGACCGCCGCCAACCTGGAGGCCCTGGGCCTTCAGGCGGGACAGGCCCTTGCGTCGGAGTCGACCCGGCGGGTGCTCCAGGACCTGGACCCCGCTGACGTTGATGCCCATCTAAGGTCATGGTTGTGCACACGCACCGGTACCATCGCCGGCCGCAGAGTCATCGCAGTGGACGGCAAGACCATGCGCGGGGCCCGCACAGGCAAGGACCCGGCGCCTCATCTCCTGGCGGCCCTGGACCAGGCCACGGGCACTGTCTTTGCCCAGGCACGGGTGGCTGACAAGTCCAATGAGATCCCCGCGCTCAGGGAGCTGCTCAAGCCCCTCGACCTGGACGGGGTGGTGGTGAGCGCCGATGCGATGCACACCCAAACCGACACCGCCGAGTGGACCCGCCCAGCGTGGCGGTCACTACGTGTTCACCGTCAAGGGCAATCAGAAGACCCTGCGCAGGACGCTCAAGAAGCTGCCCTGGAAGGACGTCCCGTCCACCTCCTGGGGCGACGTCCCTCACGGGCGGCGAGTGCGGCGCACCGCCCGAGGCGGCCTGGGCTCCCACCTGGGTGGGCTTCCCCGCAGCCGCCCAGGTGGTCCAGGTCCGGCGCACCCGAACCACCAAGGATCGCAGGAGCGCAGGCAACAACGGCAGTGCTAGCGCCAAGAGGACGACTGTGGAGGTGGTCTACCTGGTCTGCTCCCTACCCATGGGACAGGCCCAACCCGAGCAGGTCGCCGCCTGGGCCCGGGGACATTGGAAGATAGACAACCGGCTCCACCGGGTCCGTGACGTGGTCCTCGACGAGGATCACCACCAGCTGCGCACCGCTAACGGCCCCGAGATCATGGCCGCCCTAACGAACCTGGCCATCAGCCTCATCCACCTGACCCACGGCACCAGAACCACTATCGCCAGCACGACCAGATCCCTGTCACGACAACCCAAACGAGCCATCAAACTACTCACCCAAACCCCCACCTAAACCAACTTTGCCAACCCCCTGCTCTACCAGCCTGTACGACGACTTGGCGCTGAACGCCCTGAAACGGCTGTCCGGGAGCACGGGCACGAGGGAGCAGACCTGACACCACTCCGATAGAGGAGCGTAGTACCGAGCCATCCGTTACGGGCAGACCATGACCGACTGCGAGGCCGTCGCCTCGGTGGTCTCCAAAGGAGATTCCTACACCATTGCTCTGGCTGAGGCGCTGAACTCCTCGCACAAGGCCAAGCTGGTCCACAACCGCCTCCACCCTGGCGAGCATGGTCCCTGGGAGGGCATCGGCGATGCCAAGTTCGCCACCACCGAGCCGGTGCATTGGTTCAAGAACATCCATCCTCACTGCGCCATCCGCATGCGTGCTCCAGTCGAGCACGAGCACGCCCACCCCATCAGATGCCAACACCAGCACCGAGGACATAGGCGAGCAGACCCTCAGCCAATCTCAGCCGACAACCACCAGCGCTAAACAAACCAGCCTCCACACAGGCTGACACAGAACTGTCACCCACGTCCCGAAACACCACACGCACCGGATCGCCGTCACCGCAGACAAAAGTCGCATAAGCATCGCACCAGTCGACTACCACAACATGTCAGACATCCAGAGATCCGCACAAATCCGCGCAGTTCTGACGATCAGCACCGATCGCATGTGAGTGAGATCACTGCACTGTTGTAGGAAACTGCGAATCCCTCGTCGACCACCCGCCATTGAGCCTGAACCACGAAGAAGCCCGGCCACACGCCATCGATACGTCCTCGGTGACACTGCTCGTTCAGGACTCAGGCGAAGACCGAGGCGAGGCGGGCGACGGCGGGGTCGGAGTCCCAAGCCAACCGGCGAAGCGCCTCTCCGGCGGCAGCGACCGGGAGCTCGATGAGAGCCTAAGTCAGACGCAATCGCACGGCGGTCTCGGCGGTGGGCGCGGCGAGCTCGTCGGTCAGAGCGTTGACGATCCAGGACGCACGCTCGTCGTCACGGCACAGCACTCCCAGCACCTCCGCCGCCTCCACATCGTGGGCACCTTCAACCACCATCGCGACAAGGACGGGAACGGCCTCGGTCATACCGCATCGTCCCAACGCCAGAGCGGCGCAGTCTCGCACGACCGCGTCGGGGTCATCGAGGGCCTGTGCGAGCACGACGGCGGCGCCCGGCGCCTCGGGCACCTCAGAGATCGCCCGAACCGCGCGCCGTCGAACATCCGTGTCCTCTGCGCGAGCACCGGCGCGCAGCGCCGCCACCGCATCACCGCCGGATCGGGCGAGGGCCCAGCGCAGCGCACCCGCGACATCCGGCTCGGACTCGCTCAGAAGCGCTTCGGCCAGCAGCTCGACGGGGACCGGCGCTCCCGCAGATCGGATCAGAATGGCTTGCTGTCTGCGAGCGGCACTTTCCGAGTCGAGGTCTCGCATCAGGTCAATGACACGCAGGACGTCGCGCCAGTCGGCAGGCGCGGAGGCGTCAATGGCCCGGAGCCGGTCGAGCAGCTCGCGCTCCTGGGCCAGACGCTCCTCAGTGCACCGGATGAGGTCGACGACGAGCGCGGCGGGCGTCAGGTCCGGGTCCTCCAGAGCGCGCCCCACCTGCTTGAGCGATAACCCCATGGATCGAAGGCTCTCCACCTGGAAGATTCTGCGAATGTCCTCGTCGGAGTAGTCGCGGTAGCCGGCGCTGGTGCGGCCCGTCGGCCGCACCAGCCCCAGAGCCTCATAGTGCCGGAGCATCCGGGCGCTCACTCCGGAGGACCGGGCCGCGTCGCCGATCAGCACTCCATCACCTCCTGCACCCCCATGGGCTCGGCCCCCTCAGTCCCAGCTCTTGCCACGCCAGTATCCGGCTCCTCCGCGCTTGACGCCCCCGGTGTGAGCATCAGCCTCGCCTCGAAGATGGCCTCCTCAAAACCTCTCTCCGGGTCCTGCCGAAGCAGCTCGGTGGCACGGGCGTGCGCAGCCACCCTCGGATTGAGACTCTGCGCAGCCTTCTCCAGGATGGGATCGGCGAACTCGCCGAGGTCGATCAGCGCCCGGCTCAGGCTCAGCTGGACGCTGCGGTCTCCGCGACCGAGCTGGCGCGTCAGCTCCTCGGCCAGAGACGCCTTCTCGTTCTCCGGAACGAGGACGACGGCGGTGCGCCAGGCGGTCCGCGCGATCCCGTCGTCGGGATCGCCGAGCATCTCGCGGGTGATCCAGGGCCAGGTGCTCTTGTCGCCGATCTTGGAGAGTGTGTGCAGGGCCTGACTGCGGGCCTGGTTGCAACCGGAGTCGAGCTCCCGGTGGAGGCGCGGCAGAACGATCTCCGACGGCAGGCGGGTGAGGGCCCAGGAGAGCATGTCCCGAACGAAGAAGTCCGGCTCGATCGCGCATCGCTCAACGAGCAGCTCCGTGTAGTCGGCGTCGGCTCCGGACCCGATGGCCAGGGCCGCCTGCAGACGGATCGAAGAGCTCTCAGCGCTCAGGGCATTCGCGACACGGGAGTCCTGCGGGGTTGTACTGGTCATCGGGACCACCTCCTGCCCCAAGGGAAGGCCTTGTCACGGTGTCAAGGTCAAGTCGTCCCGGCGGCCGACGCACATCTGGACGGAGACCAACTCTCCGGCCGTAGCCGGTCAGTACTGACCTCGATCATTCGCGAGGCCTCCTGCGCGAAACCGAGGTCGGGGTGGACGAGCAGGTGAATAAGGTCTGCCCCACCAGTTTCCTGGCGGGGCAGACCTTCGAGGTGGTGGAGCTAGTGGGAGGCTTGTCGAAACTTGCCCCACCGATGATTCGGATGGTGCGAGCGCACCGATCGATCCGCGCGAGACGGCACAGGACGCACCGCCGGAGGCACCAACCGCAGCAGGCGCCGCGAGCATCCGAAGACTTCCTTCAACGAGCGGAAGCCGCCTACGCTGCGGGCGGGTCTCTGAAAGCCGTGGCCCGACAGGTCGGTCTTGGACATGAGCGACTCTCTCGTCTCCTTCGGGAACGCGGTGTCGTCCTCCGTGACCACTCACCATCGACCAGCGAGATTCGGCTGATGTGTGCCATGTACGAGCAAGGGGCTTCGCTGGAGCGCGTGTGCGACAGGTTCGGTTACACGGCGGGGACAGTCCGCACGCGCTTGATCATCGCCGGTGTCATGATGCGCGACACGCACGGCCGCAGAACAGTCCTGAAGGCACAGCAAGCCCGTCACTGAACAGCACCACCAGCCAACGAGTTGCAGTTCTCCTGATCTGAGGCTCGGTCGTGCTGATCGAGAATTACGAAGCCGGCGGCTCGACATACGAGTTTGCCGATAGGTTCAACATGCGCCGAAACACGTTGCGCCTCGCCGGGTCCGACCTCACTGACCGCCCTCGTCGTCGTGGACGCGGAATGTAATTGACAGGGCCCGCGATGCTGAAGGCGGCGGTGAGGTCCCCGTGCCGCTCGGGGCGTGCAGTGTGTTTCCACACGGCGAACGGAGTCTTCTTGTACCCTCGTCGCCAGATAGAAAGCACACCCCAGTCGTTGATTCAGACTCTAGCGCACGCCGAGATGGTTGCGGCGGGTGGCAGCAGCGTTGCCGGGGAGCAGGATGGGGGCCCCCTATGTGGTGTGTCAAGCGGCTGCGGGTAGTTTCGTGGCTGGTTGGGGGTCGTAGAGTGCGCCGTTGCGGATCATGGCGTGCAGGGTCAGGATGCGGCGGTGGGCCAGGGCGAGGACGGCCTGGTTGTGACGTTTCCCCTGTTGGCGTTTGCGCTGGTAGTAGGCCTGGCTGACGGGGTCGGAGCGCAGTGAGGCGAAGGCGGACAGGAACATGGCGCGCTTGAGCCTCTTGTTGCCGGCGTGGGAGACGTGCTCACCACGGATCGATGAGCCGGAGCGACGTGTGACGGGAGCGAGCCCGGCGTAGGAGGCCAGCTGGGCTCCGGTGCCTGGAGGTCCTTGTCCAGGGTCTGGGCCAGCCAGGACGGCGGCGGCCGGGAACCCTGATCCCGGGCACGTGTGGTCAGGACCTCATAAGGAGGGTGGGCCACCCGCCAGGGCCACCGGCCTGGGCGGCGACATCGGCCCGCTGGGCGCGTGGGGCGATGAGCTGCCTGGCCAGGTGGGGCAGCACCACTGCTGCGGCGTCGGTGCCGGCGACGGTGACACTCTGGCGTTCCAGGGCCGAGACGATCTGACCGGCCCAGGTGGCGTGCCGCCTGCCCCCGTACTTCTTGAGCCCGGCGTCAGTCCTTGCCTTGCCCGCTCGCTTCAGCTCGGCTGGGGTGGGCCAGGCGGCGACGGGCCTCCAGGATGGCGTCGTGCGCCCGGCCAGGGTCCCAGCACAAGCCTCGAGGGCGGGGCGGGGTCTGGGTGAACGACTGGCCTCGGATCCGGTTCGCGGTCTGGTTGACCTGGCGGGCCAGGTCCAGGTCGAAACCAGTCAGCATGCTCAGCGCCGCGGCCTCCTCGTCCGAGGTAGTGACGGCTCTCAGGGTGTGAGGCATGCTCCTGGCCGCGCCGGCGATGACGGCCGCGTCCTTCGCGTCGGTCTTGGCGCTGCCCGGCGTCAGGTCGGCGATGCGGCGCATCGACAGTCCGGGCAGGTAGCCCACGGCGGTGCCCATGTCCTGGGCCACCGCCACGGCCAGGGCCCCGATGGTGGCGGGCTGGTCGAACCACCACCAGCAGGTTCCCGTGGTCGGCCAGCTTCTTGTAGAGAGCACGCAGACGTGCCTCGTCGTTAGGTAGGGCCCTGTCGAGGACCTTGTGCCCGTCCCGGCTCAGGGCCGTGGCCCAGTGCTCGCTCCTTGCCGACGCCTGGTGCCGATGAAGACCTCGATGTCCTCGATATCCATCTCTCCTGCCACCTCTCGCTGCATGGGTGCAGGGCCAGCCGGTGGACGACCGGTCCCGCACCCACGTTACGAAAGACCTCACCCGCAGCGGGACGTTCCCCTTATCAGCGGTCACCAGCGCCCGGCTGCCGCAGGTGACTTTCGCCCCCCGGATCATCTACGGACAGGGGCAAGACATCATGCCCACAGCAACTGGCCCAGCCCCGGACCACCCAGGACCACCAACAAGGTAACGGGTAGGCGTGCAGTTACTTCCGCTACTTCCGCCCAGCGACGAGAGCTGCACGCTCCGCCAGGATCTTGAGGTTACGTAACGTGTCTCGGATGCCTCGGCGCAGGTTGCTCCTCAGCGATGGGCCTGCTGTGCTTTCGGGAGTGCGCCGCGGCCGTGCGTGTCGCGCATCACGACTCCGGCGATGATCAAGCGTTTGCGGACTGTCCCGGCCGTGTAGCCGAACCTGTCGCCCACACGCTCCAGGGAAGCCCCTTGCTCATACATGGCACGCATCAGCCGAATCTCGCTGCTGGACGGGGAGTAGTTCCGGAGGACGACACCGCGTTCCCGAAGGAGACGAGCGAGCCGCTCATGTCCAAGACCAACTCGCCGGGCCACGGCTTTCAGAGACCCGCCCGCTGCGGTTGGCGCCTCCGACGGTGCGACGTGTGCCGTCCAGCACGGATCGACCGGTGCGCTCGCACCATCTGAATCAGCGGTGGGGCAAGTTTCGACAAGCCTCC
>ERZ772807.509-NODE-509-length-24037-cov-11.015595_pt1 | contig 24037 bp, 27 predicted proteins | sample MGYA00511472_ERZ772807 | MGnify/ENA primary metagenome ERZ772807 (study PRJEB29015, sample SAMEA2737947) | human oral metagenome | biome: human oral; feature: human-associated habitat; material: dental | place: China | collected 2039 ... | reverse complement strand
CCTTCAGGGCCGGAAGAAGTAGTTGAGGGTGATGTAGTCCGATTGATGGTCGGTTGAGATGCGTTGGGCGGGGTCTGTGATGGGCGGATTGTCGGTCCACTCGAAGAGGTAATCGGCGGGGAAGAGGAGGGGCGTGGAGGCGATGGCCGTCGTGGCGTCGCTGCGGAGGTTCTTGCGCCAACCCTTGTCGGAGGTTAGGGTGAGGCGGCGTGAGGGGGCGAGTTGGCCGCCCTCGGTGAGGGTGACAGCGGCGGGTTGGTCGAGTCGGAAAGGCTCAGCAGGCGGCAGGAAGAGTCGGCCGTGGCTGAAGGGCGAGGCTACGGTGGGCGGCCCGTCAGGGTGACCGACGCGCACCCAGGATTGGGCGCCGTAGGTGATGCGCATGCCCTCGTAGAGGTCGCGGACGGTGTGCTCGAAGTAGAGCAGGTACCAACCGTCAGCGGTTGGGGTGAACGAGGCCGTGTAACAGCTGTCGGTGGGGGCCTTCTCGAGTGGGATCGGCGTGCCGTCGGGGGCGAGGAGGGTGAGGCGACAGTTGGCGATGTCCGAAAACCAGCGGTCGGCGGGGGAGATCATCCTCAAGGAGAACTCACCGAAGAAGATGCGGACGGTTTGCGGTTGTCCGATGTGCCCCTCGAAGGGCGTATCGATCCACATCGTGTGCGCCTTCGTGACGGCGGGGAGGAGGAGCAGGAGGGCCAGCAGCGCGGCCAGTGAAAGGTTGTGCAGTCTCTTGTTCATTGCGGTTTATGGGGTTGATGTTTCGACTGCAAAGGACGCACTGTGGCTGCTTCTGGGCAATCCCGATTGGTGGGGAGGATAGAGGGTGGAGAGTAGAGGGTGGAGGCGGGGCTGTGTACTTTTGCGGTCGGAAGAATTTGATCAGCATAGCAATCCGTATGACTCACACCCAAGAAAGCCTCTCGTCGCTTTGCGACTTTATCGCCGAATACGCCTCACACCTGATGGCGGCGGGGGTACACACGTCGCGTGTCATGCGCAACTCGAAGCGCATCGGCAGCTCTTTTGAGGCGGACGTGAAGATGAGCATCCTTCACAAACACATCATTCTGACAGTGATCGACCGCACCACCTCGGAGCAAAGCAACCGGGTGGTGGAGGTGCCCCCGCACCCGATCAGTTTCGAGCACAACGCCTCCTTGAGTGCCCTGAGTTGGGCCGCGGCAGACCGCCACCTATCGCTCGATGAGCTGTGGGCGGAGTACACACGCATCGTCTCGGCGCCCATGATCCATCCGCTGTTTGTGCTGCTGTTGGTGGGCTTTGCCAACGCCTCGTTCTGCCGACTCTTCGGCGGCGATGCGGTCTCGATGGGCATCGTCTTCTCGTCCACCTTGACCGGCTTCTACCTCAAGCAACGGATGCAACAGCGGGGCATCAACCCCTACGTCACGTTCATCGTCTCCGCCTTCGTGGCCTCGCTCTGTGCCTCCACGTCGCTCATCTTCAGCACCACGTCCGACATCGCCCTGGCCACAAGCGTGCTCTACTTGGTGCCAGGCGTACCGCTCATCAATGGCGTGATCGACGTCGTCGAGGGGCACGTCCTGACGGGCTTCGCACGCCTCACAGAGGCCGCGCTGCTGATCGTCAACATCGCCATCGGACTCTCCTTCACCCTGCTTTTAGTCAAGAGTAGCCTGCTATGAATATGCTGACGATTACCCTCGACATCCTCTCCGACGCCCTCTTTGCAGCCGTGGCGGGCATCGGCTTCGGGGCCATCTCCGATCCGCCCCTGAAGGCCTTCAAAATGATTGCCCTGCTGGCCGCGGTGGGCCATACGTGTCGCTTCTGCCTGATGACCTATGCGGGGATAGACATCGCCACAGCCTCACTGGCGGCGGCGTTCCTCATCGGCTTCGGCAGTCTGTGGCTTGGCAAGAAGGTCTACTGCCCCATGACGGTGCTCTACATCCCCGCCCTGCTGCCGATGATCCCCGGACGATACGCTTACAACATGGTCTTCTCGCTCATCATGTGCCTCCAGCGGGTTAACGATCCCGAAGGACTCAGGCGCTATATGGAGATGTTCTTCTCCAACGGGATGATCACCGTCACGGTCATCTTCTTGCTGGCCGTTGGCGCCACCTTCCCCATGTTCCTCTTCCCCGGTCGAGCCTTCTCCTTAACGCGCCATTGAAGCCTTATGGAAACATTCTGGCGCACGATAGCCTATTACAACGCCACCACTTGGGCTGGTCAGCTGATCCTTATCCTTGTGGGCATCTGCCTGACGGTGCTGCTGGTACGGCGTCCCGCCCCGTGGGTCAAGTGGGCGATGAAGGTCTACTTGGCCGCGATCTATCTGTGGGTGGCCGTGGTCTACTACTTTGTCTGCTGCCGCGAGCGTGACTATAACGAGGTGATGGCGCTTTACTGGGCGCTATTGGCGGCCATCTGGGTGTGGGATCTGGCCACGGGCTACACCACCTTCGAGCGGTCGCACAAATATGACCTTGTGGCCTGCGTGCTGCTGACCATGTCCTTCGTCTATCCGCTGATTTCGCTGGCGCGCGGGCTCACCTTCCCGATGGTCACCTCGCCCGTGATGCCTTGCTCCGTGTCGGTCTTCACCATCGGACTGCTACTCTTCTTCGTCCGTCGGGTGAACCTCTTCCTTGTGTTGCTGCTCTGTCACTGGGCCCTGATCGGGCTGACGAAGGCCGGATCTTTTCATATCCCCGAGGACTTTGTGCTGGTGGCCACAGCCATCCCGGGGCTGTACCTCTTCTTCAAGGAGCGCTACCTGACCGACCCCCATCGAGCCACCAAGCCAGATGCGAAATACATCAACGCCCTGCTCATCGCCGTCTGCATCGGTCTGGCCACGCTACTGCTGGTCACGATGGCGAGCGCCTTCTTCTTGTAGCAGTGTATAGGCGGAAACGAGAAAGATCCGGTGGCGTAAGAGGGGGAAAATCCCTTCGCCATCGGATCTTTGGTGTTGCCTCTCCGATAGATGTTGGTGATGTCAGTAGCCAATGGTGAAGCGGGTGCGGTGATGTGCGGGGTACTCGAGCTCATCGACGAGGGCGGCTGCGTAATCGCGCACGGAGATGTGGCTCTTGCCCGTAGCGTCCACGAGTAAGTCGTCCTTGCCAAGGCGATACTTACCCGTCTTGCTCCCCTCAGCGTCAAACTCACCGGCGGGTGAAAAGAAGACCCAGTCGATGTCCGTTTCACGGGTGAGCGTGTTCAGGTAGAAGTCGCCGAGGGGGCGCACACCGTCCATGATCTCGGCAGGGATGGCGCCGGAGTCCACCACGCGCAGCCCCGGCTTAACGAAGAGGGTACCAGCGCCGCCGACAATGATCAGTCGGGGCACACCGCTCCGCTTTGCCGCTTCGAGGATGCGCGGATAGTTCGTCTCGATCAGCCGTTTGATGTCGGGGTTAGCCCATCCGGGATTGTAGGCTGAGATGATGGCGTCCTTGCCATGTGCCAGGTTGGCCACCTTTTCCACATCGGCTACGTCAGCTTCTACGGCCTCTACTTGGGAGCTCTTAGAGAGCTTGGCAGTGTTACGTACGACGGCCGTCACGTGGTGGCCGCGCTCTACCAGTTCGTTGAGGACGGCCGATCCAACGAATCCCGTCGCTCCGATTAAAATCACATTTGCCATAATCTGGTTATCCTTTCTCTTTTTATAGGGTTACTGTGTCTGATTCTCTGATTGGCGGCGCGAAGCCGTCTCTCTTTGACGAGGCAAAGGTGCCCGTGTTCGTCGGGCTGTGAAAGAAGGCACCGGAAGGTGCGTCAGTTACCGGGAGGTAAGAATTGGGGCGGAATCAGCGGGGCAGTTTGGAAGATTAACCGAGATTAACGAGGGGGCTTGGCGCCGACTGTTTGCGCCTCTACCTTTGTCCGCCCATAGCATCCCCCAAACGTATGATCGACATTAAAACGAATTACCCCAATTGTCCCATCCGGCATGTCATTAGTCGCTTCGGTGACAAGTGGTCTATCCTCGTTCTTTGGACGTTGCACGACTGCCCGGGGGGCGTCCTCCGCTTCAGCGAGCTGAGCCGGAGCATCGCGGACTGCTCGCAAAAAATGCTCGCAGCGACGCTCAAGAACTTGGAGCGCAGCCGCCTGATTCGTCGTGTGGTTTATCCCGAGGTGCCACCCCGGGTGGAATATTCGCTTACGGAGACTGGGCGCTCGCTTATTCCGGTGCTGGCGACGCTGATCGAGTGGGCCGAGCGACACTTCGACGAGGTGACCGGCGCGGTGTCGTAAAACGAATAGCACCGCGGGCTTACCGTCGTCCCGAGGGCAGAGAAAAAGGGTATCCCTCTCCAGAAAAGGAGGTGGATACCCTTTTTACGTTCCCGCCAGCAGGAGATCGGCGCGTCGATTGGTCAGAAGCGTGAGCTGGCTCCGCCGCCGCCGCTCGAACCGCCGCCCCAGGAGCCTCCGCCCCCGCCACTGCTTCCGCCGCCGAACGAGAAGCCTCCGCCTAAGCCGCCACCGAACGAGCTGCCGCTGCTTGAGCCGCCGCTCCACCTGTCCGGTGTCCGCTTAAAGACTTTCTCGGCCTTCACCCGTCCGCAATTGCGACAGACATAATGGTAGACCTTGAGTGTGCCGTTCGTTCTCGGCTTCTTGATCGGGTAGCCCTTCTCCTGATAGAAGCGACCGACAGCGCCGCAGCCTTCGCACCGGATCTGGGGCCTCAATTGTTTCCGGAGAATGAGCTTGAGTAGGAAGTAAAGCAGCGCTATCGGCGTTTGGCAGAGGAATAGGCCGGAAAAGACCGCGGCGATGTTGTGCCCCCAGGCGATCTGCTTGAACTCGGAGAAGTCTTTGACCGTCCGGGCGGCACGCCACTGTTTGCGGAGCATCCCACCGAACCCGAGCAGCCCGAGCGCCCACCAGATGGAGCAGACAAAGGCCGAGAGGGTGTTGCTTTTCTTCTCCTCCTCCGCCTCGAGGGTCGATTCGTTGCTGAGTGCCTTGCGCACCTCCTCGAGGCCGGCCAAGAGTCCTTCGCCATACCGGCCCTCCTTCATGGGCGGGATCATGCGACGCTTCTGGATCAGCATGCAGAGGCCGTCGGGCAGCTCGCCCTCGAGACCATAGCCGGTCTCGAAAGTGATCTCGCGGAGGTCTTCGCGGGTCACGAGCTGGATCAAGAGGCCACGGTTCGTCTCCTTGTCACCTATGCCCCAGGTGTTGAAAAGCTCGTTGGCAAATTCGCGGGCTGAGCTGTACTTCTCCACGTCATAGGCCGGGATGACGACGATGGCGATCTCCACCGAGAGCGAATCGCGGAGCTGACCGAGGCGGCGGTTGAGGGCGGCCTCGTCGTCGTCGGGGATGGCGTCGTTGGGGTCGGAGACGAAGCGCGTACTGTCGATGAGTTGCACGTTCGGCACGTCCTCCACGCTGTAAACGTCTCTCGTCTGGGCCGATAGGCCGACGGAGAGCCAGCTCACGATCCAGACAACGAGCCCCTGGTATAGCCTTCTCGTGGTCATCCCTTTGCGGCGTTAGAAGCTGACGTTGGGCGCTTTCTCCGACTCCTTGTCGGCCTCAAAATAGGCGCGGCGTTGGAAGCCAAAGGCTTGCGCAAAGAAGTTGTTGGGGAAGTGGCGGATGTAGCCGTTGTAAACGTTCACCAATTCGTTGAACCGTTTCCTCTCCACCGCAATGCGGTTTTCGGTTCCCTCGAGCTGAGACTGGAGCATGAGGAAGTTCTCGTTCGCCTTCAGCTCCGGGTAGCTCTCCGATACCGCCATGAGGCGACCTAAGGCGGAGGAGAGTTCGCCTTGCGCTGCGGAAAAGCGTTTCAGCGCGGCCTCGTCGAGGTGATTGGGGTCGACGGTGATCTGGGTGGCCTTGGCGCGCGCCTCAATGACGGCGGTGAGCGTAGCCTGCTCATGGGCAGCGTAGCCCTTGACCGTGTTGACGAGGTTGGGGATCAGATCCGCGCGCCGTTGGTACTGGTTTTCGACCTGTCCCCAGGCGCCTTGCACGTTCTCGTCGAGCTGAACCATTCTGTTGTAAGTACCCGCGAAAAAAGCGTAGAGTCCGATGAGCACTACGGCCACGATGGCGATCCGAAAGGCGGGCTTACGGATGATGGATGAAGATTTTGTTTCCATTTCTTTAAGCTATTAGTGGTTGAGATGTTGTTTTATCGGCCTCAAAGATACACTCTTTGAGACGATTCCCCGCGTCGCGGCCATTCGCTCCGAGCCACGTGTAGGGGGTAAAAAACAATCGGCCACTCCCTCCGCCCGATGAGGGGCGGTTTCGGGAGCGACCGATCCAAATAGGACAAATCAGTACGCTAAGTCTCTATCCCTGTTTATTTGGCTGCGTCGCGGAGCAGGGCCACCAGCCGGGCGGCGTGATCGTCGGCCTTGCGCTCCAACTCCTTAGCCTGTTCCGGATCATTGCGGAGCGCATAGGAGACTCCGTAGGTGATGACCGCCGGATCGACGAGCGTCATGCCGGTCAAGCTGACCGTAGCCTGCGTGGCGGGCATGAGCACGTCTTCCAGTCCGCCGTTGGGTCGGCCTTCGCGGGCGTAGAACTCGGCCGGGGCGCCGGTGGTGACGGATAGGATGAGCTTTTTACCTTGTAGCGCCTTGCCATTCGTGCCGTGCGAGAAGCCGTGAGTAAATACCTCTTCCTCCCAGCGCTGCAGCAGCGACGGTTTGGCGTACCAAAAGAGGGGGAATTGCCAGACGATCACGTCGGCGTCGACCACCTTCTTCTGCTCCGCCGCCGTGTCGATGCGGAAGTCGGGATAATGCTCGCTCAGCGAGTCAATAGTCACTTCAGGCAGCTCTCGCTTCACCACCTCAAGGATGCGACGGTTCACCACGGAGCCGCGCTGGATGTCGGTATGTCCCGACACGATCAATATTTTCTTCATATCTGTTCGGTAATGGGATTTGTGCAAAGATGGGCTTTGACACCAGCTGTTGTTAGCCAACTTCAGACGTCATTTTTCCGCGTGGCGGGGCCTCATTTGTCCTCATAGTGCCCCAAGACGGAGATGATGAATACAAGAATCTTTTGGCCGTCCACCGTATAGCGGATTCGGTTCTTTTTATCCAGCCGCCGCGACCATACGCCCTTCATGTATCGCAGCAATTCTGGACGCCCCGTCCCCGTGAAGGGGTGCTCGCGAAGCTCTTCTAAGATGGTCAAGAGTTTTTTGTAGGTCTGCGGCATGGACTTTCTGATCCATACGATCTGTGCCGTAGCCTCATCGGACAGCTCTATTTGATACATAGGGTTCTATCCGGTTCAAAAAATTATCCAGGCTCTCGCCTGGGAGGATGCTGTGCGTACGCCCGTGGCGTATATCATCCATCCCCCGACGGATGGACGCCAGCTCATCGGGCGAGGGAATGTCTTCACTGTCGATAGCCTCGATCTTTATTGGTCTACCATCGTTGCGGGTGATAACGACTGCCTCCTCCTCTGCCAGATCAATGAACCTCTTGGGATCAGACTGGAACTCTTTTATTGTGATGATGCTCATGACGAATCGTTTTACAGTTAGGTTTCTGCCCACAAAAATAGGCCGAAGCGTCGTATTCATCGGCGGGCATTCTGTATCCTTATTCTCTTTTATGGTTTACTCGGCAGAATAGGTCTAAGCCGTTCGCGCTATATTTCCCTCCGCCTATCCTCTCGCCAAAAAATCCTTCCTTTTTTCGTTCTTCTTATCAATGAATCTCCCCTTGCCCCAAACGCAATTCCCTACCAACCCTTCAAATCCGATTTTTCTGCCGACAGGGTAGAGGCGTATTGCAAACGCCCCACCAAACGCCCTGCAAAGGGCGTGGGTGTAGACGATAAACGTGCAAGGGGCGTATGCTTTTGCACCCTACCCGGGTACCCATCTGATAACCGATTAGACATGGTGAAATGGAATACGTATTCATCCGCCATTGTCCAAGACAATGGAAAACACCTACCAAAGGAAATCTCCTCTTTTTCCAGCAATGTAGGGGAGTATTGCATACGCCCCACCAAACGCCCCGCAAGGGGCGAAAGGGTAGACGATAAACGTGCAAGGGGCGTATTCAATACGCCCCTACACGGGTACCTATCTGATAACCGATTAGACATGGAGGAATGAAATACGTATTGATCCGCCATTGTCCGAGACAATAGAAAATACCTACCCGAGGAAGCCTCATCTTTTTCCGGAAATGTAGGGGCGTATTGCATACGTCCCACCAAACGTCCTGCAAATGGCGAAGAGGTAGACGTTAGATCTATAAGGGGCGTATTCAATACGCCCCTACATGGGCACCTATCTGATAACCGATTAGACATGGAGGAATGAAATACGTATTAATCTCTCACTGTCTGAGACAATAGGAAATACCTACCCGAGGAAACCTCATCTTTCTGCCGGCAGGGTAGGGCGCAAAAGCATACGCCCCACCAAACGCCCTGCAAAGGACGAAGGGGTAGACGATAAACGCGCAAGGGGCGTATGCAATACGCCCCTACCCGGGTACCTATCTGATAACCGATCAGACATGGAGAAATGAAATACGTATTTATCCGCCATTGTCTGAGACGATAGATAACACCTACCCAAGGAAACCTTATTTTTTCCGGAAATGTAGGGGCGTATTGCGTACGCCCTACCAAACGCCCCGCAAGGGGCGTGGGGGTAGACGATAAACGTGCAAGGGGCGTATGCAATACGCCCCTACCCGGGTACCTGTCTGATAACCGATTGGACATGATGGAATGAAATACGGATTGATCCGCCATTGTCTGAGACAATAGGAGATACCTACCCAAGGAAACCTTATCTTTTTCCGGAAATGTAGGGGCGTATTGCATACAACCTACCAAACGCCCCGTAAGGGGCGAAAGGGTAGACGATAAACGTGCAAGGGGCGTATGCTTTTGCGCCCTACCCGGGTACTCATCTGATAACCGATTAGACATGAAGAAATGAAATACGGATTAATTCGCCATTGTCCGAGACAATAGGTAATACCTGCCCGAGGAAACCTTATCTTTTTCCGGCAATGTAGGGGCGTATTGCATACACCCTACCAAACGCCCCGCAAAGGGCGAAAGGGTAGACGATAAACGCGTAAGGGGCGTATGCAATACGCCCCTACCCGGGTACCTATCTGATAACCGATTAGACATGGAGGAATGAAATACGGATTTCTCACCTTTTGCTCCAAACATAATCTCACACCAACCCATCAAATCTGATTTTTCTGCCGACAGGGTAGGGGCGTATTGCATACGCCCCACCAAACGCCATGCAAAGGGCGTGGGGGTAGACAATGAATCTATATGGGGCGTATGCTTTTGCGCCCTGCCCGGACACCTATCTGATAACCGATTAGACATGGAGAAAAGAAATACAGATTGATCTCCCATTGTCTGAGACGATAAGAAACACTTACCCGAGGAAGCCTCATCTTTTTCCGGCAATGTAGGGGCGTATTGCATACACCCTACCAAACGCCCCGTAAGGGGCGAAAGGGTAGACGTTAGATCTATATGGGGCGTATGCTTTTGCGCCCCTACCCGGGTACCCATCTGATAACCGATTAAACATGGAGAAATGAAATACGTATTCGTCTCTGATTGTCAGAGACAATAGATAACACCAGCCCGAGGAATCTGCGATTGTCCGAGACATGGCGAAACGGGACATGTATTCAGCTTCGATTGTCTGAGACAATGGAAAATACCTGGCCGAGGAGTCCTCGGTTGTCTCTATCCATAATAACCCGTAAGACTTGGGGGTTAACGTTGTCCGAGACAATAGTAACCCTCAATTTTTAGACGGAACGTTCGTCTGCGCGATTATAGTTTCGAAAGTTGGGAGTGAACGTTGTCTCAAGCAATCATAGCTCATAAGGTTCGGAGTGAATGTTGCTCAGAAAAATCATAGCTCACAACGTTGGGTGTGAATATTGTCTGAGACAATCGCAGCTCAGTGGGGGTGGAGGTTAACGTTGTCCGTGACAATCAGAGGTGGATGGGCTTGGAAGTGAATGAAAAGCGTTACATTTGCGGAGTGAATGAGGAGGTAAATACGAAAACCATAAACATCCTTAGATAATGGCACGAGAGAGGCTCTACATGCGCCGCTGGAACTACGAGCGCGATCAGGAAGTCCCCGAAGAAAAGCGACGACGGCGCGCGGGTGGACGAATCCTTGCCGTACGGCCACAGTTTCCGCTGGATGAGATCTATATCACGCTCTTTTCCGAGCGACGCGTCTACGCGCCTGACGGTACCATCCACTACGAACCCATCCCACAGCGCGCGGCGGATACGGGCGTGGAGCTGCTCGACGATCTCCGGCGGATGCTGAGCGAGGGGAAAAGCAACCTGAAGACTTTTGGCGAGGGTTACGGCCTGACGCCCAGCGATGTCAACGGCTTAGTGCTGGCCCTGACCGGCATGGAGGCCATCACCTTCCGGATAGCTTGGCAGATGCGGAGGGCGGACGAGCTACTGCGGTACACCGACCTCTCCATCGAGGAGGTGGCCCGACAGAGCGGCGTGGGATCGACCACCAACCTCTTCTATGCCTGCCACCGCGACTTCCACTGCTCTCCCTCACAACGCCGTCGCCATTTGCGCCAAGCGAACGACCTCGGGCGCTACCGATAAGCCCCATCCGCACGGCTTTTGGCACCTCGGTCTAACTTTGATTCACGATTTTTTCCCCCGACCACTTATACAACATGTCTACAACAAACGAACTCTCGGCCCTTGGCGCGGAGGCGCTCTTGGAGCGCGACCTGGCGCATTGGCCCATGGCCCGACAGAACTACGAGGCCCTCAACGACGTACGCATCCGCACAGTGCGCTTCGGCGCATTCCGCATCGACGTCCAGTTTAACCCGGCTCGCATCGTCTCGTCCGGCGCCCGCACCGACGCGGCCTCCATCAGCCAGCGCCCCTGCTTCCTCTGCGACGCCAATCGGCCGCCGGAGCAGGACGCCCTGCCCTGCCTCGACGACCGTTACCTGCTCCTGGTCAACCCTTTCCCCATCTTCCGCCGCCATTACACCATCGTCGAGCGCACACACACGCCTCAGTCGATCGCCGGCGGACGGATGGCCGACTTCCTCGAGCTTGCGCGGCAGCTGAGCGGACTCACCCTGCTCTACAACGGCCCCAGCTGCGGCGCTTCCGCCCCGGATCACCTCCATTTTCAGGCCGTCACCCGCGGGCAGATGCCCCTCGACACGGAGGTCGACAGCCTGCACGCCACGCTGCTGATTCGCTCGCCGGAGGCCACCCTCAGCCGCATCCTTGGCTGCCTGCGCCCCCTCTTAGTCATCCGCGCACGGACGGCGGAGGCTGCCGAGGCCCTCTTCGGGCGCGTCGTCCGCGCATTGCCCCGGACCTCCCCGGACGAGGAGCCCATGATGAACCTCACGGCCCGCTACGAGGCCGGGGAGTGGGTCGTGATCGTCATGCCCCGCCGTCGCCACCGGCCTTGGGAGCCCGGCGAGGGCATCCTGACGGCTCCCGGCGCTGCCGACATGGGCGGCCTCTTCATATCGGTCCGCACCGAGGACTTTGAGGCCACCGACGCCGAGACGCTCCGCGCTGTCTACCGCGCCGTTTGCCCCTCGGACGAGGCCATCCGAGCTCTCCGATTCGATAAGTAACCCGTGACTGTGCCATTGGGGCACGCCTCGAGGAGGTATCTCCCGTTGTCTCAGCGGCCAGTTCATATCACGTATTAATATCTAACCAATCCAAATATGAAGCAGTTTTTCAAGATGATGTTTGCGTCGACGCTGGGCTTTATCCTGGCTTCGATCATAGTCAGCGCCATCCTGTTTGTCACAATGATAGGCATGGTGGCCGGGCTCAGCAAAAGCTCCGCGGCAGCGGTAGGTCCGAAGGCGGGGGAGAGCGTATTCAAGATTACACTGGCGGGTGAGATCCCCGAGACCACGCCCGAGAACCCGTTTTCGGCTCTGGTCAGCGGCAACGACGACGCGCTGTCCATGCACGACCTCGTGGCTGCTATACGCAACGCCAAAGAACAGGAGACCGTGAAGGGTATCTACTTAGACCTGGGCGCTTTTTCGAGCGGCGTGGTCACGCTCGATGCCGTACGCCGCGCGCTGGCCGACTTTAAGGAGAGTGGCAAGTTCGTCGTCGCCTATGCCGATCGCTATACCCAGGGGGGCTATTACTTAGCCTCCATAGCCGACAAAGTTTTCCTCAATCCCGAGGGGATGCTCTCGCTGAACGGCCTCTCTTCGCAGACCACCTTCGTCAAAGGGGCACTGGAAAAAATCGGTGTAGAGATGATGATCTTCCGAGTGGGCACCTACAAAGGCGCCGTCGAACAGTTCATGACCGACAAGCTCAGCGACGCCAACAGGGAGCAAATCACGGCCTACCAGCGCACCATCTGGGGCAACATTACCCGCTCCATCGCCAAGAGCCGCAAGATCACGGCCGACGATGTGAATCGTTTTGCCGACGAAGGCGGCGCCCTGCTCGACGCCCGTAAGGCGGTGGCCTACAAACTCGTCGACGAACTGAAATATCGCCGCGAGGTGGAGCAGTACCTCATGGATCGCGCCGGCCAGAAGGGCGACAAGCTGAAGGCAACCAGCGTCGCTGCGCTCAAGGGCGCCAAGAAGAAGGAGAAGGAATATCGCAACAAGATCGCCGTGGTCTATGCCGAGGGCGAAATCGTGGAAAGCCTGCCCGGGGGCTTCAGTGCCGGCGAGGCGGCCATCACGGAGCGCCTCAATGACGACTTGAAGAAGCTGGAGGGCGACGACGACGTGAAGGCCGTCGTGCTCCGCGTCAACTCGCCCGGCGGCAGCGCCTACGTTTCCGAACAGATCTGGAAGGCAGTGAGCGATCTGAAGAAAAAAAAGCCGGTCATCGTCTCGATGGGCAGCGTCGCAGCTTCGGGGGGCTATTACATCTCCGCCTGCGCCAGTAAGATCGTGGCAGAGCCGAACACCATCACCGGCTCCATCGGCATCTTCGGCATTTTCCCCAATGCCACGGGCCTCTATAAGAAGGTGGCCCTGACGACCGACGTGGTCAAGACGAACCGTTACGCAGATATGCTGGATCCTTCGCGTCCCATGACCGAGGACGAGAAGGCGCTCATGCAGGCCTTCGTTAACCGGGGGTACGAAACCTTCCTCACCCGCTGCGCCGACGGACGGGGCAAGAGCAAAGCCGACATCGACTCGATCGCTCAGGGACGCGTCTGGACGGGGGAACAAGCCCTCAAGATCGGTCTCGTGGATGAGCTGGGGGGACTCGAGCGCGCCATTGAATTGGCCGGAGAGCAGGCCAAGATCATCAACTATAACGTGATCGAGGTGACCTCCAAGAGCGACTTCCTGCGCGATCTGCTCGAAAAACAGGTGGGGCGCATCAAGATGTCTATCCTGAAGGATGCCCTCGGCGAGGACTACGAATATGTCAAGGCCCTCCGCACGGCCCATCCGACCTACGGCGTGCAAGCGCGCATGCTTTACACGCCCAATAACCTCTGACACAACCCGATGAAATCAAACAAAACAAACAAGCAATACCCCGTAGCATGGCCCTTAGCGCTGTGCTACGGGTTGGGCGTGCGCCTGCGTAACCTCTGCTTTGGTCTGGGGATCCTTCCCTCGGAGACCTACCCGATAGCCGTCATCAGCGTCGGCAATCTCTCGGCCGGGGGGGCGGGAAAGACGCCGCTCGTGGAATATCTCGTCCGCCTGCTCTCGCCGCGCTATCGTGTGGCGGTGCTCAGCCGGGGGTACCGAAGGAAAACGAAGGGCTACGTTTTGGCCAGCGCCTCGAGCACGGCGCGAGAGATCGGCGACGAGCCCAGCCAGATCAAGCGCAAATACCCATCCGTCACCGTGGCCGTCGATGGCCACCGTCGGCGAGGTATGCGTCGCCTCCTGGCCCTACCTGAGGCGGAGCGGCCGCAGGTGGTCGTGCTCGACGACGCTTTTCAGCACCGCTACGTCCGCCCCTCGCTCTCCATCTTAGTCACCGACAGCCACCGCCTCTTCACCCGCGACCGTCTGCTGCCCGTGGGTACCCTCCGCGAGCCCCGCTCCGGTGTCCGCCGTGCCGATATGGTGGTGGTCACCAAGTGTGATCCCGCCATGAAGCCCATTGAGAGTCGGATCATCGAGGATGAGCTGCGGATCGACATCAGTCGCCCGCGCTTCTTCACCTCCATCGCTTACCGGCGGCTCGAGGGCGTCTGGCCCGAGGAGTGCCCCGCCCGCGAACTGTCGTCTTTGGGGGCCGACACGGACGTGCTGCTCATCGCTGGCATCGCCGACCCGTCCCCCCTGATCGAAGAGCTCCGCCGGCACACCGAGCAGGTGGTCGCCCTGACCTTCCCCGACCATCACACGTTCCGTCGCACGGACATCGACAAGATCCGCGCCGCCCTCAAGAAGCAACGGCCAGAGACCCTCATCCTCTGCACCGAAAAGGACGCCGAGCGGCTGCGCACGACGCCCCTCTTCCCCGCCGAGTGGCACGCCCGCACCTATGCCCTGCCGATAGAGGCCACGTTTCTCTTCGGCGCCTCGTCACGCTTCGATGAATTTGTCATCCGCCACGTAGAAACCATAGAGAAGAGCCATATCCTTAGGCGGTAACGCACAAAATGGAGAGCAAGCGGGGCAACACGTCCAGTCTGCGCTGAATTTTTTAGAGGGTACTTCGTCGTGTCTCTCGTTGCGTCGCTCGTTTTTCCGTCCCCTTGGTACCATTCATTTTTAGCTTCTTATTTTTTGTCTCACATGAAAGATCTCTCCCCCCGCACCGAAATCGCCACGCTGGGCGAGTTCGGACTCATCGACCGACTGACGCACGGCATTACGCCCCGCCACGACACAACCATCCTCGGCATTGGCGACGACGCAGCCGCCATCCGTCACTCCGCAGATCGCCTCACGCTTGTCACCACCGACCTGCTGCTCGAAGGTGTACATTTTGACCTCACCTACACCCCCCTCAAGCACCTGGGCTACAAGACAGCCGTGGTCAACTTTTCCGACATCTACGCCATGAACGGTCGGCCTACGCAGCTGCTCGTGGCCCTGGGCCTCTCCAAACGCTTTGCCGTGGAGGACATCGAGGCCATCTATGACGGTATCCGCCACGCCTGCGACGTCTACGGCGTCGACTTAGTCGGTGGCGACACGTCCGCCTCCCTGACCGGCCTCACGCTGTCCGCCACCTGCATCGGCGACGTGCCCTCCGACCGCATCGTCCGCCGCGACGGTGCCCACGATACGGACCTCATCTGTGTCTCGGGCGACCTCGGCGCAGCTTACATGGGCCTGCAACTGTTGGAGCGCGAGAAACGCGTCTTCCGTGGCGAGTCGGACTTTGCGCCAGACTTCGCCGGTCGTGAATATCTGCTCGAGCGACAGCTCCGACCCGAAGCCCGCCGCGACATTGTCGAAAGCCTCGCCTCGGCCGACCTCCTCCCCACGGCCATGATTGACATCTCCGACGGCTTAGCCTCCGAACTGCTCCACATTGCCGCCCGCAGCCATGTGGGCTGCCGCATCTACGAGGACCGTCTGCCGATCGACTACCAGACGGCCGTCATGGCCGAGGAGTTCAACATGAACCTCGCCACAGCGGCCCTCAACGGCGGCGACGATCACGAGCTCCTCTTCACCCTCCCTCTCTCAGTCTACGATCGCGCCGAGCGGTTACCCGGCGTACGCATCATTGGCCACATCACGCGCCCGGAGCAGGGCTGCATCCTCGTCGGCCGCGACGGCGGTGAGGTGCCCTTGCAAGCGCAAGGGTGGAAAGCGTGAAGGAGTAGGCAGCATTGCTATCAGAGACTCACTCCGACATGTCGCTGAGTCCTTAAAGTTTGCGAGAGATCTCTATAAAGGCAAGGATATGAGTCTAACTTTGACCTCAAAAAAATGAGACAGATACTAGTAACACTTGACGAGAGCACTTCCGTGCAGTCTATCCGCCGCGCCATCAGTCTGCTGCGTGGAGTGAAAGCTACGTCTGTGTATAAAGAGAAGAAGAAAGAAGACAAAACTACGGCTGTGAAGGAGCAGCAGGCGTATGTGAAAGAGAGCTTGAGAAGAGCTTATAAAGAGCAGCAGGCGGCTGAAAAGGCAGGGCGACCGCTGCAATCCGTTGATGAATTTATCCGAGAGTTAGAGGAGGCGAGATGATGGTGGATATTCGTTTGGGCACGGAATTTAAAAGACAGTTCAAGCGATTGATGAAGAAGTATCCATCACTTCTGGAAGACCTCAAAACATTCAAGCAGGATCTGGAGATAAATCCGCAGCAAGGGGTTGCTCTCGGCGCTCACTTATATAAAGTCCGTATGGCGATAGCGTCAAAGGGCAAGGGAAAAAGTGCGGGCGCGCGAGTGATCACTTACCGGATACTTGTTAAGCAGGAGTGTATAGAGATAACCCTGCTTACGATCTATGACAAGAATGAGATAGATAATGTCTCTGACGAATATCTCCAGTCTTTGGTTGAAGAGATGTCTCGTCAATAGCCTTCCCCCCTTTTATTTCCGCCCAAAATCCGCTGGGTTTTCGCCCCACGCTTCCGTCTCCCATTTCAGGATGGGGTTGGTGTAGGTGTGGGCGTGGAGCCACGCCTCGGCGCGGCGGATGAGGTCGAAGATGGGGGCGTTGGCTGCGGTGGGGGCGAGCTTCGTGCGACAGTGACGCTGCTTGACCCACGCAATGGCGTTGCGGCTGTCGGAGTAGATCGGCAGCTGGGTCTGCCCCGTCTTGGCGCAGAGGGCCAGGGCGTGGACGATGGCCAGAAACTCGCCGATGTTGTTCGTGCCCTGTGCCATGGGGCCGATGTGGAAGAGCTGGCGGCCGCTGGCCACATGCACGCCGCGATACTCCATGTCGCCCGGGTTGCCGCTGCATGCCGCATCGACGGCCAGGCTCTGCGGGATGCAGGGTCCGACGGCCTTCGACACGGTGGGCCCGGCACGTCGCGGCGTGCGGCCGAGGTGCTCGTAGGGCGACTCGGAGAAGGCGCGTTCGGCCTCTTCGCGCGTGGCGAACGACTTGTACTGAGCGCCTTCAAAACCTTGGGTGCGGCGGAGGCAGTCCGCCCAATTGTCGTAGACGCCCGGCTCGACGCCCTTCCATACGACGTAGTATTTGCTCTTTCCTGACATGGGAACGATAAACGAAAAGCTAAAAACGAAAGGAGGGGGAAGGCCTCTGCCGAGGCCGATTGTACGATACAATCGCGAGAGACCCTTTGGGCTCATTGTATCGTACAATCGCTTGAAAAAAACTTTTTGGGCTGATTGTATCGTACAATGGCTTGAAAAAAACTTTTTGGGCCGATTGTATCGTACAATGGCCTGAAAAAAACTTTTTGGGCCCATTGTATCGTACAATTGAGGGAGAGCCTTTGGACCCATTGTATCGTACAATCGAAAGGCGGAAGGGCTCTCCCCCCCGTGTACCCGGCAAACTTGGCCGGCGTCCCTGACGCCTATCGCCGTGACCGCTTACGGTCGGGCGTGCGGCTCCACGGCTTGCCGCCTCCGTACGAACGGGGTGCGGATGCTTTGCGTCGGTAGGGCTTGCGGTCGCCGCGATCGCCATCGTCGTCGTCGTCGTGCATGGGGGAGACAGAGATAGGGCGGCCGTCGACCTCGTAGCTGTTCATGCTGTCGGCCACACGTCGCGCGGCGTCGCGCTCCACCTCGAAATAGCTGCTATCGCGACCGATCTCTATGCGTCCGATCTCCACCTTACGACCGGGCACACAGCGGTTGATCAGGTCGATCACCTGCGCGGGGTAGAGGCCGTCGTCCTTGCCGAAGTTGAGGCGCAGGCGGCGGAAGCCCGTGTCGTCTCCGCGGCTTTCGCGCTTGGCGGCGCGTCGGTCGGCGCGCTCCTTCTTGTCGCCTTTCTCGCGACGCTCCGGGCGGGCGTCGTCCACATCTTCGATCACCTCGGCGTCGCGGTAATAGTCGAGCATGCGGTTGAACTCCAGCGACAGCAGCCGCTTGATGATGTCTTCCTTCTCGAGCCACTCCAAGCGGCGGAAGACGGCGGGCATGAGGCGCTCGATCTCTGCTTCGTCCACCTTCACCTTCTCCAGCCGGTCGACGTAATGGAAGAGCTGCTTCTCGCAAATGGCCTCGCCCGAGGGCAACTGTGCGCGCTCGAACTTCTTGCCGATGGCTTTTTCGATGAGGCGGATCTTGCTCTTCTCGCGGACATGGCAGATGGAGATCGAGATGCCCGTCTTGCCGGCGCGGGCGGTGCGTCCGCTGCGGTGGTTGTACGACTCGTTGTCGTCCGGCAGGCCGAAGTGGATCACGTGCGTCAGGTCGTCCACGTCCAGCCCGCGCGCGGCCACGTCGGTGGCCACAAGCATGTTCAGGTTGCGGAGGCGGAACTTCTGCATCACGTAGTCGCGCTGCGCCTGGCTCAGCTCGCCGTGCAGCGAGTCTGCGTTGTAGCCGTCCTGGATCAGTCGGTCGGCAATCTCCTGCGTCTCCTTGCGGGTGCGGCAAAAGACGATGCCGTAGATGCCGGGATAATAATCGGCGATGCGCTTCAGGGCGGCGTACTTGTCCCGGGCGTGCACCATATAATAGACGTGCCGGATGTTCTGGTTGCCCTCGTTGCGGCGACCGATGACGACTTCGCGCGGCTCCTTCATGTACTTGCGGGTGATGCGTGCGATCTCTTGCGGCATGGTGGCCGAGAAGAGCAGCATGTGTCGGTCCTCGGGCACTTCGGCCAGGATGGCGTCGATGCTGTCCGTGAAGCCCATGTCGAGCATCTCGTCGGCCTCGTCGAGGACTACGTCGCGGACGCCGCCGAGGTCTACCGTCTTTCGGTTCAGCAAGTCGAGCAGTCGGCCGGGCGTGGCCACGACCACGTGCACGCCTTTCCGCAGCGTCTTGATCTGGCTCTCAATGCTCGATCCGCCATAGACGGGCAGCACGTGTAGGCCGTCTACGTAGCGCGAATAATCGCTCAGGTCGCCGGCTATTTGGAGGCAGAGTTCGCGCGTGGGGCAGAGGATGAGCACCTGCGGCTGGCGTCGCGCGATGTCGATCTTCTGGAGGATGGGTAGGCCATAAGCGGCCGTCTTGCCGGTGCCGGTCTGTGCCAAGGCGATGATGTCGAGGTGTTCGCCGAGCAAGAGTGGGATCACTTCTTCCTGTACAGGCATGGGGGCCTCGTAGCCCATTTCGCGGATAGCGCGCAGCACAGGCTCGGCGATCCCTAATTCTTCGAAAGTCTTCAAGTGGATGATGTTGTTATAATGTAAGGGGAAATGGAGAGCGGGAGGGAGGGGGGAGGCGGTCATTCTTCGCGATGCTTCGCGGCGAATTCAGGCGAGACGTAGTTGGCCGAGCTGCCGCATACTTCGGCGGCGAAGGCGATGCCGAGGCCGATCATCTTGTCCCACATCATGGGGCTGAGGTCTGTGAGGTCCATCTGGCCGATGCGATACTTGATGAGGCTGTAGATCAACCCGGCGTTGAAAGCGTCGCCGGCGCCGATGGAGCTGACGGCCGTGAGTGGCGGCACGTCGTAATGTGTACAGCCCTTTTCGGTGTAGAGGCTGATGCCGCCCGAGCCGCGGGTGGCGATGAGGCGCTTGCAATAGAACTGCACCTCGTCGCGGTAGACCTCGTCCGGGTCGGTCTTCTTGTACAGGTTCACGAAGTCCTCGTCCGATCCGCGAACGAGGTCGGCCGCCTCGTAGTTGTCCATCACTGTGGCGCGGAGCTGGATGGCCTCGTGGGCGTGGGCCTTGCGGAAGTTGGGGTCGTAATAGACGATAGCCCGTCGCTCCCGGGCGTACTGCACGAGGTCCATGACGCGGTCGCGGGTGTCGGGGTTGAGGGCGTAATAGGAGCCGAAGAGGACGATGTCGTCCGGCTGAATGTCGGGCAGGGCCATGTTCGACCGCCGCTTGGAGCGGTTCGTGTAGAACATATAGTCCGTGCCCTGCCCCTCGTCGAGGAAGGCCAACGAGACGGGGCTGAGGCCCTCGGAAAAGCTATCCATGTAGTCCGTCGACATGCCGTTTTGCTGCATGAAATCCCGGATGATCCGGCCCACGCGATCGTCGCCCAGCTCACCGATGAACGACGTCTGCACGCCCACCCGACTGAGCGAGACGAGCGTGTTGAAGATCGATCCGCCGGGTATGGCGTTGTAGGGCTGACCGTCGCGAAAGATGATGTCGAGTATCGTCTCGCCGATGCCGATCACTTTTCTCATGCTCCGGCCTCCTTTCTGCTCAGCTGTCGGCTCTTCGATCCGAGGTAGCCGCCGTGGTGGCGCTTGGCATAGTCGGTGGAGGTAAAGCCGATGCGGTCCATCGTGCCCACGACGAGCACATCGCCGATGACGGTCATCACCGTCGTCGATGTGGTCGGTGTCAGCCCCAGGGAGCAGACTTCACGCGGCGCACCGGTGGGCAGACAGAGGGTGGCCCGTCGGGCCAGCTCGCTCTGCGGGTCAGAGGTGATCAGGATAAAGGGGATGTCGGGCACGAGTCCACGGGCCAGTTCGACCAGCTCGATGAGCTCGAGCGTCTTGCCGGAGTTGGAGACGAGGAGCAGCAGGTCGTTCCGTCGGACGATGCCCAGGTCGCCATGTTGCGCCTCGCCGGGGTGCAGGAAGAAAGCCGGAGTGCCGGTCGAGCTAAAGGTGGTGGCCATGTTCATGGCTATCTGTCCGGCCTTACCCATGCCGGCCGTGATGAGGGTCCCCCCTTGCTTGTGTACATGTTTTACGATTAAGTCCACGGCCTCCGCATAGCGCTCCGAGATGGGTATGTTTCGCACGGCGTCCGCTTCTTGCTCGATGATCGAGCGTATGTCATTTGTCATCATAGGGCCGCAAAAGTAAGCCGCTACACAGATAAATACGGGTTTCTGTCCAAAACAGCAGTCCCCGACCTTGCTTATCCGGAAACCAACTGCCGACTTGGGAATGACGGAGGCCGGAAGCGCCTTCCCACCGCGGAAAGGAATGCTTTTCCCTGTGGCTTTGGGTCAATATATTTTCAGATTAGATCGAGATCTTCCCCGTTATGGCGTTAAAATAAGATACTTTTGCAGCCGTAGAACAAGAATGAATGATCCCCCATCTTATGAAGACGAACCGCCTCAATCCCCTAACTATCCTTCTCTGCACGCTGATCGGCCTACTTTCCGGCTGCCAACGATCGGCAAAGGACTTCACCGTCTCCGGCATCGTGGCCGGCGCAGAGGGACAAACGATCTATCTCGAAAACATCGGACTCTCGTCCGTCACCCTACTCGATTCGGCCAAGGTCGGCACCTCGGGCAAGTTCCACTTCAAGCGCCCCCGGCCGGACTATCCGGATTTCTATCGCCTGCGCCTGAAGAACCAGTGGATCAACTTCGCCATCGACTCTACCGAGACGATCACCTTCACCACCGACGCCAAGAGCTTCGCCACCTCGTACACCGTCGAGGGCTCCGACAATTGCACGGCCATTAAGGCGATCACCCTGGCGCAGCTCGACGCCAGCCAGGAGGTCGCTCACGCTCGTGACGAGTATCAGGCTGGCACCCTCAGCGACTCCGCCTACCGCCAGCGTATCGTCAGCGCTGCTGAAGCCTATAAGGAGGTGGCCCGCAAATACATCTATGCCCAGCCCATGTCCACCGCCGCCTATTTCGCCCTCTTTCAGCAGGTCGACGGCATGCTCCTCTTTGACCTCTATGACAAGAACGACTCGCGCGCCTTCGGGGCCGTGGCCACCAGCTACAACAACCTCTACCCCGAAAGTCCCCGCTCGAAACACCTCTACAACCTCGCACTCCAGTCGCTCAAAGTGACCCGAAACCGCCCCGAGCTGAATCTCGAGGGCATCCCCACGAAAGAGGTCGAAATGATCGACATCGAGCTGCCCGACCTACACGGTCGCACGGTTAAGCTCTCCGACGTTGCCCCGGGCCACATCACCCTGCTTTGCTTCACAGCCTACGAGGCCGAGTGGGCCCCCGCCCTCAACCTCACGCTTGGCTCCATCTATGAGAAGTTCCGCGGCCGTGGCCTCGTCATCTATCAAGTCTCGCTCGACGACAACGTCCACCTCTGGAAGAACGTCGCCTCCAACCTCGCCTGGACTTGTGTGCGCGACCCCGAATCCGTCTACTCGCGCTATACCGCCCTGTATAATGTTCGCAACCTGCCGACCCTCTTCCTGCTCAATCGACACGGCGCCCCCGTCAAGCGCGTCGACAACCCCGACCGTCTCGAAAGCGAGATCCAAGCCCTGCTGTGACGTGTACCCGGCCAGCTTGGCCGGCACCCCTGGTGCCTTGTGACGTGTAACTGGCCAGCTTGGCCGGCACCCCCGGTGCCTTGATTTTCTTTTGACTCTTTTCTTGCATCAAGGCAAGAAAAGAGTTCCTATCAGGGCAAGGAAGTTTGGCCAGCACCAAAAGAAAAAAGGCGGCCCCACTAAGGGGTCGCCTTTCCTATTATATAGCCGCCGCTCCGTCACCGGATCTCCACCCGTCGGAAGGCAGGCGTCTCAGCCTCCTCCTTGAGGTAGGTCTCGATGTGGCGCTTCTTCTTCTCCTCCAAGATTTCGTCAATGGCAATCAGCAAGCCCGTCTCCTCCACGTTGCCGAAGCGCCGATTGATGGCCGTGCCGAACGTCCGCATTTGTGGCGAGAGGCTCATGTAGGCATTGACGAGTGGCGGGATGTTCAGCCCCCGCTTACGCACCTCCTGATTCAAGACCCGATAATTCTCCCGGAAGCTCCCATGCCGAAAGAGCGCCTCCATAGCGGCCTCGTCCACGTCCACCGTCAGCGGATGGATAGGCTCCACCAGTCGGTCAGGATCCGCGAAATGACGGCGGAGGAAGTAGAGGATCATGTTGCGCGCCTCCACGTTGTAGCCCGGATACATGGTCACCTTGCCGAAGAAATATCGCAGCGTAGGGTCGATCACCGTCAGCGCCCCCAGCCCGTCCCACAGGTTGTCGAGGATGAAGATGCTGCCCGGCCGTGGCAGCGTGGCCTGATAGTCGAGCGAGACGAACGATCGCCCCAGCTCCACCGTGTATGGCAAGTATTCCCGAATAAAGCGATCTGAAAAATGGAACAGTGCCGCCGTAGCCAGCGCCGGTTCACCGTCGGTATCGAGCGCCTCCGACCCGCAGCGAAACCGATAGCCACCCAGTATCCGTCGATCCTTCGGACTCCATACGATCAGCTGCCGGTAAGCCCCCGGCCGACTGTCGAAGGTGTCCACATCCAGCGCACGACCCGTGCCGCCGCCGTAGTAGCGAAACGCCGCCTCGCGTAACCGCCCGATCTCACGCATCACCTGCGGCGCCTCGGCCCCGGTGACTACATAGATCTCATTGTCCGACTTATTCGTCCGTCGCAACCGCCGCGCAGGCGTCAATTCTCTCTCCAACTCGTCCGGATCCACCGGCGGTATAATCTGCTCAATCATTCCTGTTTCGTTTTTAATCGATAAACCATCTCTCTCACTCGTGCCGTCCATTCCTGCGGCCGCCCGTCAGCAAGCGTCTGCCACGCGATCGGAGCGCCTATGTAAACGCCAAACCGCTGGTGTTTGTTTCGGAACATCTCGTCCGGCAGGTAGATCATCTCCACATTCAGCCCGATGCCCAGCCGTTGCCTCCAGCGTGCCGCCCGATAGAAGCGGTTGGAGTTGCGGGCGTCGAAGAAGATGGGCACCACGTCGCGCCGGTAACGCACCGCGTCGCGCACGAACGAGGGTCGCCAGGCTACGTCAGCGATCTGCCCACCCTGCTGCCGCGAACATAGCCCGGCGGGAAAGGTCAGCACCTGCCCTGCACCGCGCATGGCCTCGTCAAACCGTTTTGCAGCTTCGCGTCGCTGCCGACCGTGCTTGTTGACCGGCAGGAAGATCGAGCGCAGGTTGGGGATGAAGAGCAGCAGATCGTTCACCACGCAGCGAAACGTCGACCCGTATCGCCCGCCCAGCAGCGCCGA
>ERZ772807.507-NODE-507-length-24054-cov-7.631526_pt1 | contig 24054 bp, 17 predicted proteins | sample MGYA00511472_ERZ772807 | MGnify/ENA primary metagenome ERZ772807 (study PRJEB29015, sample SAMEA2737947) | human oral metagenome | biome: human oral; feature: human-associated habitat; material: dental | place: China | collected 2039 ... | reverse complement strand
TGGGCGAAAGGGGGCGCGCTTCCGACGGCGGTTACGCGCAGTACGCGCTCCTGCCCGACGAACAGGTCTACCCGGTCTCCACATCCCTGCCGTGGGAGCAACTGGCCGCTGTCCCCGAGACCTACTACACCGCCTTCGGTTCGTTGGAAAGGCTTCGCATTGAGGACGGCGACGACGTGCTGGTGCGCGGCGCGACGTCGGGAGTGGGGGTCGCGTTTTTGAGACTCGTGAAGGCCCTTTACCCCTCGTGCCGCGTCGCAGGCTCGACGCGCAGCGCGCAAAAGGGCGAACGCCTCCTCGGTGAGGGGTTCGACCGTTGCGTCGTCGACGATCTCAATACACTGAAGACGGAAGACTCCTTCGACGCGATCCTCGATCTGGTCGGCCCGGCAGCGGCACAAGACACCTTCGCCCACATCAGGCCGGGCGGAACCGTGTGCATCACAGGGTTGCTCGGCGGGCAGTGGACCCTTGACGGCTTCGACCCCATCGTGGACACAAACGGGGGATGCCTGACTGGATTCTATTCAGGCGACGTCGACGGCGAAAAACTGCAAGCGCTCATCTCGACGATCGAAGACCGCCAGATCGACGTGAAGCCAGAGCGGACGTTCCGCCTGAGCGAGATGCGGCAAGCCCACGCATACCTTGCCTCCCGAGATTCCTTCGGCAAAGCCGTGGCCATCCCAGAATTCGACGAATGAGCCCGCTCCGAGCCTGGGCAATGTCGATGGCCAGCTCGGAGCGGTCAAAGAAATCGAAGACCACAAGGAAGCCTGTAAGCGGTCACGCGGGCAAGAAAGCGGACCAATTAAGCGTAATCGATATTGCGATCGGGTTGCAGACGCTGAAAACGATCGCCAGGATCGAGTAAACCTTGTTTCTTGCCTTTCCCTCTTTCGAGGAGAAAACCAGGCCGACAATTCCCAGGGCCAATCCTGCAACGGCCCAAACCCCGGCAAACAGCATCAGGACGGCGAAGAGGAAGAAGTTGGCCATCCCGCCGTCGTCGGGAAACGCGCCGGGATCGGCGAGCGGCGCTTCAAAGAAATCATGGATGCCTTTCCTGAAGAGAAGCACCGCTGCGACGTTCGCGATCAAAGCGGAGACGGACACCCAGAATCCGGCCACCCCCAGCGACCCGCGCGAGCGCTTCGCAGGCTTTTTGCCGCCCCACGCGCTTCCTCCGACCGGACGGGGCGCCTGGGCATCGGTGTAAAAGTCGCCCGGCTGCTGCTGATTCCAATCATATCCAGGATGACTGGCGCCGCCGTAGCTGCTGTTTTCGTACATTTTCATTCCTTCCCATTTGCCGTCAAGTTTTGTTTGCGCATCCGAAACGGATGGGGTGAAGACTTCTTGCATTCTATCTAGAGACGCCCCGCCCAAAAAACGAATGGCTGGGGCGAAGTCCACCCCTGTCTCATCCCAAACTCCGCCCTTGCCGACGTTCAATGTTCGCGCTAGTCGAGTACCAGGATCCGCGCGTCCCCATTGCCGCCTTTTTCAAGCAGAGTGTCCTATTTTCATGCAGACTGGCATTGCGCAGAGGCGAAAGCATACGTACGATGAAGCAGGTCAGCCCGTCGTCTCCAGAGGGTCGTCGACTTCGTCCGAAAGGCGAGGCCCTCGGGGCAATTGCGAGGCCCTCGGGGCAATTCCACGCGAGTGAGCCGAATGCTCCCGGGCCCGGAAGCACGGGACCTGGAACAAGGATGGACAACAAAGAAGCGCGAGCCTAGGCAAATGGAACTGAAGTCTGAGTACATGTTGTTGAGCGCGCCGTATCGCTTTGAATTGCATCATCTCACGCCCCTCGCTCCGAGCGTGATAGCCGAGGACCTGCTGTCGGTCGCGATACCTCAGCGCGCGTCCGAAAGCCGCGATTCGGCGATGAAGGACCTGACCGAGTGCGCAATGAGAAAGCTTGCCGCAGCAGACGAGAGGGCCGGAACGGAAGACGGCGCGTCCGCACTGCGGCTCATCGCGGACGTCTACGGAAGATTTCCCGACGAGGCGCGCATTTCGAGCGATCTTTCCTTTGCCGTGAAAGAGATGTATCTTCCCGGGTCCGACGGCGGCGCCGGTGAGGCCGCCGTCGGGTCCGCGGCACAGGCCTCCGATGCGCCGCGGACCCCGGATTCGACGCAAACTCTCGATTCGGTCCGCGCCCTCGCGCCGCGCCTGGGCCCATTCGAAAAACTCGGCGTCAAGAAGGCGAACGAGGCCGCGAAGGAGAGCCTCGCATTCCAGCCCGCGAACCTCGCAATCGATCAGACGAGCCGCGCGGCCTCCTCCAAGCAGTGGAGGGTTCCCGCGTGGCTCATGGCAGTCGCCGACAACCGCGGCCCCCTGGGCTTGAACGACGCCTTCGTCGTCTTTCTGCTGTCTGCGGCCTACAGTTCGCGGCTCATCGACGACGAGGCCGCGGCGGAAGCGATCGAACATTATGGAGGGAAAATCGCCGCTTTATACACGGGATGGGAGCAGTTCCTTGCCTCGTGCGCTTTGGGCGCCATCCTTGCCGGCGAACCGTCAAACGGCGACTCGAATGACGGGAGTCTGTTGAGCGCCGTCTACGGCTTCGCGGTCTCGCCCGCCCCCGTGTTCGAAGCCGCCGAGTTTTGGCCTCGCCCTAACCTGAGCTGGCTCGCCGAGAATCTGGCGCCCCTGTTGCCCGCGCAGACGCTCGCCGAATACAAGGCGCACGTCAATGCCGTGAAACCCCCTGCGCCGAAGGCCTCGCATGCTCTCGGCCCCCAACGGTTCGCGTCCCGCATCCTCTTCGAGGAGGCAAGACGGGTCCTCGCCCACAATTCGGCCAGCCAGGCCGAGTACAGGCGCTGCTGCGAGGCCGCCGACGGCATTTGGGCTGAGACGGCGCGCCGCCACGGGGTGGACTTCATTCTTCTCGACCCCGCCAACGCCGCAGCCGTCCATCTGCCCGACCTGTCTCGCAAGAAAGGCTCGGAACCCGCGCACTCGAACCGGTTTTGGCCGGCTTTCAAGGCACTCAAGGACGAAGTCGAGGGCGTGCCTTTCGCCTGGATGGACTGCCCCGGACCCGCGGGCTTCCTCATGACGTCGTCGTGCGTCTACCGAGTCGCGCGCGAAACGGAGGCCGCGACGCCGACGACGACGCAGATCCCCTGGGACCGAACGGAATTCCGATGCGCGGCAACCGACTCGAACCGCATAGCGATTTCGATCGGCGGCGAGGCGACGCGTGAACTGAACGTCGACTACGAGGCGTTGGGCCTGCCCGGCGCCTACCGCGACAAGGACCCGGAAATCGTGGCCGCCGTGCTCAACCCTCACATTGAGCGGCTCGATTCCTTCTTCGCCGACCTCCCATGGCGGGTCATGGACTGGCAGTGGCACGAAGGGTGAGGCCGCAGGAAGGTGCGCGGGGCGGCGAGCTCCTTCCCTGCAGCGGCGGGGCCCTTGCGGCGGGCGCTCTGCCCTGCGGCAGGCACCCAAGCGGCGGTCGAAGCCTGGCCCGGCTCAGCCGTCCGGATGCGTCATCTGACGGCCCAGCTCGGAAGGCCCACCATGTAGCTCTCGATCGGCCCTTGACCGAAGTTGTCGGCGAAGACGATTCTGCTCAGATCTCGCGAGGCGCTCGCCTGCGGCTTGAAGAAATCCGGGTCGCTGACCGCTTGGGGGGCCGCGTCCTTCGACGAGCCGCCGATCGCGGAAGCGTTCGTTCGAACGTTGGCCACGCTCAGCGCCTGCCCGCCGGCTTTCAACTCGACCAGCCACACCTTCCGGTATTCGGCTCGCTCCTGAGGCGCCGCTTCGTCCGAAACGTCGTCTTTCTTCTCCCCATACGTCGAGACCACGGCCCACCCGGGCTTGTCGTACGCCTGTCCGCTGATGTCCAACGTATAGTTTTCGCCGTTGGCGGGGTACAGGCTGCGCAGGTCGATGCGCTCGTGGGAGTCGAGATCGGTGGCGGAGAGTTGGTTTTTGCTGTAGTCGACAAAAACGTAATAGTCCTGCTTTTGCGGGCCGTATGCCATGTCCGCGTGCTTCGACGTCGTCGGAAGCTCGAAAGAATCCGTCAGGTCGCGGGTGTAGACGCGCGTTCCTCCGGCGTCCCCGGGCCACGAGACGACGACGTGCCTCCCGCTGGGCGAGGCGCTGACATAGTCTGGGGAAGCTCCGGGCCTAGGGAAGTTCTTGGCGTCCAGCGTGCCGACGATTCGCTTGTCCTTGACGTCGAGCACGACCAGGCCATAGACGTTCCTGGTCCGAGTCGCCTCGTCGTGCCTCGTCGCGATGAGGGCGAGATAACGACCGTCGGCGCTGGTCATGCTCCGGCCTTTCGTTGAAAACGACGTGGCCTGAGACCACGGCGTCCTGCCCGAGAAATCGAACATGACTTCGCCTTTTTCGGTCTCGACATTGTACGTCCACCACGTAGTCCCGCCGTCGCGCAAAGTGAAGTGCAGCAGGTTCGGATTCGAAGCGTGCCAGATCGGCTCGCAATTGCCCTTGAATTCGCCGAGTTTCTTGATCTGTTTGAATGTGGCGGCGTCGTAGAGGTACCAGGCGCCCTGCCCGTCGCGCGCGATGAAACGAGTGTTGTCGGCGTTGAAGGCCTGCTTGCGCGAGTTGTCGTGGCGCACAAAGCTGCCCTCGGCCTTGCTGGCGTCCGTCGCCCGATAGATGAAAGTTTTGTTTACGGGATCGAGCGCCGCCGACTTCTTCAGGTCGTCCGCGACAGCGGGCTTTTCCATGGCGCCCGCAGGGTCTGCAGACAGAGCCGCGAGACCGAAACCCCGATCGTAAAGCGAGTCGAAAGGGTTCGACGGATTGGGTTCCTCGGGTTTGACGGCCGTCCTCGTGAAATCGTCCGAGGGGGAGGGAGCGCCCCGGCGACCCGAGGACGCCGTCGGCTTAGCTTCGCCAGCCTTGTGTCCGCTTGCCCCGGCACGGGCGCCAGGCGACGTCGAAACCCCCGGGCTCGGCGACTGCCCCGGTCCCGTCGAGGAACTGTCCGCGTCCGATCCGCGGCAGCCTGCCAGAACAAGCACCGCAGCGACGCAAACGGCGCCGACACGCGCCAAAGAAAGGGGCCAGGTGCTCATAACTCAACGCTACTTTCCGCCATGGACGCGGGCAAGGCAAAGATAGTACGGTTTTCAATGAATTTCGTCATCCCCTTTGCGGGATGCCCTGCCCCTACGGACCGAAGGCCCAGGATCGGGAGCCGGAAGGATCGATCGGGAGCCGAAAAGATCAAAAGCCCCGGTCATTCGCGCGGCCGGGAAGGCGAAATCCGCCCCCGCGCGGGGATGACCGATTTCATGAGCCTGTTGCCTTTCCTTCCGGTTCCGACGAAGGACGCAAGCAGCGAACGCCCCCATGGGCGCTTGAAAACCGACATGGCAAGGGCTCGCGCCGTCCCGCCTGCCCTGCCCGCCGGGGTGAAGAACGCCCTGTTGCGCGCACCGACTTTCTGGTAGTGCCTGATGAACGGACGCGACCTGGCCTCCCACTCTTCGAGCGCCCCCTCGACGTCGCCCTTCCTCTGACCGATGATCGCGGTCAGCAAATTCGCACTCGCCAGCGCGGTGGAGGCCCCCATCCGCGAGTACAGGGTCAGGCACCATCCGGCGTCGCCCATGAGCACGACTCGCCCCTTGTGCCATCGGTCCATCCGGACCTGCACGGCCTCGTCGAAAAGGCTCTCGTCGGCGCGTTCGAGCTGATCGATCGCGGCCTTGACCTGCGGGGCCGCTCGCGGGCCGTACACCTCGCGGATTCGAGCGGCAGGCGAGGCGGCCGCGAACTCGGCGGCGACGTCGTCGGCCTTGTAGCTGAACATGACGGTGGCCGGACGGTCCTTGAAGGGAAACACCCAGAGCGATTTGCCGGCCTCGGCGAAGGTCGCGCCTTGGCCGCGTTCGAGCCCCGGAAGATCCTCGGGAATCTGGGAGGCGACGATCATGTATCCCAAATGGCGAATGTATTTCTCATCCGGCCCGAAGACCAGTTTGCGGACCGTTGAATGCACGCCGTCGGCGCCCACCAACAGGTCGTAGCGCTCGCGGCTTTCCGTGCCGTCCGAAGAGTCTTTGAGCCACACGTCGACGCCGGCGCCGTCCTGCTCGACGCGCGTCGGCACGGTCGAATACCGCACGTCGACCTTCGGGTCAAGCGCATCGATCGCCTCGTAGGCGGCGTTTTCAATGTCGCTGCGGAGCAAGAGCCACGGGTCGCCCGGAAGGTCGCCGAAACCGAGTCCCCGACGTTTTTCGCCGTTTTTGCCCAGTGCGTAGTTGTCTCGAACTTTGGGCGCCCTGTTGCGCATTCCATCGAATCCCAGCTGTTTCGCAGCCACTTTGCCGGCGGCGAAGAGCCCGACGAAGTAGCCTCCGCGGCGACGCTCGGGGGCGCGCTCCACGACGGTAACGTCCCAGCCGCATTCGTGCAGGCCCTTGGCCATAGCCATGCCGGAAATCCCGAGCCCGACGATCAGTGCGCGCTGTGAGTCGTTTCGTTCCTTCATGACTCGAACATAAACGATCCCGATGAGGTTCCACTGCGGGCATCCACAATGCGAGCGCAGGCGCGTCGCGGGCGCCTGCCCGGCAAGAGCCCGCTCGGGAAAGCGCCTCTTCGATGCGCGCATCTGATACGCGCATCTGAATCGCTGACAATCGTCACTCGAAGCCCCCTCCGATGGACTGCGCGGCGCCCGACCCGTTACAGTTCCAATAGAAAATTTCACGGGTAAACCGCACATGAACGCCAAAGGCATGCAGACGGACCGGCGCTCGGGCCCACGGGCCTAGGCGTTTTCCGGGCGCCCCGTGAATCGCCGATGAGAAGGACAAGGGATTTGACGAGCGAGCAGCCGACGACAGCGAACAGCGCCTCGGACGGCGCGGCGCCGGAGGGGCGCATGCCGTCGGGGAAATCCATGCAAGAAGGGCGCATGCCAGAAAAGCACGCGCTGGACGGTGTGACGTCGGACGGGCATTCGGTGATGTCGGACGGGACGCTCGCAGCGACTGAGAACCCGACGTGCGCGAGCGGCAAGAAGGGCCCGAGCCGGGCCAAGGAGCTCGGCGCGCGCATCCTGGTGTTCACTGTGCAGGCTTTTGCCGTGTGGCAGGCGGTCGCCCTGCTCCTGCTGGCCTTCGTTCCGGATTTCGTCTACGACGTCGCCCGCGTCCTCAATGTGACGAACATCCCCTCCTATCCGACCCTGTTGTCCTTCTTCCTGCTCACATTCCTTTCGCTGGGGCTTTTGCGGCGTCAGCGCGCCGCGCTGTGGCTGTCTGTGGCGATGTGGCAGATCTCCGTGATCGTCACACTGGCGGTCGCAACCGTCCTTTCTCACATCAACTCGGGCTCTTCTGAGCGATTCCGCCCGCACGGCTGGCATTATCTCGTGTCCGTCGCATTCGCTTTGTTCGTCGTCGCGAGCGCCTTCTGGATGCGCAGCGCCTTTCCGGCCCGCTTGGCCCCCGGAGCTTTGCGGCGGGCGTGCCTCGTCATCGTTTTGGGGTTCGCGACGTCGGCCGGATTCGCCTTTTTTGCCCTGGAAACGGCAGGGTTCGGCAGACTTCCCTTCCACCACGCGGTCAACTGGAGCATTTCCGTGGCGCTCGGCCTTCCGTCCGACCAGCGCCCCTTCCGCTCCCCCATCGAAGGTCCGTACTGGGTGGAGACGGCATCGGGAGTCATCTCGGTTGCGACTCTCGTGTTGGCCATCGCCGTCTTCCTCCGCGCCGCGCCGCAGAACGCCCAAAGGGATTACGACGACGAACTGGCGGTGCGGCGGCTCCTCGTCGTCGGCGGCTCGGCGGATTCGCTCGGGTACTTCGCGACTCGGGACGATCGGCGAACGGTCTTCTCCCCCGACGGCAAGGCCGCCCTGTCGTTTCGCGTGGTCTTCGGCGTGTGCTTGGCCGCGGGCGATCCCATCGGAGACAGGCAATCATGGCCCCAGGCAATTGCGAAATGGCTGGAGCACGCGCGTTCCTACGGCTGGGTTCCCGGAGTCATCTCAGCCAGCGAAGACGGGGCGAGGGCGTACCGCGCCCAGGGGCTTAGGGCAATCGTCCTGGGCGACGAAGCCGTCATCGACGTCGCCTCCTTCCGGCTCGGAAGCCCGGAGTTGCGAGCCGTCCGCAAGGCGATCGCGGGGCCGACGAACGCCGGATACCGGGTGCAGGTTCGACGTCAGTCGGAGATTCCCGCGGACGAGCTGGCGGAGCTCGTCGAGATCGCCGACGTGTGGCGGCGCGGCGGCCCGGAACGGGGTTTTTCCATGGCGTCCGGGCGGATCGGCGATCCGCGCGACGGGCGCACGGTGATCGTCACCGCGCACACGGCCGAGGGCCATGTGTGCGGCCTCCTGTCTTTCGTCCCGTGGGGCCGCCGGGACGTCTCTTTGGATCTTATGCGGCGTTCCCCGGCCGCGGTGTCCGGCGTCACTGAGCTCATGGTCACCCAGCTGATCGCGAATGCCGACAGGCTCGGAATCACGCAAATCTCTTTGAACTTCGCGATGTTCCGGGAATCCTTCGCCCGCGGCGAGCGCATCGGCGCCTCCCCGCTGGAGAAGCTCAACCGGAAGGTTTTGGTCTTCGCCTCGCGCTGGTGGCAGCTTCACTCTCTCTACCAGTCGAACGAAAAGTACCTGCCGCAATGGCGCCCGCGCCTGCTTTGCTACGGCAGCACGGCGCAGCTGACCCAGGTGCTCATCGCCGTCGGGCAGGCCGAAGGCTTCGTCCCCGAGCTTCCCCGCACCTTCCAGCGCCGCTCCCGAGCATCGCAGCTCAACCTCCCGGAGACCGCGGCAAAGCTGGCCGAGGCCGTGCGCAAACAGGAAGAGGAGCTTTTCACGCCGACCGTGCCGGAGCGGCGGCTTTCCGAGCAGCAGCGTATTCGCAGGGAGAAGTTGACGCGCCTGATCGACGCCGGCATCGACCCCTATCCCGCCAGCGTGCCGAGAAGCCACGCGCTCAGCGACGTGAGGGACGATTCGGGGGCCGTCTCGGTGGTCGGACGCGTTGTGCGAGTGCGCGACCACGGCGGCGTTCTTTTCGCGGACCTGCGCGAGGGAGGCGTGGAACTCCAGGTCATGTTCACCGCCGACCGCCCCGAAGCCGGACTCGCGCTCTGGAGGGAGACCGTCGATCCCGGCGACCTCGTCGGCGTTGCGGGCACGGCTTGCCGCAGCCGCTCCGGCGAGCTCAGCGTCCATGCGGAGAGCTGGAGCATGGCCGCGAAATGCCTCACCCCTCCCCCTGACAAACACCGGGGGCTGCGCGACGCCGAAGTACGCGTGCGGCAACGCCACATGGACCTTGCGCTCGGCGGAGAGGCGCGACGCCGCCTTCTCGCGCGCAGCGCGGCCGTGCGGGCGATCCGGGGAAGGCTTGCCGAGCACGGCTTCGTCGAAGTCGAAACGCCTATGCTCAATCGCATCCACGGCGGGGCGAACGCGCGGCCGTTCTCAACGCACATCAACGCCTACGACCTCGATTTGACCTTGAGGATCGCGCCCGAGCTATATCTCAAGCGGCTGTGCGTCGGCGGATTCGAGAAGATCTTCGAGATCGGCAAGAATTTCCGCAACGAGGGCGCGGACTCCACGCACAACCCCGAGTTCACGGCCCTGGAAGCCTATGAGGCGCACGGCGACTACACGACGATGCGCAGGCTCGCCGAGGATCTCATTCGGACGGCGGCGTGGGCGGTCCACGGAAAGGCCGTCGCGCCCGCACCCGACGGCGGCGTCGTGAGCCTGGACGGCGAATGGCCGGTCGTATCCGTGCACGCGGCGGTCTCGCGGGCCGTCGGCGCCGACGTCACCCCGGACACGCCCGCGGACGAGCTTCAGCGGCTGTGCCGGGAGCGAGGCATCCGCTATGCCGTCTCGATGACCGCGGGAGACCTAGTGAGCGAGCTCTACGAGGAGCTCGTCGAAGGCGGTACAACCGCCCCCACGTTCTACACGGACTTCCCGGTGGAGACCTCGCCGCTGACGCGGCGCCATCGAGACGATCCGCGCTTGGCCGAACGCTGGGACCTCGTCGCATTCGGCATGGAGCTCGGCACCGCTTACACCGAGCTGACCGACCCGGTCGATCAGCGCCAGCGGCTCACCGAGCAGTCCTTGCGGGCAGCGGCCGGCGATCCCGAGGCCATGGAGGTCGACGAAGAGTTCCTTTCGGCCCTCGAATTCGGGATGCCCCCCACCGGCGGCCTCGGCCTGGGCATCGACCGGATAGCGATGTTCCTGCTGGGCGCTTCGATTCGCGAGACCCTCGCTTTCCCGTTCGTCCGCCCGGAGGCTCGCCCCGCCCGCTGACGATCGGAAGCCCGCCTCGCCAACTTGAGGGCCAGAGGCTGTGTTGGCGCCTGGCAGGCGGCCCGGCTCTTCTGCACTTGGACAGTTCTGAGGGCAGAGCAGCGTGCGGTGCGGCGCCGGCCGAGCTCAGGCGGGCTATGGGCGCGTGCGGACCGAGCCCGGGCGACGTCGCGGTTTACTGGCTTTGAATGTGGCGCACAACTAGATCCGGCCTCGTCAGTGGGAAAACGTGATTCTGGCCGGTCAGCATGATCGTTCGGGCGTGCAGCTTGCGCCCCAGATCCCACTGGCTGCGCAGGAATCGGCGCTGCTTGCCGTTGCCCGCGCCGACGAGGAGCAGCGGCGCCGGGCTGCGACGTCGCACGACGTCGGCGTCGAGCAGAGCGTCGACCCGGGCGGCATGCTCCCAGCTGGTCGAGAGCTGCTCGGCCAGGCGTCGGCTGTTTTCCTGCGTCCCGTAACGCGCACGCGCCTCGTCGATCGGAAGAGTGTCTTCGCTTCCGGTGGTTTGGCGGATCCCCCATCGGCGAATCCTGGGGCCCACGCGCCACAGGGCCTTGACGGCCGCACCGGCCACCTTGTCCATTGCCCGTCGAAGCTTCCCTTCTACATGGAAGCGCGACGGGACCTCGTCTGGGGCGGTGGGGTCGATGAGAACCAGCTGTCCGACCTGGTCGGGGCGGCGAAGAGCCCACTCGATCGCGGCGAGGCCGCCGAGCGAATGGCCGAGGAGGTCGACCTTCGGCGAGTCCGAGGCTCCAAGCTCGGCGCGAATGTCGTCGGTGTCGGCCGTCAGAGGGACCTTCCAAGAATCGAGTGTGCGGGTGCCCGGCCCCAAGAGGCCCGCCAGCTTCTCGTAGTCTTTCGGGGGGAGTCCCCACCCTGGAAGAATCAACCACGTCATATCGCGTCACCTCGCTCGTTGCGCAGCATAGCTGCATGGACTCCTTTGAGTCCCGTTTTCTGGTCTATAACATCACAGATATTTGTAAAATTTCTGTAAGGTCACTGTTTTCTGCGTGCAATTTTTGTGAGATCGTCGATTGCGGCGGGATTGAACGCGGCGCGTCACTCACGGCGTCGCCGCACGGCGAACGCTCCTTCCGGGTCGAATCCCGCCGGGGCGAAAGCGATGAGAACCCCGGTCAGGGAAACCTGGATTCGTTGGACGACGCCGACGGGGCCGACTCCCAAAAGTTCGGCGCCCGTGAGGAAGCCGACGAGGAGAACGACGCTGGCCGCAAGCGAGGAGGCCGCAATCCGCATCCCGAGCGAGTAGCGGGCACGATGACGGAAAAGGACGATCAGGATGAGGCTGCAAGCGACCGTCACCGTGCCCACTCCCACAGCTACGCTTGAGGCGTCGTGCATCCACTCGTATCGTCCCGCCTCCCCGGCCTCGATTTGCTCGCGGCATTCCGGCAGAGACAACGCGCAATCCAAAGGGGTCACTGTGCTGTCGATGATCGTCGCGAGGGCGAAGATCGAAAGCCCCGTGGCAAGGGCCCGGCGGAAGAGACAAAAGGAGCCCCAGCCTGCGCGCAGGGCTCCTTTGCCTTGCTCGATCGAAGCGGATTTTCGACGGAGCCCGGCTTGGAATCCCGCTTGCCGAACGAAGAGCGGGGTGCCGGAGAAGATAGCGACGCCGCTGAGCAAATCTGTGAGGCGGAAGAGCCAGCTCCTCGGATACTGCCGAGCCGCCAATTCGGACAGGTAAGAATCATGGATGTCGAAAGGCCAGCCGACGATCGCCTCGCCTATCGTGCTGATGTATGCCAGAGCGCCGAGCCACAGAAGAAGGGTCGCAAGGCGCTTGAGGCTGCGCGGCGACGGGCGGGCATCAACCATGAACAGTTCCCTGCCTCTCAAACGACGCCCAAGGACACAGCGCTCCCGCCTCGACATCGCCGCAAGACGGATGAAACAAGTCGAAATTTATCACAGCGGCCATAAAATCGCGCGCTGCGAATAAGTAGAAAACGATCGACAGGAAGAGTCAGAAGGCGCCCGCCAAGCGGACTCAGGCGTGCCGCACAGGCACGACGGCGCAGCAGGGCTTTCCGCCAATGGAAGGCTTTTGCGCGCCGCGCAGGGAAATGAAGCCACCGGGCAGACTGACGCGCCGCGACTCGTTGGGAGGATAGTAGTTCGACCCGCGGCGCATCAAGGGCGCTCCGTCCGATCGGCGCATGCGATGGGCGCAAGCGCTTTACTCAGCATACGCTTTCGATCGGCTGGGAGGAGGTTAGACGCGTCCGCGGTTGGGCGCCCAACCGTCGGCCGTCCGCCTGTCGCTTCAGTTGTCTTCCCGGGCCGCCCGGCGACGGGCCACAAGCAAGCCGCCGAGGGTCAGAAGCACAAGGGCCGCGATAAGGAGCGGAAGCGATTCGGCGCCCGTGTACGCCAGACCCGGCGTGTGCAGATTGCGCTTGGACGCCGTCGACTTGGCCTTCACGTCTGCATCGGGCCCGTCCGCGTTGCGGCTCGCCGCGGAGGCATGCGGCACAGAGCCTTCGCCGCGCTTGCGCGCATTGCCCTTCGCAGGACCTGGATCCCCAGTGGAGCTGGGCCGAAGGTCGTCTCCCGGCCTGTTGCCGTCGCTGGGTCCGTTGCCGCCGGGGTCCACTGCGCTCGGAAGCGCGGAGCTGGGCGAGGCATTGCCGCTGGGCCTCGGGGCCTCAGCGGTTGCGCTGGGCTTAACCGTGGCGCTGGGCGAGGCCGTGGGGCCGCCGGGTTTCGCCGTGCCACTGGGCTTAACCGTGGCGCTTGGCTTCGACGTGGCGCTTGGAGCAGAGGTGGAACTCGGCTTCGAGCTTGCGCTTGGCTTGCCGCCGTCGCTCGGATTGCCGCTCGGGGTCGGTTTCGCGCTGCCGGTGGCGGTGGGCGCTGCCGTGCCGCTCGGGCTGGTCGAAGGCGCTCCGGGGGCGGCGGACGAAGGCGAAGCCGTCGGCTTCGCCGATCCGCCGCACGCCACGGTGACGGTCAGCCCCTGCTCGGCCCCCACGACTTCGGCGAAATCGGTCCTCACAGTGACGGGAAGTTTGATCTGCTTCCCCGGATTCGCGGCGCATTTGCCGTCGACCTTCACCTTGGCGACTGCGCGGCCGGCGCCGTCGGCCGTGATCGTCGCCTTTTCGTTGTTCGCGTCCGGGTCTGCCAACGAGTTGTCCACCGGCGACGTCGTGGACGCCTCCCCCACATTCACCTTGACGTTCTTCGTCACCGACGGCCCTTCTGAGAAGGACAGCCCGCGAAGGGAAACGTCAATCGTCTGGCCGTCCTTGACCGGCTCCGAGGGAAGGGTGACCCCGATGGAGGACTTTGCGGCGCGCGGTTTGAGGCCCGGGTTGGCAGCCAGATACGAGTTGAACTTGTCGCGGTCGAGATTGTCGGTGATGACGGGGGCGCCGCCAGCTGTCAGGGCATCGAACGAGTCGCCGCCGGAAAGCAGGAAGGTGACCGAGCCGACCGTGTACTTGCGTTTGAGGTCGAGCGGCTTTCCGTTGACCGTTACGGACGTGATGCGATTGCCGTAAGGCTTTGCCGGGTCAAAGGTGTACTTCACGTTCCGCGACAGGCCCAATTTGAGCATGGGCCGGGAGTTCTGCGTATTGAGGTTGGTCTTCCACTGCTGCTCGAGGGCCTTCTTGAAATCCGCGCCCGTGATCGTCACATACCCCAGCTGGTTGGAGAAGGGCTGGACGGCGAAGGTCTGACGGTAGGTGATGTCTCCGTTCGCTGAGGGGACGAGGTCGGCGCGCAGCCCTCCGGCGTTGATGGCGCCGATGTCCACCGGCTTGCCCTCTTTCGTTGTCACGGTCCCTTGAAGTGAGTCTGCGGCGAGGTCGCCGAGCGAGGACTCGATGCCGCGGTTGGAACCGGGATCGGGCACCTCGCCGTTCGACGAGAAGACGCCGCGGGAAAAAGCGAAGCCGTAGCCCGTGGCCACCACCTTGTCGCCGGCCGCCTTGGAATCCTCCACCGCCTTGTCGACGATCTGCTTGATCGACTGCTTCTCGCCGCATTGGGCCACTTCTGAAGCGGGAATGAGCTTTGCCTCGGAGCGCACAACCTTCTTCGCCGCCTTGTCATAGGTGATCTGCAGGTTGCCGAGGTTGTCCGTGTACGATCCGGAGGCTATGGCCGAGAGCTTGTTGCCCCGAGCCCCGTCCACCATCGAGAACTTGTAGGGCACATGCGTGTCGCCGCCCATGATCCCGTCGACGGACGGGCCCATTTTCGGGTAGTTGTTCTTGACGTCGTCGTCGAGCATGGCGATCACGACGTCGGCCTGACCGGAGTCTTTGAGCTCCTTGGCCATCGTGTTGATCTTGGGAATCGGGTCGTTGAACGTCAACCCCGCCGTGGCGCCCGGGCTGAGCTTGTAGGGCACGTCGCCCGCGATGGCCCCGATGAAGGCGACCCGGACGCCGGAGGCCGACGTCCATATCACTTTGTCGCCAAGGTACCGGCCCATGCCGTCCACGTTCGCGCCGAGGTACGGGAAGCCGACCTTCGTGTACCCTCCTGTTCCGTCGATGCGATGCTTGAAGACGTCGACGCCGAGGTCGAGCTCGTGGTTGCCGATCGTCGAGGCCACGGGTTTGAGCTCGTTGAGCGCGGCGATGGTCGGATTGTCCTGCAGCGAGCCGGATGTGAAGGGCGAGGCTCCGATGTTGTCGCCAAGCAGCGTGAAGGACGAGTCGCCGCTGGCGGAGCGGGCCCTGTCGAGGTAGCAGCCGACCGCCGAAACGCCGGATTCGGTGACGGCCCCGTTCTTGCTCGCCTTCTCGATGTGCCCGTGGACGTCGGTCAGGTTGTATAGATCGAGGGTCACGGTTCCGTTCGCCTCGGCGGGCGCGTTCGAGCGCGGGGCCGCAGGCGCATTCGGGCTCGGGGCGGCGGTCGCGCTCGCAGCCGGGGCGCCCGGGTTCGGGGCGGCCGTCTTGGGAACTCGCGGCTGCGCCGGTTGAGTATGCGCCGGTTGAGGCGGCGTCGGCTTGTACGTCGGCCGGCCATCCGCGGAAATCTGCGAATCGGAGGAGCCCCCGGGGGTTCCGCGCCCGTCGGCGTGAGCCGCAATCGGTGCAATCAGCAGTGATAACGTTGCCGCGCCGCCGAAAAGGGAACGCAGCCGTGTCTTCGTCATCGAATCTCCTCGCGTGAATATGTTGTTTGAGTAACATTTGATCACACCGAAAGACCGCTGTCGATTTGCCACGAGGAGTTGTGGACAAGAAGGCAGCGTTTAGAGCCTGTGCACCGCCGCCGGGCGACTTGGAACCCCGCTGCCGCACCGTCTCGGACCTGCCGTCAGGCCCGCCCAGAACCCTCGGGCTCCAACCGCCGCGCAATTCTGCGAAGCGCGATTCGACCGACCGTTCCTCAGCCGACGGAACGGCCCTCGGCGGGGCCCTCCGTCGCCGGCATCCAGCCGAGAGCAGGCGCGACGTAGTCGGCGAAGTTCTTGAGAATCCTGAAGTTGACGTCCACCCCGAGCGGGTTGGGAATCGTCAAAAGCAGGGTGTCGGCCGCCTCAATCGCGGGATCGGCCTTGAGCTGTTCGACGAGCGCGTCGGGCTCGGCGGCGTACGTCCGGCCGAAGGTCGTTTTGGTGGCGCCTTCGAGATAGCCGACCTGGTCCTCCCCCTCGCCGCGGATGCCGAAAAGCTGCCGGTCCTCCTCGGCGACCAGCGGGAAGATCGTGCGGGAGACCGAGACCCTGGGCGTCCAGCCATGGCCCGCCTCCTTCCATGCGGCGCGGTATCTGGCGATCTGCTCGGCCTGAATCTCGCCGAAGGAAGCGCCGTCGGATTCTTGCACCAAGGTCGAGCTCATGAGGTTCACGCCGTCGCGCGCGGCCTGCTCAGCCGTTTTGTGCGACCCGGAACCCCACCAAATACGCCGCTCCAGACCCGGGGACTGCGGGAAAACGGGCAGCGGAATTCCCGGCTTGTACAGGGCGGGGTACTGTTCTTCCAGCGGCGCCGATCGCGCCACTCCCGCGCCGCGGACGGCCGCCATGAACAGTTCGAACTTCTGCCGGGCCATGTCGGCGCCGTTGGCTTGGCCGCCGCGATATCCGAAGGCTTCCCATCCGCGCTCCGCCGGCTCGGGCGAACCGCGCGAAACGCCGAGCGCCACGCGTCCCTCGGCGATGAGGTCCAATGCCGCCGCCTCTTCCGCGAGATAGAGGGGATTTTCGTAGCGCAGGTCGATGACGCCCGTGCCCACTTCGATGTTCTTCGTCGACGCCGCAATCGCCGAGAGAATCGGCATGGGCGAGGATCCTTGGGGAGCGAAATGGTGGACGCGGAAGTATGCGCCGTTGACGCCGATCTCGTCCGCGGCCCGCGCGAGCTCGATCTGCTGGCGGAGCGCCTCTCCGGCGAGCGGCCCGTGTTTGCCGTCGAGCGAATGATGGCCGAAGCTGAGGAATCCGAATGACTTCATAGTTGAAGATTAAATCATCTTCGTTCCCGTGTCCATATGCGGTGGCCCACGGTTCCGCTCCAAGGCACCGACTCACAGCGTCGCCGCGAGCGCGGCCGCATGGACAAGGGCGGCGAAGGCGGCGCCGACGGCCATTCCTTTCAAACGGTTCGCGACGGCAGCTACGACGTCGGCGATTTGCGCGACGACGGCGACGCCGAGAAGCAGCGCCGTCGCCCGCTCATCGGGGGCGGCCCACGCGACGGCGGACACGGCCAAACCGAGCGGGATCGCGCGTCCGGCATACATGGCGGCATAGAGGCGCGCGGCTTCGACATCGCCGCGCACGCCCGAGCCGCCGCATTCCCCCAATGCCCTGCCCCCGCCGCGAGGCCCGTTCAACGCCTCCGGCCGAATCAACGCAAGGACGCCGGATGCGGCCGACCCCAGCGCCATCAGCGAATTTGCGACACTCAGCCATAACGGCATGGTCGCTCCTCCTTTCAAGTCATTCTGTCCTTAATCATTCATTTCTGAATTAATCACAATGTTACCCTTTTGACGTGGACGACGTCGACGGCATGACGATCCTCCAGGCGGCGTGCTTCCGCCTGGGCATGGCCGGATCCCAGATAACACAAGCCTTTTCCCAGCGTGTGGAGCGGCTGGGCCTGACCCACAAACAAGTTGGACTGCTCGCAGCCGTAGACGCGGGCCACGCCTCGTCCCAACGCGACATCGCGACTCGCCTCAACGTCGCACCCAGCCTCGTCGTCGCCCTCGTCGATCAGCTCGCGGACCTCGGAGCCGTCGGCCGCGAGCGAAGCGCCGCCGACAGGCGGGTGCAGGTCATCACCCTCACTCCGAAAGGGCGGGAGCTGTTGGCGGAAAGCGCCGCGGCGGCAGAGGAGCTCGACGCCGAATTGCGCGCCCGCCTCTCCCCCGCCGGCCGCAAAGCGCTCGCTACGGCACTTGACGAGTTGGAGCTTTCCGACTGACGAATTGACGCACGGCGACAACGGCTCAACGGCCCGCGGCAACGCCCCAACAGCCGATGACGCCCCAACAGCCGATGACAACAACGGTTCAACGGCCGACGTTCGCGCCTTGACGCACACATACAGAAGATCAATGGCCGACGGAGACAGCCCGACGGCCGCCGGCAGCGCTCGGCAGCCAACCGCAACGCTTCGACAGCCGCCGGCGAGGAAGCGCGGGGCCGGCGGGAGGAAGCGCGGACCCAACAGCAGGAGACGCGGAGCCGACCCGAAGAAGAGACAAGGCCTGACCCGAAGAAGAGGCAAGGCCCAGCGCAAACGCCGAAAAACACGCCTATTTTTGACCTGTAAGTCAAAAATGAATAGCCTCGTCCTATGAGCAGACCTCGAAAGTTCGACGAGGACGACGTCGTCGAACGCGCGATGGAAGAGTTTTGGACGAACGGCTACGCCGCCACCTCCCCCGCGCGTTTGGTCGAGGCCACCGGCGTCGCCAAAGGGAGCCTGTACAACGCGTTTTCGAGCAAACGCGCGCTCTTTGAACGATGCCTCGACAAGTACCAGCAACAGATCGCGAAACTTGCGGAAGGCCTGATGGACCATCCCGGCACTACCCGCGAGTGTCTGAGGGACGCGTTGCGGGCGGTCGTCGATTCGGATCTGGCTCAAGTGCGCCGCCGCGGATGCCTCATCGGCAACACCGCCGTCGAACTAGCGGGCGATGACCCTGATTTGGCGCGAAAAATACGGAAGATGCAGAGCGAATCGACCGCTTGGTTCGCCCGACGCGTCGAACGCGGCCAGCGCGAAGGCGACGTCCGCCCGGACCTGGACGCCACGGCCTTTGCCGAGCATATGGCGACGACGCTTGCCGGCCTCCGCGTCATGGCCGTCACGCACGAAGCCGAATCACTCTACAGAGTGATCGACATGGCCCTGGCGGCACTTCAAACGAGTTGATCGCCACACACAAAGGATCGCCCTCACAGGGTTGATCGCCACACACGTCAGTGGCTGAGAACACACGTCAGTAGCTGAGAACAAAGGAGAAATATGAATCTCAACCTCGAAGGCAAAACCGCCCTCGTCACGGGCGCCAGCCGCGGGATAGGCCTCGCCGTCGTCCGCAAACTGGCGGAAGAGGGAGCTCAAGTGGTGGGCGTCGCCCGCACGGTCACCCCGGAGCTCGAGGATGCGAGCAAACTCGCCGTTTCGGCCGATTTATCGACGCCGGGCGGCGCCGAAGCGGCGGTCAAAGCGGCGCTGGCAGAGCTCGGAGGAATCGACATCCTCGTCAACAACGTCGGCGCGGGCGACCCCGATGTCATGAAGCTGGGCGGCTTCCTCGAAATCGACGACGCCCAGTGGCGCGACTTGTTCAATCTGAACTTCTTCAGCGCTGTGTGGATGAGCCGCGCAGCCCTTCCGAGCCTCCTCGAACGCCGCGGCGCAATCGTCAACACTGGATCCATCAACGCCCTTGTGCCCGCGCAAGGGCCGGTCGGCTACAGCGAGGCCAAGGCCGCGCTCGTGGCTTTCGGCAAGCGTTTGAGCGAAGAGTTCGGGCCGCAAGGGGTGCGCGTGAACACGGTCTCTCCGGGCGGGGTCGGCACCGGGCTGTGGCGCGACCCGGACGGTTTCGGTTCGCGCGTGGCGGCCTCGATGGGCATGTCCCACAGCGACCTTCTCTCGGCGATGCCCACCGCATTCGGCGTCACTTCTGGGCGCATAGCCGAGCCCGAGGAGATCGCCGCGCTCATCGTATTCGTAGCTTCGTCGGCCGCTGAGTACCTCGTGGGGGCGAACATCGTCATCGACGGCGGGACGGTCAAGACGGTCTGATTCGCCCAAATCACGGGGTCCGTAAGGCCCGGTTGACTCTGGTCAGTTCGCCCAGTTTCGGCGGGGTCGCGGGGGTTCGGAAGGATCCCGAAGTATGGAAGGATCGCGAGGGTTCGGAGGGATCACGGGAATTCGGAAGGATCGCCAAGGTCCGGAAGGATCGCCGAGGTCCGGAAGGATCACCGGAGTTTGGAGAGATTGCCGGAGTTTGGAAGGATTGCGCGGTTCTGGCCGACCGGGCTAAAACCGCGCGCCCCGCAAACGCATGCGCCGCGACGCCCACGTTCTTGTGGACGACACCGGGAGCGAATGCGCCCGGCATGTGCCGCTGCGACGCCGCCGTTCAGGCCGCCGAGTTCGGTTTGGGCATCCGACGTCGCAGCGCCCGCAGGTCGGCGAGCCCCACCACGGCGGCTATCGGTTTGACGAGAATTTGCTCGCCGAAGCGGTAATCCGCCCCGCGCACGAGCCTGTCGGCGAGGTCCGGGCGCAGGCGCCGTAGAAGAATTCTCCCTTTGAGCGCGTGCACCGAATTGGAAACGATCGCGACGGAGGCGGCGTCCTCGATCAGAGGGATCGCATTTTCGATGTTCTGGAGCGTCGATCGGCTCTCGCGGTCCAGGCGGATTGGCCCCTCATATCCACGGGCTCGCGCGTAGCTTTCCATGACCTCGGCCTCAGGGACGGGACCAGACACCGCGCCGCCGCACAGCACAAGCACTTCCGCAGCTGCGGAGGCATGCACAATGTCTGAAACTGCGGAGGAATGTGCGATGCATGAAACTGCGGAGAGGGGCGCGATCCCTGCAACGGATGCATCGGCGAAAGCGGCACGGCTTTCGGAAACGGACGCATCGCCCGGACTCTGCCGAACAGGCCATTCGCGGCGAACCGCCGATGCCCGCCGAGAGGCAGCGGCCCGCAGCCCGTCAGATTTGAGCGAGCGGAGCTTGGCGCCTCGCCGTCCCTCGGATCCAAGCGAACGGAGCCCGGCGCGCACACGGTACCGGTTGACGAAGTTCGCGCGGGCTCCCCGGTTCGCAAAACCCAGCACGACGACGGCCTTGCCGACGCCCGCCCCAACGGCATTCTCTTCGCCGACGCCGGCCTCGCCGACGTCTCTCTGCCGCGCTTCCGGAGCTCGGCCGAGCACTCGCACGCGTGATCGCCGACGAGCTTGCCCGAGCGATTGCCCTTTGGCGGCGTCGCCCCGGCCCAAGCACTTCCTGCTCGCCCGCCAATGCACGAGTTCGCCCCACGCAAGCAGGGCGGAGGCGGCGATCAGGAAGCGGCGCAGCATGCTCTCACTTTAGCCGCATGCTTTCACTTTGGCCGTGCTGCACAGCCCGTGGCGCCCCGTCAGCCCTCTTCTTTCGTTCGCGCCAGCCCCCTAGTCACACTCCTGCCAGCCTTCTGCGATCTGGCCAGCCCGCGGTATATGAAACCGAAACCGACGCTGAAAACATTGAAGCATGAGATTCGAGAATCGAAACGAGTCGCGCGGCGACGAGCAGACAGGGCCCGACGTTTCCCGCCGCACGCGAGGCGCAGGGGCCAAGACGCGAAATGAGGCAACCGGACGCTGGGGAAGAGACGTCGGGCAATCCGACGTCGGCCCGCAAGGTTCTTCTCGAGCCGGCAGACCCGGCGCCGTCCCACAGGGCTTTTCCCGACCGAACCAACCAAGGACCGGACAGCGCAACCCTTCTGGGGCCGGCCGGTCAGGCGCCGCCAGCGCCTCCATTTCCGTCCGTCAACTCACGCGCATATACGAGGTGCCGGGGCGAAAAGACGCCCGGGTTCTCGCCCTCGACGGCGTCGACGCCGATTTCCCAGAAGGCAGCTTCACCGCGATTGTCGGAGCCTCGGGTTCGGGCAAATCGACTCTTCTGCACTGCATGGCGGGACTCGACGAGCCCACGGACGGGCGCGTGACGATGCTGGGAAGCGCGACCTCCGAGATGAAGCCGGCCAAGCGCGCGACGTTCCGGGCGCAGCACGTCGGATTCGTGTTCCAGGAGTACAACCTCATCGCCTCATTGACGGCAGCGGAAAACGTGTCGATGCCTTCGCGGCTTGCCGGGCGGACGCTTTCCAAAGGCCAGATCGAAGCGGCAGTCGATGCGGTGGGCTTGCGGCATCGCGCGAATTTGAAGCCCCACCAGCTTTCCGGCGGCGAACGCCAGCGTGTGGCCATCGCCCGCGTGATGGCCAGCGAGCCGCGCATCGTCTTCGCGGACGAGCCCACCGGCGCATTGGACCTCGACTCCAGCGGCGTCGTCCTGGATTGGCTTCGCCAGCTCGCCTCGCGGGGAACCACCGTGGTCATGGTCACGCACGACGTCGAAGCCGCAGCCCTGGCTGACTCCGTAGCGGTCATGAGCGGCGGCCACCTAGCGACGTGGTCAAACTGCCGCGACGCCCAGCAAATCGCCGACCTTGTCCACGCCGCCCGCGCACGCTGAAAGGAGGGGAAAATGTCGACCTTGATGTGGAAAGACCTGCGTCACCATGCTCGCCAATGGCTGTGGTCGCTGCTGGTGGCCACGGCGGGCGCCGCCGTCGTGGGGATAATCGTCATCGCGTGGTGGAGCGCCACCCAGTGGTCCCTGGAACACGGCAATGGAGAGCATTTGCGCGCCAGCAGCCTGATCGGCAGCAACCTGGTGGGATACGCGGGCACCGCGACGGCGATCATCATATCGACGACGCTGGGTCTGACGGTGACGGCCCAGCAGCGCTCGCACGCCCTGTGGAAGGTGCTCGGAATTCCGGGCCGTCGCATCCGCTCGGTCATCCTGTGGCAGGTTGGCGCCGTCGGAGTGATCGGAGGCCTGCTGGGCGGGCTGCTCGCCCTGCCGCTGGCGCGAATCTATCTGCTCACCTGGCGGGAATTCGATCTGTTCCCGCGGCACCTTCCCCTGACGATGCCCGCTTTCTCCGTACCCGCGGCGGTGCTCGTCACGGCTCTGTTCAGCGTGCTCGGAGGCCTCGGGGCAGCACGGCGAGCCGCCAACGTGCCCGAGATGCAGGCCTTGCGCGAGGCGGCCGCCCCAACCACGCGAACGAGACTGTGGCAATGGATCGCAGCCGGAGTATTGGTGATCGGCGCGGCGTCGCTGCCAATTTTCATCAACCTGCCCGCCGACGTTTTAGAAGAGGGCGCCGCTGGCAAAGCGGAAATCGCTCAGCTTCAATCCCCGGGCGGCCGAGCGCTCATGGGCGGAGCAGTGGGGTTCATGGCCGCCCTGGCGGCATTGTTCGTTCCGAATTGGACGCTCCGCCCCCTGTTGGTTTTCTGGACGAGCCTGATTCCAAGCCGCAGCCCAGCCTGGTTTTCGGCACGCGCGAATGCGCGCCATCGCTCGGCTCTCAGCATGACCACGATCGTTCCCTTCGCCATCGCCGTTTCCATGACGGGCACCATCCACGCCACGGGCGGCGCGGCGCGCTCGGGCGGAATGAGCAACGGGGTCAACGGTTTTCTCACGATCATGGTCCCGATTTTCTTCATAGCCGGGATCGGGGGCGTGGCGAACATCGCTATGGTCGGGCGAACGCGCCGTCAGGAGGGGGCGTTGCTCGGAGTGATTGGAGCGCGGCCGGGCGCCGTTCTGCGGTCCACCGCCCTCGAAGGGGCGATATACGCCGGAACCGGGATCCTTTTCGGATTGGCGACGACTTTGCTCAGCGCGGTCTGCGCTACGGCGATGTCGGGAGGCGGAGCAGAGATGTTCGCCTCCGCCATTCCCGTGAAGTTCCTGTTGGCGGCCATGGGAGCGTCGCTGGTTTTGGCTGTCGCCACCACGTGGCTGCCCGCGCGGCTCGATCGCCGCGCCTTGATGGACAATCTGCGCCGGCCGGTGTGACGGACGATCGGCCGACCGGCACAAGAACGGGCTGTCTGAGCCGGTCGGCGCGGCCACGGACGATCTGAGCGAACCAGAACAACGGACGGTCCGCATCGGCCAGACTAACGGACCGTTCATACCGGACAGAGCAACGGACGACCCGTGCCGGCCAACGCGACGGTTCCTCTGCAGCGGCAGTGATAACAGTGCGCCCCGCTGACCGGGGTCGACGCCTGCGACGTCGGCCCCGGAGGCTGGCCCAGTCAAGCCGGGCCAGCCTCCGTTCGCCGGCGGGGTCCGTCAGGCGACGGGCACGCAGACTTCCGTCACGTACTCGTCCGTGTTTTGGGTGTCGGCGGGGCCCACGAGGTAGCGGTTGTACATCGGCCCGGCGAACTCGAGCCCGGAGGCGGCGATGTACTCGGCCAACTCCTCGTTGACGGGCCCGAACTGGTCGTAGCCACCGCGGAACGTCGCCACGGCGACCTTCTGCTCTGGGATCTCGCGGATTGTGAGCGGGTCGGCCGCGACGGCGTCGGGCCCCACGGGTTCCCACACCTCGATGTCGACGTCGGCCTCGCGATACTCGAGGTCG
>ERZ772807.505-NODE-505-length-24133-cov-5.909502_pt1 | contig 24133 bp, 25 predicted proteins | sample MGYA00511472_ERZ772807 | MGnify/ENA primary metagenome ERZ772807 (study PRJEB29015, sample SAMEA2737947) | human oral metagenome | biome: human oral; feature: human-associated habitat; material: dental | place: China | collected 2039 ... | reverse complement strand
GTTGTCCATGAGGATCAGGTGGACCTCCTGGGGGCCGTCGCCCGGGGTGACGCCCGTCCACATGGAGGTGTAGGGGTTCATGCGCTCGCCGGTGGCGGAGCGGGGCAGCAGCTGGGAGAAGATCTCGACGTCCTGGAAGCGGGGGACCAGCTTCTCGATGCCCATCAGGGTGATGAGCGTGTCGGGCAGGGTCAGGCACATGCGTCCGTTGCCCTCGGACTCGAAGATGGAGACGGTTCCGGTCTCCGCAACGCCCATGTTGGTGCCGGAAACGGCGACCTTGGCGTGCAGGAACTTCTTACGCAGGTGCGCGCGGGCGGCGGCCGTCAGCTCGGTGGGGTCGTCGGAGAGGTCGCGCGGTGCGTCCTCCATACGATCGAGGAAGATGCCGCGAACCTCGGAGCGGTTGCGGTGGATCGCCGGGACGACGATGTGGCTGGGCATGTCGTCGGCGAGCTGGACGATCATCTCGGCGAGATCCGTCTCGCGGGCGTTGATGCCCTGATCCTTGAGGTACTCGTTGAGGTTGGTCTCCTGGGTGGCCATGGACTTGACCTTGACGACCTCGTCGACGCCCTTGGACTTGATGATGGCCGCGACGATGCGGTTGGCCTCGTGCTTGTCGCGCGCCCAGTGGACGATGCCACCGCGTGCGGTGACGTTGCGCTCGAACTCCTCGAGGAGCTCGGGCATGCGGGACTCGACCTCGAACTTGACGGCCTCGGCGGCGTTGCGCAGGTCCTCCCAGTCCGGCATCTCGGCGACTCGCTGTCCGCGCTTGGTGCGAATCGTGCGCGTCGCGTGTCCGAGGTTGCGGCGCATCTGGGTATTGGCCAGGGTCTTGTGTGCGCCCTCGGGGAAGGAGGGGCCCCAGCGGAGCGTGTCCTCGGGGATGGTGACGGTGGTGCGCCAGCCGCCGGTGTGTGAGTCGGGGGCGGAGGGCATTCCGATGAACGTTGCGGTCATGTCAGATCACCTGTGCGCTTTCGGGTGCGAAGGAAATGTTGCCCTCGAAGGGCTGGTCCTTGGTGGAGGCCAGGATCTCGGCGAGGTGCATGGGGCGGATGCCGGAGTTGAGGCGGGAGAGGCCCCCGCCCACGTGCATGAGGCAGGAGTAGTCGCCCATGACGAGGACCTCGGCGCGCGTGGACATGACGTTGGTAACCTTGTCCGCGAGCATCGAGGTGGAGGTCTCGGAGTTCTTCATGGAGAAGGTGCCGCCGAAACCGCAGCAGACCTCGGCGTCGGGCAGGTCGATGAGAGTCAGGCCCTCGACGTTGCGCAGCAGGCGGTAGGGGCGGTCGCCGACCTTGGCGATACGCAGGGAGTGGCAGGTCGGGTGGTAGGTGACGGTGTGGGGGAAGTATGCGCCCACGTCTTCGAGGCCCAGGACGTCGGTGATGAGTTCGGTCAGGTCGTAGGTGTGCTGGGCGATGCGCTGGGACTGCTTGGCCAGCTGCTTGTCGCCCACGTGTTCGGCGACGACCTTCTGCTCGTGGCGGGCCGCGCCGGTGCAGGAGCCGGAGGGGACGACGATGGCGTCCCACTGTCCGTCCAGGACGGGTTCGAAGGCCTTGACGTGGTTGCGGGTGATCTTGGCTGCGTCTTCGAAGTAGCCGGTGTTGGCGTGCATCTGGCCGCAGCAGACCTGGTCTTCGGGGAACACGACTTCGTGGCCGAGGCGCTCGAGCAGGGTCACGGTGGCTTGCGCTGCCTGGGGGAACATGACGTCTGCTAGACAGGTGGAAAAGAGAGCGATGCGCACGGGGGATCCTTCCTCGTAGGTGCTGTCCAACTCAGGGTATGGCTGGGCCGGAGGTCCCAGCGACCGATATTGTCTGGACAACACATGGAAGGTCGGTCTATCCGCTATTTTCCGCGGGAAAGTCCGTGGAGGTGATCGGCGAAAAATCGCCTTTCGCCGGGCGTTGTGGGACTTTCGGGGAGCGACTTAGCTCAGAGTGTGTTTTCGTTTTTCGTTTTTCGGTGGTGCCCGGTACGCGCGGATCCTCCACTTCCATGCGGATGGGCGTCGAGCGTGCCCCCGACCCGGCCGTCGCCGACCGGCCCCGGACCCTTCGCTCCCTCGCGGATGGACGAGGCGGGGGTGGAGTGGTGACGGTGGGTGGCCTTCGCGGGTCATTCGACAGGGGCGTGGGCCGGGTGACGAGGCGATCGTCTCGGAGGCGAGGATCACGGAGGCGACAGCCGGTTGCGGCTGTCACCTCCGTGATGGTCATACGGCCATAGGCTTTGGTGATGACCTTGGTGCCTTCTTGAAGGGCGGTGGTGGCATGGGCAGCCGGGATGGTTGAGAAGTGGCACGCCCGGGGGATGCCCCGCCCGGTTGGCTACAGGTCGCCGATGGGGGCCTGGTGGTCGTAGTCCATGAATGCCTCCACGTACACCTGCAGGTTGTTCTGGTGCCTGGCCGCGTTCGGGCCCAGGTTCGGACCGCCCATGAGTCCGACAACCGGACTGACCATGACGTGCCAGTCCTCTGTGACTATGAAGAACTTCTCGGATGCAATGAGTTCCAGGTAGCTGATGACCGTGCGCTGGAGGTTCTCCTTGTTCGAGCAGTAGGCGTCGATGGCCCTGTCGACCGAGATGATGTCGTTGATGTGGTCAGAGATTCGCTGGTCGAGCTGCTGTAGCCGGGCGATCGGCTGCTGCGAAGTGTCGCCCTGCCATCCCGCCTGGACGTGGCCGCTGGCCTCGTTGACCCCGCTGCGCCTGGCCTGGTTGTTGCTCTGGGACTGGCGCAATTCGCTTTGCACGGTGCGAAGCGACGACAGGTCCATGGATAGAAGCTGGCTCTTGGTGATCATGAATCCCCCTGGGAACGTTGGAGTTCGGCGATTGCCCGCGCAATGTCGCCCTGCGTCGTCTCGTAGACCCTGATCGTTTCCCGCAGGTCCTTCTGCGTCTTGTCGATGTCTTGGTCCAGCTTCTGGTCGTCGTTGTTCAGCGTCGTGATCGAGGCGGTCAGCCTGCTGGCGTACTCGCGGCAGCAGGGGTCCCCACCCGGCTGCGAGATTGTGACGCTGGAATGTGCTCCCTGGTCGAGGCTGGCTGCCGCCCGCTCAACCTCGTCGCTTGAGAAGCGTAAGTATGGCACGGTTGCTCTCCTTCAGTGAGGTTACACGTGCCAGGCTACTCGCGCCGGGAGGCTGGAGCAAGCGACTCCCACCACCCGGTCAGATTGCGACGCCGTGCGTGAGGCGGGTATTGAGGCGCGGAGGCGCGGAGGCTTGGGGCGAACTGGGTGCATGCCGACGCGAGCGCCGCGACGGCGGGCGCGGGTGCGAGGAGTTGAAGAGTGGGCTTCGTGTGTTTCCTTAGGTGTGAAGTCTTCGATACGTTCATCAACGAGGCTGGGGTGGGCCTTGAGGATGAGGCGAAGCACCGTGGCGCTTAGGAGTGGCCGATGGCGGTCAACACGAGGAGGTGGCAATCTTCGGACATAGCCAGCGCCTCGAGGTTCATGGGACCGAAGTCGCGTGGGATCTTCTCCTTATCCGGTGCGAGGGCATTGTCCGCAAACTTCGGGTCGATGGTGGTGAACTGGCAGTCCTGGGGGACGTACTCGTAGAGATCGGGATAGATGCCGGGCAGGAGTGTGTCGGTGGTTGTCCCCTCCGCTAGGAGCTGCACCGTCTCGTCGGGAACGGTGGCAACAGCGGTGAGCCAGAATTCGGGGTCCTGTGCGGGGATAAAGGCAAGTGCCGGGGAATACTCGAGGACGACGTGCGCTTCGCTCGCCTCCATGTTCGGCCAACGCACGTTCACGGAGTCCGTCCGGGCCTTGACGGTCGGCTCTTCGTCGCTCTCGAAGACAAACTCAGAGAAGCGAGGATCCTGCGGGTATTGAGCCGGCGTGGCCCTCGGTGTGTCCTTGGGGGTGAACGGGTTGCACGCAGCGGCGAGTGCCGCGACCACGAGCAGCGGTACGGTGGTCTTAACAGTGAGTTTCATGTTTTCCTACGGCTGATCGTTCGGCTGTCATTGACGGAGCCTGCGGAGGAGTGGCAATCAGCTGCCGCGGTGGCCGAGGGCGGTAATGACCATCAAATGGCAGTCCTGTGACACGGCGAGATCCTGGATGATCATCGGATCAATTGTGGGCACGGTTGCGTGTGAAAATTGGGGGCGCTGGAGAGTTTTGTTCGCGTGTTCGAGATCAATGTTGCTGAAGGTGCAGTCTTTGGGAACGTACTCGTAAAGGCCCGGGTAGATGCCTGGCAGCAGGGTTCTGTTGTCGTTCGTCTTGTTGAGGAGCATCGTGGTTGCTTCATCAGAGATGGTCGCGACGCCACTCATCCAAAATTCGGGTTCGTTGTTGAGTTCAAAGAAGCCAGTGCGGGAGAACGCGAGGGTGAGGTGAGCTTCCGTCGCATCCAGGTTGAGCCATTGCTCGTTGAGAATATCGACGCGCTCTTGAATTTCCGGTTTTTCCGTGAAGGTGTACCGGAACTCAGCGAATCGAGGGTCCAGCTTCGATGGGCTGAGTGTATTTTTGTGGCTGGACGAACGCCCAGAGGAGGCCGACGGAAAACAAGCGGATACCAGAGCGATAACCGCGAGAGCTGGGGCGAGGAGCTTGAGAGTGGGTTTCATAAGTGTCCTGAACGTTGGTGTGCTAGGCGTTGAGGCCATCGCCGGTGACGATAATGAGATTGCACTGCGCGGAGACAGCAAACTCGCGGATCTCGAATGATCCCCAATCCGAATAGATGGCTTCCGGATCGGTGCCGAGGACCTTGTTTGCAACGGCGGGGTCAACGGTCGTGAAAGAGCATTCCTCAGGTACGTACTCGTACAGGCTGGGGTGAATGCCGGGCAGCAATGAAGATCCGCCGATGTTGTCATCTACGAACATGGCGATCGTCGTGTCGGGGACCTCGGCGACACCAGTCAGCCAGAATTGGCGGTCCGGCGTCGGCTCCCGGTCGGCGCCATCCCGGAAATGCGCCGTGATAACGTGCCCGTCGGTCGCCCCCAGTCCGGGCATACGCTCGTTGAATGAGTCGACACGCTCCTGTACCTTCAGCTCGTCATCGGTCTCATACTTGAACTCGGCGAAGCGTGGGTCCTGCGGGTACTGAGTCGGGGTGGCCCTCGGTGTGTTCTTGGGGGTGAACGGGTTGCAGGCAGCGGTGAGCGCCGCGACGGCGAGGACGGGGAGGGCTAGTCGACGTACGGACTTCACCGGTCACGCCCCGATGTGTGCGCACACGTACACGTACTGTCCGCAGACCGCGACGCGGGTCTGGTAGCTGCTTATGCCGAGGTACATCGGCAGATCGGGACCGGTCATCCAGCGTTGGCCTGCGAGGTGCGCGAGGGCCTCGGGAAGCCACAGATCACCCGTGTATTCGCCGGTGCAATTGTCGACGAGGAGGTCGCTCCACTCCTCGTTCGCCTCAACGCAGATCACCATGAACCTATCCGATGGAAGTGGAAGATCCGACTCGGACTTCAGAATGACGCGACGGTCAATGACACGAAAGAACTCGTGGGTCGGCAGCAGTTCGTCGAGCATCTCCGCTGACATGAGCTGACGGAAACTCACCATGGGCTGCGGTCTCCTTTCTCGTTCCTGTTTTCTTTATCGGCGACCGTTATTGTCGTCGGCTGGCTGAACGATGGGTTCTTCATTGAGGACATGGTGGGTGGTGGTCGGCTGAAATGGTGGTTGTTGGCCGACCTTCCAGGTGTATGTCTTGGTCATGCTCCCACTGGTCTCGAAGCCCTTGGCCCATCCGAGCTCCTCGAAACGGCCGTTGACCTCATCGCTGAGGCCTGTAATAGAATCTTGCTGGCCCCTGTTGAAGTTCCACTTGTCCCTCGCATGAACGGTCACGGTCGCAGTGATCGTATCCCCATCGACCTGAACGTTAGTGTCGGTGTAGGTGTTATGGCCGCCGAGTGTCCATCTCCAGTTCGCAGTCTCCGGATAGTTTCCGGTTGCGCCGAGACTGTTACCAGGGGAGTGGAGGGTGACACCGTTCTGGCCGGCTAAGGCCGCCTCGTTCGCTGCCGCCAGAGCCCCATTGAGTTCTCCGTTGACGTGGTTACGGATGCCTGCGTCCTCCTTGTACGCTCTCTCGTAATCGACAGTCATGGGCGTGCCGGTGTTGTCGCGGAAATGCGCGTAGCACCTCGCTGCGTCGGTCATACCAGCGGCATAGACGCCGCCGAGGCCGCTCTGTCCTGCCTCCCAGAGGAGATAATCTTTGGAGGTGGCTTGCCCCTTCTTTGACCCCCAGACGAAGTCGTCGTCCCACTTCTGGGTGCGATCGGGCACGACGGTCGAATAACCGCCCGACGTCGTGTAAGGCGTCGCGCCCGGTCCGGCAGCGATTGCAGCCTGCAGGTCGTACCGCTCGAAGGCCGAGACCAATGGAGCGAGGGAATCTCGATACAGAGTGGCCCGGATGAAAAGCCGTCCGATGTCCTTGGGGCTTGCAAACAGCAGGTGGTTTCGGAGCGGTCGAACCCCCCACGTGTCAGTGACGACGAAACCGTCCAGCTCGATCTGCTCGACCCGCTCAATAACGTCGCCCTGGAGGCGCGTCTTGTTCGTGCGATATGTCGTGAGGACGGTCTGTAACTCTTGAACCTGCGCGATGTGGGTGTTGATCTGGGTTTCAATCGTCTGCAGATTGGCGAGGATTGCGTCGGCGCTCTGTCCCTGCATCCTCTCTGTAACGAGTTCTTTTGCGTGCGCAATATCGTCCAACTTCGACTGATCGTCGCGAAGTACCAAATCACACTTGGCGATCGTATCGGTGAAGCTGGACAGGTCGAGCGCGTAGAGCTCTGTTTTCGTTACCACGCGATGTCCCCCTTCAGCAGGGAGGCAATCGAGTCGGCGATGTCGCGTTCCACCGTCTCGAAGGAATGGAGTGTCTCGAGCATGTTTGCGCGGGTCTCTTTCATCGCTTGCTGGATGCTCTTTTGTTCCTCATTGATGACCTGGACCGGCCCGCTGATCCTTTGCGCGTAGACGTGGCTGCACGGATCTCCCGTGGGCGGCGTGACCTCTGTGACGGGTGATGAATCGTCCAGGTACTGAGCGGCCGCGCGTAGGGCGTCGCTGGAAAAACTTAAGTCAGCCACTCTCGTGTCCTTCGTCGGTGCTTCTGATAGCAGGCTACAAGGCGGAGGTCCCGGGAAGCAACTCGCTTCCCGGGACCTCCCGAGCCCATGAGCCGCCGCTCAGTTCGGCATGTAGGCGCCGAGCCAGCCCTGGGATGCGACGAACACCAGGACACACAGGACCAGGAGCAGGCCGATCGAATAGGGAGCGGCTTTCTTGAGGATCTCCGCGTCCGATCCTTCCGCATCGACCGAGGTCGCCGCAATCGCCAGGTTCTGCGGGGAGACGATCTTTCCGATGCCGCCACCGATCGTGTTGGCCGCCAGGAGGATGCGCGGATCCAGGCCGGCTCCGGCCGCCGCCGTGGACTGGAGGTTCGCGAAGAGAGCGCCCGCGGAGGTCGCGGAGCCTGCGACGGCGGTGCCGATCCACCCCAGGATGGGGGAGAGGAAGGCGAACGCGGCGCCCGTCGTGGCCAGCGCGGCGCCGATGGAGGTGGTCTGACCCGAGAAGTTCATGACGAAGGCCAGGGCCATGACCGAGGCGATGGTCAGGATCGCCATGCGCAGCGAGTAGATGGTGCGCGGCAGCACGGCGAACATCTCGCCCACCGAGGTCTGGAAGCGCCCAGCCGAAGAGTTCATCCCATACACGATCGCCACGATGATGCCGGTGACGAAGATCCACGTACCGGGGTTGGACAGGACCTGCAGCGAGTAGATCGCCGCCCCCGATGGCTGACCGTCGGCGCCTAGCAGATTGCCGTAGATGCCCGGCCAGGGGATCTTCACGTCCGTGGAGGACAGGAACGCGGTGATCGGCTTGGCCAGCTTGGTGACGGCGATGATAACGACGACCAGGACGTAGGGCATGAGGGCCAGGGCAATGCGCGCACCCGTGGGCTTGTCCGCCTCGTTCGTGGTGGTCACGTACTCCTTGGGCGTCGTGGGACCCCACAGGAGGAGGAACACGTAGCAGGCGGCGAATCCGAGCAGGGAGGCGACGACGGCGGTCAGCTCGTAGGAGATCGCGGGGGTGAAGAAGTGTCCCACGCCAGCGGCCGCGCCCGCGACGAGGCCGAGGGGCCACAGCTGACGGACGCCTCGGCCACCATCCAGGATGAAGAGCATGAGGAAGGGAATGAAGAGGCAGAAGACCCAGGTCAGGTGCCCCATGTTGGCGGCCACCTCCGTTGCCTCGGCGCCGCCGAGCTTGCCGGCGGTAGTCGTGGGAATAGCCATCGCACCGAAGCCGACGTTGATTGCATTGCCGACGACCGTGACGACGGCCGCCTTGATCTTCGACACGCCCAGGGTGACCAGCATCGCGCAGGTGATGGCCACGGGGGCTCCGAAGCCCGCCAGCCCCTCGAGCAGGCCGCAGAAGCAGAAGGCGACGATGAGGGCCTGGGCGCGCTGGTCGCCCCGCCCGATCGTGTTAAAGACGGCCTTCAAGTCGGCGCTGCGCCCCGACTTCTCGGTCAGGTTGTACAGCCACACCGCGGCAATGATGATGTAGATGATCGGCATGAACCCCATCGCGGCGCCCTGCGTGCCAGCCAGCAGCGCCAGGTCGACGGGCATGTGAAAGGCGAAGACCGCGATGATGAGTGAGAGCGCGAGAGCGATGATCGAGCACCAGTGGGTCGCCACCTTGAACACGCCCATGAGGACGAAGAAGACGACGAGGGGAAGAAGCCCCACGACGGCGGTGAGGAAGACGTTTCCCGCGACGGACGTCGTCGATGGGGTAAAGAACTGGGCGACTAATAAGGGGGTCATTACTGCTCCGCACGTCAGTGGGTGGGACAATGGACCCAAATATCATGACATATGAACGGGCGTGTGCACACGATATGAGCTGCCGGCCCCGCGGCTTCCCGCGCAACCGCGCCGCATCTCACGTCCAGCATGCGCAGCTCCGCCTCCCGGGCGATAGAGCGCCGATAGACTACACAGCGTGAAGACTACATCCCGCGTTCCCGTTCCTTCCGGCTCACCCATGCCCATCGGCAAGTACCGGGCGTTCCTGGAGACGAATCCCATTGACCTGCCGGATCGTCAGTGGCCCTCCAAGCGCATCACGAAGGCGCCGCGCTGGATGTCCACCGACCTGCGCGACGGGAACCAGGCGCTCATCGAGCCGATGGATCCGGCCCGCAAGCGCCGCATGTTCGACCTGCTCGTGGGCCTGGGCTACAAGGAGATCGAGATCGGCTTCCCCGCGGCATCACAGACGGACTACGACTTCGTGCGCTCGCTCATCGAGGACGACGCCGTCCCCGACGACGTGACGATCTCCGTCCTCACCCAGTCGCGTCCGGAGCTCATCGAGCGCACGCTCGAGGCCATGGTCGGCTTCCCACGCGCCACGGTTCACCTCTACAACGCGACGGCTCCGGTGTTCCGACAGGTGGTGTTCCACGCGGACAAGGCCCAGACGGTTGAGCTCGCCCAGGCGGGCGCGCGCGAGGTGATCGCTCAGGCGGAGAAGCGCCTCGGGGACGAGACGATCTTCGGCTTTGAGTACTCTCCGGAGATCTTCGTCGATACCGAGCTGGACTTCGCCCTCGAGGTGTGCGAGTCGGTCATGGACGTGTGGGAGCCCGGTCCGGGCCGCGAAATCGTCCTGAATCTGCCCTCCACGGTGGAGCGCTCGACCCCGAACGTGTTTGCCGACCAGATTGAGTGGATGAGCCGGAACCTGAGCCGCCGCGAGTACGTGGCGCTCAGCGTCCACCCGCACAACGATCGGGGAACGGGCGTGGCCACCGCCGAGCTGGCGCTCCTGGCCGGCGCGGATCGGATCGAGGGCTGCCTGCTGGGGCAAGGCGAGCGCACCGGCAACGTGGACCTGGTGACGCTGGGCCTGAACCTCTTTAGCCAGGGCATCGATCCGGGCATCGACTTCTCGGACGTGGACGCGATCCGCCGCACGGTGGAGTATTGCACGCAGATGGAGACCTCGCCGCGAGCCCCCTACGTCGGCGACCTCGTCTACACGAGCTTCTCGGGTTCGCACCAGGACGCGATCAAGAAGGGCTTTGCCGCCCGCAAGAGCGCCGTCGACGCCGCCGGGGGTGACGAGAACGCGGTGATCTGGGAGCTTCCCTACCTGCCGATTGATCCGCACGACGTGGGCCGCTCCTACGAGGCCGTCGTGCGCGTGAACTCCCAGTCCGGCAAGGGCGGCGTCGCCTACCTGATGTCGACGGCGCACGCGCTGGAGCTGCCGCGCCGACTGCAGGTGGAGTTCTCCCGCATCGTGCAGCGCCACACGGATACCTACGGTGGCGAGATCAACGCGGCCACCCTGTGGCAGATCTTTGCCGACGAGTACCTGCCGACCAGCGCCGCCCCCGGCCTGGAGGCGTGGGGGCGCTTCGAAATGCGCGCCTCCCAGGTGACCTCGAAGGACGAGGAGAACGTCGCTCTCGAGGCGACCCTCATCGATTCCGGTCAGCCCATCAAGGTACAGGCCACGGGGACGGGACCGATCGATGCCTTCGTGTCGGCCCTGCACGAATTCGATCTGGACGTGCGCATCCTGGACTACGCCGAGCACGCGATGAGCCAGGGGCGCGACGCTCGCGCCGCCGCCTACGTGGAGGCCGCCGTGGAGGGACAGATCGTGTGGGGAGTGGGCATCGACCCGTCGATCACCCGCGCCTCGTACAAGGCCGTCATCTCGGCGGTCAACCGCGCCCTGCGCTGAGCGGGCGGGGAGCCGACATTTCCCCGGGCTGCCTCGGCCTCGTGTCTCGACGAGGCCGAGGCGCGCCTAGGCGCGCGGAGCCGAGGAGCTCGGTTCCTCGGCGAAGAGGGTGAGGGCACGGCGCACCTGACCACGAAGGATGCGCGAAATCCTCTCGGTGAGGAGGAACGGATCCGCGTTCATTCCGGTCGCCAGCCACTGGCAGACGTGACCGAGAACCGAGAGGGTGAAGTGGTCGGTGACGAACGCTCGGTCCTCCTCGCTGACGTCCAGCCCCTCGCTGTGGTGGGCGACGATAGGCTCCATGACGGACCGCAGCTGGCGGTGGAGGAAGACCTGGAGCTCGTCCATCGTCAGCGATGACACCACGGATCGGGTCTCCTGGGGGTGTGCCTGCATCCACACGAGCATCGACAACAGCCCATCGGACCAGTTCTCGGGCGTCGAGTGAGCGACGATCTGGTCGGCGATCTCGCGTTTGAAGACCCACGCGGTCAGGTCGCGAATGTCGGAAAAATGGTAGTAGAAGGCCTGACGGGTCACGCCGGCGGCGCGCGTAAGACCGGAGACCGTCACCTTCGAGAGGGGCACGGTCTTCAGCGCGTCACGCAGGGCGAGAGCGAATCTCGTTTTCGCATCGGTGTGGGTCATGGGAGATCCTCGTTGACAGCACAGACTTGTTTCGGCGAACTATACATGCCAGAACGCGGAACCGTGAAATCCTGCCCGTAGACAGGACTAGACAATTGTATAACGCGGCGAACCTCACACGCATCCAGTCTGAGTGTAATGGGTGCGACACCGGAGTCGGCCCGCAATCGCGGGAGCGATGATGGTTCTTGTCGGCGCTCTTTCCGCCTGGTCCTGGCTTGCATGGCTCGGAGTGTTCGCCGCCGTGCTCATCGGCAGCGACATTGCGTGGCGCTGGCGTTGGGTGGCTGCGGCCCGGACGCGCGCCCGAGGGCTGATTTGTGACAACACCGCGGTCGCCTAGGGGCGGCGAAACCCCGGCCCGCATGGAGCGAGGCCGGGGTTGAAGTCGGCGTGTGTGCCTGAGCGCGGTTGGTGGGAGTGCGCTACTTGGTGATCCGAGCCAGTGCCGGTCCGGTCTGGTCGGTCATGAGGATCTTCATGCGTGCGATTGCGAGCGAGGGGTTAACCTCCAGCCCGGAGAGCATCCACTGGGCAATGTGCGCGGTCGCGGCCAGCGCGAAGTGCTGGGCGACCACGTCGCGCGCCGTGGCCGAGGTCGAGGACGGCAGCCGGGGCTCGATCTGCTCCTGGATCTTCGAGGCGAAGAACGCCCACAGGTCGTTCGGCTCGATGGTCTTCATCGCCGCGGAGGCCTCGTCGCGATGGTTGTGAATCCACATCATCGTCGCCTCCACCGCGTCGAGCCAGTTGTCCGAACTGGCGGTCAGTCGCGATGTGATCTCCTCGCGGAACACCCAGGCGTTGAGATCGTTGAGGGAGCTGAAGTGGTAATAGAATGCTTGACGGGTGACCCCTGCTGAGCGTGTCAGCGCGCTGACAGAGATCTTTGACAGGGGCGTCTGTGCGAGTGCCTGGCGCAGTGCTGTGCCAAGCTTTTCGCGGGCGTCAATCGGGGGTGCCATCTGTATCCTTCCTTCAATGGTTGTGAGTAAACTATAATAAGTTACGAGAAAACTATCTAGTTGAAATCTGTTCTTTGTGTGTGCTCTCGACCACGCTGTCAGTTTCTCATACTTTCGTGACGCCGTGCGCGGTAATGCTTGTCGGTGGACACGACACCCCATTTCACAGGCGATTTCGCGCCGAGCGCACGGGGGTGACGGCGGGCGCCCGCGCCACGCAGCCGTGACACAATGGCTGCGTGATGAAGTCCTATCGTGACGAGGCGATCGTCCTGCGCACCCACAAACTGGGCGAGGCAGATCGCATCATCACCCTGCTTACCGCCGAACACGGCCAGGTTCGCTCGGTCGCGAAAGGGGTGCGGCGCACGACCTCCAAGTTCGGTGCCCGAGTCGAGCCCTTCTCCGTCATCGACGCACAGCTCCACCGCGGACGAACCCTGGATACCCTCACGCAGGTCGCCTCGATCGCCCAATACGGCGACGCCATCGCCGCCAACTACGACCTCTACCTGGCCGCCACCGTCATCGTCGAGACCGCAGAGCGTCTCACGGCCGATGCCACCGATGGCACGCACTCGCAGTACCTGCTGCTCCTGGGGGCTCTCAACGCGCTGGCGCGCTCCCGGCACGACCCGACCCTGATTCGCACCTCCTACACGCTGCGAGCCCTCGCCCTGGCGGGCTGGGCGCCCTCGTGCTTCGACTGCGCGATCTGCGGCAGCAAAGGACCGCACGGGTCCTTCTCCATCCCCGATGGCGGCACCGTGTGCGACACCTGTCGTCCGCCCGGCGCCTCCTCGCCCGCCCCGGACACGGTTGCCCTGCTCGGCCAGCTCCTCAGCGGAGACTGGGCGCGGGCGGACGGGTGCGAGTCCTACGCGCGCGCCGAGGCCTCGGGCCTCATCTCGTCGTACACTCAATGGCACCTGGAGCGTCGCCTGCGCTCACTCAGCGTCATCGACAGGAGCCGCTCATGACGAAGACTCGACTCACCCCCGTTGACCGCGCCCCCGCCGACCCTGCGGCGCCGCTGCTCGGACCGGGCCAGTGGCACCGCAGCGCGCCCGGCTTCCGCCGCGGCGAGGTGCCCGCCCACGTCGCCCTCATCATGGACGGAAACGGCAGATGGGCCAACGGCCGGGGCCTCAGTCGAACCGAGGGGCACCGGGCGGGGGAGTACGCCCTCATGGACACGATCGCCGGAGCGATCGATGCCGGCGTGCGCTACCTGAGCGTCTACACGTTTTCGACGGAGAATTGGAAGCGCTCGCCCGCCGAAGTCTCCTTCATCATGAACTACGCCTCCGACGTGCTTGCCAGGAGAACCGATCAGCTCGCCCAGTGGGGAGTTCACGTCAGGTGGAGCGGGCGGCGTCCCAGGCTCTGGAGGAGCGTCATCAATGCGCTCGAGAAGGCCGACCGTGCCACCTCGCACTGCTCGACGCTCGACCTCATCATGTGCGTGAACTACGGGGGGCGAGCCGAGCTGGCTGACGCTGCTCGCTCCATCGCCGAGGGCGTGGCCGCCGGTCGGCTCAGCCCGCGCGGCGTGACCGAAAAGACCCTCGCGCGTCACCTCTACCTGCCCGATGTCCCCGACGTTGACCTGATGATTCGCACCTCGGGGGAGCAGCGCATCTCCAACTACCTTCTGTGGCAGATGGCCTACGCTGAAATGATGTTCGTCGACACCCCCTGGCCGGCCTTTGATCGCGAGGAGCTGTGGGGGTGCCTGGAGGAATTCGCCGGGCGCGAGCGGCGCTTCGGTGGCGCCGTCGACCGGGTAGCCCAAGCCTAGGCGTTCGTCTTCCGGGGTGCGGCCTGTGTGCCTCGCCGCCTGCGGCGCCCATAGATGATCATCGCCGCGATGAGAGTAGCGAGGAGGAAGAGCCCCGCCCATCCCCACGGGGATCCGGCTATCGCGCGGACCGCCGCGGCGAAGACTGCGAGCGTTCCGAGACCGTAGAGGATTGACCACGCCACGCATCCGGGGATCATGGCGATCGTGTAGGTGGTCCAGCGCATGCGCACCAGGCCGGCGCCGGCGTTGACCGCCGTCTGCACGCCGACCGTCAGGAAGCACAGGGGAATGATGATGAGGCCCCAACGATCCAGCAGCGCCGCCCCCTTGCGTGGGATGGGGCCGTTGAACCACCGTGCGATGGCCCCGACCGGGCCGCCGCGCCCGGTCGCCCGCAACGCCCCGGAAGCCGCGCCTCGTCCGAGCCAATAGGTCATTTGGGCGCGTGAGAGGACGACGAAGAAGAGAAAGACGAAGAGCCAGATGCCCTCGCGGGCAAACGGCGGAACGATGGACTCGATATGCGCGGCAAACATGAAACTCCCCGGAAATGGACGAACATCACAAAGCCTACCCTAATCTAGCTGTGGGTGGCATCGTCGCTCTCTCGTTCGCCCCCTCGCCCCTAGCGCCGCTTGGCCCCGTCACGGCACGAGGAGCACAGGCCGAAGAGCTCGAAGGAGTGTTCGACCTCGGTGAATCCGCTGGCCTTCGCCACCGCGTCAACCCAGGACTCCATCTGCGAGGGCTCAAACTCCTTCGTGAATCCGCACTCCCGACACACCAGGTGATGGTGGTGGTGGGGCGTGACGCACGAGCGGTAGAGCGTCTCCCCATCGGCGGAGCGCAGCGTATCCACCCGGCCGTCCTCGGACAGGCCCTGGAGTGACCGGTAGACCGTCGCCAGCCCGACGCGCTGCCCCTGGACGTGCAGGTCCTCGAAAATCTGCTGGGCGCTGCGAAAGTCGCTGACACGAGCGAGTTCGTCCAGGACCGCCTGACGTTGCTTGGTCATCCGTTGCATAGGTTCTTGGCCTCCTGCGGTCGAGTCACGGAGCGGAATGCTCCGGGTGCTGGTTGTGGGCGCGCGCCTGGCGCAGTCGCCGAACGCGTCGAACCCGATCGAGGACCGCCCTGACGGTGAAGGCCACGGCATAGAGGCCGATCGCGCCGACGACGATGGTCGCACCGGGGGACAGGTCGACGAAGTACGTCAGGGAAAGCCCGCATGTGCAGATTATGACGCCCAGTGCCATCGCGATGCCCATCGTGGAACGGAAGGACCTGGCGCCCAGCTGAGCGATCGCGACGGGAATGACCATGAGGGCGCTCACCAGGAGGGACCCGACGACCCTCATCGCGACCGCGACGGTGAGGGCAGACAGGATCGCGATGAGGAGCGAGAGGCCGCGCACGGGCAGGCCGGTCGACCTGGCGAAGTCCTCGTCGTTCGTCACCGAGAAGAGCGCGGGTGCCAGGCCGAGGCCCAACGCGATGATCGCGACGCCGAGGATCGAGATGAGCGAGATGTCGCTCCACCGCACGGTCGAGATCGAACCAAAGAGGTAAGAGTTGAGCTGGGCCGAGGTTCCTCCGGCCAAGCCGATGAGAAGGACGCCGCCGGCGATGCCCCCGTAGAAGAGCATGGCCAGGGCAGTGTCCCCGGAGGTTCGACCGCTTTGCCGGACGAGTTCGATGGCAACGGCGCCGAGGACAGACACGACGATCGCCCCCGGGATCGCCCAGGAGTTGGCGGGGGTGACGTTGGCGACCGCGCCAAGGAGCCACCCGAGAGCGACGCCGGTGAGGGAGATGTGGCCGATGCCGTCCCCCAGCATGGCGAGCCTGCGATGCACGAGGTAGGTTCCGATGATCGGTGCCGTCACGCCCACGATGATCGCCGCCAGGAGGGAGCGCTGCATCATGGGGGAGGAGAGCAGGGTGATCAGGGCGTCAATCACGGGTTTCCCTCCAGATCCCGCCGACGAGGCCGGCGTCTGCCCGATCCAACGGGGCGCCTGCCGCGGGGTGGCAGTGCTCGCCGTCGTGGTGGCGCTCGTGGTCGTCGGCGATGTGAGGGGGCCCGTCGTAGGAGACGTGTCCGGCGCTGATGTGTAGCTCGCGGTCGAGGAGGGGGCCGAGTTCGCCGAGCTCGTGCAGCACGACGAGGATCGTGGTCCCCTTCGCCTTGGCGTCGGCAACGATGGAAGCCAGGCGCTGGCGGGAGGCGGCGTCGATTCCGGCCATCGGCTCGTCCATGATGAGCAGGCTCGGGTTGCGCACGAGAGCGCGGGCGATGAGGACGCGCTGGGCCTGCCCACCCGACAGGATGTTCATCGCGGAACGCGCGCGGTGTGCCATGCCCACCCGCTCGAGCGCCTCCATCGCCCTGGCTGTGTCGCCGGGCAGGTGCCACAGGCGGGTGGGGCCGAGCAGGCCCGAGGAGACGACCTCGATGGCGCTGGCGCTCACGGCGCCGCCTGAGGAGATGCGCTGAGGGACGTAGCCGATCTTCCTCCATGGCACGCGCCGCCGAGAGGAGATGGAGTGGCCGAAGAGGAGTGCGTCCCCGCTCGTGATGGGCGCGTTGCCCAGGAGTGCCTTGACGGTGGTGGACTTGCCCGACCCGTTGGATCCCGTGATCGCGACCGCCTGTCCGGCCGGGATGTCGATCGTGATCCCGTGCAGGATCAGGTCCGTGTCCCATGCCACGTGAAGATTCTGCAGACGCACGACGGCGAGCTCCCCCGTGGTGGAGGTGCCCGCCGTGGCGTCAGTGTCGCGTGTTGTCACTGGCAGTTGAGTGCTTTCGTCAGCGCGTTGATGTTGTCGTTCATCGTCGCGGCGTAGTCCTTGGAGGCATCGGTCTGGGACTCGATCGGATCGAGGACCGCGGTCTCGATCCCCAGGTCGTCGGCCAGTGTCTGGGCGACCTTCGGGTCAATGAGGGCCTCGGTGAAGATCGTGGTCACGCCCTGGTCCTTGGCGATCTGGGCGATCTCAGCCAGGCGGGCCTGGGAGGGAGAGGAGTCTGGATCCAGTCCCGAGATCCCGACCTGCGTCAGGTGCGCCCGGTCGGCCAGGTAGCCGAAGGCGGTGTGGGCGGTGACGAACGTCGTGACCGAGCATGAGGAGGTTTTCTCCACGAGGGTGTCCCCGAGAGCGTTCATCTCCTGAGCTAGGGCCTGTGCGTTGGCCTTGTACTCGCCCGCGTGAGCGGAGTCGGCCTCGGCGAGCTTGTCTCCCACCAGGGTCGCGGCCTGCGCCATACGGACAGGGTCGAGCCAGAAGTGCGGGTCGGCGGTCATGTGGTGTTCATGACCGGCGTGTTCGTGACCCTCGTGATCGTGACCCTCGTGATCATGACCGGACTGAGCCTCCTCGCCTTCCTCCTCTTCGGCAGGGTGGTTGGCGTCCGCGCCCGCGTCAATGAGCTGGGCGGCCGAGGAGACATCAATGACGGTCTTGGGGCCCTGCTGCTCAATGGCCTCGTCAACCGCGCTCTGGAATCCGGCGAGGTAGACGACCGCGTCGGAAGAGGACAGCGCGTCGACCATCTTCGGTGAGAGCTCAAGGTCGTGCGGCTCCGCGCCATCGGGAGTCAGCGAGGTGACGGAGACGTGCTCGCCGCCGACCTTCTCGGTGAGGTACTTCAGCGGATAGAAGGATGCCATGACGGCCAGGGTGCCATCCTTGGCGGCATCGGAACCGGATCCCGACTGGGTGGGGGAGGAGCACGCGGATAGGGCGAGCGCTGTGACGGCCGCGCAGGCGGCGGCGAGGATTCTCTTCGACATGAGAATCATTCTCTTTGCGATTGAGAATCTTTGTCAAGTCATTCTCGGGTGGCGAACCCCTCCCCGCGAGGAACGGTGGGCTCGTGCCGAGTTTCTGCCACGCCGCGTTCGGAGGGGGCAGTGGCGCCAACTAGCGGGCGCGAGCCGTTGATCCACGCACGATCAGGTCGGGGGAAAATACGTAGTCGGCGTGGGTCGCGAGGTGCGTGGTTGTGGCCAATGCCTCGAAGAGGCTGCGAACCGCCGAGGTCACGATGGACTGCACCGGCTGGTGAATGGTCGTCAGCGCCGGGTTGAGGTGACTCATCAGGAAGGAATCGTCGAAGCCGACTACCGAAATGTCGTCGGGTATCGACAGGCCAGCCGACGAGATCGTGCGGATCGCACCCAGGGCCTGCAGATCCGACCCGGCGATGATGGCGCTCACGCCGCGGTCGATGAGGGCGTGGGTGCGCGCAGCCGCCGCCTCGTACGTATAGAAGGTCTCCTCGATGATGGGGGAGTGGTCCCCGAGCATCTCTGCCATGACCTGGGTGAAGGCCTCGGCCTTGCGGAGCGCGGGAACGATGTGCGTGCGTCCCGAGAGCAGCGCGATGCGCGAATGCCCAAGCTCGAGCAGGTGAGTGAGGGCCGTGCGGATTCCGAGCGCGTCTCCGGTGGAAAAGTCGGGAGCGGGCACCTCGGGGCGCGCCCCGTTAATGGTGACGAAGGGGATGCCGCGCTCGGCAAGGTTTGCGTAGGGGGTCAGGTCGGCCAACAGATCCGCGTGCCTACCCGAGACGAAGATGAGACCGTCAATCCTCCGCTCGACAAGAGAACTGAGGTAATCGAACTCGGAGGTTGCCCCGGGGGTCTGTGAGCAGATCAGGCAGATGCCTCCGGCCCGGGACACCTCTTCCTGGAGGTGGTGGGTGAAGGAAGCGAAGATCGGATTGGTCAGCTCGGGCACGATGATCCCGATCGTCGGGGTGTCCGGAGCGCCCTCGGGGGCGGGACGGTCGTACCCCAGCTCGTCGATCGCCGTCAGGACTCGGCGGCGGGTCTCGGCCGACACCTGGCCGACGCCGTTGAACACGCGCGACACTGTTGCGGTCGATACGCCGGCGTGGGAAGCAATATCCGCCATGCTCGTGCGATTCTTCGTCATCGACTCAGCTCTCCTTCGGGTTGTCGCGCGAACGATCCATACAAATGTAACAGCTTGCACACAATTCGGAAAATTGTTGCAGAAACAAAATGTGGCGTTTACAGTGGCACATGTAGCGGGTCGCTGATGGAGGCGACCGGCCCGACCAACACAGGAGTAACAATGCGACGTGGCATCGCAGCACTCGGCGTCATCGCGGCGGCTACCGCCCTGGCCGCCTGCAACAACGGAACGAACCCTTCCCCCTCCACTTCCTCCGCCGGAGACTCCAGGGGCGAGGCGGCCGCGACCCTCACGATCTGGGCGGACGACACCCGCTTCTCCCAGGTCGAGACGATCGCCCAGGACTTCACCAGCTCCACCGGCGTGAAGGTGGATGTCGTTCAGAAGTCCGAGTCCGACATGGACCAGGAGTTCACCACGCAGGTCCCCACCGGTAACGGCCCCGACCTGATCGTCATGGCCCACGACAAGCTGGGTGCTCTTGTCTCGAACGGCGTGGTCGCCCCTGTCGACCTGGGCGAGGCCAAGTCCAAGTTTGCCGACGTCGCCGTCAAGGCCGTCACCTACAACGGCCAGACCTACGGCGTTCCCTACGCCGTCGAGTCCGTCGCCCTGGTGCGCAACAACGCCCTGACCAAGGACGAGCCTAAGACGTACGACGACATGATCTCCTCGGGCAAGGCCGCCGGCAAGCAGTACCCCTTCGTCATCCAGATGGGCACCGAGGGCGACCCCTACCACTTCTATGCCTTCCAGACCTCCTTCGGCGCCCCCGTCTTCAACACCAACGCGAGCGGCGAATACACCTCCGAGCTGGCCATGGGCGGCTCCGGCGGCACCGACTTCGCCAACTGGCTCAAGGCTCAGGGCGACGCGGGCATTGTCTCCCCCTCCATCACCGCGGATATCGCCAAGCAGGCCTTCCTCGACGACCAGGTTCCCTACATGGTGACCGGTCCGTGGAACGTATCCGCCTTCCGCGCGGCAGGCAAGGACGTCTCCGTCCTGCCCGTCCCCGCCGCCGGCTCGCAGGCCGCGCAGCCCTTCGTTGGCGTCCAGATGTTCTACCAGAGCGCCAAGTCCGCTAACCCGGTCGCCGCCAAGCAGTTCTTCAACTACCTGGCCACCCCCGAGGCTCAGACCGAGATGCAGAAGCTCGGTGGCCGCGCCTCCGCCATGCCCTCGGTCGCCGCCGCGTCGGAGGATCAGGACATCAAGGACTTCTCGAAGGTCGCAGAGGCAGGCGCTCTCGCGCCGGCGATCCCCGCGATGGGTTCCGTGTGGAACTTCTGGGGCCAGACCGAGGCCAACATCGTCACTGGTTCCGAGGCGCCCGCCGAGGGCTGGTCGACGATGATCACGAACATCAACAACGCGATCGCCTCCAAGTGATCGTCCTCGCCGGACGCTAGTCGCCCGGCACCGCTCACCTCTGGTGCGCACCCGCCTTACGCCCGCCCGCCTCCCACGCGGCGGGCGGGCGCAAGGCCCTCTAACAGCAGCGCCGCGACGCGGCGCACGGCACCCGTGGTGCCACCTATCCCGCCAACCGGGGGGATAATGAAGGCGCAATGACGCGCAAACGAGCACGTGTGGAGGACACGATGGCTGAGCCAGTGAAGGCTGCGGAAAAGAAAAAAGAGGGGCGCACGACCTCTCATGCAAATGATGTGACCAAGCGTGGTTTCTTCGTCAAGCTCATCCTCATGATGCTGATTGACGCACTGGGACTCTACGGTGTCTTTACCGCCTACATGGTGAAGTCCTGGATCGTCCTGGTGGTTCTTGCCGCGCTGCTTCTTGTCGTCAACTGGATCTACTTCTCCAAGCGGATGATTCCGGCGAAGTACCTCGTTCCCGGCATGGTGTTCCTGCTGATCTATCAGGTCTTCGTCATGGGGTACACGGGTTACGTGTCCTTTACGAACTACGGGCAGGGGCACAACTCGACCAAGGAAGACGCGATCTCCGCGATCCTCAAGGCATCCGAACAGCGTGCCCCCGGTGCCGTCAATGTGACGGCTGCGGTCGTCGAGGACGGCTCCGGCCTTGGCCTCGTCATCTCCGACCCGGCCACCGGTACCCTGAAGGAAGGCACCGTCGATACGCCGCTGCGTGAGGTCAAGGGCACCGTTTCCGCCGGCGTGATCTCCGAGGTCGAGGGGTACAAGGTTCTTCAGATCGGGGACATCCTCAAGCGTCAGAAGGATGTCGCTGGGCTGACCGTTCCCGTCTCATCCGACCCGAACGACGGCTACTACAAGACCGACGACGGCTCCTCCGCCTACCTGGCGAAGTCGACCTACAGCTACGACGCCCAGACCGACACACTCACCGACTCCGCCACGGGCACGGTCTACACGGCCAACAACAAGACCGGCGTGTTCGTCGATGCCGCCGGCAACGAGCTGACCCCCGGCTGGCGGGTCTTCGTTGGCTTGAGTAACTACATGAACATGGTGACCAGCAACGACCTGGGTGGCCCCTTCCTGAAGGCCCTCGTCTGGTCCTTCGTCTTCGCGGCTGCCTCCGTGCTCTCCACCTTCGCCCTGGGCCTGATCCTGGCGCTCGTCTTCTCCGACAAGCGCATCAAGGGCCGCAAGATCTATCAGTCCCTCATGATCCTGCCCTACGCCTTCCCGGCGTTCTTGGCCACCCTGGTCTGGAAGGGCATGCTCAATTCGGACTTCGGCTTCATCAATCAGGTCTTCCTCGGCGGCGCGCATATTCCGTGGCTTGAAAATGGCCTGCTTGCCAAGCTCTCGATCCTCGGCGTGAACCTGTGGCTGGGCTTCCCCTACATGTTCCTCGTGTGCCTCGGTGCCCTGCAGTCCCTGCCGGGCGACATCGAAGAGGCGGCCAAGATCGACGGCGCCTCGGGCCTGCGCACCGTGTGGTCCATCAAGCTGCCGCTCGTGCTGCAGTCCACGGTCCCCCTGCTGATCGCGTCCTTCGCCTTCAACTTCAACAACTTCTCGCTCATCTACATGCTGACCGGTGGCGGTCCGAACTACCCGGGCCTGTCGGTGCCCGTCGGTGAGTCGGACATCCTGATCTCGATGGTGTACAAGATCGCCATCGACTCCGGTTCACCGAACTATGGCCTCGCCTCGGCCATGTCCATCGTCATCTTCATTGTCGTGGGCGTGATCGCGTGGCTTGGTTTCCGCCAGACGAAGACCCTTGAGGAGCTGTGATGAGCGCTGCAACCGTTTCCAAGAAGAACGACGGAACCACCCTCAAGGGTGCCCGCTGGTGGGCGGAGGTGGGCTGGCGTCACATCGTCGCCATCCTGACGATTGCCTACTGCATCGTCCCGCTGCTCTACGTCCTGTCCGTGTCTTTGAACCCGGGCGCGACGCTGACCGGCTCGAACTCGCTGTTCTCCAGCATCTCCCTGGAGAACTACGGGGCCCTGGGTAGCGGCAAGTACGCCATGTACTGGTCGTGGATTCTCAACTCCCTGATCGTGTCCTCCGCGACGGCGGTCGGCACGGTGCTCATGGGTGCTGCCGCGGCCTACGCCTTCAGCCGCTTCCGCTTCAAGGGCCGCCGCGCGACCCTCACCGGCCTGCTGCTGGTTCAGATGTTCCCGCAGATGCTGGCCTTCGTCGCCCTGTTCCTGCTGCTCCTGGGCATTCAGGATATCTTCCCGGTCCTCGGCCTGAACTCCAAGCTCGGCCTGATCTGCGTCTATCTCGGTGGCGCCCTGGGCTCGAACACGTTCCTGCTCTACGGCTTCTTCAACTCGATCCCGCGCTCACTGGACGAGGCCGCCATGATCGACGGCGCGACCCACGCGCAGACCTTCTGGACGATCATCATGCCCTTGGTTCGCCCCGTGCTGGCGGTCGTTGGCCTGCTGAGCTTCATCTCCTCGCTCGGTGACTTCGTCATCGCACGCGTGGTCCTGCAGGATCAGAGCCAGTTCACCCTGGCCGTCGGCATGTACATGTGGGCAGCCGACGCGCGTACCGCGCCGTGGGGCATCTTCGCCGCGGGTTCCGTGATCGCCGCGATCCCCGTGATCCTGCTCTTCCAGTACCTGCAGAAGTACATCGTGTCCGGCTTGACCGCCGGCGCCGTCAAGGAGTAAGCGCTCCGCGCCCTCCTGCCTAGCCAGCCCCGGCCTCGTCCCCTATCCCCGTGGGACGAGGCCGGGGCTCTTTGTGGTCCGGAGCGGGACAGCGCTGCCTGCGTCGTTGCATGCGGGCGAGCGTTGCTGTAGCTGGCCGAAGGGGTGCGTGGGAGCCGGTAGATGACGGGCCGTGCGCGGTGCTACGGAGGGAGCGGGGGATGGGCCGGTAGATGACGATCCTGTACAGACTGCGGGATCGTAACCCGGCGGATGACGGTGTCTGCCCGATTGGTGGTGCCCGGGATCGCTCTATGCGCACGTTAACCCGATGGGTCGCAGTGTTGGCGCTGTGCCCAGGGTGCCACCTTGATGCGTCCGCGAGCATTCCAGTCGTTTGCGAGCATTGCATCACCTCCCACCTGTGTACTACACATCTAAGTGGTGTAACACCACGTAACGACAAGCATTGGTGCCGGCGCGCAGCGCTTGCACGACGCGCGAGGGGTCGATACTGCGCCAGCTTGGGAGACAATGTGCCACTGAGCACGGCACTACCCCTCATCAACAAGCAAATGTGGGGCCACATGCCCCTCGATAGGCGTGCAAACGTACCTTGCGACAACACGAGACCACAGCCAGTCAATCAGGTGGCGATGTCATGCGGGGCGCTACACCCGTTACGTGGCGCTACACCCGTTATGTGGCACTACACCCGTTACGTGGCGCTACACCCGTTACGTGGCGCTACACCCGATCAGATCGGGTGCAATGCCCACGGATCGGGTGCAATGCCCACGGATCGGGTGTACCGGGCTGGCCTGGTCTGGTTTTGTGGACCGGGTGTTGTGAGGGTTGTTGGTTGTTATTGG
>ERZ772807.503-NODE-503-length-24140-cov-75.966743_pt1 | contig 24140 bp, 22 predicted proteins | sample MGYA00511472_ERZ772807 | MGnify/ENA primary metagenome ERZ772807 (study PRJEB29015, sample SAMEA2737947) | human oral metagenome | biome: human oral; feature: human-associated habitat; material: dental | place: China | collected 2039 ... | reverse complement strand
AGACCAGACGGTTTTCCTCAGTCTGAACTTCAATCATAGGGGTAATCTCTGCCTTATCCAGCTTTGGTTTAGCCACAGCCTTGCGAGCTTGGAAGTCATAGGCTGGTTTTTCCTCTGGCGGTGGCGCCATCTGCTGGAGGGATTCCATGGCTTTGAGAGCTTCTTCATTAGCTTCTTGAACAATCTTGTCATTCTCTGCCTGGAAATTCTCTGCCTGTTGCTGGGTTAACTCATCGCTGTGCTGAACATGACAGGCCAGCTGAGGAAAGCCATACTTGACTAGCTGGCGACTGAGATTTGGTAGGTGATTCTTGCGAAAATGCTCAGTATCAATGGTTGATGGTCCTTCAATTAGCAACTTGTCCCCATCCAAATGAACCTGCAAATCCTGATAAAGGCTCTTAAATCCATGGCTGGCACATGGACCTTCCTCAAAGGCCAGCCGGTAATAAGCCTGCAAGAGCTCATCCGATATCTGAGGCGCCTGACAATGAATTTCAAAAATAGCTTGGTTGCCTGTCTTCGAAAACTCTTGAGCTAAGCGCTTCTGTAATTCCCGAAAAATCTCAATGGGCAGAATATTCGCAAAAGAAAAATGAAATTCCCAGACCCGACTGACCTTGTGGACCAAAACCTTCTCGATTTCTGCATTCAAAAAGGACTCTGAATTTCTCATCTCCAGTGGCATATCTAGCTGATTCATTAAAATTTCAAACTTGTTTGACATGACATTTCCTCGTACAGTAGTGACCTTATTTTACCATAAATCAGCACTTTTTTCGATAGAAAAAGGACTGAGCAATGCTCAGCTCCCCATATAATTATCAAGACTTTTTTCTTGATCCTAAGTTATGATATAATAGAAAAAACATTTACCTAAAGGAGTCTTAACTGTGAAGAAAATCTTACTAGCTAGCATCTGTCTACTGACCCTAACTGCTTGTAGCACGACCAGTCAGAATAAGCAAGAAAATACACCCAAGCAAAGTCAGAGTCAGAGTCAAAGTAAAACCAAAGAAGAAAAGACACAGACGAAAACTTTTTCTAATAAAATCGATGAGTATTATACTAATTCAGTCAAACTTTTCTATACTAAAGACAAGATCCTATCTTTCCAGCTCATTTCCAGCCAGGCCATCCCTGAAGAAAGTCAAAAAATCAGTGTTGAAGAATTAAAGAAATCCTATAGTGAAGATCTTAAGAAAAGTCCCATGATTGAAAATCAAGAAAAGCTAAAAGGGCTTAAAATTCATCTTAAAATTTCTGAAGACAAGAAAAACGCTATTGCCATTTTTGACTTTGACCTCAGCAAAATAGATCAAGAACAACTGATCCAGTCAGCAAGTGACTCTGAAAGTAGTCAGACTTTCTTCAGGAAACTTCAAGATAAACCAGAAGTTGTCTTTGATTATTTGAAGGGGCAAGGACTCAAAGAAGAATAAAAAAGCTTTCTGATTAATTTTTAAACTTATACCTGTTCATAAATTTTAGTATATTTTCTAATACCAGTTATTAACTTTTATTTTATTTTGATATAAATTTCAAGGAGTCTTTATGCGCTTAACTAAAAAAACTGTTCTTATTGGTGTCGCTTCTCTTCTTATTATAGGTTTAGCTGCATGGGGAGTAAATTTATTTCTCGTTATGCACAACGCTCAGCAAAGTTTTGATAAAAATTTTATTCACTATCAAGCAAAAAGTGACGATCACGAAACTTTTATTACTCAAGGCATTGGAAAAAAAGAAGTCTATAATTTATCCTACTCTCCTTCTAAGAAGACCATTGAAATAACCAAATCGACTAAAAATGGAGATAGCTATTCTGCCGATTCCATTTACGGAGCAGTAAATCTCTATGATATAAAACAAAACGGTAATCGCTACGTCTTCATAACAGCTGCAAAACCAATCATCGTTGACTTCGGAATGACTTCAGTAAGGGTAACTTATGACGGAGGTAATTTTGAAACTCCATACTCTGAACTGCATTTTGGTGAATCTTTCCCTAGTGAAGACAACTAGATTGCTACTTCTCTAGACTAACAGTCTTTAACTATGAACTAACCAAGCTATTAGGCTGTGGTTAGTTTTTGTTTGCAAAAAAAGCGGTTGAAACCGCCTTTATTTATCTTAATACTGCTTCTGCCAAAGCCTTCTGAATAGCAATAACACTCTTATCACTTCGGAAAGTTAAGGTTTCGGCTGGTTCTTCAGCACTGGATACCCAGATTTTCAACTCAGCATCTAGATCAAAGTGACCCGCCGTTTCTACTGAGAAGCGACTGATAGAGCGATAAGGATATGACTTGTAAGCCGTTTTCTTGCCCGTCATCCCTTGCTTATCAACCAAAATCAAGCGCCCATCTGTAAACACAATCAAATCTCGAATAAGACTGAAGGCCAGTTCCACATTTTCCGTTGGCGTTAAAATATTTTCTAGTTCTCTTTCAACTTTATCAATATCTTTTTGAGAAGCATTGCCCAGCAAACCACTAAATAATCCCATGATTTCGTCCTCCGATTCATTTTTTCTTACTATAGCATTTTCAAGTCCAATAAGCAAAAGAAAACTGCCAGGTAAAACTGGCAGTTTATCTATATTAAAATTAACAAAATTAAAATCATTATAACTTATTTATTATTTAATAATACCGTTCGCAGGCCCCGGATCTATTCCACACGTCATTTTTGAGGTAGAAGAATCTATATTTTTAGTAGACAAAAATAAGAAAAACAACGTCAAAAATAATAGAATTGCTAAAATTACTTTTCTATTTTTCATTTCAATTCCTACCTTTGGGAATGATGCTCTTAAAATCAAGTTAGTTTAACATATAATACTTGTAGATCCATCATTTCATTTTCTTTAAACTAAAATAAATGATTTCTAATAATTGTCCATTATATAACGTTCTATATTTAAAACCATTTGTTGATTGTTATCTAAGTCATATAAAAACTTGGCTGTTTCAAAATACTCTTTTGTTAATTTTTTATTAGAAAAGCTTTCACTAATATTTCCAAGTAAGCAGTATAAATCAGCAAGATGGTACATTGAACTATATTTTTTACACTGTTCTATCGTCTCAGTAGTTTCCTTAATAGCAGATTCAATATCTTTTTTTAACCATAAATGACGGCAAAAATTATATTTAATTTTTAAAACAAGTTCTAACTCCTCTACTGTAACAATTTGTATGCTACTTACCTTAAGTATTAAATCCTTATTAATAACTTCGAACTTTTCTAATTCGTTGACTTCATAATAATAATTCGATAAGGTATTTGCTAATCGGAGGTAATTTATATCTGTTTTCTTAAATTGACTTAGCGTTTCTTCTAATTGATCAATAGCTTTATCTTTCTTCTCATAGTAATAAAATTGTATGAGAGAGTGTATCCACTCCATATACATTTTATCGGATAGCGATAATTGATGTTTTTTTGCATTTTCAAGCTCATAAATATATCTTAAAGATTCATAATTTCTATAAAGTATGAATTTTTTAGATAAGTTTTTAAAGTCCAACAACTCACTATTTCTACTAGAATTATTTTCTTCATCAAAAAAATAATCCATACTGACTTTCAACCTTTTAGCTAAGTCGTGTAACAAATCTGATCCTGGAGTATATTCTCCGTTTTCTAAACGACTAATTTGTCCTTGCTTACATATCCCATCAGCCAGTTCTTTTTGCGATAACTTTAATTCTTTTCTTCTTTGTTTCAAGCGCGAAGCTAACAGCGTACTCATATTTTTCCTCTTGTATTGGTATATATATTATCTATTATTTTAACAGGGCCTTCCTATATCTTACAACCTATTGGGCTAGCTCCCAAATCTTGCTATATTTACATTTATCATCTTCTGTATAGTGATGAGCAATTTCAATCACAGTTGCATTTGTATTTAATAAAACGTCTCTAATTTTTGATGCGGTTTTATTATCGAGAGAAGAAGAAAATTCATCCACTAAAATAAGCGAATACTGTCTTAATAATGCTCGCGCAACAATCAATCTCGCTTTTTCGCCACCCGATAATTTTTCACCATTATTTCCAACTTTATATTCTATCCCTTTTCTCAATATCAAATTTTGTAGCCCTGATTGTTGGATAGCATTACTTATTTCTTCAGATGAAAACTTTTCACCTAATGTTAAATTGAAAAGCAAAGTATCATCAAAAATAACAAGTTCTTGTGGTATATAACCAACATTAGCATAGATATAAGATTGCTTAACATCTTCTATTTTTTGACTATTAATAAAAATATCACCTGATAATTTTTCAATTTCTTTAAATATAGTCTTGTAAATTGTCGTTTTTCCAGCTCCCGATGGTCCGATAATTAATACCTTATCGCCTTTCGCTAGATTATCAGTGAGATTGAAAAGTGGAAATGTATATCCAAAGTTTACATTATTAAATATAATTTCAACATCTTCGGTAGAACGACTATTTTCTTCATCAACTAGCTCCTCAATAGCAGAATCAAACAATATTGCTTCTAACTTTTCTCTTATTGGAACGCTTATACGCATATCATTCCAATGATTAATTGCGTTTTCAAGCGGACTTAAAACTCTATCACTAGCAAGAAATACAGCAACCAATTCACCTATTGACAAGTAACCTTTGATAGCTAAATAACCGCCTAAACCAAAAGGTATTATTCCAGAAATGACTGCAAAAGAATTAATTATAAAAGTGACCCTATAGGACAATTTGTTTTTTTTATAAGTACTCTTTTCCCTTGTGTTCAGTTTTAAAAGAAAGCGATTAATAAAATACGATACTCGTCTATAATGCTTCATCACACTAACTGCATGTAAATTTTCATTTATTTCTTTTATTAATGCTTCATTAGCTTTACTCCATTCAACACTACTATTTTTTAATTGTTTTTCAAAAAACTTTGGCAATATTAAAGGAATAACTGAAAATAAAATAAAAATAAGTGAAACTTGCCATGAAATTGTTAAAACATATATTAAAGAAATCATGGAAAACCAAATACAGTAAAGGAAATTTAATAATGCCTCTACATACTGCTTCTCAAGTAAAGGAATATCGTTATAAATTATATTTTCTGTGTCCTCACTTGGCAAATTTTTATGAACAGCATAAGTAAATATCCTGTATTTAGCTAATTGACTAAAGTTACAATTAACTTTTGCAACGTACTTTTTCCACAAAAACAAGCACAATTGCAAAAGTATATACCCCACAATACCATATAAAGTAATATAAAATAAGTTACTAATATCTTTTGATTGAACACTATCAATAATCCCATTAACAATAACTGGAACAACTAAAGTATCCAATCCCGTTAACAAACTGAACAGAATAGCTAATATTACATTTTTTTTATTCAAAATTGACAAAATCTTCATTTACAGTTGTCTCCTTAAAGATTGAAAGTTCCTTATCTAAATAAAATATTTATTCACTTTTACTCCTAATGTTTACATTGTAGCACTGCTCATCTAGTACGTCAATAACAAACTATACCATTTTTTTATTTTTTTAAATAAAATAAAATAACGGTATATTTTTTGTTGTATCTTCATAGTGCCTAACTTCCTTTTTTCCCTTTACCAAAAAGGAAATTTTCAAAAAGAAAACTGCCAGGCAAAACTGGCAGTTTATCTTATTTCGTTAAAATAGACAAGGTTTCGATCAAGTTGTCTGCATGGACTTCAATGGTATCGCCACTTGCTTTAATTTTGACTTCTACAATGCCTTCAGCAGCTTTCTTACCAACGGTTACACGGATTGGTAGACCAATCAAGTCGCTATCGCTAAACTTAACACCGACCCGCTCATTGCGGTCATCAACTAAGACTTCATAGCCAGCTCCAACTAAACTTTCTTCAATCTTGTCGGTCAAAGCCAAGCTTTCTTCATCTTTGACATTGACTGGAATCAAATGAACGTCAAATGGCGCCAATTCTTTAGGGAAGTTAATTCCCCAAGCATAACGATACTCACCTTTAGGGGTTTTATTAACAAAGAGGCGGGCATGCTGTTCCATGACAGCTGAAAGTAGACGACTCACACCGATACCATAGCAACCCATCACAAGGGGAACTGCTCGGCCATTTTCATCTAGAACTGTCGCATTCATACTATCAGAGTATCGAGTCCCCAGTTTAAAGATGTGCCCAATCTCAATCCCACGTGCAAACTTCAGAACACCATTACCATCTGGAGAAATTTCTCCTTCGCGAACTTCACGAATATCGACATATTCCGCAGTAAAGTCACGACCAGGATTTACCCCTGTCAAGTGATAGCCATCTTCATTAGCTCCAGCAACAGCGTTAGACAAGTCTTGAACCTTACGGTCAGCTATGATGGTCACATCTTCTGGCAAATTAACTGGACCAAGAGAGCCAAAGTTTGCTCCGAACAATTCTTGCACTTCTGCTTCTGTTGCTGCTTCAAAGAAGTCAGCTCCCAAGTGGTTTTTCAATTTGACTTCATTGAGCTGGTCGTTCCCTACAAGCAAAGCCACTACAGGCTTCTCATCTGCGATGTAAACCAAGGTCTTGATGGTTTGCTCCTCAGAAACTTCTAGAAAGGCTGCAACTTCATCAATAGTCTTGCAGTCTGGTGTTTCCACACGAACTAGTTCAGCTTCAGCTGCTACACGATTGCTCGGCTTGTATTCATTCGTTGCCATCTCAAGGTTGGCTGCATAGCTTGACTCACTAGAGTAAGCGATAGTGTCCTCACCAGAAACCATCCAGTTGCTTAGCTCAGCCTTAATGGCTTCCAAAACATCTGCAGGGATTTCGTCCAAGCTTGCAACGGATTTATCCAATACCAACCAACGATCCAAGTCCGTCCGATCAGGAGTAATCGCCATAAATTCTTGGCTATCCTTTCCTCCCATAGCTCCGCCATCTCCAATGATGGCTTTAAAGTCAATCTCGCTACGAGTGAAGATTTTTTCATAGGCAGACTTGTATTCATCATACGTCACATCCAAACTATCATAGTTTGCATGGAAGCTATAAGCATCTTTCATGATGAACTCTCGCGTCCGCAAAAGACCGTTACGAGGACGTTTTTCATCACGGTATTTTGGCTGGATTTGATACAGATTCAGCGGTAATTGTTTGTAAGATTTCACTGAATCACGAACTAGGGCAGTAAAGGTTTCTTCATGGGTTGGTCCCAAAATAAAGTCTGATCCCTCACGGTTCTTTAACTTGAAGAGGTCATCACCATAGGTCTCGTAACGCCCTGATTCATGCCAAAGGTCTGCACTTAGCAAAGCTGGCGCCAACATTTCTACTGCACCAATTTTTTCGAATTCTTGGCGCATGATATTCTTAGCTTTTTCAATAACTCTATTGGCCAATGGCAGGTAAGAATAAACTCCCGCTGACACTTGGCGAACATAGCCCGCCCGCAAAAGCAAGGCATGACTGATAACCTGCGCATCACTTGGCATTTCACGCAAGGTTGGAATTAGCATTTTACTTTGTTTCATAAAAACTCCTTTAATTACATTTGAAGGCAGTGAAGGCCCTTTAGCAATCTACGTTTTATCTTCATTTGCCTTACTTAAAAGAATGTACGCATAATATCATTCCAGGTCACAGCAATCATCAGCACAACCATAATCGCTACACCTGCTAAAGTTACATAAGTCTCTGTTTCGCGCTTGAGCGGTTTTCTGCGAATTGCTTCAATAATGTTGAGAACAATCTTTCCACCGTCAAGAGCTGGAATCGGAATCAAATTGAAAATACCAATATTGATTGATAACAGAGCCAATAGACTAATCACCTGATCCAGACCAGCTTGCGCCGCTTGACTGCTGACGCGGAAGATAGCAACCGGTCCTCCCAGTTGATTCAGACTAGGATGGAAAATCAAGTTTTTCAAAGCATTTAAAATACGGAAGGCCGCATCCCAAGCCATGGTCAGACCACCTACCATCATGGACATCAGATCCGACTTCATACCTGGCGTGACACCTAACAAATAACGGTCCCCTTCTTTTTTAGGACTGACTGTCACATCTTTGGTCTCGTTTCCGCTTTTAACTGTCAGGTTAAGTTTGGGATTCTTTTGATCCTTCGTTTCTTTTTCAACTGCCTGAGTCAAATCGTCCCAGTTTGAAATTTCTGTCTGACCAACCTTTAGAATCTGGTCGTTATTTTTTACACCAGCCTGAGCCAAGGCGCCGTTTGGAGCAACCTGTACATGATTTGTGTCCAGATTTTGAACCCCACCTTGCAGAGCAATTAGAATCCAAAAAGCCACGATACCCAAAATAAAGTTATTCATAGGGCCAGCAAAGTTTGTGATTAAACGACCCCAGATTGTTGCATTTTGGTACTGAACATCTAAAGGCGCAATCCGAACTTCTGTCCCATCTGCTTCAACGATAGTTGCATCGTGATCAACTGAGTAGGTTCTACTTTCTTCAAGAACCAAACCAGTGATTTCTAATTTACCTTCAAAATCAAAACTTGTCACATTCATCGGCAGGGCTGTCTGGTCAATCTTCTTGCCAGATAGATTTACTCGAATAACCTTGCCTTCTTCATTCAGAGTCAGACTGACAGGTGTTCCTGTTTTGATTTCAGTTGTATCGTCACTCCAGCCAGCCATGCGCACATAGCCACCTAGAGGAAGAATCCGAATGGTATAGGCTGTTCCATCTTTTCCAATATGAGAAAAGATTTTCGGTCCCATTCCAATGGCAAACTCTCGAACGAGAATGCCTGACTTTTTGGCAAAGTAGAAATGTCCATACTCATGAACCACTACAATAATACCAAAAACAATGATGAAGGTGAGGAGTCCCATAATTCCCATACTTTCCTTACCACACATTCCTTTCTAAATCTTGACTTCTGGAGTCTAAATCAAAGAGGCTGGGAGTGTCTCCCAGTACTCTGTTTTTCATTAAATTTTGTTCCAGGCAGAAGAAACTGCTTATCTCCAACTCTGCACATCTTAAACAAATTAGAATAAACCTAAAATCCGCATCAGAGGGAAGACAAAGAGCAAACTGTCAAAGCGATCCAAAACACCACCATGGCCAGGTATAAACTTACCAGAATCTTTGACACCATAATGACGTTTAATGGCGCTTTCCACCAAGTCTCCAAACTGTCCAGCTATACTAAAGAAAATAGCATATAAAACCAAAAGCCAGCGATTATGCGGAGCAGCCACACTTCCATCAATCAAAACAAAAATGAAAGTGACTACCATCGCAGACGCGATACCACCGAGGGCACCTGCAACAGTTTTATTGGGTGAAATTGTTGGAGCTAGCTTTTTCATCCCAAAACGGCGACCAAAGAGATAAGCACCACTATCTGTTGCCCAAACAATTAGAAGAGCCAAAAGCACCTTGTTTAGGCCTGCAACTCGAGCATCTAAAAGGGCATTAAAACCTGATCCCACATAGAAACTAACTGCAATCGGATAGACCACATCATCAAAAGTATAATTGCTACCAACGACTATAGATCCCAATAAGCAAAAGACGACTAGAGTATAAGCAATCACATTGCCATCAATTGGCAAAAAGGTAAAATAATACTCAATCGGAACTGCTAAGACAAAGGCCGCCAGCATGGCCAACATACCTTCAAGAGTTGTCGTCGCTAGGCCCTTCATTCGGAGCAATTCATGTACTGCCAACATGGCTAAAACACCTACAACAATCTGAAAAGCGACCCCTCCTAATACGACCAAAGGAAGGAAAATTGCAAGAGCCACTCCCGCAAAAATCAATCTCGTCTGTAAATCCTTATCCATATATTCTCCTAAACACCACCAAAGCGTCTCTGACGCTTACTATATTCTTCGATAGCTTCTTTTAAAGATTTTTCATTAAAATCCGGCCACAAAGTCTTTGTAAAGTACAATTCGCTATAGGCACTTTGCCAAGGAAGGAAATTACTAAGACGTAATTCTCCGCTAGTCCTGATGATCAAATCAGGATCCCGCAAAATACGAGGCAGGTTACTTGTCTGTAAATAATCCCCAATCATTTCCTCGCTGATATCACCTGGGTTAAACTTGGCATCCAAAACTTCTTGAGCAATATTTCGAATGGCTTGAGTTAATTCTGCCCGTCCACCATAGTTCAAAGCAAAGTTCAAAATCAAGCCAGTATTGAGTTTAGTCAGCTCTTCTGCTTTAACCAAAGCATCATATGTAGCCTTAGGTAATCTAGCCACATCGCCAATCATTTGAATCTTTACATTGTTTTTGTGCAATTCTGGTACATAGCGTTCATAGAATTCAACAGGCAGGTTCATGATAAATTTGACTTCTTTTTCTGGTCGAGACCAGTTTTCTGTTGAAAAAGCATAGACCGTCAAAACCTGGACGCCCATCTCTTTGGCTGCGATGGTGACATTCTGCAAAGCCTCCATCCCCGCCTTATGTCCAAACACACGAGGTTGCAGTCTCTTCTTGGCCCAACGGCCATTTCCATCCATAATAATCCCAATATGCTTTGGCACCTGTAGGGGGATGGTTACTTTTTCTTTCTTTTTTAAGTGAAACATAACTTTATCCTAAATTTTAATCATTTTATTATATCATAAATCTAACAAAAGTGTTGTTTTAGCAAGTTTTTTGACATCAGACTCCCAAAACTAGGCTAAGAAGCTTCGTAAAACCACTCATTCACAGCCTCTTGCTCTTTTGAAAGGCCTTACCTGCTTATATTATAGGCTTTCCTCTTTTATTTTTCAAGAAATGCCCCAAAACTATAGACTCTGATAAAAAGGTAAAAAAAGAATCCGAGATCCTCAGATTCTTTTTCTTATTCTTCGATAGCAGATTCTTCCACACCAGCAGCCTCAATCGCTACTTTTGCTTCAGGATCAACTTCTGCTTCAGCTTGTGGTAAGACTGTCTTGATCGCTGTTAATTCAAAAGTCAAATAAACGCCATCAACATCCAAAACAACGGTCCGTTTTTCAGTATTCACTTCATCAACAGTTCCATACAAACCGCCAATCGTGATAACCTCATAACCCTTTTGGAGCTTATTCAAGCTTTCCATGCGTTTTTCCGCTTGTTTTTTCTGTGTGCGGTTCATGTAGAAAATCAATCCAGCCATGACCACAAACATGATAATCATTTGGTATCCCATAGTCGTCTCCTTTCGTTTTTCATATCTTCATTACTATAACAAATTTCTCCTTTTTTTACAAGAGAGGACTGTTCTTTCGACCTGACTACAAAAGGCTTTAAAGACGATTTTAAAGGACTTTTTTAACACCACTAATAGCTAGTCTCATATTTAAAAGTTCAAGAGAAAGGGACTTACTCAGCCCCCTCCTTTTCCTTAATAACCAAGACACCATCTTCCAAATCAGCTGTCAAATGCTTAGCATCTAAATGATCCAAGTGGAAATCGGTCACCTTGTCACGAATTTGTTGCTCAATGACACGGCGGAGTGGACGAACACCCATGACTTGGTCATAACCAGCGTCACGCAGGAATTCCTTAGCTGCATCAGATACAGCTAGATCAATTTCTTTCTTGCTCAAGGTTTGATTTACTTCGATCAGCATGAGATTCACAATTTCCATCAAGTCCTCTTTCTTGAGATGAGAGAACTCAATAACCGCATTGAAACGATTGAGGAATTCTGGACGGAAGTAAGCTTTGAGTCGGTCCATCAGATCAGGTTTTTCTGCATCTTCTTCTAAGCCAGCTTCATAGCCAAATCCGGCATTGGAAGTCGCAATGATGACTGTGTTCTTGAAGTTAACTGTATTCCCTTGACCATCTGTCAAACGGCCGTCATCCAGAACTTGAAGGAGAAGGGTAATCACTTGCGGATCAGCCTTTTCAATCTCATCCAAGAGAATGATAGAGTAAGGATTTCGACGGACACGCTCGGTCAAGGTGTTGTTGTTATCATCATATCCGACATAGCCCGCAGTCGTACCAATTAGCTTGGAAACAGCAGTCCGATCAGAGTATTCAGACATATCCAGACGAATGATGGCCTCTTTAGTACCAAACATATCCAAAGCTAGTTGCTTAGCAAGCTCAGTCTTACCAACACCTGTCGGACCAACAAAGAGGAAGCTACCAATTGGGCGATTCCCTTCGTCAAAACCTGCACGGTTACGGCGGATAGCTCTAGCCACGGCTTCTACAGCCTTGTCTTGGCCGATTACTTTAGCTTTGAGACGGTCATTCATGCCCTTGAGGCGCTCAATATCACTAGCACCCATTTGAGATACCGGTACACCCGTCATCCGTTCAACAGATTCTGCCACATCGTTGACTGTCGCAGTCACCTTCATATCCTCAGTGTGGTTTTGAATTTTCTTTTCTAGTTCTTCGATACGAGTCTTGGCATTCAGAGCTGCTTCGAAATCTTCTTTTTCAACAGCGGCTTCCTGCTTGTCTTTTTGCTCAGCGATCTCATGTTCAACCGCATGGACATCAGTTACTGGATGTTGGGCTGCCAAGTGGGCTGCCGTTACATCAACCAGGTCAATCGCCTTGTCTGGCAAGCTCCGTTGTGGAATATACTGAACAGAGTAATCTACAGCAGCTTTCAGCACTTCATCTGGCAGGATGACATTGTGGTGTTTTTCGTACAAGTCACGAATACCTTGAAGGATTTTATAGGTATCTTCTGCAGATGGTGCATTGACTTTAACCTCATTGAAACGACGAGCTAGAGCCGCATTTTTGAGAATAGTGTTACGGTACTCATCCTGAGTAGTAGCCCCGATAACTGTCAACTCACCACGAGAAAGCGCTGGTTTGAGAATATCCGCTAGTCCCTTAGAACCACTATCTCCACCGGTAGATCCTGCTCCTAGAATTTGATGGATTTCATCAAAGAATAGGATGATGTTGCCAGCTTCCTTGACTTCATTGACCAAGTTTTGGATATTTTCTTCAAAGCTACCACGATACTGGGTACCAGCTTCCAGACCAGAAATATCAACAGAAATAATTTCTTTGTTCTTGATAGCCGCTGGCACATCACCATTGACGATAGCCTGAGCCAATCCTTCTACGACAGCTGTTTTACCAACTCCGGCATCTCCGACCAGAACTGGATTGTTCTTAGTCCGGCGAGAAAGGATTTCAGCAGTTTCTTGGATTTCCTTATTGCGTCCAATGACTGGATCTAACTTACCATCACGCGCTTCCTGAGTCAGATTGCGACCTAGCTTAGCCAGGATACCATCTTGCTTAGGTCCATGACCAGCAGTTTGTAAATCCTGTTCACCCGTTCCTTGACCAGGTAGTTTACCAGTAGCACGATATTGTGCAAATTCCTCTGGCGTCACTTCACGGCCGTTAATTAGGTAACGACGGTTTTCACTATTGTAACCACGCATTCCAGCCATTAATTGATTAAATAAGTCATCCATATTATTAAAATTGTTGTAATTGTTATTCATATTTATACCTCTTCATTTTCAAGAATTGCAAACGTTATTTTGTTTCGTATTTTTCGTTTACATCTGTAATTGTAACATGGTACAAAAGGATTGTCAATAAATTATGCTCAATTTTTTTAAAAAATTTACAAGTGTAATCGCTTGAGTTTCTATCCTTATTTTTTCTACAAGATTGTATTTTTGAAAGAAAAATACAAAAAAACAGACATCCAAATTTGAATATCTGTTTTTCTATATTATACTTAAATTTTTAGGCTTTTACTTCAATAACAGCATCACCTTTGCTTACTGTCCCTTGACCTACTGGAGTTACAGAAGCATAGTCCGCAGTATTCGTCACGATAACCATAGTTGTATCTTCGAGACCAGCTGCAGCAATCTTAGCTGAATCAAATGTTCCCAGGACATCACCGGCTTTGACCTTATCACCTTGAGCTACAGTGTGATTAAAGCCTTCACCATTCATTGATACCGTATCAATACCAACGTGAATCAAGATTTCTGCACCATTAGAAGTTTTAAGACCAAATGCATGTCCAGTCGCGAATGCAATCGTAACCTCTGCATCAGCCGGAGCATAGACAACTCCCTCGCTTGGCTTGATTGCTAAACCTTGCCCCATAGCTCCGCTTGAAAATACTGGATCATTGACATCCGCAAGAGCAACAACTTCCCCAACAACTGGAGCAAGAATTGTTTCGTTTTGGAGAGAATTTTCATTTTCAACTACTTGCTCTTCAACAACCTCTTTTTCTACTGTTTCAACAGCTGCCTCAACAGTAGCTTCTGCAGCAAAAACATCTGCTGCCTTTGTCTTACCGTAGAAATAAGTCAAAGCAAAGGCAATCGCAAAAGCAATAACTTCACATAAGAAATAGAATGGAATTGACGTAGCATCAATTGAAAGGAATCCAAGGAAACCAGCTGAACCAAGAGACACTGCAACAACTTGGAAAAGACCTGCAAAGAGAGCTCCTACTGCTGATCCGATAAGGGCACAGAAGAATGGGAATTTATATTTCAAGTTTACACCAAAGAGAGCCGGCTCTGTAATACCCAAGAGGGCAGAGACACCTGCAGATGATGCAAGACCTTTGGTTTTAGCATTCTTAGTTAAGAACAAAATTGCAAATGTAGCTGCACCTTGAGCAACGTTGGCCATAGATGCAACAACAAAGATAAAGTCACCATGTCCACTACCATTTCGCCAAGCAGAAAGCAATTGCGTTTCGATGGCTGGGAAAGATTGGTGAAGTCCAGTCATTACAATTAATGAATAAGTTCCACCAAAGATACTCATGCCAATAAAGCTTGTTGTGTTGTAGAGCCAAACAATTGCATCTGTAATACCATTAGATACCAATAGCATTACTGGACCTACGACTGTAAATGTCAGGAACCCAGTAATCATAACAGATAGCAATGGAGTGAAGGTGAAATCTACAGCTGACGGTAACTTCTTGTGGAAGAATTTTTCAAGGTAAGATAGAATCCATACAGCAGCTAGAACTGGAATAACTTGGTAAATATAGCTTGTTTGCTTAACATGCATACCAAAAATATCCCAAAATTCTGTATAGGCACCAATTGTCGATGCTTTACCAATAAGATCTTTTGCCGTCAAACCAATGATATTTGCTGCACCAGGCGCAACCATAATCATACCAATAGATGCACCTAGGAACTGGTTAGCACCAAAGCGTTTTGCTGCTGAAATACCTACCAGAATTGGTAAAAACCAAAATGGGGCTGCAGACATTAGCTGAATCATATCAGAAAGGCCCTTAATAGCTGGATACATTTGGACCAGCGATTGAGATCCAAACAATCCCTTAGAGGTAAGGAAATTACCTAAAGCCATCAAAAGACCGCCTGCAACTAAGGCTGGAATAATTGGTACAAAAATATCGGACAAGAGCTTAATCAAAGCCATAATAGGATTAAACTTCTTCCCACTAGCAGCAATCTGCTTCAAATCATCAGTTGAAACTTCTTTAAGACCAGTTTCTTTTATAATCTCAGCATAAACAAAGTTTACGTCACCGGGACCAATGATAACCTGATATTGACCATCTGTTTTAAAAGTCCCTTTAACATCAGCATTATCGTCCAATGCTTTTTGATTAATAATACTGTCATCTTTCAACACAAGGCGCAATCTAGTTGCACAATGTGCTGCTGCCACAAGATTATCTTTTCCAACAGCATCAATAACCTGTTTTGCAACTTTTGAATAATCCATTTGCAAAAATCTCCTTATTTAAAAATTTGTAAAACTTTTTGAAAGCGATTTTATCACCTTTACGAATATTATTCTATCACGATTCGAAAATATGTCAAGCGTTTTGCAGAAATTTTATTTTTTTATGTGTTTAAGGTTGATTTTTAGGCGGAAAACGTTTACTATAGTAGTAAGAAAAAACACATGACGGAGGAATAAGGTTTGGCTTGGACAACTGAAAAACGCTACAGACGCTATGAAGACTGGACTCAGGATGAAGTACAGCAGATTAAAGAGAATATTGCAAAATCCCCTTGGAGAGCCAGCTACCATGTGGAACCACAGACTGGACTTCTCAATGACCCCAACGGCTTTTCTTACTTTGATGGCAAGTGGGTGGTTTTCTACCAAAACTTCCCTTTCGGAGCAGCACACGGCCTCAAATGCTGGGTACAACTGGAGAGCGATGACCTAGTTCACTTCACGGAAACTGGTCTCCGTGTGCTACCGGATACCGCCCTAGACAGCCACGGTGCCTATTCGGGCTCTGCCATGCAGTTTGATGACAAGCTCTTTCTCTTCTACACCGGGAATGTCCGTGATGAGAACTGGGTGCGTCACCCCTATCAGATTGGTGCCTTGTTAGACAAATCAGGCAAGCTCGAAAAGATTGACAAGGTCTTGATTGAACAACCTGCTGAAGCGACTGATCATTTTCGCGATCCACAGATTTTCAACTACAAAGGGCAATTCTACGCTATTGTTGGTGGACAAAATCTAGACAAGCAAGGCTATATCAAACTTTACAAGGCAGTTGATAACGACTATACCAGCTGGAAAGTCGTCGGCGATTTAGACTTCGCCAATGACAAGACAGCCTATATGATGGAGTGCCCTAATCTAGTCTTTATCAACGACCAACCAGTCCTGCTCTATTGCCCTCAAGGTTTGTCTAAGGACGTACTGGAATATAATAACATTTATCCAAATATGTATAAAATAGGTCAATCGTTTGACACAAGCAAAGCTGCTATGATTGATCCTAGCCCCATCCAAAATCTGGACTACGGCTTTGACTGCTACGCGACCCAAGCCTTCAACGCACCTGATGGCCGTGCACTGTCTGTAAGCTGGCTAGGCTTACCTGATGTGGAATACCCATCTGACCGTTTCGACCATCAAGGGGTCCTCTCCCTCGTCAAGGAATTAACCCTGAAAGATGGCAAGCTCTACCAATACCCTGTGCCTGCTATCAAGGATTTACGAGCAGCATCTCAGCCTTTCACTGCTCTGTCAGAAAGCAAGAACAGCTACGAACTAGAACTGAATCTCGCTGCGGATACCGAACACGAAATCGTTCTCTTTGCAGACAAGGATGGAAAGGGGTTACGCATCAATTTTGACCTCAAAGCAGGTCTAGTAACGGTTGATCGTAATCAGGCGGGTGAGCCATTCGCTCTAGACTTTGGAACCAGCCGAAGCTGTAATATTGACAAAGAAGCAACAAATGCTAGTATATTTATAGATAAATCAATTTTTGAAATTTTCATCAATAAAGGAGAGAAAGTATTTTCCGGCCGTGTCTTCCCAAGAGAAGACCAGACAGGTATTGCCATTACCAAGGGCAATCCAACCGGTACTTACTATGAATTAGATTATGGTCTCAAAGCTAACTGATGTAGCAAAACTTGCAGGAGTCAGCCCTACAACTGTTTCCCGCGTCATCAACAGAAAAGGCTACTTATCCGAAAAAACGATTTCTAAGGTTGAGGCAGCCATGCGAGAGCTGGCCTACAAGCCTAACAATCTGGCGCGTAGCCTCCAGGGAAAGTCGGCCAAGCTAATCGGGCTTATTTTCCCTAATATCAGCAATGTCTTTTATGCAGAATTAATTGGTAAATTAGAGCATGAGCTCTTTAAACAAGGCTATAAAACCATCATCTGCAATAGTGAGCATGACTCTGACAAGGAGCGTGAATACCTTGAGATGCTGGAAGCCAATCAGGTGGACGGCATCATTTCCGGCAGCCACAATCTAGGCATTGAGGACTACAATCGTGTGACTGCTCCAATCATTGCCTTTGACCGCAATCTCTCGCCGGATATCCCTGTCGTCTCTTCAGACAACTACGGAGGCGGAGTGCTGGCAGCTCAGACCTTGGTCAAGGCTGGAGCGCAAAACATCATCATGATTACTGGCAATGACAATTCCAACTCACCAACCGGCCTGCGCCATGCTGGCTTTGCCTCTGTTCTTCCAGACGCCCCAATCATCAATGTATCTAGCGATTATTCTCCCGTCCGAAAGGAAATGGAAATCAAGCACATTTTGACCCATGAGAAACCAGATGCTATCTTTGCTTCAGATGATTTGACAGCCATCTTAATCATGAAAGTCGCTCAGGAGCTGGACATTAAGGTTCCCGAAGACTTAAAAATCATTGGCTACGATGGCACCTACTTTATAGAGAACTACTACCCACAGCTGGCAACCATCAAGCAACCACTGAAAGATATTGCCCATCTCTCTGTAGACCTACTCCTCAAAAAGATTGCTGGTCAAGAAGTTCAAACAACAGGCTATTTCCTGCCAGTCAGTCTCTTGCCAGGAAAAAGTATCTGATTTTTACTAAAAAGACAACCTCAAAAATGAAGGTTGTCTTTTGTATGTCTAATCTTTCAAAAAGCTCTCATATTATTTATCAAAGCTTTCTAAGGCTTTTTCACGTTCTTCGACTTGGCCCTTGGCGTCTAATTTTTCACCCTTGTAAACTGTGGATTCCCATGATCCATACATTGGATTAGGGAAGATAATGAATTTTTCACCAAATTCTTTTTGAAGTTCGTCCAACTTCTTGTCACGCTCTTCAGAAGATTTTTTGGAGAAGTCTGCAAAGTCAACTAAATTATCCCCAAATAGCATAACTAGATTTGTTGTTTCTTGAACTTTTTGACGACGTCCTTCTTTTGACTTGACGCCTTCTTCCAAGAACATCAAATGGTCACGTCCCTGAACAGGAATGCCTTCTTTTTCTAGGTTCTTAATAGTTGCATCTACCTGACTAGCCGAACGGTCAGAAACATAGTAAATTTGTACACCATTTTCATTGGCAAATTGGAGAAAGTCCTTTGCTCCTGGAACGGCTTTAGCCTCCGCCTTTTGGACCCAAACATCCCAATTTTCAGGTGTAAATGCTGTGCCATCCTTTACATTTTTCACTTGGTATGGGCTGTTATCCAGTACAGTCTCATCCAAGTCTAAGACGATAGAATATGGTTTTTCTGTCGGTGTTTTTAATAATTCTTTCAGACGATTCGTTGCAACATTATAGCCTTGTAAATACAAAGCCTTGGTTTCAGCCGCCTTTTGATACCAAAGAGTAGACATGGTATTTTCTCTCGAACGAAGCTGTTCATAGGTCATCGAAATCTTATTATCCGATGCACTGCTCTCTGTTGTCTTATTTTCTGTTGATTTCGGAGCACAGCTCGTCAGAATAATAACTGATGCCAATGCAGAAAAAATGGTTACGGTAGCTTTCGTTGCTTTCATAAAAAAACATCCTCCTAATATTAATCTAATAAAATTATAACGTTTTCATAATGATTGTCAAGAAAGACTCCTAGCTTAGCATCTAATAATTTGCTATTTTTTGAAGGACTAGCTTCACGTAAGGGTTTTGATCTTTTGTATTACTTCACCACTAGCTCCATCTGCATTCTTTTTAGATTCCTTACAGCAAAAAAGCCGAGATAAGAATCTCAGCTTTTTTATTCTTCTGTAACAAATTGACTCAAAATCCCATTGATAAACTTACTTGATTTTTCATCTGAGAATTTTTTCGCCAGCTCAATAGCCTCGTTAACTGCAACAAGTTGTGGTGTCTCGTCATATTCTAGTAGCTCATACAAACCTAAACGCAGAATATTTTTCTCTACCAGAGTCAAACGATCCAAGGTCCAACCAGCCTTCAAATACTGAGTAATCTTATCATCGAGCTCACTTTTGGATTGCATAACGCCATTAACTAGATTGAGCAAGAAGATCGGAAGTTCAACTTGTTCCTCTTCTTCCTTATCATGTAGATAAGCAAAGCGACAAGCTTCAACTATGTCTCCATCATACTCCAGACTCATTAATGCCTGAAATGCGCGCTCACGTAAATCACGTCTTGAGTCTACCATTACCTTACTCATTGAGGAAATCCTCATCAAATAAATCAGCCATATCCGGTTTTGGAGATTTTTCTGGAACAATACCTGCAACATGGACATTAACAGCTGACAAACTTACATCTGCCATATCATGGACAGCACTTTTCACAGCCTTTTGAATAGCCATAGCAACGGTAGGAACCCCTACACCATACTCCAAGTACAGATAAATATCCACTGTTACATCGCCATTATCTGCGGTATGAAGATAGACCCCACGACTCAAAGAACGCTTAGCTAAGCTATCTGACATACTCTTGTTTGCAAAAGAGTGAACTCCGTCTACTTTTGCAGTTGCAATCGCAATGATTTTTTCCAAAACGCGTGGCGCAATAACAATTTCACCTAATTGTTCAGTTGCCATAGTGATTACCTCTTCTATATTATGCGCGAGAAACGTAAGTTCCTTCTGCAGTGTTGATGATCAATTTTTGTCCAACTTCAATAAAGTCCGGAACGTTAACGACAAGACCAGTTTCAAGAGTAGCTGGTTTACCAGAACCAGTTACAGTAGCACCCTTGATTGATGGTTGAGTTTCAGTTACAACTAATTCAACGGTTGTTGGCACTGTCACACCAATCACTTCATTTCCATAGAACTGGATTTTTACGTCAGAGTTTTCAAGGATGTATTTCAATTCATCTTCAACATTGACTACTGGGATTTCATATTGGTCATAGGTTTCAGTATTCATGAAGTAAGCAGTGTCATCCATTTGGTACAAGTATTGAGCTGGAACAGTTTCAATAATAGCTTGCTCAAATTTTTCTTCTGGACGGTAGCTTGTATCAAAAGTTGAACCAGTACGGACATCACGCAATTTCATACGCATGATCGTATTTCCTTTACCTGGTTTATGGTGGCTTGCTTCCAAAACGCGGATCAATTTGCCATCAGCTGTTTCAAAAGTCATACCAGCTTTCAATTTACTTGCTTCAATCATGTGATTTTTACCTCTTTAATAAATAATTTACTCTTTATTGTACCATAAAGCCTGATAATTCTCAAATAACAATCAACTCCAATTGGTTGCAGTTACTAAATTTTCAGACTTGTTCTCCATACCATACCGTACACTTACTTCAGTCTACTGGAACGATATTTCCTTCTTCATCTTTCTTGACATGGACATATTTCCCATCCACCTCAATATAAAATGTTTTTTCCTTGCCTTGAGAAGATGAAACTTGTTGCTGAAGTTCTCCACCTAGAGCTTGGCCAAGGTTCATCCCCATCAAAAGATTCATGCCGTTTCCACCTTCGTTTTTGGCTGCAGCAATCAAAGCCTCATTACGCGCCCTGCGCTCCTCAATTTCAATCGTGTTGTATTTCATAGCCGCTAACTCACTATCAAGCTTGCGAACAGTCGCCATGCTATCTTCATCATAGCTTAGGTCTTCAAGGAGGACATTGGTTACTTCCAAACCATATAAGCTCGTCCAAGTTTGATTGACCTCTTGTTTTGCAAGTTCATTAAAGACTTCTTGATTAGCATTGAGGCTATAGATGTCCACTTGATTGTCAGCAGTATACTTTGCGATGGCAACCGCAATCTTTGGTGGCAGATTTTGGCGCAGGGTCCCTTTTGCTACATCTTGTAAGGTAAATGGTTGATCCACTGTAATCTGATGACTTACAGAACTAATATAAAAGAGAACTGGATCAGAAATTTTTACATCGTACAGCCCGTAAAATCTGATACTGAGCAGTTGTTGATAGCGTTCACTAAAGTATTCAACAGGGTTTTGAGTTCCAAATTTATTGCCTGTGAAAGGCTGAATCTTGAAATAAATAATTTCTTGTTGGGTCACAACTTGTCCACCAAATGAGAAGCGATTCTTAAAGTTTTCCCAAGTCCCTTTGATCCCACCTTTTTCTAGTAACCAAGCATTGTCGCCAGCTTGCCATTCGTGGCTACCAGCTTCCAAAAGTTCTCCCAGAAAAGTTCCATTGTTGACCAATAAAGCCACATAGCCTTGAGGAACAATTACCAGAGAGCCATCCGTTAAAAGGCCAGTATTTTGATTGCCGTGTCGAGATTGACCATCAGGGTCTTTTGTTAACAGAACACCTTTAACTGCCAAGGCATCTGACGGAACTGACTCAGGCAGAACAACCGCTTCTTTAAACTTGCTATCACGAAAGCTACTGATGCCCCCAGAAAGGGCTGCTTTAATAAATCCCATACTATCTCCTATTTATAAAATTCAATTTCATCGACAACGTCATAGGTGTCCAAGAGCCAATCTTGAGCTGTCCGTACCAAGGAAGCCTGACAGTATTCACACTTGGAAACAGAGTCAATCGTCAGAGGAGCCCCACAATTTGGACAGTGGTCACTAAGAATATCAGTCTTCGTGACTTCTTCAGTTTTAACATCATGCAGACGAATGAAGTTTAGGCGATAGACTGTAAATAAGTCCTTGGTTGGATCACCTTCGATAATCCGACCTGTTTCATCGTCCCTGATATAATCCCTCATAGTCGATGACAGGATCACTTCCAGTCTATCATGTCCTTGTGGATTTGGATAGAAATCTTTAATCTTAGAATTTTCCACTCGTACACGTTCCAAGACATTGGTCGTTTTCGCTCGAATATGCTCCTGTAGCTGAGTGCTGTGCTGGTCGTAGAGGCTCGGACTTTCTAAGCCACGAACCGAAGCCCAATCTTTCTCGGTCCAGGCAGACTGAAGTCGAAGGTAGATTACCTTCACCTGTGATAAGAAACGCTCTTCATCAAAGTTTGGATCCTGTTGTTTCAGTTGTCTAATCGCTTCAAGATTATTCTGAATCGGCTTGCCGGCTCTTTCCTCAGTCGTTCTTTTTAATTCATTACTTGAAGAACTAGTGTCATCTGTACCTTTTACTAAGTTATATAGTAAACCAATAACACCACCGATGACAACAACGGCAAAACTTCCCGAAGAACCCGAACCAGAGCCTGAGCTATAACTGCTCGAACCACCAGACCAACTGTCTCCTCCAGACCAACTGCTTCCGCCACCGGAGTCAATCAAGCTACTACCACCACTTTCAGAATTCCCCACACCAGCATCAACTGCAGGGGCTAAAAAGAAGAGTAGAACAAGAAAGATGGTCGCAAATACTAAAATACCTTTTTTCATAAGCCTCTTTTTATCCTTTAAATTAACAGGGTAAGAAAAGATTCTTTAATCTAAATAACAATCAATTCTTTTGGCGCAAGGGTTAGCACTTCACAGCCTATTTCTGTAATGAGGAGATCGTCTTCGATGCGGACGCCGTATTTGCCGTCCAGATAAATACCCGGCTCATCGGTCAGGACCATGCCCGCCTCAATTGGCTCTTCTGACTTACCGAAGTAAGGAATCTCATGGATATCCAGACCGATACCGTGGCCAATTCCGTGGCTAAAGTAAGGACCATAGCCAGCATCGTTAATAATCTGCCGCGGAATTCGGTCAAAATCAATTCGACTAAGCCCAGCCTTAGCAGCTTCTATCAGAGCTTGATTGCTACGCAGGACAATATCATAAATCTCCCGCTCTTCATCTGTCACCTGTCCCACATGAACAGTCCGCGTCATATCACTGACATAGTGGTTGTAGTAGCAACCAAAGTCCATGGTTAGGGTTTCTCCCTTTTGAATGACCTTGTCACTAGCCACGCCATGCGGCATAGCAGAGCGGTAGCCTGAAGCGATGATAAAGTCAAAAGAAGCACCTGAAGCACCTAGCTGACGCATCCGGGCATCTAAAAAGTTCATAACCGCTAGCTCTGTTGTATCACCTGGCTTGATAAAGTCCAGTACATCTAGGAAGGCTTGGTCAGAAATCTGACAGGCCTTGCGAATGGTCGCGATTTCTTGCTCATCTTTAATCATGCGGAGATTCTCAATAAAACCGGTCATTGGCACCAGCTCATATCCTGAGAAAAGACTTTCTAGCATCTTGAAGTAAGCATAGGAAATCTCGTCATCAAAGCCAATTTTTTCCAGCTTGTCGTCCGCTATAATTTTAGCAATCTCACCAAGTGCATCACGCGTTTCAACAATATCAAATCCTTGAACTACTCCCTTAGCAATCAGTGTATAACGGGCATCTGTCAGGAAAATACGGCGTGTCTTACTGATGAAAACTGTCGCCTCTGTTCCGCTAAAGCCAGTCAGATAGTATATATTTTTTAAATTGGTTACTAAGACAGCATCACATTCTGTCTGAGCCAATGCTGCTTCAAATTTTTCAACTCTTGATAACATGAGAAAACCTCCGTAAAATGATTCAAT